>Ga0172362_10005513_pt1 | contig 10970 bp, 10 predicted proteins | sample LakKivs1_kivu2a2_FD_114534 | JGI IMG/M metagenome (GOLD analysis project Ga0172362, IMG submission 114534) | Sediment microbial communities from Lake Kivu, Rwanda - Sediment s1_kivu2a2 | ecosystem: Environmental > Aquatic > Freshwater > Lake > Sediment | place: Rwanda: Western Province, Lake...
ATTAATTGAACGTCAAAATGTCTCTGGTTAAGAGTTCTTTTCCCGGCCTCTCTGACCAAGGCAAAGGCTTCAGGAAGAATATTGTCTAAACTCTCCCCTTTTTCCAGTCTCTTTTTAAACTCGCTGGTTTTTCCTTTTAGTTTCTGATCAGAAAATTTTTTAAATTCCGGCTCTAAAGAGTTAATTTTTTCAATTATTGGTTGAAGCTTTTTGAGATATTTCTCATTAGCATCCCCCAAAATCATTTTTAGAATAGACATATTAATTCTTCCTTTTTCTCTTTCTAAATATAGCTAAAGGAGATAAACGAAGAAGTTTTTTGAGAAATCTGTCTTTTCTTATAGTTAGATCTCTTTCCCTGCCCCAATGCCTTTTTATTTCTATTTCTAGTTCGTCTTTTACCTGATCAATTGCTTCTTTTATACTAAAAGCTCCGGCTTCAGCAATAATTTTATGACCGTGCAGCACCAGATTAACCTCGGTCCGAAAAACAAGGCCTTTTTGATGATGTCGGGTGACTCGGATTAGTTCTACGCCGGCTTCAACGGGCGACTTTTCCTTGATTAAAAGCTTTTCCAGGGTCTCGCCTATTTTTTCGTTAACGTAATTTTTTAAATCCGGCTCTAAATTTAGATTTTTAGTTCTAATTTTTAATTTCATATTTTTATTATTTTATTATTTGGATTTCTTCTTTTAAGGAAACTTTGAATTTCTTTTTAACTTCTTTCTTTATTATTTTTATCAGTTTCAAAACATCTCTTGCTTTAGCCCCGCCTTTATTTATTATAAAGCCGGCGTGTTTTTCGGAAACCTGAGCAGCTCCTATTTTTCTTCCTTTTAATCCGGCCCTGTCTATTAAATAAGAGGAGGCGGGTTTTCCCAGTTGATTAACAAAAACCGACCCGGCTGAAGGAAATTTTAAGGGCTGGTTTTTTTTTCGAAAAGAAATATGTTTTTTAATTTTTCTCTCAATATTGTTTTTGTTGCCTCTTTTCAATTCCAAAATAACAGAAAGGATTATTAGGTTCTTTTTCTTTTTAAAAATGCTTTCTTTTTCAGAAAACTTACAATCTCTTTTTTTAAAAGTCCTGACCCTTGAAGTTTTAATATTGAAAACCTCTACCTCTTTCACAATCTCAGACATTTTATTTCCAAAAGCCTGGGCGTTGCCGTAAACCGCTCCGCCCACTGTACCTGGTATGCCCGCGGCCCATTCTAAACCGGTTAATGATTTATCGGCTGTAAGATTAATTAATTTCGCCAGATTTAATCCTGCTCCCGCATGAATACGGCAATTACGAATTAAAAATTGAAAATTAGCTATTTTTATTATTAAACCGTTATATCCTCTATCTAAAGCCAAAACATTATTCCCGCCGCCCAGAACATAAAAAGGAATTTTAAATTTTTTAATTTTTTTGATTGCTTCAATTAAATCTTTTTTACTCCTGGTAACAAAAAAATATTTTGTCGGTCCGCCAATCTTAAAATTCGTTTGATCAGCCAAAGAAACGTTTTCCTGAAATTTCATATATAATAATGAACCGGGAGCGTTAACCCCTGACTAAGTCTTTTGTGGGTGCAGCCTCCCGATTCACTTTTATTTTAATACAGCCAAAAAATAAAAGCAAGGAACTTATCCCGGCCTCTGTTAAACTTGACAGGTGTTAATAAATTTGCTAACATTAAGGCAGTGGGTGTAATAACCCCCTAAGTCGGTAAAAGTCCCGCTCAGCGGGATTTTTACTTTTAATCTTTAAAATAAAAAAATATCTGCTAATATATCTTATTAATTCGGCGATCGTAGAATTAGTAAGATATTAATTATCCCAAATTATCCTTATTTATCCCTTATTTATCCCTTTCCCTTATTTATCCATTTATCTATTCATCTATTTATCCCTTTATCCTTTTATCCCTTTATCCCTATTTGTCCTTATTTGTTTAAAATCTGGTTTATCTTAGCTCGGGTTTGAGGACCGAAAAAGCCGGTTCCCGTTGATAATCTCAATGGAGTTAAAATTTCTGAAGCGTATTTCTCCTGAAAGCGAACCACTGCTGCTTTAGTTAAGGTTAAAAAATTTCCCGTAATCAAACCCTCGGGATAAATATCCGGACCTTGGTTCTTTAAAAATTCCTGCAAACATTTAACCCGGTTGTCATCTCTTAAACCGTAAGAAAGATCTTCATTAAAACTGCGGCAGGAAATTTCAATCGTGCCGGGTTTGTTATCAACCGGGATATCAATTGGAAGATTAATAATACTCAACTGATTCTTAAGCTGAACCAATAATGTCTCTATTTCTTTAATCTTGCTTAAAATTTCTATTGCTGACATTTGAGCAATGGGTTTTTCTAAATATTTAGGGATTGTTTTTTCTTCTTCCTTGGCTACTACTGAAGCCGACCAAAAATAAGAAACAATCGGGTCAGTTGCGGAAAAATTGGATATTTTGGTTTGAACCGAAGGAATAATAATCACTGAATTAACCGTTGCCCCCAAACCCGGAATAAAAACCTCACCTCTCTGGTCCTTGGTCAACTGAAGAAAATTAATAGAATAATTATCAGAATAATCTTTTACCAGATAAGGAATTTTAAATACATTATCCGGGTTACCGATAAACTCAATTTTTAAGGTCCCATTGCCGCCGATAAATTTAAACCAATTGCCCGCCCAATTCTTACTTGTCTGAGAAACCCCTAAGGTGCTTTGGCCGTTAAGAGGTAAAAAATTAAGCGGAGGGTTAATTTTTAAATCCTCCAGGTTTTTGTTTTTATAACAATAATATTTTCCCAAAGAGCAATCGTTGACTAAAACCGCAATTGTCCAGTCAGTAAAAATTTGACTGAAATCTTTATTAATATTATTTTCTTTTAGAAAATAATTTAAGGAATCGATTCCAGTTTTATTTGTTTTTAACGACTGAGATAGAATCCCCAAACCGTAATGATCAACTAAATATTGGGTGAAAAGATTTAGTGCTCCGTAATCTGATTTATCATAATTCCATTCTGTTATTGAATCTGAAGGATTCTTTAAAAAAATCTTTACTCTTTCTTTAAGATTGCTTATTTGATAGTAATCATCGTAACCAAGCAGGGTTGAAACATACTCTGCCCTTGCCTCATTAAACCAAATTTCTTCGGAAACGCCTTTAATTTTATCTTTCTGATTAAAAGTTATCAAATGAACAAATTCATGAGCCAAAAAACTCTTGGCCAAAGAGGATTCAAGATAATCGGAATTAAGATAAACCATTTCTTTCTCATTTGACCTCGGATTTTCTAATTTTGAATATTCATCCCCGCTGTTAAAATAACCGCCCGAGCCTTCTTTCATTGGATGAATTAAAACAACAATCCGGTAATCTTTATCAATCCCCGGGTTCCATTCTGAACCAAAGGTCTGAGTTAAAACCGGGTAAATCTTATTGTCAAATTCATTACTCAAAGAATCTAAAACCGTTCTCGCCCTGCTTTGCCCGGCCGAATCTAAAGTTCCCCACCAGTTTTCATCAACATAAAAATAAGCCTGGCTGCTGATTTCCTGTAAAACTCCGGTAAGTTCGCTCCGGCTGATAATATCGTAGGAGCTGTCAACATTAAAAACCCGGCTGTCTCCGATTGAAGCCCCATAAATATCAATCGCAATCGTTAAAAAACCAGTTATTAAGATAGCAAAAAAAACCTTCTTCATATTTATCTAATTTTAACACAAAGAAGTCTTCTAAGTCAAAATTAAATCAGGTGGTTATAATAAATTTTATCTTCCAAGTTTGGGAAGCGACCGGAATTAATAGCATCGCGGATTTCTATTACTCCGTCTTTCACTCTTTTTTTGTTTTTAAAATTCAAAACTTTTTCTATTTTAGTAAAATCAACTTTATAACTTCTTTTATCTTCTACTCCCTGAATTTTTTTTATTTCCGTATCGGGAATGCATTCTTTTACTATCTCCCCTATCTGGGAAATAAGATAATTTTCAGTGTTAGAGCCAACGTTAAAAATCTGATTTCCTACTTTTGACAAAGAAGCTTCCAAAGCCAAAATAACCGAATCAGCCACATCGTCAACATGAGCCAGGGGCCTCCATTGCTCTCCGCCAAAAATAAATATTTCTTTATCTTTAACCGCTTTCTTGGTAAGAGCGTTAACGACCAAATCAAACCTCATTCTCGGAGAAAGCCCGTAAACAGTGGAAAATCTCAAAATCGTCGGATTAAAATTATCGTCCATCAGTTTGATTAATTCTCTTTCCGCATAAATTTTTGTTTCTCCGTAAAAATCAACCGGAAATAAACGGCTCGGTTCCGGAACAATGTTTTCATCGTCCTGCTGGCCGTAAGCGCTGCAGGTGGAGGCCTGAATAAATCTTTTTATGCCCAGCGATTTGCAAAGCCGGGCTAAATAAACCGAGCCTAAATAATTTGTTTTTAAAGCCAGGTCTTTTTTAGAAAGGCAGGCCGCCTCTCCGACAATAGCGGCTAAATTAATCACCGCGTCAATATTAAAAAGCGTCTGAGACATAAAATCGCTGTCTAAAATATTGGCCTGAACAAACTTAAAGTTAGGATTATCAAAAAGTTCTTTAATGGAATCGTTGCCAAATAATAATTCGTCAATTACTTTAACATTATATCCTCTTTCTAAAAGCTTTCTGGTCAAGACAGAACCGATATAGCCGGCCCCTCCGGTTACTAAAATATTTTTGGGCTTATTGTTATTTAACGCTTGAGAAGCAAAGGACAAAACCTGGTCTTTTGAAGAATGAGGAGCCCCGCTTTCGCCTCGAATAAGCTGCCAATAGATTCTTTTAGAGAATCTTAAACCGCTGACCAAAAAAAACAGCAACAGGGCATAAAGAAAAATAACCGAGCGGGGGAATTCTTCCAAAGAAGGTTCGTGGCGGGAAAAATATAGCAAAGTTCCAATAAATAAAGCTGAAGCCGCCACTCCCTTAGCGATATCGGGCAAATCAGTCAAGCTTAAATAAGACCAGGGCGCTTTATAAAGATTAAAGAGATAAAAAATTGCCGGGGTGCTAAAAACGGCAATAATAGCGAAGATAAGCAAATCGTCAAACCGAGCTTCGGGAATTCGGGCGTCAAATCTTAAAATAAAAGCTAAGGCACAAGCTAAAATTATCAGGGCAATATCCGAAACAAAAAATATTAATTTCAAATGTCTTTTAATTATCTTGATTATTTCCATAATTTGTTGTTAGAAACCGAGCTTCTAACATCTTATTGATAAAAGGTTTTGATTTGGCGGGCGATATAATCCATTTCTTGCTGGGAAAGATCTGGATATAAAGGAAGGGTTAATGTTTGAGAAACAATTTTTTCGGTTACGGGTAAGGAAATATTATAGCCCAAAGTATTTTTATAATAATCAGTTAAATGAATGGGCGGGAAACTTATTCTGGTGTTTATTCCCTTCTCTTTTAAATATTCTCTTAAAGCATCTCTTGATTCGGCTCGGATATGATATTCCTGATAAACATGAAATATTTCTTTGGGAAACTCGGGAATAGTTATTTGCTTAATTCCAGAAAGAATTTTTGTCAGATACTCGGCTTTCTTTCTTCTGATATTTATCAATTTATCAACTTTTTTAAGCTGGGAGATGCCTAAAGCGGCCAAGGCGTCAGACATTCTAAAATTATAACCCAAAGAAACATAATTATAATTCTTGTCTGATTCGTCCCGGCCGTAAGATCTTATTAGTTTCAATTTCTCGTAAATATCTTCGGAATTAGTTACAATACAACCTCCTTCGCCAGTGGTAAAAACTTTTGTCTGGCAAAAACTAAACATTGCTGCCTCCCCAAAAGTTCCTGCTTTTTGACCATTTAACCCGGCGCCAAATGATTCGGCCGCATCCTCAATTAGTAAAATTCCTTTTTCTTTTGCCAAAGAAGCCAACTCTCTTATTTTTAAACAAACAGCTCCCCCGTAATGCATTGGCATTATGGCTTTGGTTTTATCGGTTATTTTTTTTCTGACATCTTCAAAATCCAAGCCATAACTCACTTCTTCGATATCGGCAAAAATTGGCTTGGCTCCAACATATAAAGCCGCGTTGGCCGTCGCAATAAAACTAAAAGAAGGCACTATTATTTCATCGCCCCCCTTGATTCCATAAGCAATTAAAAGAGCGTGAAGGGCGGAGCCGCCGGAATTAAAAACGACCGCGTATCTGACTCCAAGATATTGAGCAATTAATTTTTCAAACTCTTCAATATTGGGACCGCAAGCCCAATCTTCTCCCCTTTTTAAAGCATCGGTCACGGCTTTGATATCATCCTCATCCCAATAAATTTTAAATAAAGGTATCTCCATAGAGTTTTGGAATAAGCCCGGCTTATTACAATGGTCTTTTGATTTTGGCGGGGATTCCGTAAGCAACGACATTAGCTGGAATATCCTGATTGACAAAACTAAAAGCGCCAACAATTGAATTCTCACCAATGGTCACTCCTGGCATTATAACCGAATTAGCTCCGATCCGGCAGTTCTTTTTTAAAACAACCTTACCCTGTTTATTATCAATTGTTGATTCAGAATAAATTTTGACTCCCCCGCCAATTTGGACCTCGTCTTCAATAACCACTCCATATTTTGCATTGATATAACTAAAAGCGCCGATGTCGGTTTCTTGACCCAGCTTAAAGTTTTCTATATGACGAACAATCCAATTGTATTTAGTCGGTTTATTCTCTTCTATTTCCGGGTATTCCCAATTCTCAAACCTCATAAAATTAAAAACCTCTTCCTGATATTAGCAAAAATATTGATTTTAGTAAAATCTTGATATCAAGAAAAAAGTTCTGGTTATTAATATATTCCAAATCCGAATTCAAAAGCTCCTCTTCGGAAAGTTTAACTCCGCCCTTAATAGCAGCTAAACAAGTAAGGCCCGGCTTTATTTTTAACCTTTGTTTTAACTTTTCGTCGCCTTCTATTCTTGCTAAAAAATAAGCTCTGGGACCAACAAAGCTCATCTCCCCTTTCAAAATATTTATTAATTGAGGAATTTCATCCAAGGCGTATTTTCTTAAAAATCTGGTTATTTTATTTAATCTCGGGTCTTTGCCTGACGCCTCAAATTCTCTTAATTGTTCCACCGAATAAGGCAATTTTTCCGAACCAAGTTTCATGGTTCTGAATTTCCAAAGCTTAAAAATCTTTCCGTTTCTGCCATACCTTTCCTGTTTAAAAAAAACTGGGCCCGGAGAGCTTAATTTAATTAAAAAAGCAATAATTAAAAATAAAGGGCTTAAAATAATCAATCCCATTAAAGCCCCGCAAAAATCAAATAATCTTTTAATAGTTCTATAAATCATAGTTTTTGCCTTTAATAGTAGGTGCAAAAATAATGCGATCGCATTATTTTTGCACACTTAGTTTTTCTGAGATTAAACGTTGGTATTCTCTGCCCATTCTTTCAAAAACAAACTTTTGATTAAATTCTCTAATGATTTTTCTTCTTCCTTCTTTACCAAGTTTTTTTGCTTGATCTAAATTATTTAAAATAAAAATTAAGCTTTTTATTAACTTATCAGTATTTTTAGAAGGAATCAAAATTCCTGTTTTCAAATGTTCAACTGAATCAGGAATTCCCCCCACATTAGTAGCAATAACCGGCCTTTCCATAGCTAAAGCCTCTAAAACGGAAATACCAACTCCTTCTCGATAAGAAGGCAAAACAAAAATATCCATTAAAGGATAAATCTCGTCCACATCGGTTCTCTCTCCTAAATATAAAACGTTATTCTCAATGCCGAACTCCTTAAAGACCAAATCAGGATTAATTCTGTCTTTTTTTTCCGGCTCTTCGGAACCGATAATCAATAGAAGCGCCTGGGGAAATTTTTTCAGCACCTCGCTGAAAGCTTTAAAAAGCTCGTAATAGCCCTTATCCTTTACCAAACGGGCGTTAATGCCGATAATTTTTACATTCTGAGGAATATTTAATTCTCTTTTTTTTCTTTCGATAAATTCCTGATTAAATCTATCCGGATTAAATCTATCCAAATCAACCCAACCACCCAGATACCTTATTTTATCAAAAGGATAAATATTTTCTTTTAAAGCGGTTTTAATATCTGACCTCCCTACTAAAAAAATTAAATCACAGCATTTGGCTGTTATTTTTTCTATTAAAAGAAAAAATTTTTTATTAAACCAGGGGGAATCTTCTTCAAAATAAAAACCGAAATTAGAATGGATAATAATAGGCACTCCGACTATTTTAGCTGCCAAAGTGCCCAAAAGCCCGGGTTTGGGCATACTAGTATGAACAATATCAAATTTTTGTTTGCGGAAATAAAATACTAACTTAATAAAAGTAATTAAATCTGAAAAAAGACTCATTTTTCTGGTTATTTTGATTGTTTTAACAATAATTCCTTTATTCTTAATATCTTCAATCCATTTACCGGGAGAACAAACCACAAAAAGATCATAGTCCTGTTTTTGAAGGTTTTTTATCTGACTTAAAAGCAAAAAACGAACCGCTAAAGGAATACTGCTTATTTGACAAACTCTAATTCTTTTTGTTTTTAAATTCCTCATAAAATTGTTTAATTTTCAAAAATAACGGCTTTATTAAATAAGCCCCCCAACCCAGTAAATAATATCTCCAAAAATGAGGATAATCTCGGCTGTATTTTTTTCTGATTTTTTGGTTTAAAAACAAATGGTAGCCCATTTTATTAGTAGTCCTATTCTCTCCGCTTTCCCTTAGAGAAACAAAACATTCCGGGAAATTATACATTTTACCCATTTTGCCAAGCCGAGCCCATAAATCCCAATCCTGAGAAAAATAAAATTGCTCATTATATCCTCCGACGGCTTCCCAGTCTTTTTTTCTGAAAACAACACCAGGATGAACAAAATAATCAGTTAAAAGCATTTTTCTCCTGAGTTCTTGGTCTTTTTCTGGAAATAAATATCTTTTAATCTCCTGGCCTTGTTTATTTATTTTAATCATCCCGCATCCTACTAAAACATATTCGGGATTATTTTCTAAAAAAGCGATTTGTTTTTCAAGTTTTTTTGAATCAGACCAATAATCGTCATCGTCTATCCGAGCGATATATTCTCCCTTAGCACAATTTATCGCTTTATTCAGTGATTTCACAAAACCTAAATTAAGTTCGTTATTTATTATCTTAATCCTCGGGTCGTTATAGCTTTTTAAAATCTTTAAAGTATCATCTTGGCAAGCGTCATTAACAACGACAAATTCAAAATCTTTGTAGCTTTGATTAAGAACGCTTTCAATCGCCTTTCTAATAAATTTAGCCCTATTATAAGTTGACAGAATTATAGAGACCAATGGTCTTAAATATTTTTTGGAATCTTTTTTCATAAGTATGATCTTTTAAAGTTCTCTGATAACCAGCTTCGGCAATTCTTTCTCTTTCTTCAGGACAAGTTAAATAATATTTTATTTTATCAATTAAATCATCTACGTCTTTATAAATAACAATTTCTTTACCATCCTGATAATAATCTTCTAAATTATCGGCCGAATCAGTTATCAAAAAGCCCTTACAGCCCGGGATTTCAAAATTACGCCCCTTAATTTGTTTTCGCCTTCTTCTATTTATAAAAGACCTTAAATTACTTATCCAATGACGACCCAAAAATATTCCTCCGATTGCTTTCAAGGGCGGACGGATGGAACTGTTACTAAAATTAAGATTTATTTTGCTCTGAGAAAATATTTTTATCATTTCTTCTTGGGAAATCCGACCTCTAGGCCAACCCTTGCCCCAACAATTAATTTTTAATCCAGCTTTTTTTATCTTCTTTATAATCTTTTTTCTTTTCCCGTGGGGCTGACCGATAAAAGTTAGATCGTAAATTTTTTCCAAGTTTAATGGTTTGTATAAAAAATGATTGCAAGCCCATTGAGTTTTAATTACATTTTTATAGCCGATTTTATAATATTTATTAATAGCTAAAGAATCAGTAGTAGCTATCCAATTAAAACAAGAAGCCCAGTATTTAGAATAATTATCAAAGCGCCAATGGTCGTCCCAAAACCAATTAAAAGTTACTGTTTTTTTACTTATCTCTTTAATGGTTTCTTTTTTTATTTCATTCCCGGAAATACAAAAAAAACAAAGATCCGGTTTTTCCTGCGCAACCCTTTCAACCAACATTTTATTCATCGCTTCCTGGTCTTTTTCTAGCATTATTTCGTCAAAAGGAAAATAAATCACTTGGTGTTCCCTGTTATTTATTTTAACCAAAGAGTCATAAAAATTATAGTGGTTAAAATTAAAACCTCTTTTAGGATCGCCGTAATCATATTTTCTTGAAATATAAAGAATTTTCATTATTTTTTATTTTGTGAACCAGAATAATCCACAAGCATATTTAGAATTTTTCAAAAGATTTATATCAATATTTTCAATAAATTCTCCTTTATCGGTTATTCCAGATAATTCTTTTAATTTTAATCCGGAAAAATATTTAATAATGGTTTCGGGATTAAAAATTCTGTGGGCGTTAAAACATGTTCTTTCTTTTCCCACAGGAACTGAGAAATATAAATTTCCCTTGAAGGCCAGAATTCGAGTTAATTCCTTGCAGGCCTTTTCTGTCCCTAAAGGATCTAAATGATCGCCGTATCTTCCTAAACCGATATGCTCTGCGACATGAAGACAAGATAAAGAACTCACTGAATTGTCTTCAAGGGGTATATTTAATATATTTCCCTTTTTTGTTATTAAGTTTTTTAAATTTGCTCTTAATGGCCTGATATCTATAAAAATTACTTTCACAATAGTGCTTAATAAACCCACCCATTTAATCTCAGAACCAACATCAACATGGTTCTCGGGCTTATTCTCTTTTATTTTCCTAAATGCCCAGACGCCTTGATAAAAATAATGAGGATCAAAAGAAGAAGTCGGAGTGTTATCATTAAGACGTGGATAAAGATTAGATAAT
>Ga0172362_10005514_pt1 | contig 10969 bp, 11 predicted proteins | sample LakKivs1_kivu2a2_FD_114534 | JGI IMG/M metagenome (GOLD analysis project Ga0172362, IMG submission 114534) | Sediment microbial communities from Lake Kivu, Rwanda - Sediment s1_kivu2a2 | ecosystem: Environmental > Aquatic > Freshwater > Lake > Sediment | place: Rwanda: Western Province, Lake...
CAGCGTGATCCTGTTTGCAATAGGATTTTATTTCCTGATGCCTGAAATGCATGTTCAGCTTTCACCTGTATATAAAAACATATACTGGCCTGCAGTGATAGTGCTGGCCGGGATCGCTTTCCTTCTGAAACCTCTTACTGACAAACTTAAATAACTCAATATTAAACAAATACAAGACATGGAAACTGACAGAAACAAACCGGTAAAAAGTTCTGAAACCTCAAGAAGGTTAATTATCGGAATTTTGCTGATCATCGCAGGAATGATCCTGATCGTTAAGAAAACGACCATACTTCCCGCACCTCTCGATAATTTCATTGATGATATCATCTTCAGCTGGCAGATGCTTCTTATTGTGATAGGTATAATAACACTGCTCCAGTCTGACAACAAGACACCTGGTATTGTGCTTATTGCCGTCGGCGGGTTCTTCATGATACCTGAACTGTTCACTGATTTCTTTACTTCATTTAATTTCTTCTGGCCGGCATTGTTTATCGTGATTGGCGTTGTGCTGCTTCTCAACTCCAGGCGTATCGGGAAAGCGTTTAACCAGCCCACAGGGACAGGTGCAAAAGCCGATACATTTGACATAGTGAACATATTCAGCGGGGCCGAGCGTCAGATCATCACAGATAACTTCCTTGGAGGCAAGGTCACCTCAATCTTCGGCGGCGGAGAGATTGATCTCACAAGATCATCACTGGCTCCGGGTGACAACGTAATTGAAATTACTTGTATCTTTGGAGGAACCACCATCCTGGTGCCTGAAAGCTGGAACGTGATACTTGATGTCACACCCATCCTGGGAGGTTTTTCTGACAGCAGGAGACTGGGAAGTGAAGTAATAAAAGACACAACAAGATCACTTACGATAAAAGGTGTGGTGATATTCGGAGGGGGAGAGATCAAGTGCCATAAGTAATTTATGAAGCACCCTGTAATTGAAAGTCGTTCAAAGTTAATTATCTGGTGGCTGGCCTGGCTTGTCTTAGCTGTAGGCCAGTCACTGCTTATTCATTTCGTTTATGGCAGCAACATTGATGTGTCAGTCACTGACGGAGCCATCTCAATGGTGTTATTCGGGTTGCTGGGTCTTGCTGCCTGGTTTCCCCTCAAATATATATTACGTTCCGACAGCCAGCTTTTCGCCTCGGCGGTCAATGTAATCCTTACCGGATCACTCACAATATTCGTCTGGCTGGTGGTATCACGTTTTCTGATAAGAGCAATCGTGCACGAGAAGCCCGATTACGATCTTTTCTGGCACTCTGTTCTTGTGTTCCGGACCACGGCAGGGATTCTGATCTTCTTCGTAATAATGCTGGTTTATTACCTGTTCATGAGTGCCACCAGGCTGGCTGAGAAAGCCTCAAGGCAGGCACAGCTTGAAACACAGCTGCGCGAAGGTGAGCTCAAGATGCTTCGCGCACAGATAAACCCGCACTTCCTCTTCAACAGCCTCAACTCCATAAGCTCGCTTACCGTCACTGATCCGCTCAAGGCCAGGGAGATGATAGTAAAATTATCAGACTTCATGCGTTATTCGCTCTCATCAAGGACAGAGCAACCGGTGACACTGCAGAATGAAATGGAAAGCCTGAGGCTTTACCTTGAAATTGAAAAGATAAGATTTGGTGACCGGCTGATCATTGAAGAAGAAATCAGCCCTGAGTGCCTATCTGCACTGATGCCGGGTATGCTTCTGCAGCCACTGTATGAGAATGCAGTCAAGCACGGTGTTTATGAATCAACTGAGAAAGTGGTCATCAGAACGACGGTAAAAAAGATTGATGATCTTGTCGTTATTTCCATTACCAACAACATCGACCAGGATTCAGTTGTGACACGTAAAGGTGCCGGCATAGGATTAAAGAATGTAAGCAGCAGGCTTGAACTGTTTTTCGGCAGCAGGGCTGAAGTTACGGTCAGCAGAAATGATGACAGCTTCAATGTGACCGTTAAATTCCCTTGCAGGAAAACCGAGACTAAATAAAGGAGTTAGCGTATCATGAAAAAGATTAGAGCGCTGATTATTGAAGATGAAGCCCCGGCCAGGGAGCTTATAAAGTTCATGCTTAAAGACCACCCGGAAATTGAGGTGGTTGGGGAATGCGGCGACGGCTTCTGCGGGGCCAGGGAAATAAAGGAACAACATCCGGATCTTATTTTCCTTGATATCCAGATGCCTAAACTGACGGGCTTTGAGCTTCTTGAGGTGCTCGATGAGAGACCGGAGGTTATTTTCACCACAGCCTTCGACCAGTACGCTATCAGGGCTTTTGAGCTCAATGCGGTAGATTACCTGCTCAAACCTTATTCAAAAGAACGGTTTGATGATGCCCTTGGAAAAGCCGTAACCCGGATCAGCAAGGAAGAACATGAACCGGAAAAGATAGAAAAACTTGTCACTGCTGCAAGTGCCGCAGAAGGGTACCTCACGAGGATAGTGTTCAGAAAAGGCGCCGGAATTAAAATTATACCGCTGAACATGATTTTGTACCTGGCAGCCGAGGATGATTACGTGATGATCTATTACAGTGAAGGCAAGGCTCTGAAACCACAGACAATGAAGTACTATGAAGAGCACCTGCCCCCCAGCCTCTTCATCAGGGTACATCGCTCGTACATCGTAAATGTTGAACATATCTCCCGGCTTGAACCTTACAGCAAGGATAACTATGTTGCAGTACTTAAATCAGGAGAAAAGATCCCTGTCAGCCGAGCCGGATACAAGATGCTGAGAGAAAAACTCAGTTTTTAATCTCTCTCCTTTAGCCTGTTGCACCTGGGTGCCCTCCGGAACAATTGAGACAGAAGCCGGTATCGTTTGAAAATAAACGCTGGAACAGGATCATAACCATGGGTTCCCCCCGGTCTGCACCGAAGTATACGGTCAGTGGAAATAATGATCCCTATAAAGGGTCCATGCATTTTAAATGCATCAATAGCATACTGCGAACAGGTGGGCACATGACGGCATGACGGCGGAGTCCATGGCGATATTGCTGCACGGTAAAACCAGACGGGAATAAGCAATAAAAAAGACAATATCTTTGCAAAGACTTTTATCATCGCCCCAAAGATAATCTGAATCGGGCTGACAAAATGACCTGTCAGTTGATCTGCAGGAACAATGGCAGAAATTTTGCATTAGTAAAAAATAATTAAAATACAGACAGAAGAATGACAACAATGTATTTACATAACGGATTGTACTGGATGATCTTTATAGTGACCATGCTGCTGAGCTGGATCATCAGTGCACGCCTTAAATCAAAATTCAGGGAATATTCAAAGATACCAATAGCAAGCGGGATGACCGGCCGTGATGTGGCTGAAAAGATGCTTCGTGACAACGGTATCACAGATGTGACCGTAAACAGCGTACAGGGTGAGCTGTCAGATCACTATAACCCGCTTAAAAAAACCATTAACCTCAGCAGGGAAGTTTATTCAGGTGCGAGTGTTGCTGCCGCAGCTGTGGCGGCTCATGAAACAGGTCACGCAGTTCAGCATGCCCGGGCATACGCCTGGCTGAACATAAGATCGAAGCTTGTACCGGTGGTAAGCTTTTCTTCAAACTGGATACAGTGGGTGCTTATAGCCGGACTGATACTTATCAATTCGAGACCGGAAATCCTCCTGGCTGGTATTGTTTTGTTTGCCTTTACCACGCTTTTCAGCCTTATAACGCTGCCCGTTGAGATCAATGCTTCAAAGAGAGCGCTGGCATGGCTGTCAAACGCAGGAATCACATATTCAGGAACACACGAGAAAGCGGAGAGCGCACTCAGATGGGCAGCATACACTTACGTCATAGCAGCCCTCGGATCACTTGCCACGCTGATATACTATATCATGATCTTCCTTGGAGCCAGGAACAGGTAATCACCTGTATCTATCTTCCGTCTACATAGAGGAACCTTGTCCTTTTGACAAGATACCTCACTACTCCCCAGAATAACAGGGCCGCTACCAGAAGTGTTATATACATGGGCTCCATGTAAAACCTCCCCGTAACCGCAATATTGCGCAACACATCAAGCATTGCAAACACAATGAACAGATTGGCAATGCTGTTGTTTTCGCGTCTCAGCACATTTTTAAATGAAAAGGGAAGGGCAGGTTTTTTATAGTTACGGAATCGCGGAATCACAGCTTTCACCCTGAATGCCCAGGTGTCATATGCCTCACCGAATTTGCGGCGCAGGTACTGCTCTTCGGCAAAGATTATACGCTCATAATAAAGCCAGAAGGCAAGTGCAAAAATGATCACGCACCATACTGACCTCAGGAAGAGCACAGGACCGAGCCACATCAGAAAGTTACCTATGTAAAGCGGGTGCCGCACGACGGAATAGACGCCGGTTGTGTTGAGCTCATCAGCCAGCTGGTCAATCACATTACGACCCGAAGTATTACGGGGGACATGACCAACCGTGTACGACCTGATGATTTCACCTGCCACAGAAACCAGGATACATAATATTTCCCAGTTATAATTGAAATAAATGACGCTTCTGTTGGCAATGAAAAGATACCCTGCTGCCAGAGCCAGAATGATCGCCGGCAGCCAGCTTCTCCTTCTGAATAACCAGTTACCGGATTTTTCTAGTTCATGGACAAGTGACATATCAGATGAATTGATGCCGTAAAAGTATTAAAATTTCAGAAATTATACTTTATCCTCAGGAAACCAAGGTTGATACGTGTCTCCTCACCTGCAATGATACTGTCAAAATGTTGCCATACAAGTGAAAAATCAACATTCTCAGCAAGTGACAGATCAACAGCCGGTCCCGCAAAATAACCTTTCAGGTCAGGATACCAGATTGCTGACAGTGTGATATTGAGAAGCGGGAAAGGCGAATATGTGAACTGACCGACAGCACTGAATTTTGAAAATGCAAGCTGGCTCGCCGTCATCCCCCCCTGGTAAAGCTCACTGAAATCATTCAGTTCAACGGGATTATCTGAATACATGACCTGTGCCAGCGCTGTCAGTTTATCTGAGAGAATCCTGTCAAGCCCGGCAGTAATTATGAAGGTGTTTTCACCCTGTGACGCGCTCTTTAAAGACCTGAACAGTGTAGTTTCTCCGCGGAATGAAAAAGATCCTATGGGAGCTGACCAGCCTGTTCCGATATTGAACGTCTCCAGGTCACTTTCACCGGCCAGAATCTGAAAATCAGTATTGAGAAGGCTGAAACGATACAATGCTGCTGCCGTTAACCTGCTTTCACTGTTCATTTTAACGACTGCCTCAACAGCTGACGCCGGACCTGTTGAATAAACTGCCCTTACGGCATCACTGCCGGGTCTCTCCACATAGTCGAAATCAAAGAATGAGTATGTATTGAAAATATCATTCGGGTTCCACACAAGAGCCTGGCTCCAGTTTATGCGCTGACGGCCTATTCTGACCTGGAGATTGCCTGCAGTATAATCTATCCATGCCCGGTCTATCATTGTATTCAAGAGGAAAGATCTCCCACTTAAGATGTTCCATGACATGTCAATCCATCCGGGATCTGAGGCCAGGCTGTTACTGTATGAAGGATCAAGCGTCACCATATCTCCGGTGATAAACCTGTTTCTGAGCTCAATGGCCATGGATACCCGGCTTGAGGGATAAATCTTGAAATTAAGCCTGTTATGAAGCATGCTGCTGTTGAACCATGTGTCCCCGGGCTTTTCGAACAGGGCGATATGAAGCCATGACGCATAGCCTCCGGCAGTGATTTTCTTTTCTTCATCCTGTGCCACTGAGACAAGGGTGAAAACGACAGAAAGAAATGTCAGCAGCAGTATTCTTTTCATTCTTTCTGGTCTGTTCTCACATCAGAGGTCACTCTGCCGTCTTCAAGGGTTATCACCCTGCGTGCCCTTTTCATTACCCTGGGGTCATGAGTTGAAAAGATAAAGGTCATCTCCTCATCACGGTTCAGCTTTTCCATAATATCGAGTAGAGTGTCGGCTGATTTGGAGTCGAGGTTGGCAGTAGGTTCATCAGCAAGGATGAACTCGGGTTGCGGTGCCAGGGCCCGAGCCACGGCAACCCTCTGCTGCTGGCCTCCCGAGAGCTGCGAAGGACGGCTTTTATGCCTGTCTGCCAGCCCCACAGCATCCAGAAGCCCATCAGTGCGTGCTTTGAGCTTCTCTTTAGGCCAGTGTTGAAGGTTCATTATGAATCCCACATTCTCCTCTGCCGTAAGCACAGGAATAAGATTATATGACTGGAATACGAAACCTACATGCTCCATACGGAAATCAATAAGCTCGGAAGGTCTCAGTTCTGAAAGACGATGCCCTGCAACTATGATCTCTCCGCCAGAAGGCTGATCGAGACCGCCAATGAGGTTCAGCAGCGTTGTCTTCCCCGAGCCGGAAGGACCAACAATCACGGCAAAGTCTCCCCTGTCAAAGCTGAGTGTCACTCCGTTAATTGCCCTGACTTCAACTTCTGTGTCGTGGTAAATTTTATGGACATCATTGATTTCGACTACTTTCATCGCTATTTTGTTTTATTGTCATTCGCCTCTCAATGCTTCTACGGGATTAAGCTGCAATGCCTTGCGTGCAGGATATATTGAAGACAATATTCCAGTCAGCACTATAAGGACAGTAAGCATTAAGAAAAAATCAGCACCTATGGTAGGGTACAGGTGGGCAGAATATCCCATAGCTTCAAGTCCCTCTGAATACTTTACAAGGTTAATGCCTGTATGCCCTGTTATTCCAATAACCACACCGCTGACTGCCATACCGGCAAAGCCTCCGACAATGGAAAGGAATATTGATTCAAGCATTATCATCATGAATATGCGCCGGTGATTCATCCCGATGGCCGAGAGCATTCCCAGCTCGCGTGTGCGTTCAAGAACTGACATCAGCATTGTATTCACTATCCCGAACGCAAGAGCAGCAAGAATTAATGCCATGAATATGCCGTAAATCTGATTCACATAATCAGCAATCATTGCAAGATCGACCTGTATCTCTTTCCAGTTCAGAACCTCAAGTTCCGGCAGAGATTCTCTGATGACCGGAGTGACCTTGTCTGTCAGGTTACTGTTCTCGAGTTTTACTATGAACCGGTGATACTGCCCCTCCTGCATCCCCGTCAGGGTCCGAAGCTGATTGTCAGGAACAAAGAGAGACATTGCCTCGAAATAATCATTATTCGTGCGGTATATCCCGCAGATCCTGAAAGCGGCCCCTGTCTGATCACCGTTTATGTCAAGAAATGAAAGGATAATCCTTGAACCCTCACGGTATGACCATGCAGCCTCCCTGAGTTTAAGTCCGTATTTCCTGTTTTCTTTTGCAGAGAGAAGCCCGGAACAGGCATCAGAGAATTTCTTTTCAGTGGTAAAACGTACTCCTTCAAGGGGCCTGAGTTTTTCTATCACAGATGCGGGAACGTCCTTTCCCGCAAGGCTTTCAAGAACTTCCGGGGTAAGAATATATCGTATTATGTAGAGCTCCCTGGCAAGCTTCTCACCTATGAAGGCACTGTTTAATTTAGTGTCAGATCCGAAATAACTGCCTGTACCCGGGATAAGCCTTTGCGACAGGGTAAACATTGTCCGTTCCTTTTCAGCGTCTATTCCGGAGATCTCGACACCGGCACTGCCTGTCGATGTTGAGGCAATGCCCCTGACAATTATCCTTCCCGTGAAATCTGCCACCCCGGAGGTTCTTTGAAGAACAGAGATTACAGAGTCAGGTTCACTTATAAAGTTCCGTATGTCACTGCTGCTCCTGAACTGCCTGTTGTTTATCTGTATGTGAGACAGTTCTTCATTAACTGCTGAATCAATTCTCTGAACGATGGAGCTATTTATTGCAGCCATGGCGAACACGCCGGCAAATACTCCCACGGTAACAGCAGCTATTACAGTCAGGCTCCGTGTCCTGTTCCTCCATACATTCTTCCAGGCTAGAGATATTAACATGTCATTATCATATTCAAGTTTTCAGTTCACTATTGCCTACTGCCTATTGCCTATTAACTTCTCATTGCATTTATAACATTCAGCTTTAATATCTTGCGCACACTGAAGGTGATAGCAATCAACAGTATCAATAATACGACCACCACCTGCCACAGGTAATAGGTGTCAGGTAACAGCATGGGCATTACAGGTTCAAATCCGTAATCTTCATACATCCTGGCCATCTCGCCCGTGAACCTGAGAGGCCTGGCATGGCCAAGAAACACAATGGGGAGTGATGCGGCAACTCCGGCAGCCACACCTATAAGCCCGATAAACAGCATCTCCATTCCCACCACGACTGCAAGTCTGCCCTTGCGCATTCCTATGGAGACAAGCATACCGAACTCCCTGCGCCTTTCAGCCATCATCATCAGCACGGTACCGAATACACCAAAGGCAACAACCAGGTAAAGTATTCCTATCATTATTGCGCCGCTTCTGTTGTCAGCCTCCATCTGGTTGAGGAGCAATGCGTTCATCTCCTTCCAGTTACGTATTGTCAGGTCACCGTCAACGACTTTTTTCAGCCTCTCCTGTGTCCTGATTAGTTCATCATCATCATTATTCCTGATGCTTATGATAGCCGAGGTTGACAGATCTGGAGCATCATACAGGTACCTGGCATCGTTTAAGGTTATATAGACAAACATATTGTCAATATCGGGATTGGGCATTGTGACAACGCCCCTGACGACGAAAAGGCCTGCTGCAGATGTGCCATGGTAACCCTGCCCCATAAGGACAAGAGTGTCTCCGACACTGATATCAAGATAATCTGACAGCCCGTTGCCAATGATTGCGTACCCGGTGTCAGCTGCAGAAAGAAAACTGTTATTAAATATGGCATATTCCCTGATCAGCGGTAACAGGTCAGAGGTATCGGATTCCCTTATTCCAAGTGTTGCTATAAGGCTTTCATCATCGGTAAATGCTTTGTTCAGATAGGCATCAAGTATCTTGCCGGTTCGACCCGGGAGGTTTTCCGTTTTCAATTGTGCAATAGCCCCTGGGGTCAGCTTGTATCTCACCATGCGGTTTCTGAGGTTCAGGGCTTTGTTCTCATTTTCAGGGTCCATACCGATTACCATTACACCCTGTGTCCGGCTGCCCGCTGCGGCCAGGGCAAATGACTCCAGCCTGGGAATAACAGCTAGCACATTGTGATCTGCTTCAATGGCTTTGATAACCGAAGGATCAGCCACAAAACCGTTATCCAGGCTCGGCTCGTCAAGGTAATCACGATTCTGAAGCTGTAAATAACCTGAATAGGATTCAATGGCATCCCTGTACATCTTTGCATAAGTTCCGAGTTGAAACGATCTCATTATCAGGGCAAAGAACACGGCGAAGAAAACTGATGCAGCCGTTATCAGAGTTCTCTTCCTGTTCCTCCAGAGATTTTTCCATGCCAACTGGTAGTCTTTCATGCCGATTCCCTTCTTTAGATGGATGTCATCTGATGGTTTTCATATTCTGCTGTGAGAAGAAACTTTCATCAAGCCTGATATTGAACTTCATTTCTGTGATCCTGAGAATCGTCTTGTGTCCGTCGCTTTCAGCAGGTATAAGTTCAATATATGACGGGAGCAGCCTTCCATCCATTACTTTCAGATCAGATGCATTTTCAGTCCTCACCAGGTAACCATCTTCGTCGTACAGTTCCGTTTTAAGAACAATGAAATCCTTCTTATCAACCCACCACACCTGCCGGCTCCAGAGTACATCCGTGTTTTGCTTTGCCGTAAGTTTTATTTTATAACAGAGACGGTCGCCAATGATTTCCTCACCTTCAAAAGAATGATCATAATCATTCACCACCGATGATTCCCTCAATATGTCATCATTGGTGTAATCTGACCCCATCCATCCCTGTGACATCATAGACGGGGGAAGTTTGATAAGCCTGTTTATTGCCGGGTTCCAGCTCCACATTTCATTACCTCGTTTTAAAAAAGTCTGGCCTTTCTCTCGTGCCGGGGCCATGATGAGTGTCAGGGCATATTTATTTTCCAGCGCCCATGATTTGAATTCAACGGTCCGCTGCCATGTCGGCCGCACAATGGTCATATTCATGACACTGTAACCTGACATCTCCCCGTTGAATTTTTCATCAGCCTTGCGGATGACTTCTGTGGCTGTAAGCTGCTGTGCAACAGCAGTGGAGAAAAAAGAGAGGATTATCATTGCATGGACAGCGATGATCATAATTTTCAAAGCTTTTCTCATCGGTATCTTTTTATTAATGCATCAATCATTTTCTCGAAATAATCTTCCGGGTATAATCCTTCCGAAAAAATATAAGTCATGGCAAAACCTTTTACTGTATTTGAGAACATAAGTAGTTCAACCATAGGATCATAATCAGGAGCTGCCGTTTCTTTCTTCCTGGTGAAATAATCAGCAAGAAGAGACATCATGTTCTCAGAAAAATCCTTTAATGACATTCCTGAGATGTTTATTGTCTGCAGGTTTCCGTTTAATATATTTTCATAAACGCCACGTTGCATCATTACTCTGTACAAAAGTTTCCAGAATTTCCTGTTCTCACGATAAAGGCTGAATACCTTGCGGATGAACATTTCAAACTCATCGGGGGAAAGACTATTATCATGATCAGGATTGAAGTTAAGATAGATATCATTAAGTGACCTGTTGATGATTGCGGCGAGAAGATCTTCCTTACTGTTAAAATAGTTGTACATCAGGCCTTTTGATATGCCTGCCTGTTTTGCAATCTGGTTTATTGTGGTTGCCTGAAAGCCCGTATCAGAGAACTGTTCCAGTGCCACATCCATAATCAGTGCCTTTTTTTCTTCCCTGATCTCCTTAAACTGTCTTTGAGTTCTGGGTGACATGTCTTTGTGTTTTGAATGACCGGTCGGTCAAAATTAAATTAGAATTATGAAAGTACCAAATTTATTTTCACACTTTAATGGCATGGAGCATGGAGCATGGAGCATGGAGCA
>Ga0172362_10005515_pt1 | contig 10968 bp, 6 predicted proteins | sample LakKivs1_kivu2a2_FD_114534 | JGI IMG/M metagenome (GOLD analysis project Ga0172362, IMG submission 114534) | Sediment microbial communities from Lake Kivu, Rwanda - Sediment s1_kivu2a2 | ecosystem: Environmental > Aquatic > Freshwater > Lake > Sediment | place: Rwanda: Western Province, Lake...
ACTGCCCGCGACCGAGTCGGCGGAACGGACCAGAGTCCGCGACCGAGCCAAAGCCTTCTTCCAAACCGCCCTCACCCTCGATCGATCCCTGCCGGAAAAATCCATGCGACGGCTCGGACCTCAGCAGATGCAGCAACTGACCTCCGGATTGGAAGCGTTGTCGAAATGAAGCATTGGCGAGCCCCGGCCATTCTGATCCTCGTCCAACTGGGAATCCTCCTTTTATTACGCGCGGATTTTCTGACGGACTGGGACAGCTACCTGTACACCTACGGCGCCCTGCGCTTCGAGCCGGTGGGTTTGGCGGGCGGGCGGTGGTTTTTTACCGCGATACTCGGGTTGGTCTGGCGAACGGTTAATCTGTTGGGTTCGGTCAACCCCGATTCGGCCTGGCGGATATTTTCCTGGGTCACGATCTCCGTCGCCTTGCTGAACGCGGGACTGTTTTACCGGCTGGCCTTGCGATGGCTCGAGCGTGGTCCGGCGATTGTGGCCGCCGCCATGTTTATCTCGAGTCCGCTGATCGGGCTGTACGGCTCGGCCGTGATGACGGAAACCTATGCGATCGCATTCCTGCTGGGCGCATGCCTGCTGCTGTCCTCACCGGCAATTTCCTGGTCCCGCGCCGTGACGGCGGGTGTACTCTTCGGATTGGGCTGCGCCTTTCGCGAGCCGCTGATCCTGCTGGCCCCCCTTCCGGTGGGATTGGTTTTATGGTGTGGCATGGGCAAGAAGAACACCGTACTCACGTGCGGTGCTAGTCAAGAAAAGACTCCGCCGGGGGCGGCGGAGCTACATTCATCACCGGCCGTACGATGGTTCCAATCCGCGGCCTTCCTCCTGATCGTTCCGGGCGTCTTCCTGCTCAATTACTATTTTTCCCAATCGACCGCCGCCGACTGGACCGAATGGTCCCAGCGATGGTCGATGGGCATGTCTCGCGAGCGACTCCAGATGGTCGGCTGGCTCCCGAAAATGCTGCTGGGAAATTTCATCTACCTGGTCGGCTGGTTGATCCTGTTCAGCCCATTCGTCGTGGTCACGTTCCCGGAACAGCTCCGGTGGATTCGTACTCACCGGGCGGTCTGGATTTGGCCGCTGGTTTTGGCCGTTGCGATTTATAGTTTGGGTCAGGTATTGAACCACAGCCTTGTATTCAATCCGCGATTTGCGATTTTCCCGGGCCTGCTGCTGGTGCTGCCCGCCGCCGCGGGGCTGTGGGCGAAGATCCCGGCTAAATTTCAGTATCCGTGGCCGATCGCGGCGGCCATCATGCTGATCCAGTTTTCCGCCGTCGCACTGACCGGGACGGTACTGGAGGGATACTACTTCGCCAAGTCACGCGCCGCGAAGGAAGTCTACGAAAGCCTCTCGCTCTCGCCCGATAATGCCTTGCTCGTTCCCGGACGGCTGACGCCGGCCGTGGAATTGTACCGGAAAGTCCACCTCCGGCCGTGGCAACTGATCTACGGCGGCTGGGACTTTTCCGACAAGGAATTGATGCAGGAAGTCGAGCGGTCACGCGACACCGGCCGGGCGGTGTTCCTCGTCGAGCCGGAATACTGGGCGGAAAAGCGCTTCCGCCCCGGGCAGTACCAGGCCCTGGAAAACGTCTGGAACGGCTACCCCCACCGCCCCGGCCCGATCCGGCATTTCGTCCGACTCGATCTGCCCGTGCGTCAAACCCCGCAGGAATTCTTCCGCCGGCTGCTCAATTACCTCTTCAGTTCATGAACGGAGTTGCCCCCATGTCGAAGCTAAATGTTCTTAACGCACCCGAAACGATCCTCCTGGTCGACGACCATTACCTGGCCGCGTCGCGTAACGTCCAGCGAACGTTCCACGCGCCCGAAAAACGCCCGGAAAACCCGATCCTCTGCACCGGCCAGGTGGATTGGGAAATCGTCCCGCTGATCTTCGGTTCGGTTCTGTACGACCCGAACGTGAAAAAGTACCGCATGTGGTACGCGTCGTACGGACCGTCGGTCGCGGACGAAGACATTCACTATTGGGCCAAACTGCGCACGGCGGATAGCGACGACGGCCTGCACTGGCAACGGCGGAAACGGATCGTGTTCGAATCGACACCGGAGGATCGGTACATCGAAATCGGCGCCGTCCTCATCGAACGGGACCGATACGTTCTGGTTGCCACCATGATCGAACGAACCGAGCAGAAGCGCCGGGTCTATCGCCTGGCGTATTCGAACGACGGATTGCGATGGAATCGGGGCGGCGAGATCCCCTACCAGAAACCCGGGCACGTCGATCGCCATTGCCTGCTCAAGGACCCAGCCACCGGCGAGTACCTGTTTTATTTCCGCGGCATCGAACTGGTCCCGAAAAAATATCCCACCGTGGACTTCTGCATTCGCACCGTGTGTTTCCAATCCAGCCGCGACCTGGAGCACTGGTCGGACACCAAGCTGGTCATGGCGGCTGACAAGTCCGATCCGCCCTACACCAACATCTACTCGCTCATGCCGTTTTTCCGCGGCCAAACCCTCATGGGCGTCTATCAACTTCACTACCAGCACCGCCACGAGGAGGTCGTCACCACGCACCTCGCCTGGAGCCACGACCGAACCACGTGGCACCGCCGGCATGAGGAATTCATCCCACTCGGCGCCCCCGGCCAATGGGACCGCTTCAACAACGCCGTCGCCAGCGGTCCGCTGATCATCGGCGATACGATGTACTTTTACTACTCCGGCCGGCTGTACCGGCACGGCGGTTACGAACCGAAATCGAAACCCGATACCGGCCAATACTGGTCGGGCATCGGCGTGGCGACGATGAAACTCGACCGATTCGCCTCCCTCGCCGCCAGTTTCGACGCCGGAACGTTCACCACCAAGCCCATGCTCTGGCCGAAGGGAAAAGACCTGCGTTTAAATGCCGACTGCCGATGGGGCTCTATCGAAATCGAAATGCACACGCCGGGCCGGAAAAAACCCATCAAACAAACCCGAGTCGAAGGCGTCGAAGGAGTGCGCCTGGCCACCGGCCTGAAATTCCCCGCCACCGAAACCCCCGTGCGGTTAACTTTCAAACTAACCAACGCCCGAATCTACGCCCTATCGAACCAATAAACCTAAAGATCGGAGGTAACGGTATTTCCTCCATCCGTCATTGCGAGGAGTCCTCGACGAAGCAATCTGGCCTATGGACGCCAACCGCATCCCCAGGCCAGATCGCCACGTCGCTTCGCTCCTCGCGATGACGCGCAAGGAGCAAATCCAAAGTGTATCAACGACTTCTTACATCACCTTCCGCAAAATCTCCAGCGCGTCCTCGCGAGATACTTCCCGCGGATTCGCCTTCGTCGATCCCGAGGCCATCGTCAAATCCGCGATAAAAGGAAAATCCTCCTCCTTAATCCGATACTTACGAAGGTCTCGCGGCAGCCCCAAGTCCGAAAGCAGCCGCCGGGAGAAATCCACCGGGTCGGCCATGAGCAGATTGCACAACCGCGAGTATTTGTCCTCCTGCCCGGAATACAACGCCGATTGATTGAACTCCAGAACCGCCGGCAAGAGAACCGCGCAAGCCAGCCCGTGCGGAATGTGATACAATCCGCCGATCGGATGGGCCAGCCCATGCACCGCGCCCAGCCGAACGTTGGCCAGGGCCATTCCGGCCATCAAGCTGCCCTCCGCCATCGCCTGACGCGCCGCGAGATTCGACCCGTCCCGATACGCTTCAACCAGGTTCCGGGCAATCAATGAAATCGCCTTCTCCGTCAAGGCATCGGACAGATGGTTGCTGAACTTCGAGCAAAACGACTCGACGGCCTGGACGAACGCATCCATCCCGGACTGTGCGGTGATTTCCGGGCCGCACAAAACGGTCAATTCCGGATCCACAATCGCCGCCTTGGGCATCATCGCCTCGGACCGAAATGACTGCTTGATCCGCTGCTTCGTATCAACGAGCACGGAAACGGGCGTCACCTCCGAGCCGGTACCCGACGTGGACGGAATGGTCACCACGGGCAAACTCCGGTCGGGCAATTTTTGAGCCTCCAGATGCCAGGCCGTCGGCTGATCGGAATTGACTAGAATTGCCGCCGCCTTGCCGGCATCGAGCACACTGCCCCCGCCGAGTGCCAGCACGGAATCGACGTTCGCCCCCTTCACCACGTCCCGAAGCTGATCGATAAACTCACATGTCGGTTCCGCCGGTGCCCCCTCAAACACCACCGGCCGAACCGACACCGTCCCCAGCAGGTCCTCGATTTTCTTCAACGTTCCGCTGGTACGAGCCCAGGACTTGCCGGTAACGACCACCGGCCGGGAAACCTTCAGCGAACCAATTAATCCCGGCAACTCCTTCAAACACCCAGCCCCGTTAAATATCTTTTCCGGCACGGCAAACTTGGCCATAAGCGATTGTTCCCTTTGCAGAACCGGCCTCGCCGGTATTTATGAGGTATTATAAAAGCCACGAAACCCGAAATCAATCCGCCGGATCAGCACATTCCTGACGCTCTATGATGCAACGCCTCTCTGACCGGTCCATTCAATTGCTCATGAACGTACTCTGTTATTTATAAGCTATTTTTGTTTTCGTAAGTATTGGTCCCTAAAAAAATATTCTGAATTTCATAGCCCCGAACTATTTTAGAAAAACTTCTTGAAAAATAGAAACAAAAAAGGTACATTTGAAACAGTTATCGGCAACTGTTACCGGTAACTATTGAGATGAGAGAATGGTTCCATGGCGGTTACCTTACTCGACATAGCGAAACGGCTGAACGTCTCCAAAATGACCGTTTCCCGCGTATTAAACAACAAACAAAATGATTTCATCACTGAAACCACCCGGCAGCGGGTACGCGAGACGGCTCGGATGCTGGGGTATACCCCGAACCGGGCGGCCCAAGCTCTGGTCACGGGACGAACGGGACGGATTGCCTTCCTGTCTCCGTCGATGGGGTCCAGGTTCTTTCAGGAAGTGGCTTATTGTTTTCATCAAGTCTTACAGATCGACAAGTACGAAATGATCACGGGGGAAATAGGACCTCAGACGGTGGATCCGAACCACATCGTGGGACTGCCCCTTATGGACCTGGACGGGGTCCTGATGTATGGAAGCGCCTTGGGCGAGTTGAACCAGGTTCTGGGCAGCTATTTGCCGTTCAAATCGCCGATCGTCAATATGGGACCTCATGCCTCCAACAAATTCGACGCGGTCAACGTTGATCTTTATCCCGCCTCGCGCCAGGCGGTCGAGTTGTTGTTGAATTCAGGCCGGCGGCGAATCGTTCACCTGCATGCGCCGGAGACACGGAACGATCTCGACGACCGGTTTCGGGGATATACCGACGTGCTGGGCGAGCATGGAATAACGCCGGAATACATTCAAACGCCCGACTGGACGAGGATCTCCGTCAGAAAAACGATCCTGAACCACGTCAAGGAACACGGCTGTCCCGACGGGCTCTTTTGCGCCAACGATGATATCGCCATCGGGGCTTACCGGGGATTGCGGGACTTGGGGATCCGTATCCCCGACCAGGCAAGACTCATCGGATGCGACGGGATTGAAGACACGGAATACATGGACCCACCGATCTCCACCATCGTCCAGCCGGTCCGGGACATGTGCGTCACCGCCTGGACGTTTCTCAAAAACCGCCTGGAAAATCCCAATCGTCCCCGACAAGTCGAAACGAAGCAGGCGACGCTGGTGATTCGGGAGGAGAGGTAAACGATCCGACACGAAAGGAAGGCAACGGGCGAAATGCGGTCTTAACAGCGTGTTAAGCGTTACGCCCACAACTTTTGGTTAAGGAGTAGAAGACCATGAAAGTTCTTGCAGGTGTTTTGGTGACGGCGTTGGTGTTGGCCTGGGGCTCGCCCATGCAGGCCGGGGTTATTGTCGCCGAGGATTTCGAGGGGGCCGCACCGGGCACGCCCGTCAACGGCTACAACGGCTGGACGGGACCCGACAACATCCTGATTTCTTCGAACGTGATCGATCAGGGCCAATCCGCCGACGCTTCCGGCGGCGCCGATCCCGCCTGGCCGAAACCATCGAAGGCGTTTGCCTACACCCCGGCAGCGGGTGAATACTATGTGTTCACCGGAACGGTTTATGCCCCGGGCACGGGCGGCGAATACGGGCACATCCAGCTCAGTAACGGCGCTGGAACCTTCGCCCAGGCCATGCTGGGCTACAACGACCTGATTTTTGCCCTGAATGAAAACGGCGGCGAGTTGTTCCAGGTCCGGGTTGCCCAGTCAACCGATCCGATGGACGTCATGTTGGTCCTCAAGTCGGACCGGACCGATTTCTACTATCGCCTGAACGGCACGACGGCATGGAACTACGCCGGCGGCGACACCCAAGCCGTCGCCCTGTCGGCCTACACCAACGTTGAGTTCTGCGGCCACGGCGGCTACGCCGGCGGTGTGGACAGTATTGTCCTCGAAGCCGTGCCCGAGCCGGTAACCCTGACCCTCCTGGCCGCGGGCGGATGGCTGGCTTCCCGACGAAGAAAATAACGACTCCACGAAAGAATACCCGAAACGGACAATCGTTTGGGTACGATACACAGCACGGCCGGTGAACCTGATAAGATTCATCGGCCGCGTTGGTTTTACCGGTTGCGGGAAATGAAAAAGCAGGTATTGCTTTCTTCCTGATTCCGGATACACCTCTCTTAACGCTTTACGGCGGGAAAAAGGTTAAAATAAAACCGCTTCCGGGTTCGTCCTTATAGTGGATGAACGTTCAATCCGTACCGAGAGGACCTTGATTGATGATGGAAGATTGGCATCTGCTGAAACGAATGCGTCAACCGGGCCCGCGACCAGCTTCGAAAACGGGTTCGCCAGCCGGTTCCGCTCACCGGGCCGGCCGACGTAGCCGACGGGACAAACGATCCGGCCCAACGGGCGGCGGACGGCGAAGCCTGCGGCCGGGTGCTGGCCGCCCTGGACGAATCCACCCAAACCCGGCCGGGCGACAACCCGCCCCGCCGCTTCACAAGGAGACTGTTCATGAAAAGCCCGTGGTTTAAATTCGCCGCCGCCGCGGCCGTACTTATCGCCGGGATCGGAACGTTCGCGCTCGTCATGGAAAAAACCGCCACGCCCGCCTACGCCATTGAACAGACCATCCAGGCCTACCAGGGAATCCGAACGATCCATGCCCGATACTGGATTACGATGATGGGCATGGAGGAGGATGGCGAAATGTGGCTCGAATTGGATGATACGGGAAAGCCGTATGCGATGCGATCCGATTGCACCAAAACACCGGACGGTCCGAAAACCGTGGTGTGGTGGGACAAGAAGATGAGCGTCTGGTTCAAAGCCAAGAGCATGTTGATGATATGCCGGGAGGATCGCCAGACGGTGGCCAAGCTCCTTCAAATGGCACAGGAACTCGACGCCGGAGTGGTCATGAACGGCATCCGTGCCATGCAGGACCAGAAAAAAATCAAGGTCGGCATCGATATTCCCTCCGGTACCGATGCGCCCATCGTCGTCACCGCCGATATACCCGCCAACGGTTACATTCCCGCCCTGCGGTGGGTATTCCACATCGACGGCTCCACCAAGCTGGTCAAACGGTTCGAGGAACTGGCCTCGAAGGACGGCCAGAAGTACGAACTTCAAAAATGGTTCGAATACCTGGGCTACAACCAGTCGATCGATCTGCAGAAATACATCCTCGACATACCGTCAACCGTAACGCGCATCGACCAGACCGTCGATATGGGCGTGCCCAAAGGCACCATGACCGACGAACAGGTCGCCGTCGCCGTCGTCCGGCAGTTTATCAAAGCCATGATCGCCAAGAACTACGAACAAGCCTCCCGGCTGTACGGCGGCATGCCGCCGGCCATGCTCGAAAAGGCCATGGCCAAGGACCGGATCATCCGGATCGTTTCCTTCGGAAAACCAACGCCATTCATCCCGAACAGCAGCCTGCGCGTTCCCTGCAAAGTCGAATTCGAAAAAGCCGGCGTCCAGGAAATCAAGCCCGGCCCGTACGTCCGCCCGGTCTTCGGCCAGCCCGACCGCTGGGAAATCTGCGGCGGATTTTAGCAGGCATTGCTTTACGGATTGTTGGCAAACCCAACCTTACAAGGGCGGCCCCGCGTGGCCGCCCTCTTTTGTTCCGAGTGGCACGGTTTCACGTCTTCACAAAGTGCGTAGATAAGGGCTGTGCCCTCGTTAAGCCGTGTCTCCTCTGACTGAAAGCTGATAGCTGACTGATAGCTTCTCTTGCGTTTAGGTCTCTTACGTCCCTTGTGTCCCTTTCAGGCCGATTGCCGTTCCGGAACCAACGCCGTGCCTGCCCACTCGTTCCACGTATTGATGAACATCACGTTCGAAAAACAATTTACTTCGGAGTAAACCGAAAGAGCGCAATGGAATACGGTGGCAACCGTTTAATCTCAAACCCGGGTTGCAATCCCATATCCACATCGAACACATGAACGTCCGAATGCTTCCGGGCCGTATCCACCGTTACCGCCACCCGAAACTTTCCCGCCCCGACCCGCTGCGGAACCACTCGCACGCTGGTTTCCACCCGGTTCATACTGCACACCGCCACCACCTTCTCACCTTCCGGCGTCCGAACCTCTACCTGGCGAACCTCCGGCCCTATCCGAGCGCCGAACACCCGCCGGCCTTTGCCCATCAGCCGCCAAAGCGGCGCAACCTCGACATCATAATCTTTCTCCATCTGGCCACGCTCCATCCCGATCCAACTTGGGCCCACCCACCCGACCGCCTGATCGTAATCACAGAAGTTGTAATAAAAATGACCCACCACCGTGTACCAGAAGTACAACTGCCCGAACCACTCCCACGGTACGTAAGTGTGCCCGAATGCCATCTGCCCCGCCGTTACCTCGTTGCCGAACATCAGCAATGGATGCTCCGAGGCGGTGAAGTTGTAATACAAACAATTGTCGTAACCCGGCGGCCCGCCGTTCGAGACCACCAACTTGTCCTCGCCCATGCTCCAGATTGTCTCGCTGAACGCCTTCAACCACCGCATTTCGCTGACAACCGCCGATATGCCCGTCCGGGAATCGAGTTCCAAACCGGCGGACGGAAAACAGTCGTATGAAAAGCCCGACAAATTCGGAAACCGCTCCAGGTCCCGCCGCATCTTCGCCCGCGTCCACTCGTTCGGGGCCGGATTAAAAATGTCCACGTTCCGGTAGTACCCGAACCAGTGTGAATCGTTCGTGAACCAGTCCGGATGCTTTTCCACCATCGCGTCTTTCGGGATTGATCCCCAGTCCTTCTGCAAAAAACCCCGCGGCGAGAACCAGGCAATCGCCTTCATCCCCCGCCGATGGATTTCCGCCAGCAATTCCGTAAATCCGGGTGGACTCCGGTCGTAATCGCCCTGCCAGCTTACCCCGTGCGAAACGTCCCGGTAATCCGACAGCAGCGTAAGAACTCCTACCCCCGATTGCGCGAACCGGTCCAGATACGGCCGCGGGTCCGACGCCGGTTCCAATTGCAATTGATGTCCCGGCTTGGCCTTCACCGGTTCCGGCAGTTTGAATCCCATGAATACCATCTTGTCCCGATGCAGCACCCGAGGCCGGCCCTGCACCTGCTGATTACCGGTCCCGGCTTCGATCCCGAGCAACGGGTTGAACAAGCCGCCCTCTTCGATGTCCCGCTGCCCCAGCGTACGCGGCGTAATCGAAAACACCCCAATCGTCATCCGATAAACCAATTCCTCCACCGGCCGAAATTCTTTCGCCTTCGGGTGCCACCGTCCGCGATCCAGTTTTTCCTTAGGATCTTTCAACTCCGCCGTCGTGTTCCGCGTCGCTGCGTGCAGATCCCACCGCGCCAACCCGCCGGTTTCGAAGGCCGTATTCCGTCCCATCGCCTCATAGCCCGGCATGAACATCTGCAGCTCAATCCCCGCCTTCTCGCAGGGAAAAATCAGGTACGGCGTCCGGACCCCGATCTCCGAGGCGGTCCCTTGCTGCCGTGGAATAAAGATCGGCCCACACCCGCTGCCCCAGATCGTCCCGTCGTACTTCATCCGACCTTCCCGGAATACCAGTGTCGTGGTTCCGTACGACGCGCTCCGTCCGGCCTTCGCATCCAAATAAATTCTTACTTCTACGTTCAACCGGTTTTCTTTGTCGATCACCAATCGACAGGTACGCTTCAACCCATCCTTCCGGTGGTCGGTGTATACAAGGGTCTTTTCTTCAAGCCGTTCGGTTTCCCGCGCCCATTCCTTGCCCGGATCCGCGATCAAGTCGCCGACCTCCAGAACCGTCCGCCCGTCTTCTTCCAGTACCACCTGCCCTTTCGAAAACTTGATTCCCCGCACCCGCATCGGCGCCGTCGCCGTCTGATCCGCCAGGACGCGAGTTGGAACTTCACTTGCCTCCAAAGTCCGAATCGTCGTATGAATATCCGTCGATTTTCCCGGCCGGACTCCGTCGATTACCGCATCGACTTCCTGAATCTGCGAAATCTGGCCCGGAAATCCCAGCACCTCCATCCGCAAATACCGAAAATCCCGCGCCTCGTTCGGCTCGAACGTCCAGTCGATCCGATGCAACAGCCGGGTCGCCTCCTTGCCCACCGGAAATTCCTTCTTCACCAGACTCCCTGGAATGGTCTGAAACGCCTTCCCATCCTTCGATACCGAAAACTGCCCGTGGTAATTCCGGCCGTCGCCCGCGTACATCCATACGGAAATTTTCTTTAACTCAGTCGCCGCCTTCTCCAGATCCCACGTCAGCAGGATCGGACCCGCGTAGTTGTACAACGCCACCCCGTTCCCCGGCTTGCCTTGTCCGATCAAATTCACCGTGTCCCGGCTGCCCCCGTCCACCAGCCCCGCCAATACCCACTTCGATTCCGCGTAGGCCGCGTTGATCTCGGGAAAAACGTCTTGAAGCGAATCGTCCGCGGCCACCCCGGTCACGTTCTCCTGATACGACACCCGGACCGCCCC
>Ga0172362_10005516_pt1 | contig 10968 bp, 9 predicted proteins | sample LakKivs1_kivu2a2_FD_114534 | JGI IMG/M metagenome (GOLD analysis project Ga0172362, IMG submission 114534) | Sediment microbial communities from Lake Kivu, Rwanda - Sediment s1_kivu2a2 | ecosystem: Environmental > Aquatic > Freshwater > Lake > Sediment | place: Rwanda: Western Province, Lake...
AATCAAAATTGTGGAATCGCCGCAAGGCGGCGATGACATCCTTAATTTTGCATTTTGCATTTTGATTTTTGAATTGACAAGGAGCTACGTCCTATGAATCAACAAAAGGCGAAAAAAGGTCAGGGCAAAGTGCCGGTGATTCTGGTTGTTGATGACGACCAGCAAAATCTTGAACTTCTGCAGGCATATCTTGAGGACATAGACTGTCAGACGATGCCGGCACTCGATGGTGCCGGAGCTTTGGAGGCTATCAGGAAGAAAAAGCCTGACTTGATTTTGCTGGACGTAATGATGCCCAAAATCAGCGGCTTTGAAGTATGCAAGAGGATTAAAAACGACCCTAAAACCAGCGATATTCCTATCATAATGGTCACGGCGTTGAATGAATTCGGCGATATTGAACGCGGCATCAATTCCGGCACGGACGATTTCATCAGTAAGCCAATCAATAAGCTCGAGCTTCTAACACGTGTTAAAACCATGCTCAAGCTCAAGCACCTTAGCGATGAGCTTGAACGCACTTTGGCGTATCTGAGCGAGATAGAAAAACACGCCCAGATGACAAAATCAGACTCAGAGGCAGACCCTACGCGACAATAAAACCTACAAAGGCGCACAGTACAAATTAAAGAACTTACAGGCGTTTGATTAGCAATCCGCCGCACAAATGGCGGATAAAAAAGTTGCTGTTTTATGGCCTGCGTTTCTTCAGCAATGCTAATCCGCCGAAGGCAAGCAGAAGAAATGTCGCGGGTTCTGGGATAACTGCTATCCAGCCTTCGGTAAAGCCATCAGGATTGGTGCCATAGCCGACAATCGTAAGGCCGTCAGCAGAAACCCCGGTAGCCCTCTCCAAGGTCCAGCCCGTCAGGTCCAGTCCACATTCATTCTCCAGAACATCTTTTAGATAGCGTGCGCCGTTGGTTTCATCCCAAATAAAGGCAGCGAGGTCGAAACAGGTTGCTCCAACGATGACCGAGCCGTCCGCAGAGACAGCATAAGCAGGGCCATCGATGCCCAGGCCCGTCATTACGCCATCTTCCCATCGAAAGGCTTCACAGTTAAACCGAGGAGATGTACTCCAACCGACGATTACTGAGCCATCTGCTGAGATGGCTTTGGCTTGACTCTCAGCATCATCTGGTTCCGCAGGCACGTTCAGAAAACCCAGGCCAACCATGCATTCTTCTTTGGTCCAGCGGAATGCTTCGTTGACGCCCTTGTAGGATGCGCTTTCTCCCACGATGATTGAGCCGTCAGCCGAGACGCCATAGGCTATGCTGTAGCCACGCTTGAAACCCGTCAGGTCACCCAGGCCAACCATGCCTTCTTCTTGCGTCCACCGGAAGGCTTGTATATTTGCGCCTAAGATATCTCCCACAATGACGGAGCCATCAGCGGACACGCCGTAGGCTCTGCTTCCAGCAAATACAGGTGGCAGTCCGCCAAGACCATATATTCCACCGGACGCTGTCCAGCAAAATGCTTCAGGGAAGGGCTTTACTTGTGAGTACCCCAGTCCAACTACAAATGAACCATCGGCAGATACGGCATAAGCGCTGCTTGCGAAAAACGGATCTCCAGGGGCTGTAAGAGAACTCATTACATCATTCTCCCAGCGGAACGCTTCGAAAGGTTCGCCCAAGGCAGAATAGCTTTCTCCTACGACCACTGCTCCATCTGCCGAGATTGCATAAGCTTTACTGAAGAACTCTCCACCTGGAAGAACTCCCAGTCCTTGAAAGCGACATATAGCAGCCCGCGAAGTTTCACCAAAGAACATAAGGGCCAATATGAATAGTATCGTCCTGATTTTAAGATGATCAAGGCTTTCCATTTTGGATTCTCAGCAATGCTAATCCGCCGAAGGCAAGCAGCAGAAATGTCGCAGGCTCGGGGATGGTGGCTATCCAGCCTTCGGTAAAGCCATCGTGATTGATGCCGTAGCCAACAATAATCAGCCCGTCAGCAGAAACTCCGGTAGCCCGCTCTAATGTCCAGCCGGTCAGGTCCAGGCCACATTCATTCTCCAAAACGTCTTTTAGATAACGCATGCCGTGCTTTTCGTCCCAGATGAAGGCCTTGGCCAGGATGGGGTCGTCGTCATCGCCCACTATAACTGATCCATTGGCTGAGACTGCCCAGGCACAACCACGCGCGCCAAGGCCTGTCATAACGCCGTTTTCCCAGCGGAATGGTTCGGACCCAGGAATGGTATTCCAGTTGGTAGGTGCGCTATAGCCGACGATGACTGAGCCGTCCGCCGATACGGCTGTTGCGAAGCTAAACGCGTCTTCACTAACTGGCACCAGGTAACCCAGGCCGACCATGCCTTCTTCTTGAGTCCAGCGGAACGCTTCTTCGTCCGGAAGGCCGGGGGGATTACTTACCCCGACGATGACTGACCCATCGGCGGAGACGCCGTATGCCGTGCTCTCAGGGTAGCCACCCAGATTACCCAGGCCGACCATCCCTTCTTCTTGCGTCAAGCGAAAGGCCTCTGTGCCGGATGCAGATTCACTTTCTCCAACAATGACAGAGCCATCGGCTGAGACAGCGTAAGCTACGCTGTATATGTATGGTGCTTCTGGCAGGCCGCCAAGACCAGTCATTACGTCATTTTCCCACCGGAACGCCTGCACGCTGATGCCAGGTTCAGAAAAGCTTGCTCCCACAATGACGTCTCCGTTGGCTGAAACGGCATAGGCCCTGCTGAGGAAGCCTCCCCCCTCCAGGTCACCCAGTCCAAACATACCTTCTGATTCAGTCCAACGGAATGCTTCTGTCCCGAATGCAGAATTGCTTGATCCTACGACGACACGTCCGTCCGCTGAGACACCGTATGCCTTGCTATAAAAGTCTCCTTCTTGGAGGTCCCCGAGTCCTTGAAAGCGACAGATAGCAGCCCGCGATACACCAGCAAAGGATAGTGATATAAACAATATCAGACGGACTGGAACCAAATTAACGCTCCTTATATAGAGATCTCCCGCAAACATTTCTATTATAAAATTTTTCTTGTCAACCTTTCAAGACAAAAATTGAGAAAATCCGATAACCGGCATTTTAGGACTGCAACAGCCGCTACATCACACACAATCGCCACGCACATTCGATAAATCAAATTGCCGCCTACCTAATTCAGCAAAACGAAATTATTTAGCCAGCCTATACTGTCGATATTCTTACGTGCAATAAGAGGCTGATGTCAGCCATCAGGACAGGCAGTTCAAAGCCAAAGACTGGCTATTTTTAGCACGGAGGATGCCGATAAATCGTCAGGTTCCGATTTATCCGCCTGAGACGGAGTCGTACTCGAAACCAACAAGCAATTTATTCGGCACAGGGTGTATGAGCACAATACTCGAGATTTTCGGCAGGGCGATACAGGTCGACACCGCCGATTTAATATGGCACTGGCTGGATGTCGGCAACCAACACAAACACGCCGCTAACTCTGCCCAGACACAGCAGTTGGCCACAATAATCAGCCTTATGGGCGAACAGAAACTTGATGCCGCACAGGAACAGTTACGGCTGTATCTCTTTGAAAACTCCGCTTGCACACGCGGGCGTATGGCTGCAGCGGCATTGTGCCTTGCTCAGAATCGGCTCCCCCAGGCAATCCAAGAGCTAAATTCGGTCTATATGAGGCAGCCAAATAATACGATGGCTCTTTACGCCCTGGGACACTGCTACGAAAGACTGGGCAAAGAATCTCAGGCCGTAGAGTTCTATCAGGACTGCCTGAAGTTCAAAAATTATCTACAACTTCCCGCACAACGCTTGGCTGCAATATACCTCAAAAATGGTCAATTGGACAAAACCATCCAGCAGTACGAGCTTCTTAAAGAGCAGTATCCCGACGATATATCCGCACTGGTAACGTTAGGACATTTATATATCGCCACCGCAAGATACGAAAAGGCCATTGAGACATTCAATACCGCAATTCTAATACACCCGGATAATTTCCTCACAGGAGATGAAAGAATCGACCAACTGATTCGAGATGGGCAGCTTGAGGAGGCACTGGAACAGCTTGAGAACCTGCTCATCCAGGAGTCCGATAGGGTAGACTTGATTGTCAAACAGGCAGATGTCCTGAGCATGTTAGGGGCCAACGCCGACGCGGTTTCGCAGTATCAGCAGGCGCTTCGGATTTGTCCCGATTTTCTGGAGGCGACCATAAAGCTGGGCACACAATTCTTACAGATGCAAGCTGAGCAGCTCGCCGCAGAGCAGTTCAATAGGGCGGTCGAAATAAACGACAAAATAGTCGACTCCTATATCGGATTGGCAACATCGCAAAAATTAGCCCACCGGAATGACGAGGCCCTGACGACCCTGTCGCTGGCAGCGGCGATTCAGCCAAACAGTTCATTTCTATTCGGCGAGACGGCCAATCTAATATTCAAGGCGGCTCTTGCCGAGGCTATGCCGCTGCACGATACCTCCGAATCACAGGATATGATAGAGGCTGTGATTTCAGCACATCGCCAGCAAATCGACCGGCGTCCCCAGAATCCGGACCTGCACTACCGTTTGGGCGTCCTGCTGATGAGCGTGGCAAAACCACAATTGGCCGCACAGTGCTTTCAAACGGCTTTGGAAATAAACCCAACTTATGCCAGAGCCAGCAGCAAGCTCGCTGTCTGCCTATATGAAATAGGTCGCACAGAAGACGCCTTAGCGCAGCTTACCGCTCCCGAGCATCTGGCCAGAGAGACGCTTGAACTTCATTACAAGACAGCGTTACTTTACTGCAACCGGATAAAGTTCGCATCCACACTTATCAACCTTGACAACTATCTGCGCAATAACTTCGCTGCGGTCGATGCGACAGTCAACATATCTATAGTCCTTCAGAACTTAGGCTTGCTGGACAGAATTGCAGCGATGTGGGAAAATCTTTCTGAAACCGCCGATCACGCAATCAGTACCGGTAGTACCTAAAAAAGTCCCATTTGTTAGAAAAAATGCAAATACGCTTTTTTGCCCGAAAATAACCGCTGAATGAAACATAACATATCTTATGAGACGTTATTTGTTTGGCCCAAAACGGCTGGTTTTTTTCACAATTCCTGAATAACCATAGGCATATGTTTGTTGGCATAAACCAACTCTACGTTGTAATATTTGGATGCGTGTCCATTATGGTATAAAAAAGTCATCTATAAACCCATCGCAGGCTACATCAGGAAAGTTACAAACACTTGGGTAGGCAAAAAGGAATACCGGTATTACGTCAAATATGATTTTAGAGGTTGTCATTCCGCACTGGATACGGAATTCTTTTTTTAGAATCTGGATTCCCGCTTTCGCGGGAATGAAACATTACAAATTTTACTACTGACAGACTACCGCTCAGTTGCGGGCTTCAAAAAATTAGGTTTACGCAAATCGGTGTAAGAAGAAAGCACGCTACTTATAGTCCTATAATATGCTCTCCTGGCCTTCGCAGCGACAAGGGCTTACCGAGGATTTCGTAGTGCAGAATCGCCCTTCTAAGCTGCTCAGGATCGTCATAGGCCAACAGATACGTAGAGGAAAACTCTGGCTCAGGCTTTTCAGCAGCCAGCGGACTATACTGTCCCAGTCCTTCAATGGGTTTACTCACAGGTTCTGGAACTGATTGTAGCCCTTCCTCAAGTCCGCTGGTCATCGCAGGCAATTTTGGCTCTGCCAGAGGCGCCACAGGAGAAGTTTGCAGAAACTGACTCTCTTCGGCAAAAGTATGGACGCGGACCCTTGCCGACAATCGCTGCCAAGCCTGACGCCGGTATTGTGCGGCTGTTACCGCGGGCCCAGAATAGCTACGCTGCTTAAACAATTCCTTCCGCAAGCTCTGAGCAGCCGGCGACGGTTTTTGCTGTCGCCCGGCAGTTGACTGCTCCTGCTCATCTGCCTGCTGAGCCTTCTTCGCTTTGAGCAGGCTGGCAATTCCCCAGAAAGCCGCCAGCACTACTACTAATAGAATATTGGCCCACTTTTCGACATCATCGCCTTGAACAGCCAGGATTAATTGTGCTAATAGTTCTTTCATAGGTTATCGAGTATCGAGATTATTCTTTCTTTTTCGGCTTTGCTATCGATTCGCGCATCTGTGTGTCTGCACCGATATTTTTCAAGCGATAATAGTCCATGACTCCGAGGTTGCCTTTTTTGAAGGCTTCTGCCATAGCAAGCGGCACCTTTGCCTCGTTCTCGACAACCAGCGCCCTCATTTCCTGCTCACGGGCGACCGCCATTGCCCGGCGTTTTTCCGCCTCGGCCTGTGCTCTCCGCAGGTCAGCAGCCGCCTGTTTGGCTTGAAGGTCGGCCCCGACGTTTTCGCCCACATCGACGTCGGCGATGTCGATGGATAATATCTCAAACGCTGTGCCTGCATCCAATCCCTTTGCCAGCACCGCTTTAGAGATGCTGTCGGGGCTTTCCAGAACGCTCTTGTAGCTTATAGCGCTTCCGATAGTGGTGACAATCCCCTCGCCCACACGGGCGATAACGGTCTCTTCTGTAGCACCGCCGATTAATCTGGCAATATTGGCCCGGACAGTGACCCGCGCCTTGGCTTTTAGCTGGATACCATCCTGAGCAACTGCATCCACCGTATCTTTGCCCTTTTTAGGGTCGGGACAATCGATGACCTTCGGATTGACGCTGGTCTGCACTGCATCCAAAATATCTCGCCCCGCAAGGTCGATGGCGGTGGCTGTTTTCAGCGTCAGATCGATGTTTGCCCTGTTGGCAGCGATCAGGGCACGCACCACATTGGGGACCCGGCCACCAGCTAAGTAGTGGCTTTCCAAATCTACCGTGGTCAGGGTTAGCCCTGCCTGAACAGCGGTTATCTTGCTCAGGACTATAATTCTGATATCTACCTTTCTCAGCCACATTCCGATAAGCTCAGAGAATTTCACGTCGGCTCGGGATAGTTTTGCCTGCAGCCATAATCTGAAAAACTTGATAAACAGCAGGAAGAAAACCAGTGCTGCGATGAGAATTATCACTAAAAGCGTCAGCCCGATAGTCTCAGCAGCACCTGCTGCAAGGATTACGTGCATTGGATCAAACATCTTTTCGCCCTTTCACTGACTTTGGGACCCCGCAAAGCGGGAACCCTCTTCTATTTGCCGAACGGTTAACTGCGTTGCCTCCACGCGGATAACCTTGACCTTTTTGCCCTTATCAACATACCCGCTTTCCGCTACGCACTCAACTCTCCGTCCTGAAAAATCGCAGGTGCCCACCGGTCGTAGCGGTGTAAGAACGCTGCCCACAGAACCGAGCAGCTCTTTTAGCTGCGATGAATCTGCTATGGCATCGCCCCGCTGTCGCTGCGGCGGAGTAAGCGTAACGCTCTTGCCGAATCTCGTTTTGGGGAATATTTTATAGGCGACTACTAATAGCGACGGCACCATGATAGCAGCAATGATTACGCCTACCCAGCCGGCTGTGGCACTGTACTGAAAAAAAATCAGTATGCCGGCGACCACACAGGCAAAGGCACACACACTTAGTATGCCGCCGCTCGGCACAAATATCTCAGCTACTATCAGCGCCGCACACGCAAGATATAAGAAAACGGCAAAAACCAGCCACCAGCCCACGAGTTTACCTCTTATAGGGCATCGGATTATCAGTATATCAGGTAGTGGGCATCAGGTTATCAGGAATCAGGTATGTCCGCCAGAAGCAGATTTGTTTTTCCTGATCCCCTGATTTGCTGATGTCCTGCATCCTGATACTCTGATATCCTGATGTTTTTCTGTCCTCGGTCATCTGTCTTCTGTCATCTGTCTCTTAACCACCACCCTGTTGCCGTGAATTTCGGCTATCTGGACCTTGGTGCCCTTATCCAGAAACTCCGCTATGGCAACTACATCCACTATCGCATCGCCGAATTTAGCCTTTCCGGTGGGCCTGAGCGTAGATGTCACTTCGCCGATGTCACCCACATTCAACACTGCGATTTTGCTTTCGGGCGGAGTCGTCATATTGACCCGCATTTCGCCGCCCCACGTGGCCACAGTTGGCGTAAGCATAAGCCCGCTTAGAAACTGAAACTTCGGCAGATATTTGGCCAGCAGCCACGCCAGCACGATAAATCCTACCACGCCCAAGGATAGTCCTACGACTCCGCTGACAAACAACCGCCAGTCAAGCGGTGAATGCGGCCAGGGCAGCGTGTTCGGCGGATTCTTAATCAGCATCCCGAATAAGCCGACAAGCACACATATTATCCCCAGAGCACCGGCTATGCCGAAGCCTGGCAGCACAAAAATCTCAATCGCCAGCAAGACCAAACCAACAATGAATAGCGCCACCTCCACCCAGTTAGCCAGTCCAATCAGATATTTGCTGCCGATTATGATAGCAAAGCATATAAGCGCTACCAGGCCCGGCAGCCCGATGCCCGGCGTGCTCAATTCCATATAAATCGCTAACAAAGCAATCATAACCAGCACAGCCATTACTGCCGGCGAATTCACCCAGCGAACCATTTCCTCCGACCACAACGTCTTTAGCACCAAAGGCTCACCGGAAAAAGTTACGCCGTCACGTTGGGCTAAAAAATCAAGCACACCTTGTCGATCATTAACCACTGCCCGGGCGACCTTATACTGCTCGGCGGCAGAAGCCGTCAGCGTAAGAATCTCGGTATCCTTATTGATTCTCTCTTTGTTATCCAGGTCGTATATGTTTGGGTCTTTAGGCAGCGCATCTCCTTCAAAGAATTCATACTCGCTGCTCTGGCGGTTTTTCACCTTGTAGACCTCGATCTGCATCGTTACCATCGCCCGAAGCAATGGTTTGGGATAGCCGTTTGCTTCTGCCGCCCTCTCGAAGATCCCGCGGATAAAGCTCTCGGCTTTTTCCCGCTCGACGCCCTCCAACTGGCCGCCCAGCGCAATCGGTGCACAATCGCCAATAGTGGTATTCTCCCGCATGATGACGTCCTGGCAGGAGACGCTTATCATCGCCCCCGCCGATATCGCCTTTGTTGTCACGTAGGCTACCGTGCGGGCTTTCTTGCCGAATCTCAGTATCAGGTCATCGGAAATATCCACTGCCGATTGGACAAACCCGCCGTAAGTGTCGATTTCATAAATTATGTAATCCACACCCGCATCGAGGGCTATTTGAGTCCTGCGCCGGATGGACCGGGCAAGTCCATCATCAATCATACCTTCGCAGCTAATTACCGCTGCTCGTGCGGTTGATCGCTTGGCAGCCGGGATAGCCGGTTGGTTCTGACTTACTGCGCGAATCAGGCCTGCTCCTGCTATCAGGCACAGAGAGAAAATCAGGATGGCCCGGAGTGAATGCTTCATACTCAGAATCATACCGCAATATCCCCGATTTGGCAATCCCTGATTGCGCGAAAACTGAAAGGCTTAAAACTGTGGAATTCCAAAGTTTTGCTTTTACGCTTTTAGTTTTACATTTTCCGCCCTACCCCCCCCCCTGCCGGTGTGCCTACACTAGCCTGCGCAAGATTTCGATGCCCTGATGTAATTTTTCGTTACTGGTGGCGAAACTAATCCTGAAGTGCGTGTCTTTTTCGCTGAATACGTTGCCGGGAATGATAAGCACATTATTTTTTATAGCCTTTGCCACAAATCCGGTTGCCCGTCCGTCCGGCGCTTTGGGGAACACGTAAAATGCCCCGCCTGGCTTTACCAGCTCAAACTTATCCTTGAGCCCTTCGTAAACAAGGTCTCTTTTTGTCCTGTATTGCTCGACAAAGCCGGTCACGTTAAAATCAAGCGCTGCGATGGCTGCTTTTTGAAAAGGCGTAGGCGCACAGACAAAGGTATATTGCTGTATCTTGGTCATCTCCTCTATCACGGCGCGCAGACACGGATGCGCCGCGGCGAAACCCAGCCGCCAGCCTGTCATCGCATAGGGCTTGCTGAACCCGCGCAGCAAAAGTGTTCTCTCATAGTAACTGGCGATACTGATGTACGTACCGTCGTAGCAGAATTTTTCGTAAATTTCGTCAGCCAGAATCAATACGTCTTTTTCCGCCGCGATTTCTGCCAGCGATTTGATGTCCTTCTCTGAATATACTACGCCGGTCGGATTGCACGGCGAATTCAGTATTATCATCTTGGTTTTGTCGGTTATCGCTTCGGCGATTTTACTGACAGGCAGAGAAAATTGCGGATAGCTATCCACATACACACATTTTGCACCCAGCATCGTGGGCACGTGCTTGTAAATCACGAAATAAGGGTCGGGAATGACCACTTCATCGCCCGGATTGATAAGTGCCAGAAACGCAAGTAAAAGCCCCCCACTCACGCCGCTGGTCACCAGCACGGCTGGATTTTGCCAGCCAATCTCTTTTTTTACTAATTTACTAATTCGCTGTTGTAAGAGTGCATCACCGCTTGTTTGCGAATATTTATTGAAGCCTTCCCGGATAGCTTTTATCGCTTCTTCTTTTAGCTCTTCTGGCACATCGAAGTCTGGCTGTCCTATTGAAAAGTTTATCGGGTTTTCCAGTTCTGCCGCCAGCGCAAATACTTTTCTAATGCCGCTGGCATCGATCTTGGCCGTTCTGTCCGCAAGGTATTTTCTCATCGGAGAATATTTTAGCTGCCGAGGCCCAGAAAACCAACTCGAAAATGACATATTTAGCATGGTAATCCTTCAGCCTCGCTCAGGACAAGTTTATTGCAGGGTACTCTTACCCAGAGTAAACTTGTAGACGGTAAACGGAAAGAACATGATTTAAGCCCAATCAGGAGAAAACTATGTCTTATAACGACATAAACCGCAGGCAGTTCGTTGCACTGACCACAGCCGGCATTGCAGGCCAAGTCCTGGGCTTCGGCACATCATCGCCGGCTCAGTCGAAAAACCAGGACTGGAACCCCAACAAGCCGCCCGTATGCACGGGTAAAGCCCTGACGGTACAGCCGGTCCTTATGTACAGAGTGGCCGAGAAACGAGAGGCGA
>Ga0172362_10005517_pt1 | contig 10966 bp, 6 predicted proteins | sample LakKivs1_kivu2a2_FD_114534 | JGI IMG/M metagenome (GOLD analysis project Ga0172362, IMG submission 114534) | Sediment microbial communities from Lake Kivu, Rwanda - Sediment s1_kivu2a2 | ecosystem: Environmental > Aquatic > Freshwater > Lake > Sediment | place: Rwanda: Western Province, Lake...
CGCCCGGCCGGGCGGCGGGTTCGGCTTCAAGTGGCCGACCCTCGAGGAGCTCCACACCTTCTGCTTCGGCTCTTCCTACGAGGGGGCCCACGACGCCGCCAACGACATCGGGGCCTGCGCCCGCTCGTTCTTCCGGCTCGTCGAGGGCGGCCACTTCCGCCTCTAGGACGATCCGCTCCTCAGCGATTGACGCGTCCTAGCGAATGCCGCCCGATTAGAGCCGACCTGGCGGTATGGAGAGGTCAGAGGTCTCCTCTGAGCCGTTCTTTAGCTCGTCCCGGACGATCTTGCGCAAATAGGATTCGAAACCCTCGCCGCCACGCTGGATGTAATCCCGCAACACATTATTGATCATCGTTTGGTAGCTACCCCCGCCCCGGGCCTCGACCTTATCACGGAACCAGTCAATGATCTCGTTGTCGAGTCGGATGGTGATTCGGGTCTTGCCCGGCGGGAGAGGAACGACTGCCCCTCGCCTTCCCTTGCTGAAATCATAGAATTTCTTCATTTTCATAGGTCATAACTGTATGTACAATTGTACATCTTGTCAAGCCGTGTTTTTTCTTTGGAGCGGCAGGCCTGTTTTTGGAGACGCTTGGGAGAAACGGAGCTTTTATGCTATAAGCGAAGGCATGCGGTGCCCAAAATGTCGGACCCAGGTCGAGCCGGGCGATAGGTTCTGCTTGTCGTGCGGGGGGGCGCTTCCCTGGCCGGAACCCGAGCGGCCGGCTCCGTCCGCCGAGAGACCGAACCCGTATTGCGCGGAGTGTGGCGCCGCGCTCAGGGAGGAAGACGCCTTCTGCGGCGCCTGCGGCAACCCGGCCGCGCCCCGACCACGCGCCACCCGCCGGACCGCGCCTTCCCCATCGGAACCGCAGGTACCGCTGCCCGTACCCCCCAAAGCCGCCCCGGCTCCCGCGCCCGCCAGGACGGCTAGTTCCCATCGCGGGACGGTCTTTGCCGGCTACCTCAACATCGTCGTTTGGCTGGTTCTCATCGCCATGGCCCGTCGGGTCCTCGTGACGGGCGCCTCGGCGTTCGACGACCCCTACCGGCCCTACCTCATGGCCCGCTACGCCATGATCGGGCTGGCCGCCGGCATGCTCCTCTTCGGCCTCCGGCTCTGGCTCGCCAAAAACCGCGCCGCCCGCCGCCACGGCCGGATCATCTTCTTCCTCTCGCTCGCCGGGCTGGCGGTCGGTTTCCTCTTGTTCGCTTAAGCCAAAGGCGTCCGGCATTTCCTGCAGAAGCGGTCCTCCGCCAAAACGACCGCCGCTCCGCAGGCGCCGCAGTAACGGCGCCCGGCCCGTTGAGCCCCTGCCGGCCGGCCCGGCACCGGGACCGTCGAGCGCTCCGGCAACCTCCCCGGCCGCGACAGCCGCGCGTAGAGCAGCCCCTGCGAGCCGACGGCCAGCGCCGTGCTGACGAACATCCCCCCGATGCCCACGTTCAAGCTCAACGAATTCCCGACGACGACCAGGCTCTGCATCGTCGCGTACGAAACGGCCCAGACGGCCAGGAACCAGACGGTATTCTGGGCCCGGGCCATGCCGTTCTCCCGCCAGACCAGCGTTTTCCTTCCCTGCGCGACGCCGAGCCCCAGCCCGAACGCCGCCAGCCCCGCCAGCGCCGCCGTCCCTAGCTTGGAGCCGACGATGACGAAATACACGGCCAGCGTGACGACCGGGAAGGCCATAGCCGCGACACAGCTCTTCCGCGAGATGGACCTCGTCCGCCGATAGGTCCTGAGCATCCTCAGTATGAGCAGGACCGATACGGCCAGCGAGACGTACCGGGCTGCCTTGAGGATCAGGGCCAGGTCCTGCGGCTTGATCATCGCGCTTATTCCCGCTTCCCTTGCCTCGATTCCCTTCTTCAGCTCTTCAGCGCGCCGCCGCACCGCGGGCAGAACGCCGCGCCCGGCCTGAGCGTCCCGCCGCACTGCCTGCAGAAGCGGGCCCGGTCCTGAGGCCGCGCCGGAGGCGCCGCCTCGCCCCAGCCGAGCCCCGCTTTCAGTCTCCCGTAGATCACATCCGGCCCGGCGCTCGTCATCCGGACCTCGAACCCGTCCGCCGACATCCGCGAGAACTCGAACAGCCACAGCGCCGCTCCGGCCCGCGCCGCCGCGACGTGCCCGACCGTCCAACCTCCCGGACCGCCGGCCGCCGCTCCTTCTCCCTTTCGCCTGACCGACAGGGCCGTCAACCCGCTCGTCGCCGCCATTTGAGCGCAGACGAAGCCCATCGAAGCTGAGAGCTCGTATGCGCCGCCCGTTCTCCGGACGAGGTCCCCGGCCTCGAGCGACCGAAGCCCACGCCTGAGCCCGGCCTCGCCGAAGGACAGGTCGACAGGCGCGACGAGCCGGAACCGGGGTGCCGTCCAGCGCAGGTCGTCCGACCCGGCGCTTCGCCGGGCGCATTCCATGAACTCGCTCTCGCCGAACGCAGTCCCCGAGAAGCCCTGCCGCTTGAGCAGGGCCCGCAGGCTCATCTCCTGGGTCAGGTCGGCGGCCACGGCCAGCGCCTCGAAGCCGTCCTTGTCGAAGACGAGCGAGGTCCCGTCGCCCGAGGCCCCGGCCGCCAACCCCAGCGGGGCGCCCGCGCTTCGCAGAAGCCAGGGCGCGTCCACCGGCCAGACGATCTCGCGGCCGCCGTCCGCGGTCGTCCCGTGATAGGCCAGGCCCGCTTCCCGGCCGTCCCCGTAGTACCACGCGTAAGCCGGCTCGTCCGGCGGGGCGAAGGTCATCACGCCGCAGATGACCTCCGGCTCGGCCAGCACGCCCAGGGCCCGCGACAGGTCCGCCGGCCTCTCGACCGGCGTGAGCATGACCGAGTGCGGCAGCGCCTCGACGTCGCCGAGCGGAGAGCCCGGTATCGGGCGGATGCCTCCCTCCCTGAGCCAATGAACGAGCTCGGCGCTCTTCAGCGTCCATCGGTTCATCGTCCGCTCACTCCTTCTTTCCGAAGACCGACTCGAGCATCCGGGCGAAGCTCAGGCTGTCGCGCTGGATGGACGAGCCAGGCTCGAGCCCGCGGGCCGCCTGGCCGAGTGTCGAAGTCGACCTGAGGTCCGCCGCCCCCCCGAGGCCCGCGTTCTCCAGCCCAGCGCTTCGCAGCTCCGCGCTCTCTAGCCCTCGCGACCCGAGGCCCAGCCCTTCTAGCCCGCCGGCCTCCTTCATGGAGATCGAGCCGAGATCGCCGGCTCCATCCAGGGCCGGTCCGACGCTCGGAACATCCGCCGGCCCGACCGCGGGAGGCTGGACGGCCGGCTGAGCCGGGACCGCGGGCGAGGCCGGAGCGGCGGGAGCCGGAGTCGCGGGCACCGCGGGGGGCGCGCTCGGCGCCGGCCCCTCGTCCGGGGGTCCGGCCTGCGCGGGCCCCGCCGCGGTCTTCCCCGCGGGAACGTCTCCGAGATCGGGCGTGGGCCTGCCGGGGGAAGGCGGCACGACGGTCTTGCCGGGCGGCGGCCCGGCGGGGGGCTCGGGACTCTCGACCGGCGGGGACGCCGGGGCTTCTGAGGGACTGGGGCGAACGGGAGCTTCGGGCTGGTCGGGAATGGGCGTATTGCGATATTCGTAGGACTTATTCAGATACCACCGCTCATCGAACGGCTCCAAATCGGGCTTTTGCTTGAACAGGTTATCGTAGTAGTACTCCTGGACCTTTTTCCCGGTGTGGATCCTCAGGTCGGAGCCGATCCGTTTGCTCAATTCCCCTTCAAAACCCGGCTGGCCGGGGGTCCACCCATCCTGCTTCATCTGCTCGACGATCTCCGGCTGGATCTCCTGGATCATCCTCTGCCTGGCTTCGATCTGCGCTTTGGTGAAGATCTCGTCCATCTGCTTGAAATGGGGATCCTGCTGCTTCCAGTATTCGAGCCGTTCGCCGGGGTTCTGGAATTCCTTCCCCGCCTTATTGGCCGCCCGCTTTTGGATCCAGTCCTGCTCCTCCCACGCCGCAGCCGTATCTTCATGGCCCTTGGCGCCGCTGAAATCCGGCTCTTCACCCCGGAAAAGCTTTTCCGCGTTTTCCCTGGCTTTCGGGGTTTTGAGGCTCTCCCGCTCAGGCACTAACTTCTTGAGGTCGACGGGGGGCTTATCGGGCCTGTTCGCCGGGGCCGGCTTCGCGTCGGACGTCGCCAGGGGTGTTCCGTCGGAGTCCGCGGACTCGCTCATCGCGGCTCCCCCCGAGGGTTCCTGCCGCGTTGTGCCTGTCCCCTTCGCCTCGCCCCCTCCTCCGCGGCCCTCCCCGCTTCCGCCGGCCACCCTTCCTTCCGGCCCGCCCGACGCTCCTCCCGCCCCCGCGGCCTCGGCCCGACCCTCTCCGCCGCCGAACGCCTCCTGGGCCTTCTTCCAAAGGAGGTCCTTCTGGCTCCTGTGCATCGGCCTCTCGCCGGCGCCCTCCCCGTAGAACTTGTGCTTGCTGATCCCGCCCGAGGCCTTGTCCCGGATGATGATCAGCTCGCCCTTCTCCGCGGCGGCGTCGACGCCGCCCGTCTGGTTGATGGCCCGGACGCTGCCGTCCTTCTTCACGGCGAAGAACTCGTAGTTCTGCTTGCGGCTGAAATCCTCGGGCGACGCGGCCGACCCGTCGGCCACGTGAGCTCCCGGCTTGGGCTGTTCCGGCTTGCCGATGATGTTGCCCTTTTCGTCGAGCATTCGCGGCGCGCGCGATCCCAGCCTCGGCTTGAGGAATTGGGCCCCGGCCTTGCCGACGTCGACGGCCATCTTGGTCTGGCCGTAGTACTGCATGGTCGTCAACGCCGATGTCCCCGTCAGCGCATGGGACCCGGCCTGCCACTGCGCGCTCAGCTTGTGGATGTTCTGCATCTCGGCGTTCAGGTCGCTCAGCCGGCCCCGGGCGGCCTCGAGCTCGCGCGAGAGCGCCTTGGCCGCCTTGCCGTCGCCGATGTCGCGCGCCTCCTTGAGGGCCGCCGCCGTCGTCTTGATCCGCGCCATCGTCTCGTCGACGTCCTTGAAGATGCGCGATTGGCCCCGGATGCGCTCCAGGGCGGGGTCGATCTTCGAGGGGTCCTTGGGCAGGACGAGCTTGCCCGGGTCGTCGTCGATGGCCTTCTGCAGGCGGTTCCTCAGCTTGACCGTCTGCTCGAACAGCGGCCGCAGGTCCTCGGGATCGGGGACGAGGGTGCTCCCGACCTCCTTGACCACTTTGCCGACGGTCCAGCTCTTCTTCTGCCGTTCCGCCCAGGTCTCGGCGTCGCGGCTATGCTCGTCCACGCGCCGGGTCAGATCGAGCTTCTGCTCCTGGACCCGGCCGACGTCTTCCTTGGTCTCCTCGGCCCGCTTGCGCCACTGCTCGGCCAGCCACTCGTCGCCGATCTCGCGGGCCTTCTTCTCAGCCCGAAGGGCCGACTCGTGCTCGTGCTTGATGTCGTCCTCGCGCTCATCGAGGTACCTGAGCCGGTCCTCGAGGGGCTTGTAGACCTCGCGGTACTGCTCCCTGGTCTGAGGTCCGCGGCTGTACATCCACTCGTCGCCGGGAACGAGGAAGCCGGGCCCGAGCTTGATCCGGGCCGCGTCGCCCTTCTCCGCGTCGACCTCGAACTTCCCGCGCTCGGGGATCGATCGGCGGAAGGCGTCCCCTTTCTCGTCGTATTCGAGCCCGCGCTGGACGAAGGCGTCCTGCTCATCGTCGTAGTCGTAGCCCTTGCGGCTCATCTCCCGCCGCTTGTCCATGAACATTTCGCGGGCCCGCTCGGAGTCGCGGTCCACCCAGCGCTCGTTGGCGGCGTCGTAGATATCGTTCTCCTTCCGGTTCATGAGCGACCAGGACGGGCGGTCGCCGGCGGGCTCGGCCGGCCCTTCGTCGGCCGGAGCCGGGACCTGGGGCGCGGGCAGCCCGCCGCCCGGGACCTTGACCAAGCCGTTGGCGATCTGCCAGATAAGCAGGATGAGCGTGGTCAGGGCGGCCGCGCCCGTGGCCTTCTTTTCGGCCGGGGACGGGCCGGCCCCCTTGGAAAGGTCCAGCGACTGGGAAATGTTCCAGACGAGCCGCTGCGTGCTCGGGTCGAAGCGGCCGTCCCGGAGGATCTCCCGGAGGCGCTTCAGCAGTTCGCCCGAGGCCCGGCCGCCGTTGGTGAACGCGGTCCCGGTGCCGGGAGCGCTGTCGTGCTCCTCGCCGCAGAAGGCCTTGATGCGGTGGGTCGTCCGGCCCGGGCCGGCGTCGAGCCGCTCCGCGCCCGAGCAGACCATGGTCTGGACGTTCCCTCTGTCGGGGACGAGCAAAAGCCCCAGGGGGACATCGATCGTGACGGGCTGGCCCGAATCGTTGACGATGTCGACGCGGATGCAGTCGCCGTAGTAGCCGCCGGCGCCGCGGACCTCGGCGCCGACCTGCGGCACCCGGCCGTCCATGACCTTGTCCAGGCGCAGGGACGTTCCCAAGGCCGGAGAGGCGAGGGCCAGGATAACGATGGTGCAGGCCAGCCACGCCGCCGCTTTCATCCCTCTTCCTTCTACTGGCCGGGATTCTATGTCGGGTCGATCGAAGATGTCAACGTCGGAGCAGGCGCCTCAGGGGGGGGCTCCGCCGGTCCGGCATGCATCCGCTATCCGCTCGCGACGACGCCGGACGGCTGTCTCTACTTGATCGTCCACTCGTGGACGCCGGCGGACCACTTCTCCTGGGCCTGGACCTCGAGGCGCAGGGCCTTGGTCCGGACGGGCGCGAACTTGACCGTGTTCCAGGCGTCCTTGGCCACGCTGTACGGGCCGGCCGCCGTTACAGGGAGCCAATCCTCGCCCGTTTTGTAGAGGATGCGCCAGGACACGGGCACGCGGCACCCGCCGCCGCCGGTGTCGTCGAACCAGTACACGGACGATTCGGAGACGCGCACGGGGGTCTCGAAGGCATAATCGATCCACTCGGTCGTCCCGCGTTTCGGCCACCAGTGCATGTAGCCCGCGGCGTCGTCCGAGCTTTCCGGCTCGAAGCCGTCGTTGGCTCTCTTGGGATTGACGGCGCCCTCGGAGGCGGCCACGGTGGCCTTGGCGGCCAGGCCGGGTTCGCGGGCGACGCGGGCCTTGGAGGCGTCGCGGGCCAGCCAGACGGCCATCTCGCCGCGGCCCCGATTGGCCCAGGAGTAATACGGGATGAGGGTGACGGGCTTCTTCTCGCTGACGATCTTGCCGGCCTTTTCGGAAACGGCTTCGGCTTCGCCCGTGATAACGACGATCCCGCCGAGGAGATCGGACCGCGGCACGGCCTCGAGAGCCGCGCCGTCGGGGAGGACGAAGTTCGAGACCCGGCCGTCGTTGTCGACGCCTTCGGCGCAGTAGACGAGCGGGCCGCGCTCGATGGCCACCCGGCCGCGGTCGGCTTCGACGGCCTCGTGGGCGACGACGCGCCGGACCGGCATGGGCAGGCTCAGCTCGACGACGTCGCCGGGCTTCCAGGTCCTCATGATGAGGGCGTAGCCCTTGTCGAGATTGAGGTCCGCGGGCTGGCCGTTGACCGTGAGGGTCGGGGCGCCCTCGGCCGGCGCGGTGTAGGCGTAGAGGTCGGTCGGGACGGGCTTGTTCAGGGCCCAGCCGGGGACGCGCACGGCCAGGACGAACGCGGCCTCCCGGGCGGGTTTGACCTCGATCTTGATGTCGCCCTTCCAGGGGTAGTCGGTCGTCTGGACGAGCTCGACATTGGTCCCGCCGGCCTTCATCTTGCCCGTGCCCTGGGCGAAGAGATTGACGTAGATGCGGTCCGCGGTGGCGGCATAGAAATAGCCCGGGACCGAGGTCAGGATGCGGGCCACGTTGGGCGGGCAGCAGGCGCAGCTGAACCAGGGCACGCGCTCGTGCTGGCCGAACGAGGCCAGGGGGTTGGGATAGAAGAAGCGGTCGCCGGAGAGGGAGATCCCGGAGAGGACGCCGTTGTAGAGGATGCGCTCCATGACGTCGGCGTACTTGCCGTCGAGCTCGAGGCGCTGCATGCGCGAGTTCCAGAGGAACGTGGCGATGTTGGCGCAGGTCTCGGCGTAGGCGCTGGGGTTCGGCAGGCGGTAGGGCGGGCCGTAGCCTTCCCAGCCGCCCGCGGCCCCGATGCCGCCGGTGATGTAGAGCTTCGTCCCGGCCATATCGGCCCAGATCTTGTCGAGGGCGGCGATGTAGGCGGCGTCGCCGGTCAGGGCGGCGACGTCGGCCGCCCCGGCGTAGAGGTAGCCGGCCCGGACGGCGTGGCCGTCGGCTTGCGTCTGCTCGATGAAGGGTTTTTGATCCTGGGCGTACTCGCCGTAGAGGAGCTGGTCCTTCTCGTCGCGGGGATTCTCCCGATAGGGGACGCGGCCCTCGGTCTTGCCGCGGGCGTCGATGAAGAACTTGGCCAGGTCGAGGTACTTGCGCGCGCCGGTGACGCGGTAGAGCTTGACCAGGCCGATCTCGATCTCCTCATGGCCGGGCGGGTTGGTCCGCTTGCCGGGGCCGAACTCGCGAGCGACCAGATCGGCGCTTTTGAGGGCGATCTTGAGCAGGTTCCTTTTGCCGGTGGCCTGGAAGTGCGCGGCCGCGGCCTCGTAGAGGTGGCCGACGTTGTAGAGCTCGTGGCTCATGTAGAGGTGCGACCAACGCTCCTTGCCCAACCAGGGCTGGGGCGGCGGGCCGCCGATCGTCCGGGCGGCGTAGAGGTAGCCGTCCGGCTCCTGGGCCGCGGCGATCTTGGCGACGAGCCCGTCGACGGACTTGTCGAGCTCGGGGTCGGCGTGAGTAGCCAGGGCGTAAGAAGCCGCCTCGATCGATTTGTAGATATCGGAGTCGTCGAAGGGATAACGGGTGCAGTACTTGGCGTCCGCGGCCCCGGCCCCGTCGAGGGCGGCTTTGGCCAGCTCGAAGTTCTTGACCCGGCCCGTCTCCTCGCTCTCCTTGAAGATATGGGGGATGGTCACCGTGCGGTTCGTCTCCAGGCGCGGCGCCCAGAACGCGTCCGTGAGATGGACGTCGGTGAAGGGCACGGGAGCGGCCGGATAATCGGCCTTCGGCGCCTGGGCGCAGGCCAGGATGCCCACGGCCAAGGCGGCCAGGGCGACCGTTCGTAGGATCGATCTCATCGTCTGCCTCCTATTGGATGATGACCGGCACTGCGCCGGTCGTCCAGCCTTGGCGATAGCGGATGACCGCTTTCTTCACGATCTTCTGCCCGCCGGCCTCGAGCGTCACGGCATACTCGCCGGGATCGACGAGCGCCCCGCCCCCGAAGCCGGGGAACCGGGCCGGCTTCGCCCCCGGCCTCTGGACGCGCATGCCCCACGACACTGTGCTCAGTCCCGCCTCGCCTTTGCCCGCGAGCTCGGCCACCACCGTCCCCGCGGCGTCGGCCACCGTTACCTTGACCCCCCCCTCCGCCTTCGCCTTGAGGTAATAGTTGATCACGACGGCGTTCGACTCGTTCGGCGTGAACAGGTGGCTATCGCCCAGCAGCTGGTAGTTGCCGATCCCGCCCGTCACCCGCTGCGTCTCCGGCTCGACGTCGAAGAGATGGACGTCCTCGGCCAGGACCGCCGCCGTCAGCTCCTGGAGCGGGGTGATGTCGACGACGTAGGCACCCCGCCCGTAGGTCGCGACGACCAGGTCGTTCTCGCGCGGGTGGATCGTCATGTCCGTGACCTTGACCGAGGGCATCCCCGCCCGGAACGGCAGCCAATGCTTCCCGCCGTCGAGCGTAACGTAGACGCCCCATTCGGTCCCGACAAAGAGGAGATCCGGGTTCTTGCGGTCTTGGACGATGACGTTGACGGGCTTGCCGTTCGGCATGTCCCCGGCGATCGAGGTCCAGGTCTCGCCGAAGTCCGTGGTCCTGTGGATCGAGACGCGGTAGTCGTCCAGGCGCCAGCCGGTCTTGGTCACGAACGCCGTCCCCGCCGCGTGCGGCGAGGGGAAGACCCGGCTCGTCCAGAAGTTGGCCGGCCCGCCGGCCACGGCGAGCTTGGCCGTCCGGTCGAGCCAGGTCGCCCCGCCGTCCTTGGTCATCTGGACCTTGCCGTCGTCGGACCCGGCCCAGATGACCCCGGGCGCGACCGGCGACTCGGCCAGGGTCGTCAGCGTGCAATACGAGATGTAGCTTTCGCCGTGCTGCTTGGCGTCCTCGTCGGTCGTCAGGTCGGGTGAGATCTCCTGCCAATGGGCCCCCCGGTCGAACGACCGGAAGACGACCTGCGCGCCCGTGTAGACCGTGGCCGGATTGTGGGGCGACAAGGCGATCGGCGACGTCCAGTTGAAGCGCAGCGGGTCCTTCCCCGGCTCGGTCCGCCGCGGCGTGATCTGCGTCTGGACGCCAGTCTTCTGGTCGAAGCGCCACATGGTGCCCATCTCGCGGCCGTTGTAGAGCCAGCGCGAATCGGTCGGGTCGACGCAGTTGTACATGCCGTCGCCCCCCCCGACGGTCACCCAGTCGCTCAGCGAGATCTCCCCGGCCCAGCCGTTCGACGGGCCCTTCCACGAGTCGTGGTCCTGCAGGCCGCCGTAGATGTTGTAGGGATCTTCCATATCGACGCCGACGGCGTACCACTCCGTGAGCGGCAGGTTGTAGGCGTGATGGCTCGTCTTGCCCCGGTCGTAGGAGATATTGACCCCGCCGTCCGAGCCGAAGATGAGCCGGTCCGGGTCGAGCGGGTCGATCCACATGCACCGCCAGTCGCCGAAGGCCCGGGGCATGACCCCGTCGGAGGGCCAGCCGAGCCCTTTCCAGGTCTTGCCGCCGTCGTTGGTCGAGGCCAGCGACTGGCCGGTGATGTAGACCGTCTCCGGGTCGGCCGGGTCGATCCGCAGCTGATTGAAGGAGTAGGGCGCCTTGTCGAGTGCCGCCTCGTAGCCGGCGTTGACCTTGCGCCAAGTCGCCCCGGCGTCATCGGTGCGGTAGACCTCGTTGCCCATCGTGCGCGGGGCCGGCTCGACGCCGCGGCGCTTGTCCTGCTCGATCTCCTGTGCCGTCGCCGGCCGCGGATTGACGTTCTCGACGACGGC
>Ga0172362_10005520_pt1 | contig 10960 bp, 10 predicted proteins | sample LakKivs1_kivu2a2_FD_114534 | JGI IMG/M metagenome (GOLD analysis project Ga0172362, IMG submission 114534) | Sediment microbial communities from Lake Kivu, Rwanda - Sediment s1_kivu2a2 | ecosystem: Environmental > Aquatic > Freshwater > Lake > Sediment | place: Rwanda: Western Province, Lake...
AATATTGTTGATGTTCAATCTTATTATTCTCAAGGGTCGATTGTTGGAGATTTTACTGCGGTCGGAAGTAGAGTATTTGATGTACCAACAACAATCAGTTTTACAATACAACTTGACACACTTACGGGTTCTCCAATAAATGAGCTGGTTAATATCTTTATACCGGCAGGTGAAACTTCAGGAACGACTTCTAATGAAGTGGGGGGTAATTACCGTGACTTATCTCTTGTGGGTTCTTATTTGAGTCTCAGTGCAAACACTTCAGGACAGAGTATCAATATTTTTTCATTCACCACAGGTATAACTTTCCAAGTTTGATTTTCAACTCATGTCTTGCCTATATTACAGAATTACAAATTATAATTCCATCCAAGACGGATATTATAAGTGGACGGGTTGTACAGGTAGTGTAAACATAACACAAATCGCACCCCTTTTTTCTGAGAACATATGTGCAGAATCAATCACAGTTGAGTTGTATGGTGCCCCTTTGACAATTGTCAACATGGGACTTTGTCCCTCTTCCACACCTACACCAACTGTGTCACCTACTGTCACACCAACAGTAAGTTTAAGTTCAACTCCAACAACACAAACTCCCACTCCAACAAACACCGTAACACCATCTGTAACTCCATCTCCTGTTTATGTGAAAAATTTGAGAACAGGGGGATATTTTCAAGATGTCTGTCAACAAATAAATCAATTTGGCGGGTTTGCCGCTAACGTCACGGTTTATTCAACAAAACCATTTAACCAATTAACCGTCGGAGACCACGTATATGGTAACCGAGAGTTGACAATACCACCAATCGGAGCAAACTTCACAATTTCGGATGGTGTGAAAATCATTCAGATAAGTGGGACACTAATAATCAACACTGGTGTTTGTTGATAAAAACTAATTCAAGATTTTGAGTATTTATTGTTATGGCTTTAGGGATAAGAATTTTAAGTGAAAATTTAAGCGGGCAAACTGTAAACGTTACTTACTTACCATCTTCAGGTGGTACAATTGATTTGGGAACTCAAGTTATCCCGTTCAATTACTTAAGTTCTTATTATTTTGGACTCTACGAGGTTTACTCACCAACATATGGATATACCTACACCTTGGAAGTACCTGGTCCATCACCTTCCCCAACACCTACTTTGACGGCAACACCCACACCAACACCTAGCGTAACGGTAACAAATACACCAACAGGAACGCCAACATCAACACCTTCAACAACCCCTACTAACACTCCAACTGAAACCTCAACACCCACACCGAGTCCTTCAAGAGCTACGTTCTTGGTATATTCGGGTACATCAGCTATCGATGCGTGTGAAAGAATTGTATCTACAGTGCTTTACGGAGACAACAGTCAATTTGATTTGAACACTCAATTCTTCAACACACCAACAGGACCATCAACGATAGATTTGACGGGGTATTACAGTTACAACTCTTTGATAGTTGAATTGAATTCTTTAGGTCTAGAAATTGGTGGATACAGTATATGTCCTACAGTAACAAGTACAGTTACACCAACTCAAACTGAAACGCCAACACAGACCCCATCACAAACACCAACACAAACAATTACTCAGACACCAACAAGAACACAGACTCCAACACCTTCAATAAATTACTATACATATTTTGTTGGTTCAGGTTCAACTTTTGATGACGCATGTTATAACTTTGTGGGTTCACCATTCAACATTTATGCACCTTTATCTGCGGGTATCGGACCAAACGTGTTCGAAATTGTTTATGAAACAGGTGGTAATCCACCAACAAACCCAGTTGGTGACGGATTCTATTCTAATGGAATCTACGTATTTGAAGTAAGCGGAGATCAAGGTGAAATTATTTTCTTGGACCCTAATGGTTGTTTGGACGCACCAACACAAACACCAACTCAAACTCAGACTCAGACTCCGACACAAACTCAAACTCCGACGAACACTCAAACTCCAACAAATACTTCAACACAAACACCAACGGCAACACAACCAACTAGAACTGCGTTTAGCGTATACAGTGGTACATCAATTATCGAATCTTGTACAGAGGTTAATACTCCTGTTACGGTATATGGTAACAATTCAGTGTGGGGAGATGTCACAGCAATTTTGAATGTGGCCACCGGTCCTGCAACGATTGATATGACAGGGTTCTATAATTTCGGAGGAATTTCAATTGAAGTTAATTCAACAGGACAGTTGGTGTCAGCTTCTTTGTGTATAACTCAAACACCAACACACACGCCAACTCCGACCGTTACACCGTCTGAAACACCAACTCAAACACCTACGGAAACTCCAACAAATACTCCGTCTTGATGAATTTTTCCCGAAAAAACAAATTTAAGCTCAGGACTAATATTTATAATATAAAAAACAACAATGGCTTGTAGAAAATATATTTTGACCAACAACACTTCATCAAATGGAGTTTATTCTTATCAGGAATGTTCAAATCAACTGTGGATTTATGACATTCTGTTACCTGCCGGTTCAGTCAACAACATTTGGTTGATAGATGGAACTTTCAATACTGCAATGCCAGCAATTGTTACTTTCACTGACTTGGGTCCGTTCCCATTTGTTGTTACGCCAACATCTACCGTAACAAGTACTCCAACACCAACAATGACCCCAACTCAAACTCAAACACAAACTCCAACCCAAACACAAACTCCCACTCAAACCGAAACACCGACCCAAACCTCAACACAAACACCTTCGGCCACCACTACCCTTACAGCATCACAAACTCAGACACAAACTCCAAGTCAGACCGAAACACCAACCCAAACCCCAACTCAAACTCAGACACAAACTCCGAGTCAGACAACCACCCAAACTCCAACAAATACACACACTTCAACTCAGACCATGACTCCAACTCCGAGTGTAACACCACCAATAAGGACCGCATTTTTAGTTTATCCAGGTTCAACGTTAGTTGAATCTTGTAGTCAAACATTATCACAAATCACTGTTTACGGAAATGATGCTGTTTGGGGAGACGTGACAGCAGTGCTTGATGTACCAACTGGACCAGCAACTATTAATATGACTGGTTTCTACAACTTCAATGGTATTAGTGTCGAGGTTGATAGCACGGGTCAATTCGTTAACATTTCTACATGTGTAACACCAACACAAACAACAACAAACACGTCAACTCCAACGGAAACACCAACCAACACACCGACACCAAGTGAATCACCGACTCAGACTCCTACATCAACTGAGACACCGACTCAGACTCCTACATCAACTGAGACACCGACTCAGACGCCAACTCAAACCGCAACACCAACTGAAACAACAACTCAGACACCAACACCAACACCAACAATATCTTATTGGGTTTATACTTTGACATCAGGAGCAACCCCAAACGATGCGTGTACAAGTGTAACAACATATACAATTTATTCGAGTTCATCGTTCCCTCAAGGACCAACAGTTGGGGAATTCTTATTCCTTGATTCAGCACTGACTAATCCTGTAAATAACGGATGGTGGGGAGACGGTTCTTCCGCATTCGAAACTGATGACACCATAGGTTCACCAGGACAAATATTATCTGAAAACCCTTGTTAAATATACGACCCCTCTTTTGAGGGGTTTTTCTTTTTCTGATATTCAGTTTGTAATCTTATTGTTTATTTTTTTTGTAAAAAATTGGATTAATGAAAATATTTGTTCAGATTGCCTCTTATAGAGACCCCCAACTTGTTTATACGTTAAAGAACATGATTGAAAATGCTAAACGACCAAAAAACCTAAGAATTGGTATTGCAAGACAGTTTAGCCCCGACGATAAATTTGATGATTTAACCGAATACGAAAAGGATAAAAGATTCAGAATTCTGAATATCCCATACCAAGAAGCGCAGGGTGTTTGTTGGGCTCGTAACTTAGTACAACAACTTTATGAAGGGGAGGAGTACACACTTCAAATTGATTCTCACATGAGATTTGCCCCGAATTGGGACGATGAGATGATTAAAATGATTAAGCAACTTCAGAAGAAAGGTCACAAAAAACCTCTGTTGACTGGTTACGTTTCTTCATTTGACCCTGACAATGACCCGGCAGGAAGAGTTCAAGAACCTTGGAGAATGGTTTTTGATAGATTTATACCTGAGGGTGCAGTATTCTTTTTACCTGAGACGATTCCAGGTTGGAGAGATTTGAAGGAACCAACTACCGCAAGATTTTATTCGGCCCACTACGCATTTACATTGGGACAATTTTCCAACGAAGTTCAACACAATCCGAATTATTATTTTCATGGTGAAGAAATTTCGATTGCTGCGAGAGCATATACTTGGGGTTATGATTTGTTCCACCCCCATAAGGTTTTGATTTGGCACGAATACACACGTAAAGGAAGAACCAAACAATGGGATGATGACAAACAATGGGTTGACCGAAATAATAAATCACACCTCACCAACCGAAAGTTGTTTGGTATGGACGGTGAAATTCAAGAGGGTCATGATGGACCATTTGGATTTGGAACTGAAAGAACGTTGAGAGATTACGAAAAGTATTCAGGTTTGTTGTTTGAGAAAAGAGCGGTACAACAATATACTTTGGACAAACATTATCCACCAAACCCATACAACTATGAAACTGAAGAGGATTGGAAGAAAGACTTTGCTCAAGTTTTCAAACATTGTATTGACGTAGGTTACCCTAGTGTACCTGAAACTGATTATGATTTTTGGGTTGTTGCTTTCCACGGAGAAGATGATTCCACATTATTCAGAAAAGACGCCGACAAGGCAGAGATTTCAAGAATGATGAATGACCCTGACAAATATTGTAAGATTTGGAGAGAATTCCAAACCACGCAAAAACCTAAGTATTGGGTTGTGTGGCCTCACTCAGAATCTAAAGGTTGGTGTGACCGTTTAACTGGAAATTTGTAATGGACTTAAATAATATTTACAAATACGTTGTCAATTTAGATAGAAGAACTGACAGGATGGAATCCATAAAATTTGAAATGGATTACATTGGTTGGGAGTATGAAAGGTTCAGTGCAATTGACACTAATAGTCACGGTGGTTGTTCTTTGTCACACATTGAAATAATAAAACAAGCAATCTCGAAAGGGTTGGATGAAGTGATGGTTATTGAGGACGATTGTTCGGTTATGCCCTATGCAAAGTCTTTGATAGAAAAAATTACCTCAGATACTGAAGGTACTGAATATGGTATTCTGAACTTATCACCAACACTTAATCGTCCTGTGAATAAAAGTGAACGACATAGTACTTTATTGGATTTAACAAATTTCCCACCAATGATGGAACATCATAGAGGAATTTTTGCAACAAACATGATTGTCTATCATCATAGTATTTACGATGAGGTTTTGAAATTGGAACCAAGAGAGTTTTTGGGATACTATGCAATAGATGATTTCATTTATCAATTTGTTATGAGTAAACACCAAAGTTATGCACCTGTTTTACCAATTGCACCACAAATAAGTGATTGGTCGGATGTATCTCACGGTAACTATAATAATTTTTACACTCAAACTTATAATTGGAATCAATATTCTCCAATAAAAATTCCTTCCGAATTTCTCAATCTTGGATACAATATTCAAACTAAACAAGAAAAACTTTTTCACGATATTTCTTTATGAAAACTAAATTTATTACATGTATTTACAGTGACCTAAACGGTACTGAATTGGGAGGAAGACCTGGCAGAGGAGGACATTATAGATGGAGTTTAATGTCCTTACTTAAAATGACTGATGCAGATTTTGTTTGTTACACTTCTGATAGAGAATACGAATCACTCATTGAGTTTTTTTATAATATGCACAATGTTTCACCCGAAAAATTGGAAATCAAGGTTTTCGACATTACAAAAACACGACACGCAAAAAGACTCAATGAAATAAAACAAGTCGATTTGATTAAGTGGGGTGATAGATGTTTAGAAATACAATATGCGAAATTTGAATGGTTTGATTATGAAGATGGTTCGTATGACAACTATTTTTGGATTGATGCTGGTCTATCACATACAGGTTTAATTCCAAACAAATATTTGATTGGTACCCATCCTGAAAGGAGATATTACGATTCAACTTTGTTTAACAATGAATTTTTGAAAAACTTAATAGAATTCACTGGTGATAAATTTTTCATGATAGCAAAAGATAATGAAAGAAATTATTGGTCAGGCACTGTAGACCCCAAATGGTACAATCAATACGACAGGTCCTTACACGTTGTTGGGGGTTTGTTCGGGGGAAAAAGAGAACAATGGAGACAAATGGTAGATTTGTTTGACAATTATCTGTCACAAATAATGGAAGTAGATAGTCAACACCCTTATGAGGAACTGATTATGACTCTGATATTTTTCAATCATCCTGATTTGATTAGTAAAAAGTTATTTGACGTTTGGTGGTCTCCTGACACTGGCATAAGTGGTTTACAAGAAGATTTCTTTATTATTAACAGAAGTTTCTATAAAATATTTGAAGAGTTTAATGGAATATATGAATAAGGTAACTTTTGTAACGGGACTTTGGAACATAAAAAGGGACGAACTCTCAGAGGGTTGGTCTCGCTCATTTGAGCATTATTTGGAAAAGTTTGACCAACTTCTAAAAATAGAAGCAAACCTTATCATATTTGGTGAAAAGGAATTAGAAGATTTTGTGTGGGAAAGAAGAAATCGTGAAAACACACAGTTTATTGTTCGTTCAACAGATTGGTTTGTCAATGACTTCCACACAAAAATACAGTCAATTAGAACAAACCCCGATTGGTACAATCAATCAGGTTGGTTACCAGAATCAACACAAGCTAGACTCGAGATGTACAATCCTCTTGTAATGTCAAAAATGTTTTTACTGAATGATGCTCGAATCTTTGATAATTTTGATTCATCCCATCTTTTTTGGATTGATGCGGGGATTACAAACACAGTACATCCTGGTTATTTCACTCACGATAAGATTCATGAAAAGTTTGATAAGTTGTTCAATAAATTTGGATTTATCGCATTTCCTTACGCAGCCGAAAGAGAAATACACGGATTTTCATATCCTAAAATAAATCAATATGCGGGTGGAAATGTAAAGTTGGTTTGTCGGGGAGGAATTTTTGGTGGTACTAAAGATTCTATTAGTGATGTCAACGGACTTTACTACAATGTGATGAGCCAAACACTGAATGATGGTTACATGGGTACTGAAGAATCTTTGTTTAGTATTCTTCTTTACAGACACCCTGATATTTTTGATTACTACGAAATTGAGTCTAACGGACTAATTGGTAAATTTTGTGAGGATGTGAAAAACGATGCTCATAAAGTAAAAAATATACAAGGGAAAACATCTTATTCAGATTTGAAGTTTGACAATAGTGCTCTGTATGTAATAACATTTAACAGTCCAAAACAATTCGAGACACTCTTGAAATCCATGGAGTTATATGATAGAAACTTTATCGATAAACCCAAAAAGTTTTTATTGGATAACTCATCAGATTTGACAACAACAGAAAGGTACATTGAATTGTGTGAGGAATATGGATTTGAGCACGTAAAGAAAGATAATTTAGGAATTTGTGGTGGTCGTCAATGGATTGCAGAACACTCTCACGAAAACAAATTTGATTTTTATTGGTTCTTCGAAGATGATATGTTTTTCTACGGAGGACAGGACCAAGTTTGTAAAAACGGATTTACTAGAAAAATTGATGATTTGTACAACAAATCTCTTCAGATTACGAAGAATCACTCCTTGGATTTTCTGAAAGTTAATTTTACAGAATTTTATGGAGACAATGGTACCCAATGGTCGTGGTACAATGTACCTCAAAACGTCAGGGAGGAATATTGGCCCGAAAAACCTACATTACCAGTTCAAGGTTTGGACCCGAATGCTCCACGAACGAAGTTCAATGAAATCAGGTCATACAAAGGTGTTGCATTTGGAATTGGTGAAGTTTATTATTGTAATTGGCCACAAGTTGTCACAAAGTATGGTAACGAAAAAATGTTTTTGACAACAAAATGGGACAGGCCTTTTGAACAAACATGGATGAGTTACATTTATCAAGAAACTAAAAAAGATAATATCAAACCAGGTTTGTTGATGGCAACACCCACCGAACACGATAGATTTGAATTCTACGATGGAAAACTAAGAAAAGAGTCCTAACAAAGTATTTATCTTTGTATGGAATTTTTTATTAGAAAGAATGCGACACTACCTTTACTTAAAATGCAAGTAGTTCAAGATGGACGTAGTAGTTATGGTGACACCATGGAATTTTTGGAACTATCCACCATTTTCTTTTCGATGGTCAACGTTCAAACAGGTATTCCCAAAATTGTTGGTGCCCCTTGTTCGATTGTAAGTCTAATTCCAAATGAGCCGGGTGCTCCTGTAGAATATTACATATATTACCAATTTACCACACGAAACACTGACACACCTGGTAGGTACCAAGGTCAATTCTTAATTAAGAACAGTGGTTTACTCGGAACTCAACAAGGAAGTTTAATAGTTCCAATACGAGAGGAGCTCTACATTAACGTAGAGGATAGTTTTATTTCAGAACAAGCTTGTTGCTAGTTTGACTCGCAACCAATAGTCTTTTATATTTATCATCGAATGAGTAAGACAAACTCCACAAGGTGTGGAAGATAATGTGTCACTCGGTAAAATATTGAAAATATGATTGACGAAGAAGTTATCAAGTCATTCTTAGAGGGTAATGACCCTGAAGAATTTATCGTGGCGTGTGAGTTTGACTACGTCTCTGATTCCATTTACAAAATCAAGGAAATTCCTGGTAAAGGAAAAGAAATACGAAAGGATACTTTTATCCCTTTTTGTTGGGTTGGTGATTTACACAACATGGGGTTCTATAAGGATTCCAAAGCGTTACAAAAAGAGGCGATGACAAAACACGGAATTGTCATCAACAAACTCGATACCCACGGTGACCCCCGAATGGAAAAAGGGTTAACTTATATGGTTAAATCTTTGAAGGGTTACCGAAGTTTAATTCAGTTTTTTCGTGAGGGTGGGGCGGACCCTTGGGGAGATAAATTCCGAGAAAAAATTCTTATTCTCCCCCCCGTCGAACAATACTTTATCTCCAAAGAAAAACGTCTGTTCAAAGGATATGAGGACTATGATGAGGTAACTCGTCTTGTATATGACTTGGAGACCACTTCACTCGAACCTAAAGACGGACGAATCTTTATGATTGGTATCAGAACCAACAAGGGGTTCAATAAGATTATTGAGTGTATTAACGAGGAGGACGAGAAAAAGGGTATCTTAGAATTTTTCGATATTATCAATCAAATCAAACCAAGTATTATCGGTGGATACAATTCGGCAAACTTTGACTGGTATTGGATTTTCGAGCGTTGTCGTATCTTGGGTATTGAAATACGTAAGGTTGTTAAGTCACTCCACCCACAACATTCCATTTCTCAGAAGAAAAACATTCTCAAATTAGCTAACGAAGTTGAGGATTACATGCAAACCTCGATTTGGGGTTATAACGTAATTGATATTATCCACGCGGTCAGACGAGCTCAAGCCATCAACTCGTCAATCAAGTCTGCTGGTCTGAAATATATTTCTGAGTTTATCAATGCCAAAGAACCTGACCGAGTTTATATCAACCATGATAGTATCGGTAAGATGTATACTGAAAAAGAAGATTATTGGCTTAACCTTAAGAATGGTGAGTACCGTAAAAAAGGTTCTTTCGAAGATTTGGACAAGAAGTTTCCTGATACATACTTGTTGACAAACGGAGCTGATATTGTTGAACGATATCTTCAAGATGACTTAGAAGAAACTTTGAAAGTTGACAAGGAATTCAACCAAGGTTCTTTTCTTCTTGCTGCGATGATTCCGACAACGTATGAGAGAGTTTCAACTATGGGAACTGCAACCCTTTGGAAGATGCTTATGCTTGCTTGGAGTTATAAAAATAATTTGGCAATTCCCGCCAAATAAAGTAAAACAGATTTTGTTGGTGGGCTTTCTCGACTTCTTAAGGTTGGGTACTCTAAAGATGTACTCAAACTTGACTTTTCTTCCCTGTATCCTTCGATTCAGTTGGTGCACGATGTATTCCCACAATGTGATGTGACAGGTGCGATGAAGGGGATGCTCAAATACTTCCGAGATACCCGTATCAAGTACAAACAATTGGCTGAGGAATATTACGAGATTGACAGAAAAAAATCAGAATCTTTTGGAAACAAACAACTTCCTATCAAAATCTTTATCAACTCGATGTTCGGTGCGCTCTCCGCCCCACAGGTATTTGCATGGGGGGATATGTATATGGGTGAACAAATTACGTGTACAGGTCGACAATATCTACGTCAGATGATTAAGTTTTTCATGGCTCGAGGTTATACTCCACTTGTTATGGATACGGACGGTGTGAACTTCTCCCTTCCTGAGGGTGCGACCGAACGAAAGTATGTTGGTCGAGGTTTGAACTGGAAAGTCAAAGAAGGTAAAGTTTACGAAGGTGCTGAGGCGGACGTGGCCGAATACAATGATATTTTTATGAGGGGGGAAATGGCTTTGGACACAGACGGTGTTTGGCCTTCGTGTATTAACCTTGCCCGTAAGAACTATGCGGTTATGGATTACAAGGGTAAGATTAAACTTACTGGTAATTCAATTAAGTCAAAGAAACTTCCTGGATACATCGAGAAGTTTTTGGAAAAAGGTATTAAGATGTTATTAGAGGGTAAGGGTAAAGAGTTTGTTGACTACTATTACGAATACTTGGAAAAAATTTATACTCAACAGATTCCTCTTGCTCAGATTGCTCACAAGGCCAAGGTTAAGCAAACTCTTCAGGATTATAAAGTTCGTTGTACTCAGACCACAAAAGCGGGGTCTTTGATGTCATGACAAGCT
>Ga0172362_10005522_pt1 | contig 10958 bp, 8 predicted proteins | sample LakKivs1_kivu2a2_FD_114534 | JGI IMG/M metagenome (GOLD analysis project Ga0172362, IMG submission 114534) | Sediment microbial communities from Lake Kivu, Rwanda - Sediment s1_kivu2a2 | ecosystem: Environmental > Aquatic > Freshwater > Lake > Sediment | place: Rwanda: Western Province, Lake...
AATTACAGCCAACAGTGGCAATTGAAAGAGAGCGGCTTCCTGGTAAAAAATGAAAAAATGGCTTTTTTTCAATTGGGTCAATATTACAGGCAATTATCTTTCCATAATTTAAAGCGTAGAGTTTTGCATCAATATTTTCTCTTACCCCACAAATTCCTCTTTCACCAGGAGCCAAAACACAATAATGAGCGCAATTTTGGCATTGAAGCTTTTTCCCCTTTAGTTTCTTGTATAAATAAACTTCTTTCACCTCCTTTTATTTTAGGTTTTTCTATGATAAAATTCAATTGATTATGAGGCACAGAATCTTTATTGCTATTAATTTACCAGAAGATATAAAAAAGAACCTTTCAAACTACCAATCTGGTTGGCCAGAATTACCCATAAGATGGGTAAAATCAGAGAACTTACACGTTACTCTGGTTTTTTTGGGTTATCTTTCAGATGAAGACTTGATAGAGGTTTGTAAAATTGCCAAAGAGGTGTCTCAGAGAAACAAATCTTTTTTGATAAATTTAAAGAAAATTGGTTATGGTCCCCCAAAGAAATTTCCACCCAAAATGGTTTGGGTGGAAGGTGAAAAATCTCAAGAGCTAGCTAATCTAAAAAACGATTTGGAAAACTCTTTATTAGAAAGAATACATCCCGGGTCTTTAGAGAAAGGGCGTGGTCGGCCTTTTGCTCTTCACATTACTTTAGGCAGAATAAGGCAATGGGAATGGAGAAAAATTGAACCAGAAGAAAGACCAGAGATTTCAGAAGAAATAAATTTAACTTTTGAAGTAAATTCAATTGAAGTTATGGAAAGTGAACTCAAAAGGGGAGGAGCAGAATACAGGGTGCTGGAATCAGTACCTTTAATAGTATGAAGATTCATTTTATCGGCATTGGTGGAATTGGGGTTTCGGCCTTAGCCCGTTATTATTTTAAAAAAGGGAATCAAGTTTCTGGCTCTGATTTAGTTTCTTCTGAAATTACCCAAGCTCTCAAAAAATTGGGAGTAAAAATTTTCATCGGAAAACATAAAGCTCAAAATTTAGTCAAAGATGTTGATTTGGTGGTTTATAGCCCGGCCATATCAAGAGATAATCCAGAATTAAAAAAAGCTCGTCAATTAAGAATAAAAAGGAGGAATAATGAATTGGGAATAATGAGTTATCCGGAGGCGCTGGGAGAATTGACCAAGAAACATTTTACAATCGCTGTTTCTGGAACTCATGGAAAAAGTACAACCACAGCCATGATTGCTTTGATTTTAATAAAAGCTGGCTTGGATCCCACAGTAATAATTGGCACTAAAATGAAAGAGTTGGATTTGCCAGCTGGAGGATCAAATTGTAGAGTGGGGAAAAATAGATATTTAGTGATTGAAGCAGATGAATGGCAAGCTTCGTTTTTAAAATATTTTCCTCAAATTATTGTTTTAACTTCTATTGAAAAAGAACATATGGACTTTTTTAAAGATTTAAATCATGTGAGAAAAGTTTACAAAGAATATATTAGTCATTTGCCTAAAAACGGAGTTTTGATTGCTAACAAGGATTATAAAGAGGTTTTTAAAATCAGCCAGAGATTTGCCAAATCCATAAACTGCCAGTTTTATTCTTTAAAACAAAAAGAGGCAAAAAAAATTAAAAATCTGCTTCAGGTTCCAGGAGAACATAACGTCTCCAATGCTTTAGCTGCTTTAACAGTAGCGAGAACTCTTAAAATTCCAGATAAAATTAGCTTCAAAGCTTTATCAGAATACAAAGGAACCTGGCGTCGCTTTGAGATTATTCAAAAAAAACCTTTTATTTTAATTTCAGATTATGCTCACCACCCAACCAAGGTTAGAGTTACCCTCAAGGCAGCCAGAGAAAAATTTCCCGAAAAGAAAATTTGGTGTATTTATCAACCCCATCAATATCAAAGAACTTTTTATTTATGGGACGACTTTATAAAAGTATTTAAGAAAGCTCCTGTTGATAAATTAATTATTACCGATATTTTTGACGTAGCTGGCCGGGAAAAAAAGGAAATTAAAAAGAAAATAAACTCCAAAAAATTAGTCAAAGCAGTTAATAAATCTTGCTCGATTTATCTTAAAAAAGAAAAAATCGTATCTTTTTTAAAAGAAAATGTTAAAAGGGGAGAAGTGGTAATTATTATGGGGGCAGGGGATATTTATTTACTTGACAGAAAATTAACAAAAAGAGAAAATAAAATTAGATAAATTTTTTTCAAGGTCGATTTTTATTAATAGAGATATTTTAAATATAAATTAGTTATTTTAGTTTTATGGATTCTACAATAACCATTGTCGTAGTTGTAGCAATAATCGTGGTGGTGGTTTGGTACCTAATGAAAAAAAAGAAAAAAGGAGCTTCACCATTTGTGCCCTCTAGTTCAATACCATCTGCAGAAGCTCCCGAAGAAAGTCCAGAAGAGGGTCCCACAGAACCCCCGACAGTTTAGTTTTTTCCCAAACAAGCATTGATGATAGGGCCCCTTAGACGGGGCCTTTTGATTGAACCCCCTTGAAGATTCTGATATATTTGAATAATGAAGAGAATTTTAAACGCTCAAACAATTAAATATCTTAATAAAAAAATTAAGGTTTGTGGCTGGGTTGATTCTAGAAGAGACCATGGTGGCATAGTTTTTCTAGACCTTAGAGACCGCTCAGGAATTTTACAGATATTATGCTCCCCAGATTCGGTTAAAGAAGTAAAAGAAGAATATGTCCTAGAGGTTGAGGGAGAGGTCAGAAAAAGGCCGATTAATATGATTAATCCTGAGATAGAAACCGGGAAAATAGAGATTAAAGCCAGCAAAATTAAAGTTTTGGCTCGGGCCAAAACCCTTCCCTTTGACATTAAAACCTTAAAAGTTAGTTTGCCCACGCTTCTGGATTATCGACCTCTAACTTTTAGAAATGAAAAAATCAGAGCCATTTTTAAAATTGAAGAAGAAATAATTTCCAGTTTTAGAAAAACGATGAGAAAATTAGGATTTAGCGAGTTTCAAGCACCAACAATAGTTCCTCTAGCTACTGAAGGAGGGGCAGATGTTTTTCATATTGATTATTATAATTACGATGCTTATTTGGCTCAAAGCCCCCAGCTTTACAAACAAATTATGCTGGGTGCCCTTGAAAGAGTTTTTACTATTACTCGTGCCTATAGAGCTGAGCCCAGCATTACCACCCGTCATCTTTCTGAATATATCAGTCTGGATGTTGAAATGAGTTTTATTGATTCTTGGGCAGATTTAATGGACACCTGTGAAATTGTAATAAAAAACATTTTATCTGATGTTCAAAAAAAATGTCAAAAAGAGCTAAAAACCCTTGGAGCCATTGTTCCTAAAACAAGTTCAAAAATTCCGCGACTTAAAATGCGAGAAGCTCAGGAAATTATCTTTCAAAGAACTGGCAGGGATAATCGCCAAGAACCCGACCTAAGCCCAGAAGATGAAAAAGAAATCTGTAATTTCGCCCAAGAAAAGAAAAAATCAGAATTAGTTTTTATTACCCATTATCCAACCAAAAAACGACCATTTTATACTTATCCTGATCCAGAAGATTCAGATTATACTTTAAGTTTCGATTTGTTGTGCCGGGGATTAGAGATAGTAACTGGCGGCCAGAGAATTCATGAGTATGAAAAACTTTTAAAAAACATAAAGGAATGGGGAAACAAACCTAAGAATTTCCTATTTTATCTTCAGGCATTTAAGTACGGAATGCCCCCAGAGGGCGGTTTTTGCCTGGGAGCAGAAAGAATTGTGAAACAAATTTTAGGCCTGGAAAATATTAGAGAAGCGAGTTTGTTCCCAAGAGACATGGAAAGAATTGATCAAAGATTGTCTATCCTACAACCAAAAAAGAAAAAAAAGTAAAATGATGAACAATTTGAAAAAACTTTTTGCCATCTTCTTTTTAATTTTGTTTTTGGGGTGGGGGATGAGTTTACTTGGGAAGAAACTGGAAGCTTTTTTTTACGCTCAAATCGGTCAACCTTATGAGGAAATATCTTTCGTTCAAATTCCTCCCAGAGAAGAAAAGCCAAAATTAGAACTTCAGGCCAAATCAGCTGTTTCGTTAAAAGTTAATAAATTTAAAAGAGAAAAAATTGTTTTCAGGAAAGAAATTGATTTATCCTTGCCCATTGCTTCCTTAACCAAATTAATGACAGCCGTTATTGTTTTGGAGGACCCAGGTTATAATTTAGAAGGTACCTGGGTTACCATTTCAGAAAAAGCAGCTAATCAAGAAGATGTACCTAATTTTGGCAATTTAAAAGCTGGTGAAGGCTTTCCCGTTAAAACCCTTTTAGATTTAATGTTGGTTTACTCAAGCAATGATGCGGCTTTTGCGCTTTCTGAAGTAATAGGAGCAGATAATTTTGTTGCCAAAATGAATCAAAAAGCTCAAGAGCTTGGACTAGAAAACACTCATTTTGTCAATCCAACCGGGTTGGACCCAGAAAACATCTTTTATAGTCAAGAAAACATCAATTATTTTAATTCTTCAAACGTTCAAGATTTAGTCAAACTTAGCCAGTATATTTTAGAAACCCATCCCCTGATTTTTGAAACCTCTTTAAGAAAAGGACCCTATGCAGTTTACGATGGAATTTTCAGTTTATCTTGGCCTGAAAACCTAAAAATTTCAGGAGGAAAAACTGGTTATACCTCTGAAGCCGGGGGTTGTATTCTTCTGGTTTTTCAAGATGAAAAGGAGAATCACTTCTTTAATGTAATTTTGGGAACCGCCTCTCCCAAAGATAGAATTGAAGAGATACAAAATTTAATTAACTGGACAGAAAAACTATGACTCTTTTTACCTTTAATGTAATCAAAGTTTTATTTTTGTCAGCCCTGGGGTCTACCATTTCTTTAATTTTAGCTCCCTTTTTAATTAATCTTTTATATAAATTAAAATTCTGGAAAAAAGAAGCAAGGAACAAAAGCATTACCGGCCAATCAGCTGAAGTTGTTTATAATCTGCATAAAGAAAGAGAGATCAAGGTACCCCGGGGCGGGGGAGTTTTAATTTGGGGGTCAAGCCTGTTAATTATTTTCTTTTTCTATTTTCTTTCGCAATTTTCTGATATTTGGTGGCTTCAAAGATTAAATTTTCTTTCTCGAGCAGAAACCTGGCTGCCTCTTTTTACCTTAGTAGCAGGCTCTCTGGTTGGTTTTTTAGACGATGCTTTGTTGGTTTTTGGTAAAGGAAAATATATTGGAGGAGGAATGACCTTTCAAAAAAGGTTAATAATTATTTCTTTAATTGGTTTAATTGGAGGCTGCTGGTTTTATTACAAATTAGGCTGGGACACAATTCGCATTCCCTTAATTTTTAATTTTCCCAAAGGAATCGATATTAAGATAGGTTTTTGGTATATACCCTTGTTTATTATCGTTGCCTTAGCTTCTTGGTCGGGTGGCATAATTGATGGTTTAGATGGTTTGGCTGGAGGAAATTTTGCTGCCATTTTTGGAGCTTTTACTATTATTGCTTTTTCTCAAGGGAAAATAGATTTAGCCAGCTTTTGTGCTGTAATTTTAGGAACTTTATTTGCCTTTTTATGGTTTAACATTCCTCCGGCTCGCTTTTACATGGGGGAAACTGGAATTTTAGGTTTGAGCTTGACTATGGCAGTGATGGCCTTTTTAACCAATTCTATAGCTGTTTTACCCATTATTGCCGGTTTGATGGTTCTTGAGTCGGGTTCAGTAATTTTGCAGTTGTTATCTAAAAAATGGCGCAATAAAAAAATTTGGTTAGCCACGCCCATTCACCATCATTTAGAGGCGAGAGGTTGGCCCGACTATAAAATAACAATGAGGTTTTGGGTTCTGGGTATTATTTTTGCCATTTTAGGGGTGGCTATTTGCCTTTTGGGACAAAATGCAATATAAAACTCTTAGAAAAAAATATCCAAAATTTGTTTACGAGAATTACTCTTGGCAAATTGTAGGAAAAGATTTAAACATCTTTTTTTATTTTAAAATTCCAGCCGATATTGAATTTTGCCCCAAAATAATCATCAAAAACGTTAATCAAAATCAAATTAAAAAAGTAGGGGCGAGCAGACTAAATAATTTAGTATTTCACCTGGGACTCATTGAACTTTTTAGTTACTGGAAGGCAACCTGCTCGCCCCAAATTGAGATTAGGGCCGGCCAGCTCAACAGAGAGCAAATTTTGTGGTGGAAAAACTTAATAATCAATGGGATGGGTCAGTTTTTTTATGAAAACAAAATTAATTTTTTAAAGTCGAACTTCCTTAAACTCAATGTAACGAGGAAAGTCCTCGTTACATTGCCTAAAAGGGGATTGTTGAAAAATAAAATATTGGTGCCAGTGGGAGGAGGAAAAGATTCAATTGTAACTTTAGAAATCTTAAAAAATTCGCCATCTACCAGCTGGCGGAAAAGAAGTGGAAAAATTAAATGTTTTTCTTTAAATCCAACCAAACCTGCCAAAGAGATTATGAAGATAGGGGAGTGTCAAAAACCAATTATTATTATCAGAAAAATTGATAAAAAGCTTTTGGAATTAAATCAAAAAGGATATTTAAATGGCCACACACCCTTTTCTGCTTATTTGGCTTTTTTGAGTGTTTTGGTGGCGACAATTTTTGGCTATCAAGACATTGCCTTTTCCAACGAGAGAAGCTCCAATGAAGGAAATGTAAATTATCTGGAAAGGGTGATTAACCATCAATATTCAAAAAGTTTTGATTTTGAGAAAAAATTCAGAAAATATTCAAAAAAACATTTGACGCCCAACGTTGAATATTTTAGTTTTTTAAGGCCTTTATATGAAATTCAAATAGCAAGACTATTTTCTAGATATCCAAAATATTTTAGAAAATTTTTGAGCTGTAACGTAGCCTTTCAAACCGATTCTGGTAGAAAAAAACCGATTAAGAAATGGTGTGGTCGGTGTCCCAAATGCTTGTTTATTTTTGCCTCTCTTTATCCCTTTGTGGAAAGTAAAGAATTAATAAAAATTTTTGGAAAAAATTTATTTTCTGACAAGGATTTATTACCCATAATGCTACAACTTATTGGTGAAAAAGACTTTAAGCCCTTTGAATGTGTGGGCACAGAAAAAGAAAGTCGTGTCGCTTTTTATTTAAGCTGGAAAACCCTTCGACAATGTCAGGGTAAGAAAGATAGAGGGCGGGTTTCTATCAAGCTACCGTTTCTTTTGAATTATTTTGAAGAGAAAGTTCTTCCCCAATACCCAGAATTAGAAAAAGAAGCAAAAAAAATATTAAATTCTTGGGATAAAGAGCATAATCTTACTGAAGAATTTATAAAAATTCTCAAAAAAGCAATCTCGAAAAAAGACTAATTTTGTGATATTTTAGATATATAATGAAATTAGACCAATTTAAGAACAAAAAGGTTCTGATTTTGGGATTTGGCCGGGAAGGAAAAGACAATTTTTATTTTTTAAGAAAATTGTTTCCTGAAAAGATTTTAGGCATAGCCGATAAATCAGAAGACATTGAAAAACCAGATAAAAAGGTTAATTTGCACTTGGGAAAAAATTATCTTAAACCCTCTTTACTCAAAAATTATGATGTTATAATAAAGACTCCGGGAATTCCTTTTAAAATTCTACCCAAATCAGCTCTTAAAAAAATTAAAACTCAAACAGAGATTTTTTTTGAAAATTGTTCTGGAAAAATTATCGGTATCACGGGAACCAAGGGAAAAAGTACCACTACTGCTCTTATTTATAAAATCTTAAAAGCTTGCCCTGAGCTGAGTCGAAGGGCTCATTTGGTTGGCAATATTGGAAAACCGGTATTACAATTTTTGTTCAAAGCTACTCCAGAAGACATTTATGTTTACGAACTTTCTAGTCATCAACTTTTCAACGCTAAAAAAAGCCCCCACATTGCAGTTTTATTAAATATTTTTCCTGAACACCTGGACTATTATGAAAGTTTCCAAGAATATGTTCAAGCTAAAGCTAATATTACTAAATACCAGAATAAAAAAGATTTCTTGATTTACAATTCTGATAATAAGTTAGTTAGAGAAATTGCTAAAAAATCTAAGGCCAAAAAAATTCCTATTAAGGACAGATATTATAAACTGAACAGGGCAGCTGCTAGGGCAGTAGGAAAAATTTTTAAAATCTCAGAAAGAAAAATCACGGCAGCTATTCAAGATTTTAAAGGTTTGCCCCATAGATTAGAGTTTGTAGGTCAATTTAAGGGAATTAAATTTTATAATGATGCTCTTTCGACTATTCCGGAAACAACCATTCTAGCTTTAGATTTTTTGGGCAGGGATGTTCAAACCATTATTTTGGGCGGCTTTGACAGGGGATTAAACTTTGAGAATTTGGCTAAGAGAATTTTAAAAAGTAAGATTAAAACCGTTATTTTATTTCCAACTACCGGAGAAAAAATCTGGAAGGAAATTTCTAAACTGGATAGAGGACGGGCCTCTATCTGGCTGCCCAAACACTTTTTTGTAGATAATATGCAGGATGCGGTGCGGTTGGGTTATCAAGAGACAAAAAAAGGAAAAATTTGTTTACTTTCTACTGCTTCACCGAGCTTTAGTATTTTTAAGGATTATAAGGAAAAGGGGAATTTATTTAAAAAGCAAGTTTTTGCGCAAGCAAAAACGAAGATGAAGATGAAATAACAATTTCATCGACTAATACGTTAAAAAATATGCTTCAATCCCCTAAAAGACCAGATTACATTCTCCTGGGAGTTTGTATTGCTTTAATGATTCTGGGGATTTTGATTTTGTCTAGTGTTTCTTCTTCTGTTTCTCAACAAAAATTTGGTACCAGTTTTTATTTTTTAAGGCATCAATTAATTTTCGGTTTTTTACCGGGATTAATAGCCGGCTTTGTGGCCTTTAAAACAGAATTATCTTTTTTAAAAAAACTGGCTCCATTTTTTCTTTTCATCAGTTTGATTTTGATGGTTATAGTTCTTTTTCCCAAAATTACTGGCCAAACCAAAGCAACGGTTAGATGGCTTGATTTGGGACCCGTTAGTTTTCAACCGGCAGAATTCTTGAAAATAAGCTTAATTTTTTATTGGGCAAGCTGGTTGAGTTCTAAAACCGAAAAAACAAAAAACCCTAATTTTAGTTTATTAATATTTTTAATAGTTATGAGTATTATCGGTTTATTTTTCGTACTTCAACCAGACGTTAGTACTTTTGGGGTCATATTTTTAGTTTCCCTGATAATCTATTTTTTAGCCGAGACCCCTCTTTGGCATACTCTTTTGATATCTTTAATTGCAATAGCAGCTCTTTTTTTAATAATACAGCTGGCTCCCTATCGGGTAGAGCGGTTTGTGGTTTTTTTCAACCCTGAGATAGATCCCATGGGACTCGGTTATCAGATAAAGCAAGCTCTAATTACGATTGGTTCGGGTGGAATTTTTGGTACTGGGCCCGGACTTTCAAAACAGAGGTTTGGTTTTTTACCAGAGTCCATGTCTGACTCTATTTTTGCCATTTTTGCCGAAGAAACAGGATTGACAGGTTCTTTAATTCTGGTTTCTTTATTCCTGCTATTTTTCTGGAGAGTTTATAAAATAATTAAATCTTCTAAAGATAATTTTTCGCAATTTTTAGCTTTAGGAATTGGTGCCTGGATAATTTTACAGGCATTTATTAATATTGGTTCGATGATTGGTATTTTGCCCTTAACCGGCATTCCTATTCCTTTTATTAGTTATGGAGGGTCAGCTTTAATTTCAGCTTTAATTGGTGTAGGATTATTATTGAATATCTCAAAACAAAGAGGAGGGTAGCGAGGCGGATTTTTCCTGTCTCCACCTGCCTCTGATAAGATAAAAAACTTAGTTTATGAAGATTTTATTTACGGGCGGGGGTACGGGTGGTCATATTTTTCCCATTATTGCTCTAGCTCGAGAAATAAGAAAAATCTACCAGGGCCAAGACCTTCAATTCTTTTATATTGGACCAAGAGATGAATTCAGCGAAATTCTTCTTTCTCATGAAGGAATTGAAGTAAAACACGTTCTGGCAGGGAAAATAAGAAGGTATTTGGGATGGAAAAGTGCTTGGCAAAATTTCATTGATATTTTCTTTAAAATCCCCATTGGTGTTTTCCAAAGCTTCATTTATGTTTTCTTTTTGGCTCCGGACTTAATTTTTTCAAAAGGAGGTTATGGTTCAATTCCGGGAGTAATTGCCGGGTTTTTAATGCAAGTTCCCATTTTTTTACACGAGTCAGATGTTGTGCCTGGCATGTCCAATAGATTTTTAAGTAGATTTGCTCAAGCTATCTTTGTTTCCTTTCCTAAAACCGAATACTTCCAACCTTCAAGAATGATTCTGGTTGGTAATCCTATTAGACGAGAGATTCTTGAAAGTACAAAATCAGAAGCTGAAGAATTTTTTAAGTTAACTGGAGAAAAACCAATTATCTTAATTTTGGGTGGCTCGCAAGGCGCCCAGCGAATTAACGATAAAATTTTAGAAATTTTAGCCGAACTTTTAGAAATCTTTGAGATAATTCATCAGGCGGGTGAAAAGAATTTTAAACAAGTTAGAGCAGAAGCCAGGGTAGTTATTCCCAGGGGCCAAGAAAAATACTATCATATTTTCCCATTTTTAAGAGAAGAGGAATTAAAAAAAGCCTATCAGATAGCTGATTTAATTATTGCTAGAGCGGGTTCTGGCACCATTTTTGAGATTGCGGCTCTGGGAAAGCCCTCAATTTTAATTCCTTTACCCGAAGCCGCCCAAAATCATCAAGTCAAGAACGCTTATTCTTTTGCTGAAAAAGGGGGCTGTTTAGTTTTAGAAGAAACCAACTTTACTTCAAGGTTTTTCTTGGAGAAATTAAAATATCTTTTTTCTCAAGGGCGGTCTGAAGAGTTAGATAATATGTCAAAATCTGCCAGAGAATTCGCCCGGCCCTGGGCAGCCAATAAAATTGCTCAGGA
>Ga0172362_10005523_pt1 | contig 10958 bp, 6 predicted proteins | sample LakKivs1_kivu2a2_FD_114534 | JGI IMG/M metagenome (GOLD analysis project Ga0172362, IMG submission 114534) | Sediment microbial communities from Lake Kivu, Rwanda - Sediment s1_kivu2a2 | ecosystem: Environmental > Aquatic > Freshwater > Lake > Sediment | place: Rwanda: Western Province, Lake...
ATGCTGTATACCCATCAAGGGTGATCTTTTTACTGAACTCAGTTGATGTTCTTCCGCCAAACCTGAATCTTGATCCTTCAATCGTATTGTAGCTGTATAAGCTACCCGATGGCCCCAGTTCAATTTTACCTGCCTGTAAATATCCCGAGGTCAGGAAAAGAATGAAATCCATTCTCCTCCTGAACGCGGGCATGTTCCTGAGTGAATCAATAGTACTATAAATATCTTTTTCTGCTTTTGTAAGCGGATTGAACCTGTTTGCTTCCCAGAACTGAGGATTACCGGAAGCGGTATCCGGCTTAATTATTCTGTCAGGTCCTTTAAAGACTGAATCTTCAAACGGATCATTTATTTTATAGTCTTTGAAAAATGTTGTTCTTTGCCCGTATAATCCAACTGTGTTCTTTGCCGGACCTACATCAATCATTATTTCTTCCTTTGAAAGCAGCCATTTTTCACCAGCCAGCCTGTCAAAATCCTGAGTTACAATAATATCCTGGATCCAGTCCAGGTTTATTCCTTCATTGATCCCCATATCAATCCGCCTGATCGCATAACTGCTGTCCATCGTAACATAGATATTCCCGTGAAACAGGTAATCCGATTTGTTCCGCGGCTCAAAAAAAAGCCTTACACACTTAAGATCACCCAGCCGGAGCGTATCAATCAGATAATACCTGTAAAAAGCAGGAGCCGCAGCCGCAACAGGACTCAGAAACTTTGTGGTCAGAAAAAAAATCTCTGCATCATAAATATTGACATCCTGATAAAGGTAATTCAGATAGGCAGTTATTCCCTTCTTGTCGATATACTCATCTATATTGACTGTTTTTTCAGCAGTAACAACATCCCTTTCAGCTTCAGGATTCTTCCTGTAATAGTGATCTGACAGAGTCTCCTTAAGAAAAACAGGAAGGATGTTATTCCCCACACGCCGTGTTGTGTCAATATTGTTATAGATGATGCCTAATGGACCATCTGATCCCCTGGATATCATGTTCTCACTTACATTGCTCATGGCAAACTGAATCTTCTCATACTTCTTATACTCCATGAAATCATAGGCTTCCGGCCTGTTGCTGTCTTTATGGGCGATGACATCATTTATCAGCTCCACCGCAGGATTGTTTTTATTCCTGTATGTCCTTTTTTCAGGTCTAACAACAACCTCATCAAGCGTTATTGAAGAGAGGAACATTACTATATCAATATTCTGCTCCTTACCTGCAGTGATACGTCTTGATTCAGTATTATAACCCACAAATGAAAATACAATAGTTTCAGCCGGAACGCGTGTTTCTATCAGGTATTTACCCTGCTGATCGGTAAGTGTTCCTGTAGTTGTCCCCTTCAGATAGACTGAGACAAAAGAAAGCGGATCGCCTGTTAACTCATCCCTGACGCTTCCTTTTATAACCGTTATGCCAGCCTGCTGGGTAAAAGATTTTATATTGACAGATAATAGCAGCAATATGAAAATGTGAGACAATATTAATTTATTTCCGGGCTTCATCCAGCGGAAGTATCTTTTGATTTCCTTCAGATCAAAGATAAAAATAAGATGATATTCCAACAGAACTGAACAGAGACAGGAAAATTGAAAAGTAACAACCATGATATGCTTAATTTATTAAAAACAGGTTTGAATTGATAAAAATGTCTCTTAACTTTAGTCAATCAACAGAATCTTGCAATTCTGTAGTTACTGCCATATTTATTAACTCTGATACAAACTGGAATCTGAACCTATATTTAAAGAATTATGAAAAGACGAAATTTCCTTAAGTCCGTTACCGCGACCGGTACAGGGCTTATTATTCTTCCCGGGGGATTTTTCTCCGGACAAAATGCCAATGCCAGGCTTAATATAGCCCTGATTGGAGCACACGGCCGAGGTTCACAGCATTATGGCTCTCTGAAGGATCAGAATGTAGTGGCGATCTGTGATGTTCATGCCGATAATATGGCGCTTGCTGCAAAGGAATATCCTAAAGCCAAACAGTACATTGACTGGCGCAAGTGCCTTGAACAAAAGGATATTGAAGCGGTAATGATCTGCACTCCCGATCATCACCATGCATTTATCAGCATATGGGCCATGAACAGGGGCAAGCATGTATTCTGTGAGAAACCCGTTGGCGAATGTGTCGAGGAAGCCCGTGAGGTACGGAAAGTTTATCTGGCAAATAAGAACAAGCTTGCAACCCAGCACGGAACACAACGCCATGCCCATGAAAACTTTGACCGTGTGGCTGAACTTGTCCGTCAGGGAGCAATCGGTGAACTGCAGGAAGTTGCCACATGGGGAAACCGCACTCACAAAATGACCGGTTATCTTCCTGCTGCCGGCGCTGCACCTTCTACAATCGACTGGGAACAATGGATCGGACCTGTTCAGATGCATCCTTTCAATCCCGGATATTTCGGAGCAAGACCGGGTGCAGGCTGCCTCCTCTGGAACATGTATCATGATTTCGGATCCTGGCAGGTAGGCGACATGGGAAGCCATACCATGGACCTGGCCTGGAATGCAATTGATGCAGACGCTCCCACAACTGCTGAGGCAGTCGGTGATCCCTACAGTCCGGAAGTATGCCCATCCGACCATCATGCCACATTCAGTATCCCTGCAAATTCCTGGCGGGGGCCGATTAAGCTTGAATGGTACCAGGGAACTCTCAAACCGGCTTCTCCCAATCCTGCAATCGACATCTTGAAAATCGGCCATGGTGCAATGTTCAGAGGTACCAAAGGCACTCTCATTTCTGATTTTACAACCCGGATTTTAATCCCGGGCAGGGAGGGAGCAGATATGACATATTACAAATCTCCAACACAGGAGAAGGTGGCTCCGCCTCATCCCAGCTTTGTAGGACAATGGATAAATGCCTGCAAGGGAGACCTGAAGACATCATGCGATTTCGACTATGCCGGAAAAATGATTGAAACACTGATGCTCGGTCTTGCCGCTCACAAAGCGGGAAAAGTCCTAAATTACGACTCTGCAACAGGAAAAGTCACCAACTACTCCGATGTCAACGAAAACCTTAAAAAGGAATACAGGAAAGGCTGGGTGCTGAACGGATAGTTTTTTTTGTTTAACCGGTTGCCGGATTATTAACCTTTATGGATCTGTTTTTTCACACACTTAAGAACGGAATACGTCTTGTACACTTCAGGACGAACGGGATGATTGCCCATTGCGGACTGATCATGAATACCGGTTCCCGCAATGAAGCCCCTGACCAGCACGGAATGGTCCATTTCATCGAACATATGCTTTTTAAGGGCACGGCAAAACGTAAAGCCTATCACATCCTCAGCTGCCTCGATGATACCGGTGGTGAACTGAATGCCTATACCACCAAGGAAGAGACTGCGATACACGCTTCGGTCCTGAAGGAAAACTTTGAAAAAGCTGTTGATATTATCAGCGATATCACTTTTAATTCCATATTCCCTGAAAAGGAGATAGAAAAGGAAAAAGATGTGATAATCGAGGAAATAAACTCGTACCGCGATAATCCGGGAGAGCTGATATTTGACGACTTTGAGGAGATGATCTTCAGGAACCGGCCTCTGGGAAGAAATATACTCGGTACACCGGAATCAGTAAAATCCATTACCCGGAGAAGGCTGAATGAATTCCTGCACAATAACTATAACCCGGCTGAAATGGTCTTCTGCTCGGTCGGGAATATACCGGATCAGAAGGTACTAAAGCTGGCTGATAAATATTTGTCATCAGTCCCGGCCCGAAAGAAAAGTGCAGTCAGCACCACAAAATGGTCATATAAGCCTTCCTTCATAGAGAAAAAAAAGGATACCTTTCAAACTCACTGCATGACCGGCAATATTGCATATAATATAAAAGATAGGCGCAGGCTGGGGATGTTCCTGCTGAATAATATTCTCGGCGGCCACGGACTCAATTCAAGGCTGAACCTTTCCCTCAGGGAAAAGAAGGGGCTTGCATATCATGTGGAGTCAAACTATAATCCTTATTCAGATACCGGCGTGTTTTCGGTATATTTCGGAACCGACAGACAGAACCTTGAAAAAAGCCTTGATGTAGTCCGATCTGAACTCGCGAAGCTACGGAATACAAAGTTCGGAACCATTCAACTCAGTAAGGCAAAAAACCAGATAAAAGGCTATCTGGCAATAGGTTATGAGAACCACGAAAGCCTCATGCTGAGCCTGGGAAAAAGCCTGATGATTTTCAACAGGATAGATTCACTTGAGGATATCTGCAAAAAGATAGATAAAATATCTGCTGAAAACCTGCTATTAACTGCAAATGAGGTGTTCGAACCGTCAGAATTATCCACTCTCATATTCAGATGATCATGGATGAGAAACTTTACAGGTACCTGCTTGAACACTCTTCACCGGAAGATCCGCTGCTGGAAGATCTTTTCCGTCAGACACATATAAGGTTTGTTAATCCGAATATGTCAACCGGACATCTGCAGGGGAAGTTTCTTGAATTTATCTCCGGAATGATATGTCCTGAAAATATATTGGAGATAGGAACTTTTACCGGTTATTCAGCTATCTGCCTTGCCCGTGGACTTAAACCCGGGGGTAAGCTCTATACAATTGAGATCAATGATGAAATGGCTGAATTCAGCCATTCATATTTCCGGAAGGCAGGACTGGACTACAGGATCGTTCAACTGACAGGAAGAGCCCAGGATATCATACCAGGGCTGGATGTAAAATTTGATCTGGCTTATATTGACGGGGATAAACGTGAATACAAAGAATACTATAATATTCTTATACGTAAAATGAAGCCAAAAGGTTTCATTATTGCTGATAATGTTTTATGGGGAGACAAGGTTCTGGAAAAGGGTTTAAAAGATCCTCAGACCAGGGGAATAATCGAATTCAACGAAATGATCAGGGAGCAGAAGGACATCGAAAAGGTTATTCTTCCGATCAGGGATGGGGTTATGATAATCAGACTGATGTAAAAATAATATTTGTTCGGGAGTTTGATTGTTCGACTGTTCGATGGTATGATTGTTTGATCAATGCCCATCGAACCATCAAACCCGGCCTACGCTTCCTTTCAGTCAGCTATGGCTGGCAAAGCATCGAACCATCGAACCTTCGAACTTTCGAACCTTTATCTATTTATGTCAATCTGGTATACTTTTTGAGCATTAAGAGTAAAAAACCGTCATGAAAATAGTCACTTTTCTCCTGTTAATAATGCTATCCTTCAGCGTCGTCAATGCTCAGGATAACAGAACATCCATACTTCAGGATCTGGAAAATAATAAGGTTTCTGCCAAGGATACAAAGGTCACAGCAACGCTGAAATCAGCCAGCAGGCTTTTTGAGACAAAATATGATCTTACCACGGTAATCCTTATAATCCCTGCCGGTTCAGTTGTTGATGTTCTGGGATCGGACAGCACTTATCTTCAGGTAACTTATGAAGAATATGAGGGTTACATTTTCAGGCGCGATGCAGAATTAAGTGAGACACCGGTCGTGATAGAAGCCGAAACCGTTCCTGTTAATGTGCAGGAGAAAAAACCGGTTGAAGAACAGCAGGCTCCGACTCCGAAACAAAGCAGGTTCTCATATCTCGAATACAAATACGGCTCATCCACGGCAGCAAAGCTTATGTCAGGCAAGATCTGGAAAGGCATGAATGCCGAAATGGTAAATGACAGCTGGGGCACACCGAAGAAGATAAACCGGGTTATTTCGGGAAATACCGTCAAGGAGGAATGGATCTACAAAAGCACCTGGTTATATATTGAAAATGACCGTCTTGTGGAATGGGGGCCGATACGTCAGTGATTTCGGATTTCGGATTGCGGATTGCGGATTTAAAAAAAAATCCTATTTTTGCCCGTGAATTTGCGGGAATAGCTCAGTTGGTAGAGCATAACCTTGCCAAGGTTAGGGTCGCGGGTTCGAGTCCCGTTTCCCGCTCAAAAAGTCGCCCTTCGGCTTCGCTCAGGGCGACTTTCTTATTTATCATGTTTCGTTTTTAGAATTAGTCTGTGTAAATCCGCGTATTCCGCGGGAAACAATAGAACCTATCTCCCTCAGATTTCGCTGATAAACGCTGATACTTTCTATCACCCATGTATCAAAGATTAAATTTATTATTATTTTCGGGGTCTATTTTTATTGTGAACAATTCTTAAATATACAGACATGAAAAAACTACTTTCCCTTTTCTTTTTTGTGATAATTGCTTCTGTTTTTTCCTGCAAAACAGGTGAAAAAGAAAGTGAATTATCGATCCCGTTTGAAAAATACACGCTGCCAAACGGGCTTACTGTTGTATTGAATGAAGACAAATCTGATCCCATTGCTGCTCTTGCCATTTACTACCATGTCGGATCAAGCAGGGAGGCTGAGGGTAAAACAGGTTTTGCACACCTTTTTGAACATATGATGTTCCAGAGGTCAGAGAATGTCGGTGAGGACCAGCTCTTCAGGGAGATCCAGGGTGCCGGCGGAACGCTGAACGGAAGCACAAGCCAGGACCGGACAAACTATTACGAAATCATACCGAAGAATGCTCTGGAGATGGCACTATGGTTGGAATCTGACAGGATGGGTTACCTGACCAATACTGTTACAAAAGCTTCACTGGTCAACCAGCAGAATGTAGTACAGAACGAAAAACGCCAGAGTGTCGATAATGCGGCTTACGGATTTAACTCGGAGATAATTGCTAAAAATCTTTACCCGAAGGGACATCCTTACAGCTGGACAGTTATTGGTCTTATGGAAGATCTTACCAATGCGACCGTGGAAGACGTCAGAGCTTTTCATAAAAAATATTATGCTCCCAATAATGCAACACTAGTAATCTCAGGTGATATTAACAAAGAGGAAGTAAAAGCCTGGATTGAAAAATATTTCGGTGAGATACCGTCTGGTGAACCCATTGAAAAAAGAGGTCCTATGCCAGCCGCACTCAATTCAACAATAAAACTTTATCATGAAGACAACTTTGCCAGAGCTCCTCAGCTTACGATGGTGTTCCCAACAACGGAGCGCTATTCAAAAGACTCCTATGCTTTGAATTTCCTGGCTGAGATCCTGGCTAACACCAAAAAAGCTCCGCTATATGTCGTGCTGGTAAAAGACAAAAAGCTTACCTCGCGAGTTATGACGAGAAATGGAGCCAGTGAACTGGCAGGTTCTTTTATGATCTCGGTTGCTGCAAATCCCGGAGTGCATCTTACCGATGTCGAAAAGGCAATCTTTGAAGGATTCGAAAAATTTGAAAAAGAGGGCTTTACTGAAGAGGACCTGACAAGGATCAAAGCTCAATATGAGACCAGATTCTATAATTCCTTTGCCAGTGTACAGGGAAAAGCATTTCAGATGGCCGAATACACAATGAATACAGGGGATCCTGAATATTTTAAGAAGGAACTGGCTGCAGTTCAGGCCATAACGATGGACGACATAAAAAAGGCCTATGAAAAATATATTAAAGGCAAAAATTTCGTCCTGACCAGCTTTGTGCCCAAAGGTGAGATGAACCTGATTGCAGAAGGCTCTGTAAACGCCGGTATTGTAGAGGAAGATGTAACAAAAGCTGCAGAAGTAAAAACAGGTGATATTGCAGAAGAACCTATTGTAAAGACTCCGACAAAAACAGATCGTTCCGTAAAGCCGTCACCTGGACCGGATCCGACTGTTACTATACCTCAAGTATGGACATCTGCCCTAAGCAATGGCGTGAAGGTATGGGGAATAGAACATAATGAGTTACCTCTGGTGCAGTATACAATAACAATGGACGGCGGACATATGGCAGAAGAAATAGCCAAAGCTGGTCTGGCAAACCTCACAGCTTCACTGATGAACGAAGGAACAAAAAACAAGACTCCCGAGGAGCTGGAGGACGCAATCGGTCTCCTTGGAGCCAATATAAGAGTATCTTCGGGTAATGAGGATTTTTCAATTGATGTAAGCACTCTTAAAAAGAATTTTGGGAAGACAATCGACCTTGTCACAGAAATGCTTCTTGAACCCAGATGGGATGAAGAGCAATTCGGACTTGCGAAAGAACGTATCATAAATACTCTCAGAAGGAATAAGGCAAATCCAAGTTACCTCGCATCAACAACACTTAATAAGCTGATTTTCGGGGAGAACAATATTCTTGCAGTTGAATCTTCCGGTACGGAAGCATCCGTTTCATCAATAACAACCGAAGATCTGAAGGATTTCTATGGAAAGTACTTCTCCCCGTCAAATGCAAAACTTCTGATAACCGGAAATGTGACACAACAGGAGGTGGAAAATGCATTTGCAGGATTGAGCCAGAAATGGCAGCCAAAGGAGATTGCACTGCCTGAGGTATCTGTACCGGTAACACCTGAAAAATCTGCAATTTATTTTGTTGATGTACCGGGAGCAAAGCAATCTGTGATATCTATCGGAGCACCTTCTCTGGCCAGAACAGACCCCGATTATTATCCGGCATACGTCGCGAACTATAAACTGGGAGGCTCCTTTAACGGGCTGTTTAACCTGATCCTCAGGGAGGAGAAGGGATTCACCTATGGAGCACGGTCTAATATTTCAGGTTCAAAGAATTACGGGACATTTATCGCATCTTCGATGGTGAGGACAAATTCAACTTTTGAATCTGTAACAATTTTCAAAACTGAAATGGAAAAGTACCGCGAGAATATACCCCAGGAGTATATAAATTTCACAAAAGATGCACTCATCAAGAACAATGCCCTCCGGTTTGAAACTATCGGCAGCCTTCTCGCTATGCTTGGTACAATGAGTGCCTATAACCTGCCCGTAAATTACATTAAGCAGGAAGAGGATTATGTCCAGTCTCTTACTCCGGAGAAACAGATTGAAATAGTCAGGAAGTATATTGACCCGTCCAAGATGTACTACGTTGTTGTCGGCGATGCCAAAACCCAGCTCAAACCGCTTGAGAAGGTCGGGTTAGGAAAGCCGATACTAATCAAGAACTGACCTCACCCTAAATCCCTCTCCCAACTCTTCGGCTTCGCTCAGAGTTGAAGGGGAGAGGGACTTTATATTAATTGTCTTAAATTTGCACAACTGTTAATGACGGTACGACTACAGGACTGCAAGACTATAAGACAACAGGACTGCATGACTAATATAGCCCGGATGGTGGAATGGTAGACACGCAGGACTTAAAATCCTGTGGGCAGTAATGCCTGTGCGGGTTCAAGTCCCGCTCCGGGTACTGAAAAAGAGTGAGAGTGAGATCGGGAGCGAGCACTCTCGTTTCTTTTTCCTCGCTCTCGCACTGACACTTTTTGACAGGGGAAAGCAACTTTTGTCCGTTCGGTGTACAGAAGACCCTCACATATATTGTAATATGAGGGTCTTGTATTAAAGCCGAAACATCTTCAGGAATTACAACTCCCAGCCTTTTCTATATTCGCGCGTAAGTAATTTATTTGCTTCAGGATTATTTGTGATTTGTCTTGTAACCCTGTCAAATTCGATTCTGGTGCCGGCACGTACGGCCACGATCCCAAGGTTTATCATCGTGGAAAGGGCTTCTGCCGATACAAAGTTGGCAGGCGTATTTTTCGATCCGCCTCTGCATGCAGCTATCCATTGATCAAAGTTTGGAGGCAGTGGTCCAATCCTCGGACCTGTTGTAGCCTGCTGATTGCCCGCAGGTCTTCCCTGCTGTGCTCCCCTCTGACGTTCCTCGGGAGGAGTATATTTTTCTCCCATATAGGCTTTCATTTTGCTTTCCGGTAATAATCTGCCGTCCAGGATCTTACCTTTGTCACCAATATACAGGATTCCCGTATTGCCCATCAGTTTTTTATCTTCCTCCAGCTCCGGAATTGCAGGGGGTCTCATTCCACCATCATGCCAGTATACATCAATTGGTCCCCGTGATCCTTTGGCGTTATAATGCACCCGTATCGATTCTGCAAGCGGAAATGAAAAGTCATTTGCGATGGCACCTGTTGAGAAATTTAGTGTCCTGCATGCTTTGCTCCCAAATCCTTCAGCCCATGCCGGAACATCAAGATCCCAGGCATCGCAGACAGTCCACATTGTGTAATGTCCCATATCGGCAAATGATCCGCCGCCGAAATCATACCATCCTCTGAACAGTGTGTGGGTATAGTCAGGACTGTATGGACGGTCGGGAACCGGACCCAGCCACATTTGCCAGTCAAATCCGGCAGGTACAGGTGGCAGATTAGTCGGCATCTCAGTGTTTTGTGTCCACATTGGTCTGGCCGACCATTCGTGAACTTCCTTTAAAGTACCAATAGCCCCGTCTGCGACCATCTTTTTAATTTCCTCACTTGACCTGTAGCTGTTATAGGGCATGAAGTATGTTGCCACTCCGGTCTCTTTTGCGGTTTTAATAACCAGGTCAGATTCGTACAACCTGTTTGCCAAAGGCTTATGAACAATAACATGTTTGCCTTTTTTCATTGCTCTAATGGCAATTGTAGCATGAAGGTGATCGGGTGTCATGATCTTCACTGCATCAATTTCCTCTTTTTCGAGCAATTCCCTGAAGTCATTGTATGCATTGACTGCCTTGAACTTATCTGCAGACCTCTGGTTTGCATAGAAAGTTTCAATGACTTCTTTCATAACCATACGGCCACCCGGAACATATTTTATACCTTCCCTCCATTTGGGATTGCCCAGATAGTTCCTGATGGCATTCAGCGTCCCGGTTGGTACGTTGGCTCCGTTACCAAAGTTCAGATAGTTTCTTCCGTCTGTTTCAGGGTCACAGACTGCCACTATTTGAATATCCGGACAATTCATGAGCGGACCAAGTTCAGCGAATCCCTGCATGCCGCATCCGATATGTGCCATTCTGATTTTATCACTTGGAGCGACAGATCCGAAATGCTTCCCTAATACATTCTTAGGGATAATTGTGAATGCTGCTGCTGATGCAGCTGTACCCAGGAATTTTC
>Ga0172362_10005524_pt1 | contig 10958 bp, 7 predicted proteins | sample LakKivs1_kivu2a2_FD_114534 | JGI IMG/M metagenome (GOLD analysis project Ga0172362, IMG submission 114534) | Sediment microbial communities from Lake Kivu, Rwanda - Sediment s1_kivu2a2 | ecosystem: Environmental > Aquatic > Freshwater > Lake > Sediment | place: Rwanda: Western Province, Lake...
ACGAGCAGGTCGGCATCGACGAGGTTGGACACCATGCCCGACAGGTTGTCGTTGTCGCCGAACCTGGCGCCCTTGAGCTCATCGATCGCTACTACATCGTTCTCGTTGATTATCGGCACCACGCCGAGATCGAGGAGCGAGAGCAGGGTGTTGCGCGTGTTGAGGTAGCCGAGACGGTTGGACAGGTCGGACCTGGTCAGCAGCGCCTGCGCCACCGTTATCTTGTGCCAGCCAAAGAGCTGCTCGTAGGAGTGCATCAGGGCGCTCTGTCCCACCGCCGCCAGGGCCTGCTTCATCTGTATGCCGCCGTTGGATACCGCCAGCTTCTCTCTGCCTGCTGCGATGGCCCCCGATGTGACGACGATGACCTGTACGCCGTCCTCATGCAGGCGCGCGATCTGGCTCACCAGCTTGGACATCATCTCAAGGTCAAGGTGGTCCGTTCCCGCGGTGAGCAGGTTGGTGCCGAATTTGGCTACGATTCTTTTATATTGCTTTCCCTGTTTTGCCATATCTGGAAACTCCAAGTTGCACTATTATAACATAACGATGAACGGCTTCAAGGGGAGGAGAGGGGGGGGTGGGCTCAGACGCGACGCTGGGCGCGCATACGCTCGACGTACTTGTTTGGGGTTCTGTCAGTCATCACTATCGGACTTCCCACGATTGCATCTGTTACAAAGGGTTTGTAAGTTCTCTAACACGGTCTGCCCTTTTTTCGAGGCTGGTACAATGTGATCCACTTCTAGCTTAATGGTCTTGTCCGTTTTTGCATCAGCACCGCACTTAACGCATCTATAGTGATCTCGCTTGAGCACTTTCATCCTCAAACTTAGAGGAACAGGTTCTCGTTTTGGTGTTTGCGGTCGTCTCTTGAACAAGGAAGACTCTGGAATACGTCCTTCTTGGACAGCGACGATCATTTTAGCTAGTTCCCTATGACCCCCGTATGCGCTGCGATAGCTGGACCATCTGAAGGGATACTTGTGTTCCTCTAAGTATACTTCGAGTTGCTTTCTCGACGGTGGCGCATCGTTTTCCTTCCAACACGCCTTGAATGCCTCGACCATCTCGTGGAGTTGCAGTTTGGCTGGCTTCTGGCTCCTCATTCCTGCCGATTGGAGGGCTTTACCCCAAGAGCCAAAAATTTTGCAGATGGTCCATGTACAGGCGACACGGTCATTCCAAACATCGTATTCCCGAGTTTTAATTGTGTCTACCTGATGGAGATCAGCGTATGTTTTCAGCGATGCAATGATCTCGGCCTTAAAAGGCTGGGTTCTCAGTCTGTCAAGTTTAAAGACGTATTCACCCATTGATTACCTTCTTCCAACTAGACGATGGCCTTAAACAGATTCTAATTATTATGTCATTATAGACACGTGTCCGCGTTGAGTCAACGAACGCCCCCTTGGTTTTGTTGCTTCCCCCTCTTTAATGAAAGAGGGGGACAGGGGGAGTTCGATTTCCGTCATTAGTGCATTGGTATAGAGATTGTGTTTGATAAAGAAGTTTGAATAATATTACCCATTCTTGACATACTCTAGGCCCTAGTTTACGATTGTTTTAATAGCTGAAACGACGTCACTACTGGTAAACATTCATATAACCGTCATAGTAGGAGATGATCTACAACTTGAAAGTACCTACAACAATTGAAGAATGGACTCTGTCAGTAATAGAAGAACTTGTAATTGCCGAGTATTACGAAACTGATACATTTGAATTTAAAGGTGTGCTTGTTTCTAAAGAAAACAGAGATAATTATCGTACTAAAATTAGAAAGACCGCTGGCGCTTTTGCTAATAGTAAAGGGGGCTTTATAGTTTTTGGTGTTGCAGATAGAGATTCAGGCAAAGTTGGAAAAGACAGAATAGTTGGCATTGAGAAAAGTGATTTAGCAAGACAGTTTGGAGATATTGTGAACGAAATAGAACCGAGTCTGCACTATACTCCACAGAATCCACCTATGAAACTTAATGATGATGAAAAGCACGTGATATTTGTTGTTTACATTCCACGAAGCTTGAAAGCTCCGCATGCTATACCAATAGATGACAACTTAGCATTTTATAAACGCACTAATAAAGGTAATACGCCTATGACTCTACATGAAATCGATTTAGCATTTGCTCATAGGGCTAACATAGTATCAAAGCTAACTTTAGTCAATCAATCACTAGCTTATATAAGTATAGAACTAGCAACTTTGGCAAAAATCCTTGAGGATGCCTCGGGAGAACCTATTGCTGGCCCAGATTCCGGTCTAATCGAGGTCATGCTTGGTGATTTATATCCATTGTTATCTGATGATGCAGAGTTGTTTAACAGCCTGTTTATTATCAACAAATATTGCAGAGCATTAAATAGCCTAATAAATCTATTTCATATTCGTAAAATAATGAGTAAGAAATCAGCGGTCGATAGCTTGAAACAAGAGTTTAGCAATCGAAGACGTGGATTAGATGCTGAAATCATCAAGTCCCTCAAGATACTGGAATCTAGGTATGAAATTCCGTTGAACTATGCTTCAGAACAGTGGAAAAAACTGGCATAGTGCTATCTTCCATAATGAATCCGGCGCAGATCTATTCGTGAAAAAAACTTTGGTATCCCTAAGTGGATTTGAACTTCTGTCGTCTAAGAAAATAATTCAGTAGCTTTATGCTACAATTTAGACAGGGCGGGTCAGCGGTGACCGGCCCTTTGGGCGTTTTGATTTTATGGAAAAGTTGAACCTGAAACAGCTACTGCCGCTCGTCGAGGGGACGGCGGAGTACCGCAGGCTGGCGCAGGCGCTGGAGCGCGGCGGCGGGCACAGTGTCGTGGTCATCGACGCGGCCAAGCCGTACGCGCTGGCGGCGCTGCATCGGGAGTTGAAGCTACCGATGCTGGTGGTGTCGGCAAAGCCGGAGCGGGCGCGGTGGCTGCAGGACCAGCTCAGGTGCTGGGGCGCGGAGGCGGCGCTGTTCCCGGAGCCGGACTCGCTGCCGTACGAGCAGATGCCCTCCGATCCTTATACCGTAAGCCAGCGGGTGCGCGCGCTGCATTCACTCGGCGTCGACAGGTCCGCGCTGGTGGTCACGTCCGCCCACGCGCTGGCGCGCATCACGCTCTCGCCTGAGAAATTTCACAACGAAGTTCACGCCATCAGGCAGGGGACGAGCGTTGACTTGGAGGGGACGCTGGCGGCGTGGGTGGGGATGGGCTACCAGAACGAGCATATGGTGGAGGCGCCCGGCAGCTTCAGCAGGCGCGGCGGCATCATCGATGTCTACTCGCCGGCGCACCCGATGCCGGCGCGCATCGAGCTCTTCGGCGACGAGGTGGAGAGCATCCGCTTCTTCGACCCGGCGACGCAGCGCTCGATCGAAACAGTCGATGAAATCACAATAATCCCGGCACGCGAGCTTTCGTTCGACGGCGTTGTAGCCGAGCGCGACGCCGGAGCCATCGTCGATTACCTGCCTGCAAAATCGATTTTAGTCCTCGATCAGCCCGACGAGGTGCAGCGTTCGATCGTCGAGTTCGATGAAGAGGCGCAGCTGGTGCGGGAGGAGCAGGAGGAGCGGGGGGATATATCGTCGGATTTCCCGACGACTTATTTCACCTGGGAGGAGCTGTCGGCGCGCTTCAATAAGGTCGGCAGGCGGCTCGACCTGCTGTCCTGGCGCAGCGATGATACGCAGGAAGCATTGCCCTTCGCTGCGGCCTCGATATACGGCGGCAGGCTGGAGGATTTCCTGGCAAGCGTCGCGGATATGACTCGTGTCGAACAGAAACGCGTCGTCGTCATTTCCCACCAGGCGCGGCGTCTGGCCGACCTTTTCGAGGAGAAGGATATCATCGCACCTGTACTGCCTAAGCTTGGCAAGCTGCCGCCAGAGAAGGCCGTCGCTCTATTGCAGGGGTCGCTGGCTCAGGGCTGGGCGCTGGAATCTACGGTCGTCCTCACCGATACCGAGATATTCGGCTTCACCAAGGCGCAGGGACGCGAGCGGCGCGGGCCGCCGCGGCGGCTGGGGGCGCTCTCGGAGCTGGTCATCGGCGACCATGTGGTGCACGTGGAACACGGCATAGGCGTATTCGCCGGCATGAGGACCATGGCCGTGGGCGACCGCGAGAAGGAGTACCTCGTCCTGGAATACGCGTCCGGGGATAAGCTGTACGTGCCGAGCGACCAGATAGACCGCCTCGGCAGGTACATCGGCGAGGGGGAGGAGCCGCCGGCGCTCTCCCGCCTCAACTCGCAGGAGTGGGCGCGCACGCGGCGCAAGGTGAAGCAGGCCGCGGCTTTGCTGGCGCGTGAGCTGTTGTCGATCTACGCCGAGCGCGAGGTACTCACAGGTTTTTCTTTCTCCGCCGATACCGTGTGGCAGGGCGAGATGGAGGCCTCGTTCCCGTACGAGGAGACGCCGGACCAGCTAAAGGCTGTCACAGCTATCAAGCACGACATGGAGCAGCCGAAACCGATGGACCGTCTTGTCTGCGGCGATGTGGGCTACGGCAAGACGGAGGTGGCGCTGCGCGCCGCGTTCAAGGCGGTGATGGATGAAAGGCAGGTGGCGGTGCTGGTGCCGACCACGGTGCTGGCGCAGCAGCACTTTGATACCTTCTCCGAGAGATTGAGTGCTTTCCCCGTCAACGTCGCCGTGCTCAGCCGCTTCCTGTCGCCCGGTGAGCAATCGAAGGTCGTCGCGAAGATAAAGCAGGGCGGCATCGATATCGTCATCGGCACGCATCGTCTATTGCAGAGCGATGTCGCTTTCAAAAACCTGGGATTGTTAATCGTCGATGAGGAGCAGCGCTTCGGTGTGGCGCATAAAGAACATCTCAAGAAGCTGCGCCGCGATGTTGATGTGCTCACGCTGACGGCCACGCCTATCCCAAGAACTATGTATATGTCGCTCTCCGGCGTGCGCGACATGAGCACCATGGAGACCCCGCCCGAGGAGAGGCTGCCGATAAAGACCTACGTCGGCGTCTACGATGAAAAGATCATCCGCGACGCGATACTGCGCGAGATGGACCGTGGCGGACAGACGTTTGTCGTCCATAACCGTATCGATGGTATGCGCCGCATCGCCGATGAAATAAAGAAACTCGTGCCGCATGCCGTGGTCGCCGCGGGGCACGGCCAGATGGCGCCGGAGCAGCTAGAGAAGATCATGTTCGATTTCTACCAGGGGCACATCGACGTGCTGGTCTCGACCACCATCGTCGAGTCCGGGCTGGACGTGCCCAACGCCAACACGCTCATCGTGACCGACGCCGACAGGATGGGGCTGGCCCAGCTGTATCAGCTCAGGGGGCGGGTGGGCCGCAGCGCCAGCCGCGCCTACGCCTATTTCCTCTACGAGGCGGGCAAGCCGCTCACGGAGCAGTCGTCGCGGCGGCTGGAGACCATCGCGGAAGCCACCGAGCTCGGCGCCGGCTTCCGCATCGCCATGAGGGATTTAGAGATTCGCGGGGCGGGGAACATACTGGGCTCGGAGCAGAGCGGCCAGATAGGGGCCGTCGGCTTCGACCTGTACTGCCGCATGCTCAGCGACGCCGTTGAGGAGCTACGCACTGGCAAGATAAAACCTGAAGTCGTACAGCAGGGCCCGTCGGTCGATCTTCCGGTTAAAGCCCGAATCCCCGAGTCGTACGTTGAAGACCTCGATGTCCGTCTCGAGCTGTACCAGCGCCTCTCGAAGTTGACCACGCGAGAGGAGGTCGAGTCCATGTGCAGCGAGCTCATCGACCGTTTCGGGCAGCTGCCGCCGCAGGCGGTCAACCTGCTCTACGTCGTCGATATCAAGGCTATGGCCATCGCCGCTGGCGTCGAGTCCATCGGTGTCGAGGACCGGCACATGGTCGTCAAGATGCTGCCGGAGCGCCAGCTCGATAAGGCGAAGCTGCAATCGAAGTTCGGTGCCGGGGTCAAGGTCGGCTCCAGCCAGGTTCGCCTGGACCTGGGGGCCCTGGGAGCGCGGTGGCGGGTGGCGCTGGAGGGGGTATTGAGGGGATTGTCCCCGTAGGGGCGATCCTTGTGATCGCCCGCCGTGGGCGAATGATTATTCGCCCCTACATCCGGGCAGACACGTGGGTCTGCCCCTACACGATGACCACACAAATAACGAGATTGCCACGTCGTCCTTTCACACAGTCCAATCGTGGAAGGACTCCTCGCAATGACAGTTAGGGGCAAGTTCGCCTCGCCCGTTATGGATTCCGGTTTTCACCGGAATGACGGGTTGAACTCCCCCTGTCCCCCTCTTTGATTAAAGAGGGGGAACAGGTACGACTCGGATGAAACTCGAACCATTCTGCAACCATCGACTCGAAAAAGCGAGGTAGCTGAAACGTGTCTTGTTGCAGCCATCTCTTGAAGAGAGAGGTTAGCTTAACAAAGAGAGGTGCAGGAGAGAAGCTCTCCTGCCGGGGGAACCGGGGGTGTCCCCCGGATTTTATTTATGTCCCCCAACGTATGGGGGACTGATAGGGGGTTCGGTTGTTGTTTCCCCCTTTCAAGGGGGATAGCAGGGGGTTGACTGGAATTGACAGCATTGATGAAAGGGTGTTAAATTTATTTGAATCTGTAAACATACCAAGACAAGCGATTCAAGACTACCGACCCTTTAAGGTTTTATATCTGTAGCAGTTGAAATGCGAGGGGAGTTTTCGTTTTCAAAAGGGTGTTTATCGAATAGAATGGTGGGAAAGGAGAGTATGAAAAAATACACTGGATTAATCATGATTATAGTTGGTGTCGTTCTCTTGGCTCTGGCGCTGGTATTTGGTTTCAAAACGGAAAAGAAAGAGAAGGGTCTGCTGGCTGAGGGATACACTTTTGACTACGCAGTTACATATGATGAGGCCGGTAGTACAGTTGACACAAGCCTATACGCCATGGTCGTTGATGATAAGGTGCAGGTTGATGGCAAGGACTGCTATCATATCAGTCTGGTTGTGCAGAATGACGAGGAGGGAAAGACAGGGGCTGTACGTACAGCGAGAACAGGAATCAATTCATCCATTACCACATCGGTGGTTAGTGGCGAGATGTGGGTCTTTTCCGATACTCTGGATCTTGCTAGGAAGCAGCCGGTTTCTCTTGTCTATGGCAACGAGACTTCTACTACCCTTACTTATACCTACAATGGTTCACATGGGGCTCCATGGGAAGTGGGCAAGACGTGGACCTATATTATCGATGTGAATTCAAGCACGGGGCAGCACTGGCAGAGTCCCGGGACAGCCACTGTTGTGGGCACAGAAGATGTCGTAGTGCCCGCTGGTACCTTCGATGACTGCTATCGTGTAGAATATATTAGTGCAGGCAGTACTACGCCGGGTCTTATAGAATGGTGGTCTAAAGACATCGGCATGTGTGTAAAGATGGTGGATTACTCCAATTATACTGGCATTGAAACGAGAGCACTGGAATCTCATAACACGGACTAAACCGTATAACTGACGAAAATTCTTGATTAAGGGTAGATATACTTTACAAGCTGAATATTGTGTTGTATAATGGCTATTCCCTAAACAATATATGACTGAAGGCAAGGGCCTTCAGTCTTTTTTAGTAGAGCTTGAAGGAGGGTTAGGATGTCTGAGAAAGAGATTTTCCTTACCCCAGAGGGTCTGAAAAAACTAGAAGAAGAATTGAATCAGCTCAAGACTGTGAGGCGCAAGGAGATCGCCGAGAAGATCCAGGAGGCCAAAGAGTCCCGCAGCGCTGTTATCTCTCCAGAGTACGAGGAGGCCAAGAACGAGCAGGGTTTCGTCGAGGGCCGGATACTTGAGCTCGAGCGGATGATAAAGAACGCAGTTATCATCCATCATGAAGAAGTGAAAAAGAAGAGCAGCCATATCGATCTGGGAACAAAGGTAGAAATCCGCTACGCGGATGGGAAGAAAGAGAATTATATTATTGTAGGGAGCGCCGAGGCCAACCCAGCCGAGGGCAAGATTTCAAATGAATCGCCGATGGGGAAGGCATTGTTAAATAAAAAGGTGGGAGATGAAGTAGAGTTTGACGCCCCGGCAGGGAAGCTCAAGCTTAAAATATTGGAGATAAAATAGTGTCCCGCCTCGATGACATAACCAATCAGCGTCTCGAGAAGCTTCGCAAGCTGCGAGACGAGAAGCAGTTAAACCCCTATCCTCCGCGTTATCGCCGCAGTCATACCACAAAAGAAGCAATGGCGCTTTTCGAACAGGGCCAGGAAGCGGAAGTTAGCTTAGCCGGACGCATTATTGCTATCCGCGGCATGGGCAAAGCTGTTTTTATGGATATGCGCGACGCCTCAGGCAAGATCCAGCTCTATATCGGCAAGGGGCATCTGTCCGAAGAGAAGGTCGAGCTGGTCAAGCTGTTCGATATCGGCGATTTCATCGGAGCCAGCGGTAAGGTTTTCAAGACGCGCACCGGCGAGATAACGCTGGAGGTACACGATATCACCATGCTGGCCAAGTCGCTGCAGCCCCTGCCAGAAAAGTGGCACGGTCTGCACGATGTGGAGAAGCGCTACCGCCAGCGCTGCCTTGACCTAGTGTCCAGCGAAGAGGTCAGAAATATTTTCGCAGTTCGCAGCCAGGTTATCTCTTCCGTGCGGCGCTTCATGGAAGGGCACGGCTTCATCGAGGTGGAGACGCCTGTATTGCACTCTGTTCCGGGAGGTGCCAGGGCTCACCCTTTTATCACGCATCATAACGCACTCGATGAGGATTTGTATCTGCGCATCGCACTTGAGCTGTATCTCAAGCGGCTCATCGTGGGCGGGTTCGAGAAGGTATACGAGATCGGGCGCGTCTTCAGGAACGAAGGCATCTCGACCAAGCACAACCCCGAGTTCACCATGATGGAGAGCTACGAGGCCTACGCCGACTACAACGACGTGATGAAAATGCTGGAGGAGATGGTCTCGCAGGTCGCTAAAGATATCATCGGCACAAATCAAGTCAAGTTCGGGGAATACAACATCGATTTCAAGCCGCCGTGGAAGCGGATATCGCTCAGGGATGCGATTAAAGAAGAGTGCGGCATCGATTTCCTGGAGCATAGCGATGGCCAGTCGCTGCGCGACACCATTAAAGCCAAAGGCGTCGAGACGGATGAAACGCTGAGCCCGGCGTATCTCATCGACAAACTCGTGTCGACGTATGTCGAGCCCAAGCTCATCCAGCCCACGTTCTTATATGATTATCCGGCGGAGACCTCTCCTCTGGCCAAGTGCAAGGAGGGGGACAGCAGACTGGTCGAGCGCTTCGAGGCCTTTGTCTGCGGAATAGAGATCGCCAACGCATTCACCGAGCTGAATGATCCGCAGGAACAGGCGGCACGCTTCAACCTGCAGGAGGAGTGGCGCGTCAAGTTCGGCGACATGGAGGCGGAGAGGTACCAGGAGGATTTCATCACGGCCATGGAGCACGGCATGCCTCCTACGGGCGGGCTCGGAGTCGGCATCGACCGCCTGGTGATGCTGCTCACTGGACAGCAATCTATAAGAGAAGTTATACTTTTCCCGCAGCTCAAGTCCAAGTAACGGCTTGAAAGCAGAAGCGATATGCTTGACATAAAATTCATCCGCGAAAATCCTGACGCGGTTCGGGAGGCCCTGCGCAACCGTCATTCAGGTGATTCCATCGAAGATATCCTTGCTTTGGACGAAAAGCGCCGCGCTTTGCTTGTTGAAGTTGAGGGTATGAAGGCCCGGCGCAACGAGGTCAGCAAGGAGATCGGCAAGACAAAGCAAAAGCCGCCGGCGCTCATTGATGAGATGCGGCAGATCGGAGACCGCATCAAGGACCTCGATGTCCAGGTGGAATCGATAGAGAAAGAGCTGAACGATCAGCTGCTGCGCATCCCCAACATCCAGCACTCCAGCGTCCCCATCGGCGCCGGCTCCGAGGACAACAAGGTCGCCCGGCAGTGGGGCGAGCAGAAAAAGTTCGCTTTCGAGCCCAAGCCCCACTGGGACCTGGGCGAGGCGCTGGGCATAATAGATTTCGAGAGGGGTGTCAAGTTATCGGGCACCCGTTTTTATGTGCTCAAGGGCCAGGGGGCGCAGCTGCAGCGGGCGGTGATCAACTTCATGCTGGACCTGCATATCAAGGAGCACGGCTACACCGAGGTCATGCCCCCCTACATGGTGAAACAGGAATGCATGTACGGCTCCGGCAACTTGCCCAAGTTCGCCGATAACCTCTACCACGATGCCGAGGAGGACTACTGGTTCGTGCCCACCGCCGAGGTGCCGCTGACGAACCTGTTCCGCGATGAGATACTGACCCAGGATATGCTGCCGATATACTATGTCGCTCATACGGCCTGCTTCCGCCGCGAGAAGATGTCGGCGGGAAAAGATACGCGCGGCATAAAGCGCGGCCATCAGTTCGACAAGGTGGAGATGTACAAGTTCACCACGCCGGAGACATCGTACGATGAGCTGGAGAAACTCGTCGACAACGCCGAGGATATCTGCCGCCGCCTGGGACTGACCTATCGCATACTGTCGCTGTGCACCGGCGATATCGGTTTCGCCTCGGCAAAATCCTACGACATTGAGATGTGGGCCCCCGGCTGCAAGGAGTGGCTCGAGGTCAGCTCCTGCTCCAACTGCATCGATTTCCAGGCGCGGCGCACCAATATCCGCTTCCGCCCCGATGGCGGAGGCAAGCCGCAGTTCGTGCATACCCTCAACGGTTCGGGCCTGGCCCTGCCGCGAGTCATGATTGCGATAATCGAAAACTATCAGCAGGCCGACGGCAGCATAGTAGTGCCGGAGGCCCTGCGCCCGTATACGGGCTTTGATGTGATTAAATAGTAGTTGTATACTATTGGGGGTGGGAGGGGTGTCCGAGAGGTTTATGGTAGCGGTCTTGAAAACCGCCGTTCTGCTCTGCAGGACCATGGGTTCGAATCCCATCCCCTCCGCTTTTTTATGTCAGGCGGGTTATTAAAACAG
>Ga0172362_10005527_pt1 | contig 10954 bp, 15 predicted proteins | sample LakKivs1_kivu2a2_FD_114534 | JGI IMG/M metagenome (GOLD analysis project Ga0172362, IMG submission 114534) | Sediment microbial communities from Lake Kivu, Rwanda - Sediment s1_kivu2a2 | ecosystem: Environmental > Aquatic > Freshwater > Lake > Sediment | place: Rwanda: Western Province, Lake...
AGCAGCTCCTCGGGCAGCGGGCCGGGATCGGCCGGCCCTTGGCGCTTGGGCTCCTCATCGTCACCAGAGACCACCAGGACGCCACCCGTGGCCGTGGTGCCCACCGGTTGGTTCACGATGCCTGACACATCGACCCCGTTCGCTGTGGCCTCTACGGGCCTCCCAGGGCCGCCGTAGCCTGCCTGGCGCAAAGCAGCGGCCGCGCGCGTGTAGTCGCCGCCGTGATTGAGCAGCGTGTAGACGGCGAACGGGGTGTAGTAGTGGTCGGCGTCGAACGGGGATGCGTTCGGAGTGAAGACGTAGAAGGTGCGCTCTTTGAGCGAAGCGGACCACGCGGATGTCTTCCCCGGGCGTCGCCAGTACTGGTTCTCGCCGTCCTTGGCGAGCTTCCAGCCGTGGGCCTGCAGTGTGCCGGGGATGTCGCCGCGGCGGTTGAAATCGTCACCGGGGCGGTCGCGGTTACCGGCAACGTGCTTGTTCGGGTCGGCACAGTCCCTTGGCCCATCAACAATCTCGGGCATGTACTCGTTCAGCTCCCATGCCGCATGAAGCAGGGAGTCGCGTTCGGCCTCGGTGATCACCGGCAGGTCGGCAAAGCTGCCCTGCTTCAGCTCGTAGCTCGGCGTCGGTGAGCACAGGAAGAGGCCGCCCTCACCTCGTGTCTCGATCGACGTGATGATCACGTAGCGGGTGCCGTCGGCATCGATGCGAACCTGGTAGGCCTTACCCTTCAGCCGCACGTACTGCCGGCCATCCTCCTCGTAAACCTCGTCAGCGGGCACCAGTATGTGCTTGCGCTGCGCGAGCTTGAGACTGCCGCACACGGGGATGATGCATCGATAGGCGACATGGCGGCCGCTGGACTGGGTCGACTCGGTCACGAGCCTGGCGAGCAGGGCGGGATCGATCTTGGCGGTCCACGCCTCGAACAGGTCCGCTTGATGATCGAAGTCGATCATCTCAAGATTGCCGGAGGCCGTACCCGCAATCAGGCAGATCGCGTCAGGGCGGTTTGCGAACCAGGCTGCCACTTCCACTTCAGTCGGCATTCGCTTGGTGTACTGCTTCCAGCTGAGGTGGTAGGCGGTCTTCTTGGTGTCGCGTTCGGCCGGCAGCACGCTCAGTCCTGCCGCAAGGTACTTCCGAGCTGCATCCTGCACGGATGGATGTCCTTTCACAATGGCATTCAGAAGGGGATCTGGTCGTCGCCCATCTGGTTCCACCAATCGTTGCCCGGCTCTTCCGTCGCTGCCAGTACCTGCAATGACCGCTGATAGCATTCCGGGCATATGAGTTGCCCGTCTTGACGCATGTGGCACACGCCGCCCAGCGGCTTCCTGCACTGCACGCACAGGTCGGCCTTCGCGCTGCCGGCCGGGGGCTTCGGCCCCAGCTCGTACTTGATGATCCGGTCGAAGCGTTCGCCTGCCACCGATCGTACGGTGATCCGCTTCGTTCCGGCGACGCCACCTGCCTGGCAGACCGCCACCGCTTCGGCCACCGTCATCGGCACCGGATCGTCACTGCGGGCGTGCCACCACTCGATGGCCTTGCCCCTCGCGTAGCCGTCGTGCTCGAAGCACACCCACTCGCTCTTGACCACCGCACCGCTGGGCGTACAGCAATAATCCACCCGCATCGTGGGCGGATGGCCCGGCTCCGAGTCCCGCTTCACGTGTAGCTGATACCACGTCTCGGCGACATCCCATTCGGTGTCGATCACCTGGCCGGTGAGGACGCCGGCAGCGGCTGCCTCGGCATCGTGCTTCTTGCGCTCCGGCGGCGGGAACTCGTAGCCGCAGTCGGGGCAGATCGAATAGGCGGCGTGAATGACGGCGTAGCACTGTGGGCATTCCTTCGCTGGCGCCTCAGTGGTGCCTTTAGCATCGGTCGGAGCGACAACCAGCGCATCCACAGGGCCATGGCGCATGATATTGCCACCAAAGTCCAAAACGAGGCAGTCGGTCTTCGATTCGTGCAGCCTGAACCCTCTCCCAATACACTGGTAGTAAAGCCCGGGGGAATTCGTGGGGCGCAGTAGGGCAACGCAGTCGATGTTGGGAGCATCGAAGCCCGTCGTCAATACATTGACGTTGGTCAGGTACTTCAAGTGACCATCCCGGAACCGCTTGAGAGTCTCGGTACGATCGAAGTCCAGGGTCTCCCCGCACACGAACCCGCATTCGTGGCCCATCGACCTCAGCGTCTTCTGGACGTGCTCAGCATGCTTCACGCCGCTCGCGAAGATCAGCACCGAGTGGCGATCCCTGGTATAGTCAATGATCTCGCGACAGGCCGACTGCACGAGCTGGTCGTCGTCCATCAGGTGCTCGACCTCGCCGGCGATGAACTCGCCGCCGCGGATGTGCAGGCCCGAGGTGTCGACTTTGCGGCTGCCAGCTTTGCTCTTGAGTTTGCAGAGGTAGCCCTGCACGACCAGCTCGCGCACGCCCACCTCATAGCAGATCGCATTCAGCAGGTTGTCCGGCCCGCAGATCATCCCGGTCGTCATCCGGTAGGGCGTCGCCGTCAGGCCGATCAGCCGCACGCGGGGATTGACTACCTTCGCCTCTTTCAGGAATGTCCTATACCGCCCTTCACCGTCCGCGGGCACCATATGTACCTCATCTACGATGATCAGGTCGAACGGGCCGAGCTCGCAGGCTCGCTCGTAGACGCTCTGGATGCCGGCAACGATGATGGGATGCTCGGTGTCGCGGCTCTTCAGCCCCGCCGAGTAGACCCCAATCTTGGCCCACAGGTCGGGGGCCATCAGGTGCAGCTTCTCGACGGCCTGCTCGAGCAACTCCTTGACGTGGGCGAGGATCAGCACGCGGTCGTTCCACAGCTGCACGGCGTCCCGGCAGATCGCCCCCATCACCGCGGTCTTCCCTCCAGCTGTCGGGATGACGACGCACGGATTGTCGTCCCGCTCCCGCAGGAAGCGGTAGACCGCGTCTACCGCCTCCTGCTGGTAGGGCCGGAGCGTCATTGCGGGCGCTTCTGGTTTGAACAGAAGCGGCTGGTTCACGGTTTGACCTCCTCGGGCAGCGGGAAGTGCTCCTGGCTGACGGGGCGCAGGGCGATCAGGTTCTCGTGGTCGATCCATGCCAGAAGGGCCCGCTCGACCTTGCCGTAGAGCTCCTGCTGCACCTTGATACCACGAACCTCGTTGACTTCCATCAGCTGATCGCGCAGTCGCACGATGACCGCGTCATCGGGGCTCTCCGTAACGCCAGTGGTCAGCATGCGACAGAAGGATTCCAGCTTCTCGCGGTCGGCGGAATACCACGCCCTCGCGATGACCGCCCGCACGTAGGACACACCGATGCCCCGGTGGTGGCCGCTCAGCAGCCGCATCGCGAACTTCACCGCCTCGCGATGCGAGGCCATCAGCTCGGACAGCTTGGAGAAGGAGACCCGGTGCGCCAGCTTCAGCCCCTTGAGCACGGCCCGCAGCGTAGCGATCTCCTGGTGGGTGATGCCGTGTTTGCCGAACGTGTCGCTGAGGCTCATGCGGTCGGCAACCGTGCGCCCCTTGCCGCCGTCGAGGGCGTCGATGTTCTCCGGCGGGACGTTGACGGACACCATCATCCGCACGGGCCGGTCCGCCTGGAGGACCGCCCACAGGCGGTGCTGGCCGTCCTGCAGCACGCCGGCGGTGTCGAAGGCGATGCCCTGGTGCGTGGTCTTCCAGTGCCCGGCCTTGATCTCCTCGGCCAGGCGGTCGACGTGCCGCTGGTCGATCTTGCGGTTGCGGACGTTCCCCTCCAGCCACTTTGCGGCCACATCGGGGGTGATGTCCATCACGGTCGAGGTGAAGGCGGTGGTGTCTTGAACGGTCATTGCTGCTCTCCTTTCAGTAGCGCTTCGAGTTCGTGGACAAGTTGCCGGATATAGTCTTCGCCGTAGATGCTGATCATTGCCCGTGCCGCCAGAAGGGGGTTCCTGAGCGGAAGGGAAATCGTGCGCATCGGCACTGGCCCGTTCTCGTCGTCGTGAAAACGGGGCTTGCGGGCGTTCTTGGCGATGCTGCCGCTGATTGTGGCGCGGCGCCGGTTGGACTTGCCGATGTTGGCTGTGTTCATCGTGGCTTTCGTGCCATGCTTTGTGGTGTAGACGCGGTTATCGCTGGTGGCGTCAGAGAATGCCGCATCGGCACTGGCATTTCTCTCACTGACAACGTTTTCAGTGACAAATTCCTGGCGCAGACGCGATACAAATGTCTGGCTTACCGAGCACCGCCGCGCGATCTCCCGATCCGACCACAGCTTCCCTTCATCGTCCTTCGCGACGACCTCGTTGGTCAGCATTGTGAGCACCGCCTTGCGCTTGTCCTCGTTGGTGCGGCGCAGGCCGTGGTCGGTGTTGGCGCCGACCGCGTAGAGCATCGCCTCGCGGAGGGTGCCCTCCTTCACGTCGACCTCGATCTGATCGAGGCCGGCGCGGCGATGGGCGTGGTAGCGGTGGAAGCCGTCAGCCAGCCAGTAGACGATGCCGTCGTGGAAGGCGACCACCGGGGGAACGTATCCCCCGCGCGCAGTGCCGCGGCGTACTCGGCCACGGCCTCCTCGTTGATCTTCTCGCGCGGCTGTGTGCCGCCTTCAATGTGCAGTTGCCCGAGTTCGAGTTGCATTCGTTGATAGCTCCTTTCGGGGGGAATGCTACTGCCCCGCCATCAGTTCGAGGCAGTCGGCCAGGGGCAGCATCTGGAACTGGCCGGGTCCGAAACAGGGGTAGGCCGCCCACCACTCGCTGCTTCCCGACTGCCGGAAGACCACAAGACCCTGTTGCGTACAGTCCATCCGTCCGCGGGCCTCGCGGCACCACGCGCGGATCTGGCCGATCGTCACGTGTGCCGACCGGACCTTCGCCTCGGCAAAGGCGTTGCGGCCCTCCGACCACAGATCCCAGCCGTGCGTCGGCGGCTGGGGGCGGCGCGAGCCGTCCGCCAGGCGCGTGCGGCTCTCCCAGTTGCCCTCGGGGTCAAGGCGCTGCAGCAGCCACCACAGCCGCAGCTCGTTCGCCGTGCCCTTGCGTTTGCTTCTGTTGCCTTTCGACATCCGATGATCTCCATTGTTGCGGGCGGGCCCGACCGTCGGGCATCGGGCCCGCCCCACCCATGCGGGGGAAGCTTGTCATCGCGTCCAAGGCGCCTCGGCGGTGCGCGTCTGCGGCTGCCAGGGCGCCTGGCTGGCCGCGACGGCAGCTTTCGACTCGTACTTCGTGATCTCGTTCTGGAACTCGTTCTCGTGGCCGAGGTCGGTGCGCTTCTTCACGGTCACCGTGATCAGCAGGGGGATGTTCTGCAGCTCCAGCGAATCCCGGGGCTGCATTACCCCCACCGCGTGGCAGATCGCCGACAGGTCGCCCCTCGCAATCGCCACCGTATTCTCGTTCTTGTGGTTGAGGCACAGGTTCGCGAAGACCTTGCGGTTGCGGTGCTCCCCGTCAAGGAGGGTGAACTCCAGGTGCAGGTAGCTGCCCGTACCGTCCTTCGTGGCCTTCATCTCGCTCTTCGTGATCATCGCCGCATAGCGGCCGGCCGGGATCGGTTCGCCCCGGCCCTCGTTCGGCTTCACCTCGTTCGCATTGAAATCCAATACTGCCATCTGCAAATTCTCCAGTTGGTTGGGTCTTGAGTATCGTTCGTCGCTGCGGTCGGTCATGCTTGAGCGGGCACCTCCTGCGGCAGGCTGACCGCGTCCATCCCCGTGCAGATCGCGCTCTTCAGTGCATCCCACGAGAGTTCGATCTCGTCCGGCATCGAGTAGCGGTTCTTGGCCAGGATGTTGCCCGTGCCGGCCGTGCGGATCGTGCGCTTGCCGGCGAGGTAGTTGGCGAAGAGGACGCAGTCTGCCCACTCGATGAAGGGCTGCGAGATCCACTGCGGCATGTCGGGGGCCGCGATGCGGATCTGGTGCCCCTCGGGCGTCGTCATCTTCTCGTTGCTCGCGTGGGCGAGCAGCAGCACCACCGAGCCCCGGTTGATGATCCGGTTCAGCAGCGGGAACACGTCGAGGTAGACGATGTTCTGGACAACTTCCCGCGCCTTGTAGTAGCCGCCGTGGGCCGAGCCCAGGGTGTTGGCCAGGTTGACATTGCCATCCTTGTCCTTCGCCTTGGGATCGAGCTCCAGCACCACGTGTTCGCAGACGCGCTCGATCATCCAATCGATCGTGTCGACGGCTACAACCGAAGGAGGCTGCTCCTCGCCGAAGGCGAACTCCTCCAGCCAGGGACGGATGTCGGTCCACGATTCGAGGTAGGGGGTGCGCGTCAGTCCGGGCACCGCCCCCGCACCGTTCTCGCAGTCGATCAGCGTCGCCTTCGCCTGCGCCGCCAGGGTGGTCTTGCCCACGCCGGGCTGGCCGTAGACGATCAGCTTGGGCGGGGCGGGCTTGCGTGCCGTGATCAAACGTTCCTTCAATGCCATTGCGTTGCTCCTTATGCCTGTGAGTGGGAGACGATCGTCCTGCACGTTGCAGGTCGTATATCCTTGGGGGCGTCAGTCGTTTCCGGCCTCTTCGAGAGCTTTGCGGGCGACGCTTCCGTAGCCGCACGAATCGTCATCGAATCTCGTCGCTATCGGGTTGTACCCGGGGTGCTCGTTGGACCGGCACGTAGAGCACCGGCCCCGCAGCGGCACGCCCTTCTCGTCGAGGCGTACGCGGATCGGCTCCGCACAGCTCGTGCAGTAGCCTCTGACGTAGATGCTGCCAGGGATCGGGCTGCCTGGCCGGCCGAAGGCGGCGATGTTCTCTCGCAGGCGCTTCTGATGGCGTTCGTCGGGCTTCATCATGCACCTGCCTTTCAGGCGATCTCGAGGAGCCGAGTCACCTCGTAGCCGCTCGGCCACTCGTTCGTCTTCTCGCACCGGACGAGGCGCCCGATGGCGGCCTCGATCTCCGCCCTGGCCACGGCCAGTGTGTTGTCGGTGAGCTTCCAGCACCCCGCCCTGAAGGGCTCCCGTTTCTCGATGGCGATGATCGTGACCGGCACCGATGGCTGCTGTTGGAGGTTGCCCAAGCCGGCATGCAGGCGCTCCTCCAAGACGGCCTTGTAGAAGCCCAACTGTGTTGCATAGCGCCACCGGCGGAAGTCGGCTTCGGCCCAGTCGAGGTCGTCGACGGTCTTGAGGTCAATGATTCCCCGGAGGGGGTTCAGCCAGTCGATCCTGATCTGGCAGGGCGCGCCGCAGTAGAGGTGCCGGACCACGCCCTCCGCCATGCCTGCCGACAGCAGCTCCATCGCCTCCGCATTGCGGCTCACGCCGTCGGCCATCGCCTCGATCAGGTCGGCCTGCTCCTGGCTGAGCACCGGCTTGCCCACCTTGGCCGCCCACTCGGCGAAGGCCTGTGTGCCCGAGCCGAAGGGCTTCTGCGTCCGAGGGTTGATCGGCCCGCCGATGGCGTACTGCTCCCTGTAGGCCGTACTACCTTGGAGGATCCGGACGTGGGCCGCCCGGCCCAGGGCGAACGCAGCCGACTGCTCGTCCGGGATCAGCCCCTGCCGCTTCCTCCAGTAGAGCCAGGGCGACCGCATGAAGTCGATGATCTGGTGGCTCGACAGGTTGTCCTTTGCCCGGGCGTGGTAATCCGCCTCCGGCTCGGCGTGCAGGACGCTCAGGTTGATCAGGATGTCATTCATTGTGCACCTCACGAACAGTTCTTGGTTGAGCAGGGCATTTCGTGCCCCTTGGGCTGTTGCCCGACTTGATGTAGGTCACGAGCAGGTCGGCCACCGCCGCGACCAGCTCGTCGGTTTCCTTGGGCGAGAGCCGCCGCCAGTGCCGCGTGATGGTGATGCGCTCGTCCTCACTCACCGGCCGGCTCCTCTGACCTTGCGCAGGAAATTCTCGATGACCGGATGCGGCTCGAGGTCGAGTGCTTCGCCAGATCTCTCGGCGTCGCCGTCGGCGTCCACCGCATCGAGGCGCTGGATGGCTTTCGTGCGGACGGCATCGATGCTCCTGATCAGGTGCAGCACGGTCTCGTCGTCCACCTTGCGCAGGGCCACCAGGCCGCCGATCGCAAGGGCCTCTTCCTCGAAGAGGTCGTTGATGAGCTCTCTGGTCTGGGCTTTGGTCATCATCGTAGTCACTCCGCTGGTTGACACTCATCCCCGCCAATAGTACAAAGCACTTTTGTCGCCCCCCAAGGAGACAGGAATTTCCAGAAAGAAATCACTTTTGTCGTTCCTGAGCACGGACCGCGGTGATTGCCCGCTGCCGGCGCTTCTTGGCTGCTTGGCACGAGAGCCCCGTTTCTTCAGCACATTCGCGATCCGTCTTGCCGTAGATGATGCTGCCGACGAGGAGGCAGAAATCCGTCTCATCGATGCTCCCGGCCTCAACGTACGCACGAAGCCATCCGACCGCGGCGGCAAGAGAGGCGGACTCGCCTGCTTCTGAAAAGTCGCCCCGATGCGACTGGCCGGCGAGTGCCGCCAGGACAGAGGGATCGGTTGAGACTTCGCGGCTGGACTGTCTTCGCCGTGTGCTGTACTGGGCGACGACGCCGTGGAGCGTTTCGCTGAACAGCCTTGCCGCGATCCGGTCGTGCCAGGTGGCCGCGTCGAAGCAGCAGACGGCATCCAGGAATGCCTGCACGACGCTCGCCCAGAGCTCGCCGTACTCACGATCCAGCATCCGCTTCTGCATGCACAGCGACTTGAGCGACGGCCAGAAGATGAGAAGCAGGATCGTTCGCCAACGTGGATCATGATCTTCGCTGTGGCTCTGGCAGATGGGGCGGAGGATATCGTCCTTTGCGGGACATGCGGAGACGCCCGTCCGCATGAACGCAATGGTGTCCTCCCACGTCCGGAAGCTTCGCAAGAGGACGCTGTCTTCCTGTAGGCGGTGAAGGAGCATCCGGTATCCCTCGGATGCGAGTTCCAACTCCAACTGTTCACGATCCTTGTCCCTTCGGGCGCTCGACATGACGTCCTGCCTTGGTGGCCGGACGTCGTGCGTCTCATAAAGGCCTGATCAGGGCGTCGAGCGCCTCGTGTGATTGTGGATTACCGCCCGTCGGCGGCTGTCGGTTTCGGGTCGGGAGATTCGTTCAGCGTCCCGCAGCCGCGGCACGTGCCGTAGGCGGGGAGCTTGACGATGTACTCGTGGCACCGGGCAAACTTGATGTGGATGCGGTCGCCGTCCAGCATCCCCAAGAGCCTGCCGCAATGCGTGCAGCGCTATTCCCGCTGAGCCTTCATGGGGCCTCCTGTGCAGGTAGCTGATCTGTGCCGGGCACCGTGCCTCGGCTGCTGCAGGATATTAAAGCAGGAAAGAAGGGCTGGGGGAATGACGGAGTACTATCATGAGGCTGACAAAGTACTTACAAAACAGGCGAATGGACCGAAGTTGTTGTCGGCACAGCGGTTGCGGTTGGTGGGAGGGGGAAGGCGGGAGCCTGAAATGTCAGGCTCGTGTCAGATCGAGGGCCCAAATGTCAGTCCCATGTCAGGTGGAAGGGCCGGAATGTCAGTGGCATGTCAGCCGGAGCGGTGAAATGTCAGGCGCATGTCAGGGAGAAAGAAGAACGCAACGGTGGCGGCACCATTGCGTTCGATGGCGGGTCGCAGGTTGTCGTAGCGGTGTGCGAAGGGAGGCTGATCGGGTGGGGCGGACTATCCGAGGGCCCGCTTCACCTCGCGGATGAGTTCGTCGGAATCGTACGGCTTCCAGATCTTGGCCACAACACTCTTCATGGCCTTCAGGTCTTCGACAACCTCCGGGGAACCGAGGCTGCCCGAAACCACAATGACGGGCAGGACAGGGTGTTTCCACGACAGATCATCGAGGAGTTCCAGCCCATTGTCGAGACTGGGAAACCCGCGGTTGCCTTGGGGGATAGACAGGTCGCTTATTACGAGGTCGAACGTCTGGGTGTCCAGTGCATCCCGGGCTGCCGTGAGCGTCTCCGCATGCGTGTGCGCGAAGCCCTTATGGGCAAGCAGGGAGCACAACTCTTCGGCGATGTACGGATCGTCCTCGACGATTAAGATGCGTTTCTGCGTCATTGGATTGCGCCTCCAAGCTCTATCTACGGCTTCTTGTTTGAACGTTCTGCCCACTGTGCCGCCTACTCGCGCTCCAGTCCCAGCGTCGTCCTGATTCGCAACTGGAAGTACCCCTCGAGGGCCGCGGCTACCATTTCGCGCTCGTTGCGAGCTGCATCGTACTCCGAGTAGAAACTGATGCTCTGTTCTCTGCCTTGCGCCAAAGCGATGTCAATCCTCGTGAATGGGACATCCCCGCGAGGATCCCTCCGGAATGTCACGAAAATGGAATCGTGCTCATGATCAGGACCTTGAGGGTAGATCGCCAGATCCGGGTCGATCAAGCTCTTCACGGGAATTCCCATGGACGCCATCGTCCGCTCAAACAGGTCTCGCAACCTGAGCTTGGCCTGCGCCAACTCGTCTGAATTCATGCGCTCCATAGTGCACCTCACTGGAAAATACAGGAGTCGACTCTCTCTTGATGGAAATGCGCCCGCCTGAATCCTGCGGGCCAGCCTTGTCGGTCGGTAAGCCCTCGGCTGCAACCGCGGTAACTTGTGAACCACCAGAACGCGAGACGCCCCTTTACCCCACTCCCTCAACATTGCTCACGCCGCGTCTTCGCCGCCCGCAAGCAGACCTGCAACGTCGGACGCGTGGAACTGGATCTTCTCTTCATCCCATGTGATGTTCTGCGGTGGCACAGAGAGGCGGTAGCCCTTCGCCGTGTTGTTCTCCACGAGTTTGTCGGCATCGACGCCCGTGGGGCGCAGATCGGCTTTCAGTCGCCTGATGATCTGGTGGTAATTCTCGCGGCAAATCCGGAACCCCGCCAGCCAGCCGAGGCCTCCCTTCTTCGCTTCCAGCGCCAGCATGAGGGCGGTCTGGAACGACCGGCTCGTCAGCCACGCCTCCTTGCCATCCACAAGGACGAGGTATCGTCGCT
>Ga0172362_10005529_pt1 | contig 10950 bp, 12 predicted proteins | sample LakKivs1_kivu2a2_FD_114534 | JGI IMG/M metagenome (GOLD analysis project Ga0172362, IMG submission 114534) | Sediment microbial communities from Lake Kivu, Rwanda - Sediment s1_kivu2a2 | ecosystem: Environmental > Aquatic > Freshwater > Lake > Sediment | place: Rwanda: Western Province, Lake...
AACGTCCCGAGTGTTTGATCCGGATTGGCGAACGCGGCTAATCACAAGGCCAGTCGTTTGGGAATGACAACGAGTCAATTCCAAGCGGCTGGCATTTTTTATTTTATAAATAAATTAAATTATAAATAAATTAAAACCCTATTATACATTTTTTCTACGGCCGTAAGAAAAGTGTAAGTATATATTTTAAAAACAAATAAAAACCCCTCCCGCTGAGCGATTGGTGAGTGGGGAGGGGATTTAAATCTTTTTGAGTTTAAGGAACAATAGGGCCCCAATAAACTTTCCCGATGTAACTTCTGCCATGGCTCCTTCTTCTGTTTGCGATAAAAATTTTATGGAAAACTCTTCCGTTAGTAATTTTTCTTCTGGTATCTCGGAAGATAGTTCAGTGAGGTAGTATGTTCTTCGAGTGCAATTATCAGAAGCAATCATCCGAGCGATGACAGAAAGATCAGTTCCAAATGGCCAGTTTTTAATTTTACACTGAACCGCGTCTGGAATTTCAATTCCACATATCTTCATTTTATCCTCCTTTCATTCCGAAGCTTAATCTTAGCATATATTGGAATCTTTGTCAAGTGCGCTGTGAGGGAATCGAACCCCCAACCTTGGGCTTAAGAGGCCCCTGCTCTGCCAATTGAGCTAACAGCGCTTTTAAATATTACCCCCACTAGGAATCGAACCTAGGTCAACTGCTTAAAAGGCAGCTGCTTTACCACTAAGCTATGGGGGCTTTTATTTACCCCTGGAAGGATTCGAACCCTCAACCCATGGTCCGAAGCCACGTATGATGTCCGTTTCACCACAGGGGCTAAAACATCTTAATTTTACCCATAAAATTGCCAAAAGTCAATTTTTAAGGTATGGTTAAAGTATATGAAAATTCCTAAAGAGGCTAATTTAATAATGAAGAAATTGATTAAAAATGGCTTTCGGGCCTATGTTGTGGGTGGATGCGTAAGGGATTTAATCATGGGAGAAAAGCCCAAAGACTGGGATATTACCACCAATGCCAAGCCAGAAAAAATTCAGAAATTATTTCCCAAAAGTTTTTATGAGAATAAATTTGGCACAGTAACTGTGATTACTAATTCCAAAGATAAAACCTTGAAAACCATTGAAATAACCCCTTTTAGATTAGAAGGAAAATATACTGACAAACGTCATCCGGACGAGATTAAATTTGCCAAAAGCGTGGAAGAAGATTTAGCGAGAAGAGATTTTACAATAAATGCGATGGCAATACGTATTCAATTTGGGGACATTCGATGTCCCAAAATAAGGACATCGAATGTCCTTATAATTGATCCATTCGATGGTCAGAGAGATTTAAAAAAGAAAATTATCAGAAGCGTGGGTAAAGCAGAGGAAAGATTCAACGAAGATGCCTTGAGAATGTTAAGGGCAGTAAGATTTGCTTGTACCTTGGATCTTACGATCGAAGAAAAAACCCTAAAAGCAATTCAAAAAAATGCTGGTTTAATCCAATTTATTTCTAAAGAAAGAATTCGAGACGAACTGATTAAAATTTTTGATTCGGATAAACCCGCTCAAGGAATTGATTTATTAAGGCAAGCCAATTTGCTTAAATATATTTTGCCAGAATTGGAAAGGGGCGTAGGCATAAGTCAGAATAAACATCATATTTACGATATTTACGAACATTCTTTAAGGTCTTTGGATGAAGCAGGAAAAAAGAAATTTAATTTAGAAGTGAGATTTGCTGCTTTATTTCACGATATCGGTAAACCGGAAACCAAAGAAGGCGAGGGGCCGGATTCTACTTTTTATAATCACGATTATGTAGGGGCAAAATTCACCGCTCGAATTTTAAGCCGATTAAAATTCCCCAGTAAATTTATTGATAAAGTAGTTCTTTTAGTGAGAAATCATATGTTTGTTTCTGACCCTGAGAGATTAACTGATGCTGGGGCGAGACGACTGATCAAAAGAGTGGGGTTAGAAAATATTTCGGATTTAATCAATTTAAGAATTGCGGACAGATTGGGAATGGGCAGGCCAAAAGAAAGACCCTACAGATTAAGAACTATTGAATATATGATTGAAAAGGTTTCTAAAGACCCGATTTCTGCCAAAATGCTGAAAATCAATGGCAATGACGTAATGAAATTATTAAAAATCCAACCCAGTCCCAAGGTTGGTGCAATTTTGGATGTTTTATTGGCTGAAGTTATTGAAGGCCCAAAAAAGAATAATAAAAAACTCTTAGAAAAAAGAGTTTTGGAATTGGATAAAGAAAATCTAGATAAACTTCGCCAGTTGGCGAAAGGAAAAATTGAAGAGAAAAAAGAAGAAGAAGATTTAAAAATTAGAGAGAAATATTGGATAAAATAAATTCAAAATTTAAAAATCAAAAATTAAAATTACAATTTAAAATTAAAAATTGCGGGGACTGGCCCAATGGTAAGGCGCTTCGTTCGGGACGAAGAGATTGGCGGTTCGAATCCGCCGTCCCCGATTTTCAAAGAATGGTTTTGTGTTGTTTTTTGTTTGACAAAAATTTTTCCTCTTGCTACACTTAATTTTCAAAAATAAATAAACTAAAGGAGGAAAGATGACTGAAGATAGATTTGAGTTGACGGGTTATTTTAAGATGGAGACCGGGAAATTGGTGCCATTTTCATTGGAGATTGCCAAGGATACGCTTACTATTTCAGCCCGGACAAGAAAAGATAAAGAGCCCTATCCGGAATCTCTTGCAGCGATTAAAACTATTGATGAATTTCTGCATAAGACCCTCGCCCATCAGGCCTCAGCAGAATGTGAGCAACCCGAAAAAATTGTTTTCCTGCTTAGATAAAATTAAAAATATGAGCTGCGGTCAGCTGACCACAGCTCGTTTCTTTTTTCGTGCATTAAGTTTTTTTCCGCGATAACCACCCATGCAGAAGTATATTCAGGCCATGTTTTCCATCTATTCGTGGAAGTTTTTTGAACTCCTCTTCTGTTAAAAGATAGATAAGCCCAGAAGTTATATTTGGGGTAAATGGCCGGAACACAGAAATTCGCTCTTCTCCGTTGATAATTTCTTTCACACCGGCACTAAAGGCTACGTATTTGTTTTCTATTAACACCACTTTTATTTCTCCTGTTTCTACTTTACGACTGATCTCGCTGAGCATTTCCGTAAATTTGAAAAACTGATTTATGAACGGGATATTAGATTTTAACTTGCTCAAAAACATAATCAGAAGTCCAGAAGTCATAATTATCAGGAGTGTTACAGCAAATTCTACACCGAAGATTTTAAAGTGGAAGATTTTGAATAGCGGTCCTCTTAGTGGTTCTACGACCCCGTAAATCAACTTGGATAATCCGATAATTATCCAGACAAAAAACCAGCAGATTAATCCGGTTAAAAAGATTTTTTTCAGAAAGCGCATTTTTTCCCTCCTTATTGAGATATTAATTAAAAGTATAATCCAAATAAAAAATTAGTCAATGTTAAATTCTCTTGTTTTTTATTTTTAAATATGATGATATAATAATTATTGTTTAAAATAGGGGCTTGTAGTATAGTGGTAATACACCGCATTCGCATTGCGGAGATGCGAGTTCGATTCTCGCCAAGTCCATTATTTATTTTCTTCCCTTGACTTGGGAAAAATGATAAAATATCATAAAAGGCTACGAAAATACAAAAAGCTACAAATCTACAAAAATAATTATTTGTATATTCGTATTAATTAGTAATTTTGTAGACATTTGTGAAAGTCATTATCTTAGCTGGCGGGAGAACAAAACTGCCAGGAAAAATAAGAAACATACCAAACTCCCTAATACAAATAAAGGGAAGACCTCTTTTAGAATACCAGCTGGATTTGTTAAAAAAATATAAACTAAATGATATTCGTTTAAGTTTGGGCTTTAAAGCAAAAGAAATCCTGCGCTATTTGAAAAAAAGCAAAGACAAGAAAGCTAAAATCACCGGCAAAAAAGGGAAAATAGCGGGCATGGAATATATCATTCAGCCAGGATATTTAGGCACGGGCGGGGCAATAAGATATTCGGTCAAAGATTTAAAAAAGGATTTTATGATATTGTATGGCGACGGGTTAACCAATATAAATCTATCTGATTTTATTAAATTTTATAAAAGAAATATATCCGAACCAAGAAGTTTTTCTTTCCCATCTTTGCTTAAAATCCCCTCACTTAAAATTAAAACTCCGCTCAAAAAAAGAGTTTCTTATGAAGAAATTTTAGGGGCAATGGTGGTTTTTTACACTCAAGATACTGATATTTCTGATTTTGGTATAGTCAAGGTGAAAAATAACCGAGCAATAGATTTTGCCGAGAAGCCCGATTACCAATATTCTGGCTATGTTAATGCCGGAATTTATATTTTGTCTCCCCAGATTTTTCAGACCAAAATTTTAAAATCCAAAGAAGCAAAGAACCCCCTCTCGCTTGAAAAAACAGTTTTTCCCAAATTAGCCGAAGAACATCAATTAGTCGCTTACGTTCATCGAGGATTGTGGTGCGATATTGATAGCAAAGAGGGAATGGAAAGAGCAGAAACCATTGCCGAAAAATTAAAGGAATAATATGGCAGAAAGCAAAGAATTGGGCAAATTAGGAGAGAGGATTGCCGAGAAATATTTGAAGGGAAAAGATTATAAGATTTTGGATAAAAATTTTAGATACAGCAAATTGGGAGAATTAGATATCATTACACAAAGGGGTAATGATATTATTTTTTTTGAAGTCAAAGCCAGATTTAAAAAGGGGCTTTCTGAATTTAAACCCGAGGACAATATTACTTTTCAAAAGCAGAAAAAATTAGTGAAGTTGGCACGGATTTATTTGGCTAAACGGAAATTGAATGATGTTTCTTGGCAGATTGATATTTTAGCCATTGAAGTTTTTCGCAATGGGAATTTTGATGTTCGTCATATCGAGAATGCAGTTGCAGATTTTTGGTAGAACTGGTAGGATAAAGATATGGGAAAAGAAGCTTTTGAGAAAAACATAGAAAAACCCAAGCCCAGAACTTCAGAGAGAGATATCTGGAGAGAATTTTACAAATGCGTAAATCACGGAGATGTTGATAAAATTTTAGAATTGGCAGTTTTCTTAAGCGAACATGGTAGAGAAGAGGATGCAAAAAAGGTTTTGAATAAAGCATACAGTATAGAAGACCAAAACTTTAGAGAAAAAGCCAAAGAACTTTTAGCGGGATTTGAGAAAAAATCTGAAAACCCTTGACAGCGTATTTTTTGTCGATTATTATTAAATCTAATGATTGATTGGGTCCGATGCATCGGACCCTTTAAAAATATATGGACCAAAAACAATTTTTATCTGCCATGGCCCAAATTGCCGAGGAAAAAGGCATTCCCCAGGAGCAAATTGTAGAAACCCTGGAAATGGCTATTGCCGCGGCCTATAAAAAAGATTACGGCAAAAAGGGTCAGAACATCAAAGTAAAATTTGATCCCAAAACTGGAGAAATTCAGGTTTTCCAGATTTTTTTGGTTGTAAATGAAGACATGCTGAAAGAAGAAGAAAACGATGCTGGGGAACCCGCCCAAAACGAAAGCATTGAGGCGGGCCCGCCTGAATCCGAAGGTTTCGGCGGGGAGGAAGACAAGAAAGTCAGATTTAATCCCTATAAACATATGATGATAGAGGAAGCCAAAAAAATTAAGAAGACCATTAAACCGGGCGAAGAAGTTCAGGTTAAATTGGAGACCAGAACTGACTACGGAAGAATTGCTGCACAAACCGCAAAACAGGTAATTACCCAGAGATTAAGAGAAGTGGAAAGAGAAATAATTTATAACGAATACAAAGACAAAGAGGGAGAAGTGGTTAGCGGAATTATTCAGAGAATTGAAGGAAGAAATATATTTTTGGATATTGGCAAGGCAACCGGAATTTTATTTCCCGAGGAGCAGATTCCCGGCGAGAGGTTTTTTATTGGTCAACGTTTAAGAGTCTATATTTTAAAAGTGGAAAAAACCGCCAAAGGGGCTAACATCGTTCTTTCGCGAGCTTATCCAAAATTAGTTAGCCGACTTTTTGCTATTGAGGTCCCAGAAATTTCCACCGGAGCGGTCCAGATTAAATCAATTGCCCGAGAGCCGGGTTCCCGAACCAAAATAGCGGTTTATACCGAGGAAGAAGGGATTGACCCTGTAGGTTCTTGCGTTGGGCAGAAAGGCAGTCGAGTTCAGACCGTGATTAATGAATTGGGCGGAGAAAAAATAGATATTATTAAATGGGACGAAGATATGGCGAAATATATTGCCAATGCTCTTTCCCCAGCCAAAGTTTTGGACGTGGAAATTGAAGAGAAAAAAAGAAGCACTCTGGTTATTGTTCCTGAAGACCAACTTTCATTAGCTATCGGGCAAAAAGGCCAGAATGTCAGATTGGCAGCTAAATTAACTGGCTGGAAAATAGACGTTAAGAGTGAAAAAATGATTAAAGAAGAGAAAAAAGCTAAGAAAAAAACTAAGAAAAAGAAGAAAGATGAGAAAAAAGACGATAAAAAAAGTTAGAGCGATTATTTTTGATATTAAAAATGGTCAACCCCATTTCTTAATTCTTCATCGGATTTTGCGCTGGCGAGGCTGGGAGATTTTAAAAGAGACAATTGAGCCAGGCGAAACTTTGAGACAAGCCATAGAAAGAGGAATTACAGAGGAAACGGGACTTGAAAAATTCAAGGTAATTAAAAATCTAAAAAAACAAGAAAAGTGGCAAGCTCTGGGAAATAATTATTGGATCGTTGACACTTTTTTAGTTCAGGCAGAGATGAATCAGAAAATATCTTTAAAGCAGGACATCATTGAACATGATGGATATCAATGGGTTAACAAAGAAACTGCCTTGAAGAAATTAACTTGGCCAGAAACAAAAAAATTATTAAGAGAATTTAAATGGAAATCAAAATAAAACTAGGCAAATACAAAGGATTGAAGGTTAAAAAGAATAAAATGAAGGTCAAAAAAGAGGAAGTAAATAAGGCTCTAATTTTCCTGCAAAATTCCCGAGCTAAAATTATTACAGTCAACCGACCCGCGAAAAAAGGCGACCAGACGGAGATTAATTTTGAGATTCATCAAGGAGGAGTGAAGATTGAAAACGGAGCCAGCAAAAATCATCCTTTAATCCTGGGCAGGGGTCATTTTTTACCTGGATTTGAAGAGAAATTGGAAGGAATGAGGAGCGGCGAAGAAAAAGAATTTTCCCTAAAAGCACCCTCTAATTGGTTAGATAAAAGAATTGCCGATAAAAATCTTGATTTTAAGGTTAAGATGAATTTAGTTCAAGAAAGAGAATTGCCCGCGATCAATGATGAATTTGCTCGGTCATTAGGCAATTTTAAATCTTTAGATGAACTTAAGAAAAGCATTAAAGAAGGTTTATTTCAGGAGAAAGAATTAAAAGAAAAAGAAAGAATCAGAACAGAATTGATTGAAAAAATAATTCAGGATTCAGAAGCGGAAATTCCTGAAAACTTTATTAAACTGGAATTAGAAAGAATGATAAAAGAATTAGAGATAAGTATTAAAAATCTGGGGTTTGATTTTGGAATATATTTAAAACAAGTTAATAAAACCATTGATGAATTAAAAAAAGAATGGTGGGGGCAGGCAGAAAAAAGAGTAAGAATTAGTTTGTGCTTGACCGCGATTGCCCAAAAAGAGAACATAGAAGTTAACGATGAAGAAGTCGTAGAAAGAATTAATCAAGATATAAAAAATTATTCCAGCATTGAGAAGATTAAGAAAGATATTGACCTTAACGCTTTAAAGGAATATACTAAAAGCGTATTGAAAAATGAAAAAGTTTTTGAATTATTAGAAAAAGCAACCATAATAACATAAGGCTACAAAAATACAAATTTTTTACAAATATACAAATTTTTGTAGATTAGTATATTTTTGTAATTTTGTAGACATTCAGATGAATTTAATTCCTACGGTGATTGAAAAATCTCAATATGGTGAACGGGCATATGATATTTATTCCCGCCTACTTAAAGACCGAATTATTTTCTTAGGCGGACCGATTGATGATAATATGGCAAATACAGTGATTGCTCAACTTTTGTTTTTGGAAGGTCAAGACCCAAAGAAAGATATTATGATTTATATTAACAGCCCAGGCGGAACCGTTACTGGAACAATGGCAATGTATGACGCTATGCAATATGTAAAATGTGATATTATGACTGTTTGCGTGGGCATGGCTGCTAGCGGGGCAGCGGTAATCTTGGCTGGCGGGACAAAAGGCAAGAGACTTGCTTTGCCCAATTCCGAAGTTTTAATTCATCAGGTTATGGGTGAAGCAGGTGGTCAGGCAAGCGACATCGAGATTTCTGCAAAACACATTTTAAAGATAAAACAGAAATTAAATAAAATATTGGCTAAACACACAGGTCAGCCAATAGCTAAAATTGAAAGAGACAGCGACCGCGATTATTATATGTCTTCCCAAGAAGCCAAAGATTACGGAATTATTGATGAGATAATTGAGAAGAGATAAATTTATTTTAAAATTTTTAACAGACTTTCCCCGGTCATTTCTGATGGCTGGGGAATTTTCATTAGAGCTAAAATTGTGGGAGCAATATCACAGAGAATTCCTTCGGGTTCACTCCACTCTTTTTCTTCGGGTTTAGACTTTTTGAACTCTTTCCCCACCAAATAAAAAGGCACGGGATTACCACTATGTTCGGTTTTTATTTCTCCGGTTAAAAGATTGACCATCTCCTCAATGTTGCCGTGGTCAGAAGTAATTATCAAAATACATTCCCCGTATTCAGCCATGCCGATTAATGGCTTTATATTTTTATCCAGAGATTCCACTGCCTTAACGCCAGCTTCAATATTGCCAGTGTGTCCAATCATATCCGCATTTGCATAATTAACCACAATTAAATCATATTTATCTTTTAGCCCCCGAATTACAGCTTTGCTTACTTTATCTGCCTGCATTTCGGGGTTTTCATCATAATGAGCCACAATTTTAGAGGGGATTAATTCTCGATATTCTCCTGAACAAAATTCTTCTTTTCCGCCATTAAAGAAATAAGTAACGTGAGCATATTTCTCGGTTTCCGCCACTTTAAAAATTCTTTTGCCCATTTTACCAAGAAATTCAGTGAGGTGGTTTTTGATTTCAGTTGGCGGATAAGCCACCTCAATAGGTAAGCCTTTTTCATACTGGGTCATAGCACAGAAAAAAAGATTTTTAATAAACTGGCGAGGAAATTCCTTGAATTCTTCTAAAACAAAAGCCTTAGTTAATTGCCGAGCGCTGTCTTCTCGGAAATTGAAAAAGATTATTCCGTCATTTTCTTTAATTAGGCCGACTGGTTCCTCATTTTCGTCCACAACCGCGATCGGATTTATATAGGTATCAGTTATGTCTTGTTCATAATATTCTTCTAATTTTTTAATTGGGTTTTGGGTTTTTTCTCCCTGTCCCTGGACTAACAAATTATAGGTTTTTTCAGTTCTGTCCCAGTTTTTATTTCTATCCATAGCGTAGAATCTGCCAATCACGCTGGCTATTTTCCAATCGGGATTTTTAATTTTTTCTTCAAGATTGGCAATAATTTTTACCCCCTCTTTCAGAGGAGCGTCTTTACCATCAGTAAAGAGATGAAGCCGAAGTTTCTTAATTTTATTTTGGCGAGCAAATTCCAAAAGCCCATAAAGATGTTCAAGATAGGAATGAACATTCCCACTGGAAGCTAGACCGATTAGATGGAGGGTAGAGTCATTTTCTTTAACCTGATTAGCAGTTTTAATAAACGCGGGATTTTTTAAAAAGTCTCCACTTTTAATTTCCATAGAAATTCGTGGCAAGTATTGATAAATAACCCGACCTGCGCCAATAGTCAGGTGGCCGACCTCAGAGTTCCCAGCTTCATTCCAGGGTAAGCCCACGGCTATACCCGAGGCCTGAAGGGAACAACTGGGATAATTTTTTTCCACATTCTTGAGGTTGGGGATGTTGGCTTGCGCAATAGCATTACCAGGACCAGAAGAACCAAGACCCCAGCCATCAAGAATAGCAAGAATTATTGGTTTCATTGCTTTAATTTTATCATATTTGACAAAGAGACACCATTTTGATAAACTTATGGAGTAACTATTAATTATGTTTTTAGCTAAAATAGAAAATTATGAACGAATTAATTCCACTTATTGTGGCAATAGTTTCTTTGATTGTTGGTTCGGTTTTGGGCTATTTTGCACGTCAATCCATTGCCAAAAGGCAGGCCCATACTGCCGAAGCAAAGATTGATAAATTAATAACCGAAGCTAAAAATCAAGCTCAAGAAATAATCTTAAAAGCCAAGGATAAAGCAGTCAAAGCATTAGATGAAATAAAAAAAGAAGAGGTTCAGCGAGAAGAAGAATTCAGGAGAACCCAACAGCGGCTGGAAAGAAAAGAAGAGACAATAGAAGCAAAAACCAATAAATTAGAGAGAGAAGAAAATGATTTAAAAGATAGGGTTGAGAGAGTTCGGCAAATAAAAGTAGAATTAGAAAAATTAAAAGGAGACGAGATTAAAAATTTAGAGAGAATAACTAAACTTTCTCAAGCCCAAGCCAAAAAAGAACTTTTAAATTTAATTGAAGAGCAAAACAAAGAAGAGATTTTTGCCAAGGTTCAGAAATTGGAAAAATTTGGCAAAGAAGAATTAGAAAAGAAGGCACAAGATATTATGATTTCTGCCTTGCAAAGATACGCCTCTTCTCAAGCCGCTGAGATTACTACTACCACTGTAAATTTACCCAATGATGAAATTAAGGGTAAAATTATTGGTCGGGAAGGAAGGAATGTCAAAACCCTAGAACGGCTTACGGGAGTGGAAGTAATTATTGATGATACCCCTGAAACCATTATTATTTCTGGATTTGATCCAGTAAGAAGGCAAATTGCTAAAATTACTCTGGA
>Ga0172362_10005530_pt1 | contig 10950 bp, 4 predicted proteins | sample LakKivs1_kivu2a2_FD_114534 | JGI IMG/M metagenome (GOLD analysis project Ga0172362, IMG submission 114534) | Sediment microbial communities from Lake Kivu, Rwanda - Sediment s1_kivu2a2 | ecosystem: Environmental > Aquatic > Freshwater > Lake > Sediment | place: Rwanda: Western Province, Lake...
ATAGTTCATCTCCAATATGGGTACTTATGCCCCATCGATATGATAGCAACGCTCGGGGCGATTGTGTTGTTTCTGGGCGGATGGAAGCTGGTTAAATTTACATGGCTGCCGATAGCATTTCTGGTTTTTGCCGTACCGCTGCCGGACAGATATTACAGGGAGCTGACGATACCGATGCGGCAGTGGGCGGCTGCTGTAGCGGGCGGTTTATTGGATCTTGTGCCGGAACTGGAAGCTGTGGCCAATGGCGTTGTAATAGATGTGCTTTACAAGGGCAGGCAGTTGGAACCTCCGCTTGATGTGGCCGAGGCGTGCAGCGGGATGCGGCTGTTGATGGCCTTTCTGGCTTTGGGTGTTGCCATGGCGTATCTGCATTACAGGCCGCTGTGGCAGCGAATCATCTTATTGGCCAGCACGGTGCCGATAGCGATATTTTGCAATATCGTGCGGGTTACGGTTACCGGATTTATTTATGTGCTGATACATCCGAGATACGCTCAGGGCGTTTATCACGATATGCTTGGAATTTCGATGCTGCCGCTGGCGTTCGGTCTTTATGGACTTCTGGCGTGGTTTATGTCGAGTCTGTTTATAGATGAATCTGATACGGTTACGGAAGATATTGTAGTTCATAAAAAAGTACGTGATGAGTGATATGAAAGACTACATACGAGGTTATTTGCAGCCGGCTTTTTTAATATGCGTGCTGGTACTTGCCGTGGCGGGGGCCGGCATGTCGGTAACGATGAAAAAGCTGGGAATAGTTTTTAAGAAGGAACCTCTGCCGCTGAAGAAATCTTTGGAAGGTTTGGATGAGAAGGATTTGACGCCTTATAAGGTGGTTTTAAAGCAGAAAATCCAGGATTCCGATACACTCAAGGCGTTGGGTACGGACGATTATATTCAGTGGATTCTGGAAGATACCGAGCAGGTCGATAACAGTACGGTTAAGGAATTCTTGTTGTTTGTCACATATTACCGGCTTCCCGACAGGGTGCCGCACGTGCCTGAAGAATGCTGGACCGGCGGCGGCTATCAAAAGCTCGGCTCGGAGGCCGTGACGTTTAAAATTAACGACGGCAAAGGTTTTGATACGAATGTTCCGGCAAAGTATCTTATCTTTGCTCCGAAAAAGACGGGTCTTTGGCAGGCAGGCGAAAGAATACCGAATTTGTACTTTTTTAAGGTCAACGGACAGTATGCCGGCAGTCGGGAGGAAGCTCGTATTGCTTTGAATAAGAACCTTTTCGGCAGGAATTCGTATTTTTGCAAGGTGGAGCTGGTTTTTAACAGAAGTTCTACTGCCCCGAGCAAAGAACAGGCCGTTGAAGCGAGTGAAAAGCTCCTGACGGTTATTCTGCCGATTTTGGAGCTTGAGCATTGGCCCGACTGGAAAAAATAAATAGAGTCCCACCAGAATTAAGGCGGTGGGCTAAAGACCACGATTTAAATTTACAATATGAGGATAATTTATGGCAGTGGGGAGGCTAAACAAAAAAGTCGCATTTATTGGTTCTGCGGTCGTCGTGGTATTACTGCTGGCCGTTATTGGGATTGTTCTGCGTTTAAGCCAGGGCCCTGAGGAGTTTATACAAGATGCCGAGCTTGCGTTAAAAACGGCCCGGCAGGCAACGGATGAGAAGGTTAAAGAGCAAAACTATAAAAGGGCCAGGCAAAGTTTTCGAACGGCGTACGGCAGGATAAAGACCGATTCACTCCGGGAAGAGGTGCTGTTCAAAATGGTTGATATGTACTTCGAAACCAACGAATGGCCCTATATACTCGGGTGCTGGGACGAGATAATCAAGGTCAATCCGAAGAACACCAAAGCTCGGTACGGCAAGTTGAAATACTTTTACATATTGGCTGACTCTGGCAATTCAGGAGCGTGGAAAGAGGTGCACGGGCAGTCATCTGAATTTCTGAAAGTGGCACAGGATGACGAGTTGCTGATGAGGGATACTGCCGAGCTGGATGTCCCTGAAACGGAAGGAAAAGAAGCCGGCGGGCAGCGTTTGGGGCCGTATTTGTATTTGCTCAGGGGAAGGGCCGCTCTTGAAATGGCAATTTTAGGCACTGTAACCGATAAAGACGAGTCGCTTGAGAATGCTGTGAATGATTTGAAAAAGGTGCTGGAGTTCGAGCCGGCCAATATCGATGCCTACTGGTATCTGGCGCAGGCGGCCGTGACAAAAGGAGAGACATTTGCTTCGAGAGGTAATTTTGAAGAAAGAGACAAAGCTGCGAAGCAGGCATTGGCGCTTCTGGAGCAGGCGGTCGATGCTGCTCGGGATAATCCCGAAGCGCACATTAATCTCCTGGCTCAAAAGCTCACTTTAGCCGGAGATGGCGGTTCTGAGCAGCTTAAGGAACGGATCCAATCGCTTGAGTCCGAGTATTTATCGCTTGTTAAGAGATTTAATGCCAGCGCGGAAGCGTTTGCTGCGGTTTCTAATTTCTTTTCGGCCTATTCGATTTTTTCGGGGCCTCGACTGGGTTCGACAAATCTTGATAAGGCCATTGAGGCTGCTGAAAAGGCAATTGAGTTGGATAAGGAAAATGTAGCTTACGCCGTCCTTGCTGCAAATTTGTACTACAGAAGCTATTGTTATTACGGCCAAAAGTCGCAGATTGATAAAGCAATAGAAATAGCAAGCAGAGCGTTGTTATTGCCGGATGCACAGGAAACGCCGGGCCCACGCCAGCGGGCAAATATCAATAATAAATTCATTCTGTATGCTTTTTTGGCTAATTGTTATACCGATCAGATACTTAAACTTTCCGGGCAGGCAACGGCGGAGGAAATTCAGTCCAGGCTGGACGGTGCTGAGCGGGCCGTGCATGAGATTGAGCAGATATTCAGCAGCGGACAAGAGCCGTTGGTGGTGAAATGGAAGGGAATGCTTGAGCTTGTCAAAGGCAATGAACAAAAAGCGGTAGTACAGTTGTATGATGCTTATGAACAGCTCAAAGCGATAAAGCCGCCGGAGCTGCCCTGGCCGAGAGATCCGGAATTTGCACAGCTTTCTTATACTCTTGCGAAGATTTTTGAGGGTACTTCTGAAATTGGTGCCGTCAATGAATTTCTCATAAGTGCGATCTATTCGGGAATCGGCCAGATCAAGCCTGAGTCGAGATTGGATTATGTTGATGTCGTTATCAAGTTCGGCAGGTGGTCGGACGCCATCCAGAATATAAATGTCTTCGAAGAGTACGTCGGCCCGAACCAGAGGAGTCAGGACCTTCACATCAGGGCTTATATCGGAGCACAACAGTTTGACGAAGCTGAAAAAGAACTGGCAAAAAAGCCTGCAAATGCGCCTGGTACAATTAAACTTGACTTGATGCTGGTACAGGCCAAAATTCGACACGTTCAACTGGCTATAGCGCAGAAGCAGAGGCAGGAAAATTCAGCTATTAATTTACAGCAAACAAGTATTGATGAGCAGGAACCTGTTAGCACAAAGGCTGATGTCCGGCAGTTCATGACGAATGAGCTTAGCGGCTTATGGCAGCTTCAAACCAAGCTGCTGGAAAAACTGCTTTCGATGGAGCCGAATGCTGTTGAAGAGGTTTCTGTTGTTGGCGCTTGTAGAAATTTGATGGCGCAAGGACAGACGAGTGAGGCTTTGCATTTGATTGATAGCTTTTTAGAAAACTTTCCGGATAGTCCATCAGTTCTCATTTATAAACAATTGCTTTCCGAGCCTGATCCGGCGAAAATTTCACAACAAAGGCGCCAACAAATAGAAGAGCAGGTGCTGTCGAGGATTACCGATCCGATTCGCAGGAAAGTTCAGCTTGGGATTTTTTATCACGGCTATAACGAGACGGAGAAGGCAAGAAGTCAATTAAATGAAGCGCTTGGAGCTGGTGCTTCAAAGGAGCTGACTCCTGGCGGCTCTGACTTCGAGCAGATGGAGCTTGCGGCAAACTGTCTTTTTGATATAGCTCTGGGAACGAAAGACTGGGCATTGGCGGAGCAGGTAATAAAAACCGTACGAAGTAAGAATCTCGATGGCTGCAATGGTCAGGATTTTTCCGCTCGTCTGGCCATGGCCAAAGGCGAATTCAAAGACGCATTGGTAAGAGTCAATGAGTGCCTGAAACAAAAACCTGTTTTTTCGCGAGCTTACATGCTCAGGAGTAATATCAATGCGGCCCTTGGCAATGACCATGCCGCCATGGAAGATATACGCAGTGCGGCGTCTATAAATCCTCTCGATGATACTATTGCCAAAGCGTCGGCCATCGCATTTTATCGCCGGAACGAGCAGCTTGGCAGTAACGTTACCGATGCCCAGGTAACCGAAGTCACGGGTGCTCTTGAACGGGCGATAGCATTGAATCCCGGCGACGTTATGCTCTTTGGCCTGTACGCAAATTTTATAGCCCCGACTGAGCCGTTAAGGGCGGTAGCAATTCGGCAGGATTTACTTAGGGCCAATCCGAGCATAGAAAATGCTTTGCTTCTTGGGAAGCTCGCAACCGAAGCGGCGGTTAAAGAAACAAATCCACAAAGCAAAGAAGCGTTGTTTGCTATTGCCGGGTCCGCTTTTGAGAAGGCAAAAGAAATGAATCCGGGCGACAAGCGGATGCTCTATTACTATGCCGAGTACTTCCGGGCGAGGGGACAGGGCGACCAGGCCCTGAAACTTCTTGCCGAATCACAAGAGGAAATGCTGCTCTGGAACCATTATTATCAGGCCGGCCAATATGAAGACGCCGGGAGGATTTTGGAAAAGTTATACAAAAACGGCACAAAGGACAGCGGTGTTTTGAAAGGGTTGCTGCTCGTTGCGGAACAAACTTTCGACAAGGAGGCTGTAAAAAAATATTCCGAAGAGCTGATAGCTATTGAGGATACCGTGGAAAACGGTCTTGCTCAGATTCAGACTTTTTTGAGAGTCGGTCTTGTTAAAGAGGCTGAATACAAGCTTCAGAGCTTTAAGGAAAAATATCCGAACGAACCGAGAACGCTGCTGCTTCAGGCGTGGCTTCTGATGAGGCAGGGACAACTGGATAAGGCGTTGGAGAAGGCTAATGAGAATCTTCAGAGCAATCCGGAAAATCCAACGGCGTGGCGATTGAAAGGTGAAATAAATTTCTTCCGGGGAGATTATGACGGTTCAATCAATGACCTTCGAAAAAGCAAATTGTTGTCGGACGAGCCTGCGACTCGTGTCTCTCTTGCAAAGACTTTTTTGCAAACCGAGCGATATGAGGACGCTATAACGGAGCTTAGAAATACGATTAATTCACCCGGCGTTACTTTGGAAGCCATGTTATTGTTGGAGCATATTTACTTGCGGCTGGAAAGGAAGGAAGCGCTAAAAAGATTCTACGAAGAAACTCTTGAGAAATTTCCCGATAGTACGCATTGGCTCAATCGAGCGGGTGCGTATGCCCTTAAAACGGGTGAATTTGACAGAGCAGAGAGTTTGTTTCAGCGGGCCTTTCTTGCCAGGCGGGAATTTCTTCTCGCTCAGGACAAAGCGAATGACAAGGATGGGCTGTATTCGACGGCGTTCGATGGCTATTTGAAAGCGCTGATTGCCGGGGCCCGCACACCTGGCGCGACGGGCTGGAATCCCGCGAAGCTGGATAAGGTCTTTGAAGAATGTGAAAGATATAAAGATGGGATTCTTTCCCCCATTGCATATCTGTCAATGGCCCAGGCGAAGATGTTCCTCGGCGATAAACCGGCCGCTGTGCAATGTTGCCGGGCTGCTTTTGATATGGCCGGAGATGATGAAATACTTGCCGCAGACGTTCTGCTGAGAATGTACGCAATAGTGGGGGCCGAGGAAGTTGCGGGTTTTTGCAGGGAAAAGCTTGATGCAAATCCTGATTCTCTTGCCGCTAATTTCACTATGTTTAACCTTGCAAGGATAAGCAGACGGTACGATGAAGCCTTAAATTATATCAACAAATGCATCAACCTTACCGGGCCGGACAGCCTGCGCAGAATTGATTACACTCTTAAAAAAGGGGATGTTTTGATCTTATCATACGAGACAAGTTCCGATAATAATTATCTGAAAACTGCAATCTCAGATTACGAAAGTCTCTTAACTAAAATGCCGAGTAATACCGGAGTAACGACTGTTCTCAATAATTTAGCGTATTTGCTTGCCGAGAATGATGAAAGGCTTCCGGACGCTCTTGAATATGCCAAAAGGGCGCTGGATGCCAGGCCGAATAATCCGGTTATTCTGGACACTTATGCTTATGTGTTGCTTAAGAACGGCAAAACCAGGCAGGCCGACGAATTTCTGGCGGCTGCTTTGCAACATTTTGAGCAGGATAGAATTCCAATACCGGCAGAGGTATGTGAGCATAAAGGCATGATAAAAGAGAAACTCGGGGCAAAAGACGAAGCACATGCTGCTTATAAAAAAGCTTTGGAAGCGGGTGGGGATAAATTATCCCGGAAAGCCAGGCAGCGAATAGAAAATGCTATTGAGCGCGTTTCGCCTTAATTAACAAATGCGAAAAAATAATTCGGATGCTCATGAAGCGTTATTCGCTTTGTTTTGGTAATTCTGAATGGAGATTATAATGGCGGAAGAAAAACCCACAGCTTCGAGCAGGATGGCAGGGCCTGTTGGGCCGAGGTCCCACGCCGCGGCCTCTATGACAGCGAAAGAGGTTTTCGGAATATTACGCCGCCATATATTGCTGATAATCCTTCTTACCGTGCTGGGTTTGGGGGCGGGCGGTGGAATCTGGAAGCTTCTGCAGATCAGTTTTCCGAGATACACGGCTAAAACCTTTATTCAGGTTTTGCCCCCGACGGAAAAAGATCCCATGACAATCGGAACCGTTCAACTGCAAAAGGACATTTTGTACGGCCATCGCCAGTCTATAGCCAATCTTATAAAACAGCAAAGCACGTTAGAGGATTTGCTCGACAGGGATAAAGTCAAGGAAACAGACTGGTTTAAACGCTGGGAGGGTGACAGGAGACGGGCAGTTAACTATCTGGACAAGCATTTTGGCGCTTATGCTCACAGGGATAGTGAGTTCGTTGAGATATCAATGACCTGCAGGGCGGCCAAAGAAGCCGCGGATATAGTCAACGAAATGCTGAATTTGTTCCTTGCCACAAGGGGCGATACGGAACAGCAGGAAATATCCAAGAAACTCAAAGGCCTTGAAGATCAGCGCCTTCGGGTCCAAAGCGAGCTGGACGCGGCCAATAAAGGACTGGATGATATTCGTGCCGCATATAATCTGACGGATATTGAGGAGCCTGTAGGACGTTATTTCCAGCACACAATCACAATCAGGCTGAATGATCTGGAGCTTAAGAAGAACGAGCTCGATCTGGCAATAAAACAACTCCAGGCCGACATCGGAAATCTTCAGGAATTGGCGACGGGGCCGATTACCGAGCAGATTGAATTTCTGATAGAACGAGATCCCGTGATGCTTAACCTTGCCCAGCAGCTTGCCTATCTTGAGGCCCAGCTCTCGGGCAGGCTGACAAAGTTCGGTGAGAATCACAGGGACGTGCGCCAGACGAGAGAGCTGATAGAAGAGACCAAAAAAAGAAGAGAGCAAAGAAAAAGCGAAATCGCGGAACAGACCCGGCGGGCGAACCTGGAGAATGCGCGGGACGGCCTGATTGTCCTGCAAAAAAGATTCGAACAACTGGAATCGCTTCGGCAGGAGGCGGAGGCCCAGAAAAAAGAGCTTGATTTGGCCCGGATACAGTACGAAAAGGGGCTGAAGATAAGAGACGAAAGACTCACTATGCTTGACTCAATCAAAGAGCAGATTGAGAAATTCAAGATAATGTACAATGATCCCGAGACGCCGAAGGTGCTGGCCGTGGGTCTTGCGCCGATACCGCTGGAAATGGTGTTTTCCCGACAGTGGTGGCTCTGGTTCCCGAGCGGGACCATGTTGGGTTTACTTGTTGGTTTAGGGCTGGCTTTTCTTGTCGAGCTTGCCAACGACCTTGTGCGGACGCCTACCGACGTCGCAAGGTTTCTGCGAATTCCGCTTCTTGGCGTCATCCCCGATGCATCCGAGGATAGTCAGGTTCACCGCGTTGAGCTATGTCACGTAGTTCGCCAGGCGCCTTATTCAGCTACAAGCGAATCGTACAGGCGTTGCCGGATAAACTTGAAGCTGTCCGGCCCTGCGGATTCTTTTAAGACTTTGCTCATCAGCAGCGGCTCGGCCCGCGACGGCAGGACTTCTGTGGCGGTGAATCTGGCAACGACCTTTGTCGCCGCGGATAAAAAAGTGCTGCTGATAGATGCGAACTTCAGGCGGCCGAATCTTCATTTGCTCTTTCCGAAGCAGCAGGTCAATGTCTCGGCAAAGCATTTTGATTTTGGTCTGAGCAGCGTCCTGACGAACCAGTGCACCCCCGCCGAGGTGGTCAGGCCGAGCGGTATAGAGGGCCTCGATATAATCGACTGTGGTCCGTTGCCCGCCAGTCCGGCCGAGCTGCTCGGCGGCGCGAGAATGGAAAAGTTGCTCGCCAGACAGCGCAAGAGCTACGATTATATTATAATTGACTCACCGCCCATATTACTGGTCAGTGACGCCAAAGTTCTCGCTGGCCTTGTCGATGCCACGCTATTGGTATTCAACGCTGCCGCTACTACAAGAGGCGCCGCGCAAAGGACTATTCACGAATTGAAGCAGGTCAACGCCCGAATAATCGGCTGCGTGCTCTTTGCCGCAAGGGCGATCAAGGGCGGTTATTTCCACGAGCAATTCAAATCTTACAGGAAATATCAGAAGAAAGCACAACTTGCCGGTAGCACCGCCTGAGTTTCCTGATATAATAAAGAATATTTTTCGACTTCTTGAATCCTGTAATTCGAATTCTTAACGAGAGGCTGATTTGATGGAGAAGTTTTTGGTTACCGGCGGTGCCGGCTTTATCGGTTCGAACATTTGCAAAAGGCTCGTTTCCCAGGGCTGCTTTGTAAGAGTTGTTGACAATCTTATCACGGGCAAAAAGAGCAATCTTGCCGAAGTGATAGAAAAGATAGAATTTGTCCAGGCCGATATGGGCGATTCGGAGGTCGCCCAGTCGGCCATGAAAGGCGTCGACGCTGTTTTGCACCAGGGGGCTTTGCCCTCGGTCCCGGTGAGTGTTGACAATCCTGCCGCCACGCACAGACACTGCGTGGACGCAACGTTCACGCTTCTTCTGGCTGCTCGTGATGCCGGCATAAAGCGTTTTGTTTATGCAGCGAGTTCCTCGGCTTACGGCGACGCACCAGACTCGCCCAAAGTCGAAACGATGCCAGTGAGTCCTCTTTCTCCCTATGCGGTTGCCAAGCTCACAGGCGAGTATTATTGCTCGGTTTTCTGCAGGATATTCGGTCTTGAGACCATTTCGCTGCGGTATTTTAACGTCTTCGGACCGCAGCAGGATCCAACGAGCCAGTACGCCGCCGCGATTCCGGCTTTTGTTACGTCCATATTGAAAGGCCAGCCGCCGACCGTTTACGGCGACGGCGAGCAGAGCCGCGATTTCACTTATATTGACAATGTAATCGACGCCAACTTGCTGGCGGCACGGGCCAAACGCACGAACGGAGAGGTTATAAACATTGCCTGCGGCCGGGCCGTAACCGTCAACGAAATAATCGATATGATAAACAAGCTGCTCGGCAAAAATATCAAGCCCAGATATGCCGCCCCGCGTCCCGGCGACGTAAAGCACTCCCTCGCCGATATCACCGCCGCCAAAAAACTAATCGGTTTCACGCCGTCAATTCAATTTGAAGATGGCCTGCGAAAAGCAATAAACTGGTACCGCGACAATCTTCTGTGATTTGTCCTAAAGGGTGTTGTGGATTAGTTTTTCTTATTTTATTTGTTTAATTGTTCGCCTTCCAATCGGGCGATTATTACGGCTCCACAGGCGTCTCCCCAGACGTTTACGGTCGTCCGGCACATGTCCAAAATTCTGTCCACGGCCAAAATCATTCCAATGCCTTCCAGCGGCAGATTCACGGCTTTTAGCACGATTACCATCGTCACCAGCCCGGCTCCGGGAATGGCGGCGGCCCCTATCGACGCAAGCGTTGCCGTGAGCATGATGACCATTTGCTGGCCGATGCTCAGGTCTATGCCGTATGCCTGGGCGATAAATATTGCGGCGACCGCCTCGTACAGGGCCGTGCCGTCCATGTTCATCGTAGCACCTAACGGCAGCACGAAGCTCGTTACCTTATTCGATACGCCGGTGTTTTCCTGCAGGCAGTCCATTGTAATCGGCAGCGTCGCAGCGCTGCTGGATGTGCTGAAAGCCGTTGCCAGGGCGCTGAGCGCGTCCTTTGTTAATTTCAAGGGCGAATATTTGCCGATGGTTTTCACCAAAGCCGGCAGCGTCACACATGCGTGAATAAGCAGGCCGATGACCACCGTAGCCATATACACGACCAGGGGCTTTATAACGGACAAGCCCATCGAGCCTATTGTGTGGGCCATCAGGGCAAACACTCCGAAAGGCGCAAGGCGCATAATCCAGTCGGTTATTTTCATCATCACCGTGTTGAAGGCTTCGAAGAGAGTCACTAACGGCCTGCCTTTTTCCCCGATGCTGCTTATAGCAACTCCTAAAAGCAGAGAGAAAAATATGACCGACAGCACCTTGTCCTTTGCCATGGCGTCGAACAGGTTCGCCGGAATAATGTCTTCGATGATTGAAACCATCGAGGGTTCTTCTCTGCTCGACGAATCGGCTGCCGGCTTGCTGCCGATGTCTATACCGATTCCGGGTCTAATCAGATTGACCAGAACGAGCCCGAGACCCGCCGCCAGAATCGTCGTGGTAATATAATAAATGAAGGTCTTCAGGCCTATCCTGCCCAATTTGCGAACGTCGCCGAGACTAACGACGCCGGCTACCATCGAGGCCAGAATCAAAGGTATGATAATCGCCTTGAGCAGCCGGATGAACATGTCCCCCAC
>Ga0172362_10005532_pt1 | contig 10949 bp, 7 predicted proteins | sample LakKivs1_kivu2a2_FD_114534 | JGI IMG/M metagenome (GOLD analysis project Ga0172362, IMG submission 114534) | Sediment microbial communities from Lake Kivu, Rwanda - Sediment s1_kivu2a2 | ecosystem: Environmental > Aquatic > Freshwater > Lake > Sediment | place: Rwanda: Western Province, Lake...
GATGCCTCCAAGCGGGTTAGTTGGGTTATAACCAAGCCCAATGATAACCCCTTTTCCGCTTGGAGAGCAACTTCACTAACTCCACGCTATTCTGTGGTGCTACCCTGACGGCGCAACTGCTGAAGAAATCGTCCAGCAGTATCCCTCCTTGAATCTCGCCGATGTCTATCACGTGATCGGCTATTACCTCCGATGGCCATCGGAAGTCGAAGCGTACTTGCAACAACGAGAAGTCCAGGCGAACGCGGTGCGAATGCAGAATGAGTCCCGCTTTGACCCTCAAGGCGTGCGTGACCGCTTGCTGGCTCGCCGCGCCAGATGGAAATAGAATCTCAGAGATCGTGATGCTGATGCCCAACGGATACCATCGGCACACTCTGATCATCCGCTCCATTGCTCTCCTCATAGCCATTATTGAGGAGTCATTGCCTGCTGGGAGGGGATGATCACCAGGTGTCAGTTCACACCACGTAGTATCCAAGACCTCCCACAGGGAGGTTTTTCTGTTGATCTCTCCATCCTCCCCCGTCGTCGCTGCGAGGGAGATAGCACAGCTAGGGGAGCTGTGGGGAGCTCCAAAGGCTGACCCTTCATGACAGAAAGGGGGAGAGATGAGGAACCTGGAACTGTACGACACAACCCTTCGCGATGGGGCTCAGAGAGAGGGGATCTCCTTCTCACTGGCGGATAAGGAGAAAATCGCCCGCAAGCTGGACGAGTTGGGGATTGACTACATCGAGGGGGGATGGCCAGGCTCCAATCCCAAGGACGCGGAGTTCTTCGAGCGCGCATCCCACCTGGGCCTGCACCAGACCGTAGTGACCGCTTTCAGCATGACCTGCCGGGTGGGGATGGACCCGGCCGAGGACCCCAACATGCAGCAACTCCTCGCGGCCAACACCGAGGTGGTGGCCGTGGTGGGGAAAAGCTGGGACCTGCATGTGCATGAGGTATTGCGCACCAGCCTGGAGGAGAACCTGCGCCTGATCACCGACACCTGTGCTTTTCTGCGGGCCCACGGCCGGCGCGTCTTCTACGATGCCGAACATTTCTTCGATGGCCTGAAGGCCAATTCCGACTATGCCCTGGAGACACTGCGAGCCGCAGATCGAGGTGACGCGGAACGGATCATCCTGTGCGACACCAATGGTGGAGCCCTGTCCTCCGAGATTGCCCAGGCTATGGACCAAGTGCGGCGGACGATAGATGTACCCCTGGGCATCCACGCCCACAATGATGCAGAGCTGGCCGTGGCTAACACCCTGATAGGAGTGGAACATGGAGCGGTGCAGGTGCAGGGCACCATCAATGGCTACGGTGAGCGATGTGGCAATGCGGACCTATGCTCCGTGATCCCCAACCTTCAGCTCAAGATGGGGTTTGAGTGCCTGTCCTCCGAACAACTGGCACACCTCACTGAGGTCTCGCACTATGTGGCCGAGATCGCCAACCTCAGCCACAATCCCTTCCAACCCTACGTGGGGGCCAGTGCCTTCACCCACAAAGGGGGCATGCACGCCGACGCGATGGCCAAATGCGAGGAGAGCTATCAGCACATCAATCCCCTGTTGGTAGGCAACCGCAGCCGGGTGGTCGTCTCGGAATTGTCGGGCAAGGCCAATGTGCTGGCCAAAGCCCGCGAGTTCGGCATCTCACTGGAGGAAGACCCCCAGCAGGTGCGGGCCATCGTGGCGCGGGTCAAGGAGCTGGAGAGCCAGGGCTTTCAGTTTGAGGGGGCGGAGGGATCCATGGAGCTGCTCATGCGGCGGACGCAGCTGGGATACCAGCCTCCTTTCGAGCTTCTGGACTTCACGGTGCTGGTGGAGAGCCGGTGGGGGCGGGGGCTGGTGTCTGAAGCGATGGTCAAGCTGCGCATTGGTGACGAGGTGATCCACACTGCAGCCGAAGGCAACGGCCCGGTCAATGCCTTGGACAAGGCGGTGCGCAAGGCGCTCTTACCCGTCTATCCCCAACTGAAGAATGCGCACCTCACGGACTACAAGGTGCGCATCCTGGACGAAAAGGAGGGTACCGGTGCTCAGGTGCGGGTGCTCATCGACTCCGCCGACGACGGGCGCAGTTGGAGCACAGTAGGTAGTTCCACGAACATTATCCAGGCCAGTTGGCAGGCCCTGGTGGACAGCCTGGAGTATGCCATTCTAAAGAATGAATGGGGGCGGAGTTAGTTGTAGTAGGGGCAGGTCTGAGACCTGCCCCTACTCCCGCAGCAGTTGCCACAGAGCCTTCGCCTGTGGATCCCGACCTACAGCCGCCGGATGGTAACGGTCCAAGTGCCAGCGGGCTGGGTTGTTGAGGATGTACTGTCGGATGGCCTGGAGAGCCTGCTCGCTGCGGATAATGTGTTCCCAGTAGTTGCGTTGCCACACGGGAGCACCAAGGGTGCCCCGCATCTGGTTGATGCGACGGGTGACCACCCGATTTGAACGCGCCTACGATGGTACCCAATGACCCCGGTGCTACCCCACAAGGCGGGTAGGGGCGAGGCTCGCCCCTACAACCTTCGATCCAGAGAATGCCATGAATGTGGTTGGGCATCACCACAAAGGCGTCTAGGGTCACATACGGACGCAATTGCGCTGTATGATGCCATTCCTCGTCCACGATCCTCCCATACTCGCTCAACACCATCTCGCCATCTACCACCTCATCCAACAGGCATTCTCCCCCGTGGGTGCAGATCGTGACAAAATAGCCCCCGGTTGGGTATAGTTGTACCCTGGCAGGCGGATGGAGTGTCGCTGGCGTTTCTCAAGATCGTAACCTCCCACCCTATCCCCCCAACTCCTCCCCACTCAGCCCCCACACTTCTGCTACCGCCTGGTCCACAGCAGGTGAGGCCAAAGTTGACGATACTTGCCAGCCAGCCACTGCACCACGGAGCGCAACTCGTCACGGTGAGACGGACAGGGGCAGCGACAGCCAGGCGCTGTTGATGAACTGACCATCCGCTGCCTGCCGATACATGGTCAACCGCACGGCCACCGGCTGACCCCCATCCGGGGTGCGGATCAGGTAGTGATCCCTGACGATCTCGCCCTTGCTCCAGCGAGAGGTGGGATACCAGCCATCCACGGGGTGGGCTCGATCCGCCTGGGCCAGGATGTCCTGAGGCCCCCATGGGGGATCGTGACTCACCAGGTGGACCGCCACACTGTAATCAAAGAGCGGGATATCCTCCGCCTGCCAATAGATGGTCAACAGGTAGGTCTTCGGGCTCGTCAGCATCAGTTGCGCTGAAAGGATCCGAATGAAATTGCCCAGCTCAAGGCTTGTACCCGCTGGGACCTCAGCGGCGTGGAGGAGAGGTACAGTGCCGAGCTCAATTACGCCGGGTGCAGCGGAAGTGAGGTGAACTCGCCCCAGGCGTTCCTCCCACCAGGAAATCGGGCAGCGGTACATCGTCCGGCTGAGCGTCAGCAGGCGGCTTCCGTTAGCGATCAATTCCCCGAAATGGGCATCGTGGGGCACCAGATTGAGGCCGGGAAGCTGCCCCCGGAATGCCTGCGCGTAGGCCAGGGCCCAAAAGTCACGTCCCCACAGCGCCATGAAAGCGATCGGGCGGCTCTCTACAGGATAAGCCACCTGCTCTGCAGTGGCGATGATCTCCTCTGCTGCTCGATCCCGGCTGATGGCCAGAACCGCCGGGCGGTGAGCCACCACCAGCCCCAGCAGCAGCGCGACCATCACCGCCGCCAGAGGCCATGTGGTCCAAGGCAGACAGCGGGCTAGCCAGCCGGCCAGCAGCGCCAGTCCCACCCCGCTCAGGAGGACCATGGGCAGCTTGGCTGCCAGGAGCGCATCGGATACACGGCCCTCCCAGATCAGAATGCACAGGGGGACATAAGGCACCCAGGCCAGGGTCAAAGCCAGGGCTCGACAGCGCTGCCCGGACAAAGCTGGGAGAAGCAGCCCCAGAAGTCCCAAGGCCAACACGAAAAGTGGCAGATCGTCAGCCAGGATATTCAACATGCCTTCGGCCCGTATCCCCACCTCGGCTAAGCTCCTCGGCCATTGTACTACCCTTTCGACTTTGGTGTCCGTTACCATGGCCCAGAAACCATGCCACGTCCCGGGGGAGACGCTGGACATCCAACTGGCCCCCTGCCAGGCGCGAAGGGGAAGGTATAGATACACCAGAGGGGCCAGGGCCACCAGGCCAGCCATCGGGAGAAGCTCCCGGCCGATGGACCGAAGGCGGGGCGTTACCAGCAACAGCGTAACTGGCGCCAGGAGGAGGACGCTCCGTTGGTGGGTGATGCCCTGACTGAAGGCCAGAGCGAGTAGGAGCAGATTAGCCCGCTGGCCCTTTCCCTCGAAGCGAAGGGCCAGAAGCAGGGACGCGGCGACGAAGGCCGTGGTCAGAGTGTGCACCTCGGCTAGAGAGGCATCCGCCCAAAAGGAGGTGGAGAGAGCCGCCACCAATCCACCCCAGGCCGCTGCCGGAGCTGGCGATCCCAAAGTGTGAGCCAGAAGGGTCAGCAGGGCCACCGTCACCCCACCCCAGGCGGCCGACCACAGCGATGCTCCAACCGCCGGCTCCAGGCCGAGGAGGCGCATCCCGTTGACGAACAGCAAGCCAGTCAAGCAGTAAAGGGGATATCCCGGCCGGTGCACCAGGCCCCAACGAGGCAGCGCGTTCTGGAAGTTGCCTACGTTGGTGGCGTAGGGGTGTTCGCTGCCGTTGATGTCTGTCTGCAATGTGGACAGGAACAGGGCAAAGGCGATCACAGCCGCTAGAATGGCCCACAACGTGACACCCTGCGAGAGTGAGGCTAGATGGCTTTTCAGTTCCTCCCCAAAGGCCAGCCCTTGTTCAGGGCCCACTTTGAGTATCATCATGCTATAGCCATCAAGTGAAAAGGCAGAAGGCAGAACGATTCTGCCTTCTGCCTTCCGACTTTTATGGTACCACTGGCGCGAGCCAGAGGAAGAGCAGTCGCCGGCGCAGTTGCTTCCAGGTGTGTATCACCTGGTACTTGTCCTCCCCCGTCAGGGGATGGGAACTGTAGCGCGCCCGGACGTAGGCCTCGGTGAGCAAGTTAACCTCCCGGCGTGCCAGCCGGATATCCCGCGCCACCCGCTCCGCCCAGTGGGCTGTGTCCAGCGCCCGCTCCTGAAGCCGGCTATTAAACGCTTGGGCGTACTCCACTGGCGTCTGGTTGGGTCGAGGCATGACCTTCAATCGCATCCCGTAGCGGATCAGCTGCTCCCAGAAGCGGCCCACGTAGTCCGCTGGCGTCATCCGTGCCTGCCGCCAGCGGCGCCACCCGGATAGGGCCAGGAAGGCCAGCCAGAGCATCAATCCCCCGGCGATGGCCACCGACCGCCAGTCCCATCTAGCCGCCGTGTCCGCCTCCTCGGGTAGGGACTTGGGAGGCAGACGCTGTGTGGTCCCCCCACCCAATGGAGACGGAGGTGCACCAGGGCGGTAGAAGACAGACCGCGCCGCAGTGGGCTCGAACTCAACCCAGCCGTAAGAGGGGAAATAGATCTCCACCCAGGAGTGGGCGTCCCTCTCGATCACGGTGTACTTGCCCCGAAGGTAGTCATAGCTGCCCATGGCATAGCCCACCGCCAGGCGGGCTGGAAGCCCCACGCTGCGGGCCATGACGACCATGGCGGAGGCATAGTAATCACAGTATCCCTGTTGCAGCTCGAAGAGGAAGTAATCCACTACATCCCGGTTGCGAGGGGGGGAGGGGATGTCCAGGGAGTAGTCATAGTTGCGCAGGTAATTCTCCAGGAGCAGCGCCTGGTCATAGGGGGTTTCTGCCTCTTTCACCACCTGCTCAGCCAGTTCCCTCACCCGTGAGGGGAGGGTGTCTGGCAACTGCAGGTAGTGCTCTGTCACCCACTCCGGGTATTCATCCCCTGCAGCCCGCAGTTGGTCAGAGGTCACCTCGGGCACCAGCGAGACCGCTGTGTAGGTGATCTCTGTGGAAGAGCTCTCCACGCCGATCAGATCGCCGGCGCTCCGCCACCTGGATTGGGCCGGCTGATCGAAAATAAAGGGCTGGTTGGCAGCGTAGAGGGCCAACTCGTAGGGGGTCAAAAGCTCAAATTCCTGCTTCAGCCGCTTGCGTGCTTCCCACTCACCGAGGTTGGAGATGGCCTGATTGGCCAGAAGGGACCTCTCCTCTTCCGCCGAGTTCTGCCACCCCCGCCCATTGTACACATCGTAGGTCATGCTCCGCCAGTAGTGCTTGGGAGCCCTCTCTAACTCTTCGAGCCTCAGGTAGTATTCCTCCTCACGCACAGGGGGAGGCGGTTCGTCGGTATCCACATACATCACCACCCGACTGCCCAGCTCCTCTCCCTGGCGCAGCAGGTGCAGTCGGGGCAGTCCGGAGATGGCGCTCATCGGGATGCCGCCCACGATGGGCCCGGCAGGGATCTCAGGGCCCTCCTCCGCAGGGCCGGCGGGGTTCTCCACCTCGTTGAACAGCCGGTCGGCGGTATCGGCCATTACCCGCCAGGGCTGCTCGGCATACTTCCAGAAGAGGATAGACACCTTGTAGGTGGTGATGTAGGGAAAAAGGTAGGCCAGCCCCAGCATCACGGCGGAGGTGAGCAGCCCGGCCATGGCCACGTCCAGCCGGATGGCCTCCGCGTAATCCATCCCCGTCCGCTTCCATTTCTGCTCCAGGGCGAACAAATGCTCCCAGGCGGAGAGGAAAATCACCCCCGCCAGAAAACCCAGCAGGTACCACTGTCCCTGACGGCTGTAGAAGACATTTACCGTCAGGCCCAGCCCCACTGGCAGGAAAGAAGCCAGCACCTGCCGCCGGCGGTAGAGGCCCCAGGCGGCGTAGGCGCTGATCCCCCATACTATCAGCCCCATCAACAGCAGAAACACGGTACTGGTCGGATCGGTAAAGGGCTCACCTGTCAGCGCGGAGTAGCCCCACCACCAGATGTGGGCATAGAACAGCTCTGCCCGCTCCCCTACTTGGAGGGCCAACTCCCGGAAGGGAAGGTCAGGGGACAGAGTGTGGGTCCACCATAGCTGCCACAGCCATCTCACCCCTCGGATGATCTCCTCCACCAAAGGGACGAGGGGAGGAAGGATGCGGCCTATCTGGTTGGCCACGAACTCGGCCCCTATCGCAGCGGACACCAGGGTCGCCAGCCAGCCAGGGAAGGGGGATTTGGCCAGCAGGATGCCCAGCAGGTAGGCCGCCAGCGCGATGGGCACGGTGGTGCTCAGCCCGGGAACCCAATTGATCTCCGCCATGACCAGGGGCAGGCAGAGCACCAGGCCCAGGCCCAGGATGAAGGTCAGCCATCCCTCTTCTGTTCTCAGCGTGCGAAATAGTCGAATGACCAGGCCCATGTTCTCTACACTCCTACCCTGTGGGGCCGGCGCACGGCGATGGCCCGCCCGGTGCCCAGCACCTTGAACTCCCAACGGCCAGCCGGCTGTTGGAGTCGGATCTGGAAGGGATAGCCCTGAGCGACAATGTGGGTGGGGATGCCTTGATCGGCCAATAGAGACCGCATGGCCAGCGTCCGGCCATCCGTGCGGCCATCAAAGGAAGCCGCATCCAGGAGGATGGCCGTGGTCGCAATCCCCCGTTGGCTCAGCGCCAGAAGCTCACCCGCCCATGCGGGATCGGTGGAGGGGGTGATGACCAGGGCCGTGGTCCCCCGCCTCAGGTTCCGCCTCTCCTCCTCCAGCGTCTCGGCAAGAGTGCCATTGCTGGCCGTGGTGACATGGGCCAACCCTCGGAGTATGCGCCATAAATGCCCCCGTCCCTTGCCCAGGGGGATAAAGACCCGCTCTCCGCCGTGGGCCACCAGCCCCACAGCGCGGTTTTCCCTCAGGACGCGATCGGCCAGGGAGGCGGCCAGGATCACCCCGTACTCCTCGGTAGATTCCTCCCCCTCTCCGGCCTGCACGCCCTCATCCATGTCCAGGATGATCCACAGATCGCCTGAGGGCTCCTGGTCAAACTCCTTGGACATGATCTTCTGCCGGCGGGCTGTAGAAGGCCAATGGATGCGGCGGAAGCTGTCACCTGGGGCATAGTCCCGGATGCCGGCCGCATTGGTGGTGACGTGAAGCGCCCGCACATGGGAGCGGATGGAGCCACTGGTGGTCCCTTCAGGCAATTGGATGGGCGGCAGATTGGCTACCGGGGGATAGACGAGCAAGGTCTCAAATTCGGGGTACTGAAGGATAGCGCTGAAAAGGCCAAAGGGATCGCCCATCCGTACCTGCCAGGGGCCCAGGGTGAAGAGCCCTCGCTGGCGACAATGACCTTGAGTCGTCCAGTGCCGCTCGCTGTTGGCAGGGAGCGTCTCCACCCGGCTGGCGGAGTAGCCGGGCACATCGGAGTCATCGTTGATCTCTGCCCACAGGACAGGCAGGAAGGAGACGTTCACCAGAGCGAACTGCTCCTCCAGCAAGTCGCCCACTTGAATCCAGGTGTAGCGCAGATCGCGAAAGGCCCGCACCCGCTCGGCCATCTCCCGTGCCCACAGGTAGGATATCACCAACAGCCCTCCCAGACCGCAGATGAGGTAGATCCACACCCGGGAGGGGCTGACAAGGTGCTGGAACAGAAACACGGTAAGCAGCACCAGGGGCAGGTGACTGTTCAAGTTCAGCGTTACGACGGGTTTCTGCAGTCGCATGTGTTCCACTCCAAAGCTTCTCAACACTCAAGAGGGTAACGGGTTGACGAGGCATCGAGTCAACAAGGAGTCAGCCCACTCATTGCTCCATCCACCCGTTACTCGTTGCCTCTACTTGATGTTACACCCATTTTGTGCCATAATGGTCAGTGCGCTCAGCTTCGCAGATTAGGAAAAGCTTGCTGTGGACAAGAACCTTCAGCTTAGCCACTTGTTATTATATCCAGTTGTCCACCTTGGGTCAAGGACTGAACTCGTTTTTTGCGACTTTTGGGCCTCCATTTTAGGCTTTTCGGCGTAAGGTCACCAGAGGGCAATCTTCACAGTTGCCCCCGCTTTTAGGATAATACATCCATGGACAATCGTATCCACATGCTGATCACTACTGACCAGCACCATCGAGACGTCCTCGGTTGCTACGGGGCGACGGTGGTGGAGCCAAGGTTAGACCTTGGGCGAGAGAAGTCCGCCGAGACTCGCGTGAACAAGCGCCATAGCGTCCAAGCGCCTAAACGTCGGGGCTGAGACGCAATGACGCTACGACGCGAAGACGCTGCTTGACAGAGGTCCCCATGACCTGGATGTCGCAGAGGATCGTAGACCTGGCTGATTCGCTCTATGATCTCTATTACACCCGCAAATACAAGACCCTCTCTCATCACCTGGGGATGAGCCCCTCACCGGAAGCGCCTACGCGACAGGGGTTTATTATCCTCCAGATTGACGCCCTATCCCACAAGGATTTGTTGGCCGCCATGGAGGGAGGCTATATGCCCTACCTGACCCGCCTCTGTCGCCGGGGAGAGCTGAAGCTGGCCCGCTGGCGTTGTGGAGTGCCCAGCACCACCCCTGCGGTGCAGGCGGGCCTGATGTTCGGCAACAGTTTTGACATCCCCTCCTTCCGCTGGTATGATAAGCAAACCGGGCAGCCCATTGTGTGTCAGCTGCCCCACCACGCTCAGGCCATACAGCAGCGCATTGCCGCCGGACGCCGAGGTATCCTGGAGGGAGGCTCCAGCTATGTGAGCCTCATGGATGGCGGAGCCCGCCTCTCCCTGCTCACCGTCAGTGCCTTCAACCGGCATCACTTTTTCGAGAGCGTCCGGGGCGCGGGGTTCCTCCTGCTCTTCTGTCTCAACCCCCTGCGGGTAGGGCGCGTGATCATGCTCTCCCTGTGGGAGTACCTGCGCGATGTGGGATTGTCTGCCTGGCGATTGCTTCGCGAGAGGAAGCTGCGCCGCCCCCAGCCCTTGTACTCCCTGTCCCAGGTGATCGTCAACGTAGTGTTCCGTGAGATCCAGACCTTCGCCTGCCTGTTGGACATCTACCGGGGCGTGCCGGCGATCTACACCAACTACTATGGCTACGATGAGGTGGCCCACCATTTCGGCTCCACCAGCCAGGAGGCCCTGCGGGTGCTCAAAGGGATTGATGCTCAGATTCGCCAGATTGACCAGATGAGGCGAAAATACCAGCGCCGTCATTACGATCTGTACATCCTGTCCGATCACGGCCTGACCCCCGCTCAATCCTTTCAGGAGGCCTTTGGCTGCTCCCTGGCCGACTTCATCGCCCAGCAGACGGGCCGGGAGGTGTGGGATGAGCGGCCTGGGGAGTCCGAAAAGAGGACCAGTGTGGACCAGACCCGCGTGATCCTGGAGGAGCTGGAATCCATCGAGGCCCATCTTTCGTCGCGCCGCGGCGCTCGCTTCGTGCGGGCGGCCCGCCGATACCTGGCCGCTCGAATACCTCCTTTCTGGCCCGAGGATTGGGACCTCAGTCGGCGGAGGGACATCGTCGTGCGCAGCTCGGGCTCACTGGCCCACGTCTACTTCAACGTCACCCCCAGGCCCCTGGAGCTCAGCGAGATCGCGCTGCTCTACCCCCAGCTTTTGCCCCGTCTGGTAGAACACCCCGCCATCGGGCTGGTGATGGGTCGGGAGGGGGATGATGTAGTGGTCATGGGCCCTCGGGGCACACTGACCCTAAATGAAGGGCAACCCCGAGTGAGGGGGGAGGATCCCCTGGACACATTGGCCGACGCACCCCTGGCCGTCGAGGAGCTTCGCCAGATGGCCCGTTTTCCCCACAGTGGCGACCTCATCCTCCTTGGAGCCTGGGAGCCACATCCACCCCAACGGGTGATTGCATTTGAGGATCAGGTGGCCAGCCATGGCGGATTGGGCGGCGAGCAGTTGTACCCCTTCATCCTGTACGCCGACCATCGGAAGTTGAATCCCGATCAATTGACCAACGCCTGCAAGCTGTACACCTTTTTCCGTCAGACCTAC
>Ga0172362_10005533_pt1 | contig 10945 bp, 13 predicted proteins | sample LakKivs1_kivu2a2_FD_114534 | JGI IMG/M metagenome (GOLD analysis project Ga0172362, IMG submission 114534) | Sediment microbial communities from Lake Kivu, Rwanda - Sediment s1_kivu2a2 | ecosystem: Environmental > Aquatic > Freshwater > Lake > Sediment | place: Rwanda: Western Province, Lake...
CCTTCTTAATGTGCACATAACACGTTTTCAGGTTCGAACAAATGGTTTGAGTGAGGTGAAAAATCAGTGAAGGGCAGAATAGTTAGATGGTTCGATTATAGAGGATACGGCTTTATCGATGTTGAAGGGCAGGAGAAGGATATCTTCGTCCACACTAGTGATGTTAAAGGGTTTTCCAGTCCCCAAGTGGGTGACACGGTCGAGTTTGAAATCAGGGAAAGCTACAAGGGACCGAGAGCTGTGAACGTAGAAATCGTGTAGACGCTAAGCTAAAACATTCCTTGGGAGCAAATAATTTGCTTCCTTCGATTCTTTTTGAATCCTAGCCCATTCTTACACTGACAATTGTTCTTATTTTGGGAATGTCAGTCGATCCCCGACTAATTCTAGGCACAGATTGTGGGCCATGAGTTCCAAGAGTTGCAGTTCCATAGCTTGCTAGATTTTGCGGTCAAGTCTCTTATTCCCTCTCCCTCAGAGAATACGTCATTACTCACTTAGGAGCTAAAGCGCTACCCGACTCTCTTCGCCAAGAGTCTGTCAACTTTTCTCTTGAGGTTCCCAAATACTTTCCCGTAGCCCTCGTCCTGCTTCAAGAAATCTCCGATTGCGCCAAGAACATCGTTCCTCATCGAATCTAAGTCGCAGTAGAACCGCATTCTTTCAGCCAATACTTGCACACGGCCAACCTTATCAACTGCAATATCAGCACGCAAATCAGCAAAACTCGCACCCAAGTCTATATCATGCACGATGATTCTATTGTTATGAACAGATATCCTCGCCATCTCATTCTCTTCCTTAATAGATGATCGCGCCTCTCTTAAATGCACCATTGGCGAAGGCTTCTTTCTCTTTGGAGATATTCTCAAGGTCGGCAAAACATATGGGCATCAGGAGGAGATCGGGGTTAGCAAGAGATTCATGGCAGATGATACTCCCTACTTTTCGGGAACTAAGTCAAAACTGTAGAAACTAGACTCATTTCAGAGTTGAGGCTATTCCATGGGTGGACACTTCAGATAGTGCTGCGGACCTGCATTTCCAGCTGTCTTAGTCTCTTATCCTCGTTGAGAAAGGATTCAATCGAAAGGATGAGCTCCTTGAGTAAGGAGTATCGGGCGAAGTATAGTTGGCGCTCGCCTTCAGTGGTTCCGAGGAGGTCCCATGAGGCGAGGACTGCGAATTCCTCGCGTGCGTCCGAGAGGACTTTGCTCAGAACATCAAGGCTTTTCATCTCGTCCATGGATCGACACCCTATGCGTAAAGATGCTTGATTTCATCCAAGCATGGCGCGGGGCATAATGCTCTTTGTGAATGTTCAGTACGTGTCCCAGTTCTATGCTCTCCGTTTAAGGTGATTTCAGTTCCTTATCCCAAGGTGAAGAGTTGGGCTCGGCCGTCGAGATGCGCTACTAGGATGTCGCCATTTGAAGCCACAGCTATGTCATGGGCCGTCGAGAGTTGCCCACATCCTCCCCCAGGACTTCCAAAGAATCCCACGATTCTCCCGGATCGGTCAACCTTGGTCACGCGGGCATTCTGCCCATCACATACGTAGAAGTAACCGTCTTGAGCGTAAACGATACTGAAGGGTTTGCCGATGTGGGTCCATTGCCGCAGGAAATTGCCTTCAGGGCTGAAGACCTCCACGCGCCATTTGGTGCGATCGGCAACATAGACGAGGCCTTCAGCATCCGTTGTGATAGCGTGGGGTAGGACAAATTGGCCCTCTCCTTCGCCTTCTGAGCTCCACTGTCCTAGGAACCTCAAGTTCTTATCGAAGCGGGCTACGCGCCTGTTCCCGTAGCCGTCTGAGACGTAGAACTCGCCTCTCAAGCCGAAGGCGATGTCGGTGGGTTGGTTGAAGTGTGTTCCGTCTTCTCCTTTGACCCCCTTCGTTCCAAGGGTCCTAAGGAGCTTCCCATCAGGTGAGTACAGGTAGAGGATGTGTCCACCGTCGTCGATCAACAAGATGTTATCATCCCTGTCGCACTTGGCCATGTGGGGGCGAACAGGCACTCGTCAACTTTTCACGATGCTCAAGACCCACGTTCATACATCACTACACGATCTAAAAAATGAAAAAACATTCATTACAAAGTCTTATTAGGCCAAGGCCAAGTTTCGACATATTGGTGATGAGATGAAAATCATTGAGTTGAGCAAAATGGTGCCAACCGCTCAGCCCACGGGGGGAATCTGGGAGGTCGGACCCGTCTACGTCACCCCAGGGGTGAACAAGCAGGCGGGCTCGACGAAGATCAATATAGCCAGAGTCACCTTCCCACCTGGCTGCAGGACGATTCTACACGCGCACGAGCACGAACAGGTCCTATACATTATTGAGGGGCAAGGCATACTCGCAACGGAGACGGAGGAGAATATCGTGTACCCTGGAACACTGGTGCTGGTTCCGCCGGGAGAGAAACATTGGCACGGGGCCACAAAGGATAGTTTCATGTCTCATCTGTCGATCACGAACATAATCTGAATGGATACCTGAAGAGCAGATGATGTCTCAACGTGTGATCGGTGTAGGAGTCACATCCTCAGACTCAGGCAAGTATCGAGCCCAAAGATCTTCGCAGTTGTGGACATGGATGAAGCCGCGGCTAAGAGGGGACGGAAGCGGCTGGGTTTACTCTATGGCAGAAGGATTATTGGGAGCTGCTCAGGCACGGTGTTGTATCCAAGAAGGTAAGCATTTCCCTTGGCAACCGGCGAGGATGGATAGTTCTGTCCGCTTATGAGTCCCAGAGGATAGGGGAGGTAGACCTATCGCTCCCCTAGAAGGGCTAATGAGACAAGCGTCTCTTTTGAAGGGTATTCCATTATTCTTGTAACGAACTGACCATCCATACCAGTGAGATGTATGAGACGGGGATCGCGCTCGTTATCTGCCCCAGTAAGAGTACTCTCACAGCTGCGACGACCATCAGGATTCCTGCGACAAGTTCGATGCTGTTCTTCCTCAGGAGATGCCCCAATCGATAGTTGTTTCTTATCTCATGCTTTCTGGTATTGCATGTTATACCATACTTGAGAGTCCGCTCGAATGTTAGATTATCTCTTAGAAATCCTTGAAACGCTCCCCTAGCATTGGCAATAAGGCTAGCCGTTATTATAGTGGCTGTCAATGGTATCGTAAGAAGCTTCCGCCCTCTTCTACCGCTGCTTCTGATAACTCCCATAAGCACGGATAGATTCGTAGCCATCGACATGAATGCCATGTATACTGAGAAGGCGAAGGTTCCTAGCCACAAGCTAAGAGTCGTCTCAGGCTCTAGGATTGCCGCTAGGACCCATAGTATGATCGCTATCAAAGCTGCTAGGTGTATGATTGGGGATGACAGGAAGATCAAGGACTCTAGTTTCTGACCGAGGTTCAATTTATCGCTCTTTAGGATGGGCCTCCAAAGTTTCCTGAAGGATTGTGCAGATCCGGCTGTCCACCTCTTCTGCTGCGTCTTCAAGGACATCAATGAGGGCGGCAATTCTATCAGACATGTTGGATTATGCAGATAGAGACTTCTCCACCCGTCTATCTGGACCCTATAGGATAGCTCGATGTCCTCAGTCAGTATGCGCTCGTCCCAGCCGTATTTGTCAAGAACTTCCCTTCGCCACATCCCCGCCTTACCACTGAAGTTCGGTAAGAGGTTATACCAGCTTTTTGCTGGTTGCTCGACAAGATAGTGTACATCCCTCGCTATGGCGTTTGACTCTGTGACCCAGTTGAACCACCTATCCGAGTATTCGCATTTCGTCTGGATGAAGGCCAGTCCCTCATCTTCGCTGAAGTATGTGATCAGTTCCTTCAAGAAGTTCCTTGGTGAAATGGTGCCTGCGTCAGCTATGACTATGTAGTCTCCCTTAGCCGTCTTCAAGCCGTTGTTGAGGGCTCCTGCCTTGAAGCCTTTGCGTTTATCTCTGTGAATAAGACTTATATCGTAACCTTCTTTCCTGTAATGTTTTGTTAGTCTTTCTTCTTTCTGTAGGGTCTCCTTGTCTGTCGAGTCATCTAGTATCTGTATTTGTAGTCTCTCTTTGGGATAATCCAGGCTGGTGACGTTTTCAAGTACACCCTCGACGAGTGTTCTCTCGTTGTAGATAGGTATCTGAACTGTCACAATCGGCAAGTCCTCAGGTGCCGGAGGGTCAGGGTCGTCTCCTCCTTGACTGAAGATCTTCTTTGCGGTCATTAGAGCTATAGCGAGCAAGTTGAAGGTGTAGACACTCAAGAAAGCAGAGATGGCTGTTGCCAGGAGAGTTAGTACCGGGAACACCGCAATCCTCTGACCTTTACGCACGATATGGCTTGTGCTATCGACTAAGGTGGATAAAAAAGTTTCACATCGTAGGACCGGATTAGCGCGCTTTATTCATGGTTTATATATTGATGGGAATACTGCGAAGACCTTTGAGGCCATGACAAGGTCCTCAATAGGCACATGCTCATCCGACGCGTGGGCCTGTCCCTCCACACCTGCCCCGAAGCCTAAGCAAGGTATGCCCTGTAAGTTCTTCAAGGATATCGCGTCGGTGCCTCCTGTCAAGACCTTGAAAGCTGGTTTGGTCCCGGTCGTTCTCTTAATGGCTCTTGCGAGCTGTTTAGCAAATTGTGATCTTGGTGACTCATAGTACCCTGCCCCGACTTGGATGAAATCGGTTGTGACTCCTTCAACGCCGGAATCCTCGATTAACTTGAGAAGGTGGTCCCTTGTCTTCTCGATGTCTATGCCGGGGGTCAACCTGATGTCGAAGTTGGCCTCAGCCGTATCTGGAACCACATTGATTTTCACCCCTCCGTTGAGGATGTTGAGGGCGACTGTAGGATAATCGTATAGGCGTTTTGCGGCTCGTTTCTGTTCTTCGGTCAATTCTTCGGCGGTCAATAGGAAGTTGATGCTCGATCTTATGGCGGGTCTGAGTTCCCGCGGTACATCCAGTCGATAGTTGCTCATCTTTCGGATATGGGGTGCGATCGCCAGTAGCTTCTCTATCGCATTGTCTCCTAGGTGGGGTTGGCTTCCGTGGGCTGTCCTGCCTTTGGCCTTGAGTCGAGTCCAGAGCATCCCCTTGCAGCCGACATCTATGTATGGCCTAGATGGAGTGCTCCCTGAGGAATCGCCTATGATGCAGACCTCTCCCTTGATGATTCCTTCTTGGGCCAGCCATTTGGCTCCGTCTTCACCCCCTACCTCCTCGTCACAGGTGAACCAGAACTCTACATTGTACGGAGGCTCACCTGCTTCATGTAGGGCCTTCGCGGCGACCATAGCCGATGCGCAGCAGCCCTTCATGTCGCTAGAGCCCCTCCCATAGACGAAGCCGTTCTCAACCTCTCCGCCATAGGGCTCGTGCGTCCAAGTCTCTATGTTTCCCTCGGGAACGACGTCTATGTGGCCTAGCCAGAGGATCGTGCGTGGATTCTTGCCTTCGATTCTGGCGACTATGTTGGCCTTGCCCTTGGCCTTCTCATATACCTTCGTCGGGATTCCTTGTCTCTTGAAGTATTCCTCGATGAAGCTGACGCATTCTTCTGTTTCGCCCGGGGGATTGGGTGTAGGTATCTTCACGAGTTCTGAGCAGAGTTCCACTATCTCGTCTTTTGAGGATTCGATGCCTTCAAGTAGCTTTGAGGGTCTCAACGTGTTCTCCTCCTGACTCTCCGTATCACAATCTTGCTGGATGAAAATAAAGCCTTGCAGACTTATGTCCTTTCATAGGCTCATTAAGAAATGCACGGATCATCGCAGAAAAGGTGCTCTGATATTTGCATGATTTACTTCGACTATGCCTTGACCTCGCTACAATCAATCATGGTAAGGGATGATGCTCAACCGCTGTACGGAGATAGGGATGCGAGGGAGTAGCAAGCCGCCTGTTGACTAGGTGGGGGTGAGGAGATTTGAACTCCCGACATTCGGGTCTCGCCACGCTCCAGAGCATCTTCATCCCACCATGGTGGTCGGTTTAGATGTTCTTGGTTCTGGAGCCCGACGTCATACCTGGCTAGACCACACCCCCGCCGAGGGGAGGGATTCCTTTTGGAGCGTATTTTAGGGTTTCGATGTTTGTTGTTCTGTCTGTCAGGGTTCTTTATGACGTGACATTGGCAATTTGACTGCAATAGGCTCACGTACCATATTCAAGTGTGTTTAACGTCAATTAACGTTACAGTAACGCTTTTAAACCCTGAGGCATAGAGTCTAAAACCATGAAGGTCAGGGTCACGGTCCACCGCCCCTACGGAAACATCGAATTTGAAGGCGAATCTCTGGACGAGGTTGTTGAGGCCCTAGAGACTTTTCCAGAATGGTTGGACGTGATCGACCGCCTAGTACCCACGGCCGCGGAGGAGGAAAAGGCCCCAGATCTCTTCGAAGGAGTCGTCGAGATGACATCCGAGGGCCCCCAGCTTGTTGTGGCGAAGGATAGGATAAGCAGCAAGGAAGCCATAAGCATCCTCCTCTACGCCAAGGATCCAGAGCCTATAGAACCGAAGGAGATCGGGAGGCTCCTCAGCCTAAGCGGCCACGGCTCAGCAGGCTTCGGCAGCCGCCTCAGCGAGATGCGTCGAGAAGGAACTGTACTCAAGGAGGGGCAGGGATACAGGCTCAGCAGCGCTGGGAAGAGGAGTGTGGAGGAACTCCTCCCGAAACTGAGTCCTAAAGGAGAGTAATAGAAGTGTCGGAAGAGGGAAAGGTCGAGATGCTCCTCAGGTACAGGGGAATGGAGATTAAGCTCAGCGGTACCCCTAACGAGGTCACCAAGGCCTTCCTAGACTTCATGTCCAAGATGCTACCATCCTACGAGATCGCGACCCGTTTGGTTATGAGCGTCGACCTTGACGAACTCCTGCGTGACTTGGAAGGGATCGTCGCCCTGACTTCTGAGGGCATCATTGTGACGACTCCCAAAGAGAGTATGGGGGAGAGAGAAACGATTCTCCTATACCTCCTCAAGACGAACGTCGGGTACCAGCTTGGGAGACTTGAGGAGGACTCCCTATCCCTCGCCGACATCATCACTCAGACAGGTGGAAAGGCGAGCACGACCGCGGCTAGGCTCAGCGAACTCGTCAGCCAAGGCTGGGTGGAACGAGTTGGCAGAGGCCAGTACAGGATAACCACATTCGGAGTCAAATCCGTCCAAGAGACCATCCTACCGAAACTTAAGACCGGAGGAGAGACCAAGTGAGCAACATCCCAAGACTGAAGCTTCATCTCGAATTAGGCGACACGAAGGTAGACCTTGAAGGCGACCCCGACACAGTGACGAGGGAACTCCTCACCCAACTCGCCAAAGTCTATCCCGCCTTGGAAATGGCGAGGAAACTGACGTTCGCCCCAGACTTGGCCAAGCTCTCAGAGGCTCTGACAGACATCGTCGAGTTCGCTCCTGAGGGAATCGTCTTCAATCGAAGAGAACTCTCTGCGGAGCAGGTGATCCTCATCTGCCTCCTCAGCGGCTACGTCGGCTATCGGCTTGGAAAGATGGAAAGCGATTCCATTTCCCGTTCACTTCTCTCGAAGGTCTCGGGGAAGGCTTTGAAGACGATCGCAAATCAGATTGCCTTGATGGTGGATGAGGGGTTGGTTGAGAAGGTGGGGAAAGCCGAGTACCGCATAACCAGCCTAGGAATCAAGAGGGCCGAAGCAGTCGCTGGAGGGTTGAGGTAGGACATGTCTTCAAGCGATAGACCCTTCACCGTCCGCATCAGGATTGGCAGCAACGAGATAGAGGTCTCAGGAAGCCCTGAGGATGTCGTGAGGACTCTGGGAAACGTCTCCGACCTCATCTCGAAGGTCACCACCGCCTTTGGGAACACGCCGAATCCGCCTCAGGTCCAGGATAGTGAGGAGGTCATCCAGCTATCGGAGGAGTTCCCCTCAGTGGCCATAGATCCTTCAACCTCCTGCCCCGACGCCATCATCCAGCTTCTTTCTACCGACTGGGGGCGAAGGAAGCCTCGGACCCTCGGTGAACTATTGGCTGCCATGAAGGTGAATGCAATGCATTATCCAGAGGGCACAGTCAAGGGGCGTTTGACGGACCTGACGAAGAGGGGGGTTCTCAGGAGAATCAGGAGTGGGAGGGGGTACGAATACATCCTAATCAAGCCCTAGTCCTCGCCCCCGCAAGGGCGTACTGTGATCCCATAGGCCCCTTCTTTCATCGTCTAAGAGCGGAGGGATAGCCGTGGAACTGGCTGATGTGAGCCACATGGTCCCGATGGATTTCTTTGACCTAGGTCGGTCCTCCTTAGAGGAGATGGCTTCCATCACCTCAAGGCCGAGCATAGACGGGGTCGAGTGGTCAGATGAGGCCGGAGACGCCTTAATCCTCAGATTAGGGGGCCATAACGCGCCTCTAATCCGGCTCAGTGAGGCTGGACAAAGTGTCCCCGTCATTGGGATAGACACGACTAACATCGAGTTGGGTCAGACTGGACAGGGAATCCTCTGCGCGGTCCGTGGAACCGTGGTGAAGGCTGAGGAGGGTAGATACGAGTACATTAGACACGGCCCCTTCATCTTCCACATCACGAACACCAACAGGCAGACTCTCTACGAGAATCTAATGGCTTCATTCCTAGATGTACGCGAATCTGGGCACGCGCCTCCCCTAGAGAAGATGACGGAGAGAATACGAGGCGTACTGGAACGGTGGCTTCAACGCCAAGTCTCCCTCACCTACAGGGGAGCCCTCATCCTGTGGGACGGCTCACTCGCAGCCCCAAGGACGAGCAGATCCCTCCCGCTGATGAGTAGGATTTTGAGAGAGGCGAGGGAGAGGGAGAATACGATACTAGCTTTCTCGAAGAAGACGACCCTCGCCCTCTGGAACGGAGGCCACGACATAGTCGACAACCGCTTGGCCCCCAGCCTACTGGACATCGACGAGGATGCACGCCTCAGCTATGCTGGCCAACTATGTTTCCTAGGACACGTCTATGCCTCGAAGCTCAGGCCGGGCAGCTTCACCTTGAGGCTCGACATAGATCGCCAAGTACCTGCCCCCGAGGCTGTCGAGGCTGTTCAGAGACTCTTAGTTAGTGATGGGCTGCGTGAGAATTATCCTGAGACGCTCCGTCTCGCCCATGTCCTCTCCAAGCTCTCTCCCGCCGAGGTAATCGGGATACATCGTTTCATCGGTAAGAAGTATGGCTTCCAAGCGCACCAGTATCCCAACGTGAGGGGTGCCATCCTCGGTCCTTTGGAAGGAAACGGTCTGCCAAGAGGGATCTTCCTACATTGATGCAGATCCTTAAGCTCGACGGGAACACCGTGGACATTATCGCTTGCCCCCCTGAGGATATTCGGAAGGGAGACTACATACTCCTCAGTGACATTGCAGCTAACGCTGGCCTAGTTGTGCAGGCGATAAACGCCGGTTACGCAAACATCCCTGGGCTCCTAGAGGACCTGCTACGGGAGACATCAACTAAGGACCTAGAGGGGATCGACATGGATCTTCTGGGCACCCAGTCCTACATCGACGCGATCAAGAGTGCGAAGGTCTTCACCTGCAAGATACGACGCGCCATAGTAGACGGTTACCTCAACGACGACCTCTCCTGGACTCCCAACAGGTCAACTACCTTCGCCAGAAAACTGTCAGAGGAGGAAACTCTCAGGCTCGTCGAACCGGGGTTAGATGATACTATACCTCTTGGAAATCTCAGGAATGGAACCTTGGTCTCCATCCCTCTGTCAGGGCTGGACGGAAAGCTGAACATAGTTACGGGGAAGAAGGGGACTGGAAAGTCCCATCTATCGAAGCTTCTCCTCCTAAGCCTCCTTGAACGAGGCGCAATCTGCGTCGTCTTCGACGTCAACGGGGAATACGTTGGACTTGGAGACAAGTCGTCTAGCGAGAACCCGTTGGCTGGGAAGGTGCATGTCCTCTATCCTGGAGAGAACTTCAAGACGACCTTAGCCTACACAGGGCTTAGGGTCTTCCTCGGAATCGCCTCCTCTGTCCTAGACCTTCCGCCGAATTCGGCTTGGGAGATTCGGCGAATATGGTCCACCCTAGCCGAGAACAACGCTCTGACCCTGAAGAAGCTTGGAGAAGCCATGAATGCCGTCTCCAATGGCTACATTCGGGAAGCGCTGCTCCGCCGCTACGATAGCATGTTATCCAGCAATCTGTTTACAGACGACCTACGTGAGGCCTCGACCATCGAGGACTGGTTGAACAAGTGTAAGGGTGGTGGAGCCTTGATCTTCAATCTCAAGAATCTGGGGGTGGGTATACGGCAGATCGTGGTCGAGTTCATACTGGTTAAGTTGAGGCATCTGCTGGAAGACTGGTTCGTGCCAGGCGTCTTCCTCTTCGCTGAGGAGGCCCACCTCTACCTGAGGGAGACGTACTGGGAGGACCTGATTACGAGGATGAGGCATCTCGGCATATTCCCGACCTTCATAACAAACCAGCCGGACAGTATCAACGAAGGCATATACCGTCAGGCGGACAATATCTTCCTGTTCAACTTCACGAACGAGAACGACTTGGAAACAGTCTCGAAGGCGACGATGACAGATGTTAACACGGTGACCATGATTGCCAAGGCGCTACCGCCTAGACACTGTCTAGTTCTGGGGAAAGCCGTCAACGACTTCCCCCTGATAGTTAAAGTCCGTGAGGTCAAAGCCAAGACCATGGGCGAGACACGATTCTTCTTCCCATCAACGAGGACGAGAAGACAGGAAAAGCTACCTTTAAGTCTCGTCAATGCCACTGGAAGTGGTGGTCCCCATGTCACTAATTGACGTAATCCTATCTCGCCGAAGTATAAGGAAGTACCTCAACAAACCTATCCCTAAAGATGTGATGAACAGTATCCTCGAAGCAGGGAGGCAAGCTCCCTCAGCCGGTAACCGACAACCCTGGCACTTAATCGTTGTAACCGACCAGAAGATCAGGGAAGCCC
>Ga0172362_10005534_pt1 | contig 10945 bp, 10 predicted proteins | sample LakKivs1_kivu2a2_FD_114534 | JGI IMG/M metagenome (GOLD analysis project Ga0172362, IMG submission 114534) | Sediment microbial communities from Lake Kivu, Rwanda - Sediment s1_kivu2a2 | ecosystem: Environmental > Aquatic > Freshwater > Lake > Sediment | place: Rwanda: Western Province, Lake...
CCGGCCTGGCAAACGCCATTGAGACAGGTTTCGACTCCATTACAATATAAACCATCGTCGCAACCAGCATCCTCTGTACATTCTGGCTCTGACGGTTTGACGTAATTAACTGCGGCTAACGCATCTACTCTTCCCCAACCATAATATTTATCCCAACCTGTAGTTCCCAAATCCCTGGCAGTTTTGTACAAAGCGTCTTTAATTTGAGCATCGGTTAAAGCAGAATTCACTTGTTTCAATAAAGCTATGGTTGCCGAAATATGAGGAGTGGCCATACTCGTTCCCGACCAAGATTCATATCCTCCTATAACCGAAGAATAGATACTTACCCCGGGTGCCATTATGTCTAAAGCCAATCCGGTACCGGACCAGGACGCTCTGACATCATTTTTATCAACTGCTCCCACCGCTATCGCTTTACTGGCACAACCCGGACTTGATACTCTGCCGGAACTGTTTCCGGCAGCTGCTGCTACCGTTACGCCATTATCTACCGCCCAATTAACTTTTTGAGCGAGATAATCTGTATCGCAGTTTGCCCTTGAAGTTCCTCCCCCTCCCAGGCTAATGCTTATTATCCTGGCAATCTTGTTATTAACAACATACTCAATTGCCGCGGCAATATCACTGGTATAACAAGAACCGGAAGCATTACAAACTTTTGCCATCCATACTCCGGCCTCCGGCGCCACTCCTTTGGCAAATCCAGAAGGACTTCCGCCAAGACCATCAGCCGTGATTATTCCTGAAACATGAGTTCCATGCCCGTGGTCATCTTCATATGTTGCATAACCAAAACCCTCACCGCCCACGATGCTGCCGACTAATTCTGGATGATCGGTATCTATGCCAGTATCTAAAACTGCTACTGTTACCCCCGAACCAGTATATCCTAAAGCCCAAACATCATCGGCATTTATCTGCAAATTCGCCTCCATATCCATGATATGAAGTATTGGGTCTTCTTCGACTTTTAGTTTAGAAACTATATTTCTCGGACATTTCAATGCCGTGGCATCGCTTAATTCGTGGATAATCTCACAACCTCTTATCCTAAAGCTCAACTTATCTATTATGCCGGTAGTATCTGCCATAACCCTGGCCATTTCTCTGCCATTACCATTTGAAGCTATGACTATCCCTGCCGTCGCGGCTAATATTGCTAATGTTATTCCGAGTAGAACTATTTTTTTCATATTTATTTTGATTAAATTTTAAATTTTCGACCTTTATAAGGTTGCCCTGATTTTATTCTATTTTAAACCAACCGCCCTGTCAAAGAATCAACCAATTATTCCGCCGCCCAGCAGCTCCTTATTTTTATAAAAAACTACTGATTGTCCGGCCGTAATTGCCCGCTGGGCAGTTTTAAACTTTAAACTGTAAACTCCAGGCCTTGAACTATTGACAAGGGCTGAGACCGGCTGCTGGCCGTACCTGAGCTGAGCTCTGATTTTTAAAGGCAGTTCGGGCTTTTTGCCTGAAATCCAGTTAACCTTCCTGGCTGTTAAAGTTCTACTCCAGAGCAAGTCGTCTTTTAAAATAGAGGCGACGATTAAAGCGTTTTTCTTTCTGTCTTTTTTAACGACATAATAGGGGCCTCCTGATAATTTTATGCCCTTTCTCTGGCCAATAGTGTAAAAGGGCAGACCCTGATGAGAGCCGACTTTCTCGCCCTCAGCCGTTAAAATCGGGCCAGGCTTTGTCTTAATGTATCTTTGCAAAAAATCCTCCAGTTTGTCAGGAATAAAACAAATTTCCATTGATTCCGGCACGTTTAAAACCGGCAGTTTAAATTTTTTGGCCAGATGCCTGACCTCGCTTTTGCTATAGTTTCCCACCGGCAATAAAGTTTTTTTTAATTGTTCTTGATTCAACTGCCATAAAAAATACGATTGATCTTTATCTTTATCCTTTGCTTTTAATAATTTAAAAATTTTGCGTTTTGAACTCTGAATTTTTCGTGCATAATGGCCGGTAGCAACATAATCCGCACCAAGGGCCAGCGCTTTTTCCAGTAAAAGACCGAATTTGATTTCTTTATTGCAGACCACGCAGGGGTTTGGCGTAACCCCTCTTTTATATCCATCTAAAAAATAATCAACGATTCTTTTTTTAAATTCTTTTCTTAAATCTAAAACCAGAAATGGTATCTTTAAAATTTTAGCGATTCTTTTAGCTCTTTTTTCATTTTCTTTGAAAGTTGGTAAATCCGCTAATTTCAAAAAAACTCCGATAACATCAAAAACGCGAGCGTTAGCGAAACCGAAAGAGCTACCGCTCTTTCTCACTCGCCCTAATGAGCTCGTGCGTGAAGATGAACGAAGTTCATCGACTCCAGCGCTTTTTAAAAGGGCAGCGGCCACCGAAGAATCAACTCCTCCCGACATTGCCACTATTATTTTCTTATTTATCTTTTTCATCTTTTAAATATTTAAAAATCCGCTAACAATTAAATCGATGGCTTCTTCCTCAGTCAATCCTCGCATTCTTAAATAGGTTAGTTCCTCTTCAGAAATTTTTCCGAGGGAAGCCTCGTGAGTAATTTGAGCATCTTTATTTTGACAAATTATTTCAGGGATTAAAGAAATCTTAGCAGTTCTGTCCAATAATAAGCCTCGGCAGTCTAAATGTCCTTTACTCGGAGCCAAAGCAAATATTTTGCTAATTGCTTCAATTCGGCTGTTTTCTCTTCCAACCAATCTTAATCTGGCTATTCCCTGAGCAGATTTTTCTTTTAAGAAAATAATGTCTTGGATTTTTATATCTGAATTTAAACCATTGATGATGAAATTTAATTTGGAAGAAGATTTCTCGTTGCTATAAATCGTTGTTTTTAATTGAAGATTTCCAGGCGGAAATAAATTTTGATAGGTATAGAGCAATTGAGAGTTTTTTCCAAGAATAAACTCATAATCAAGGGAAACAAAATCTTTTTCTCCCCATTTATGAAAATGATTATATTCTAAACTGACATTATCTTTAAGAATCAATTTGCCTTTTGCTCGATGTTTTCCGCACAGCTTATTCTCAGCTGCATTGCAAGTTACAATGGCTTTAGCTTTTATCCCTTTTTCGATAACTAATAAATTTTTCAAATTTTGGGAAATTTTGGGAGTGGCAATCGTAATACAGGTAGCTAATGGAAAATCCACTTGTTTTTCTACCCAAATAAAATAGCCCTCTTTTGGTTTTTCCTCAAACCATTTCCTTGTCCAGCCGAACTTTTCCCAAGCCCTGGGACTGGGCAAAACTGTAATTCCTTTTACTTCAAAAATGTTTCTTACCTTATGATCAACCTGCCAGTAATTTGCACTTTTTACATTTTTCATAGCCATATCTTTTAATAATCTTTAAAACTTTTTTGTAATCTTTTTCCCGGCAAATGATTCGCCCTTGAACCATTACATTAGTAATATCTGGCTTCAAAAAATTCAAAATGGCCCCTGAATGAGTAATCAGTAAAATTGAACTTCTTTTATTTACCAATTCCTTTTTGATTATTTTTGAAACCTGCTCCAGTCTTTTAATATCTAACCCAGAATCTATTTCATCGAAAATCACAAATTTTGGATTAAGGGCTATTACTTGAAGTAATTCCGACATTTTCTTCTCGCCGCCAGAAAAATCTACATTTATTTCTCTTTCTAACAAATGAGATTCAACCTCCCGAGCGGAGCGAGGGGGAAGAAGAGACGAAGCCTCTTTGCCCTCCCGAGCAACAGCGAAGGGGGTTGAACTTCTAAGGGTTGAAATTTTTGATAGGAGCTGGGAAAATTTTACTCCTTTTATTACAGGTGGCGACTGCCAAGCCATAGCGATTCCCAACTTCGCCCTTTTTTCCGGAAAAAGCTTGATAACTTCTTTACCTTCAAAGAAAATTCTGCCTTGGGTAATTTTATATTTCGGATTACCAAAAATTACCTGAGCTAAAGTACTTTTCCCAGAAGCATTAGGACCCAAAAGAGCCTGAATTTCTCCCCTTTTTATTTGGAGATTTACTCCTTTTAATATTTCCTTACCATTACCTTTAACTTTTAATTTGTCAATTTTTAATAAAATTTCTCTCATTTTTTAATTAAATCGGCTAAGGTTATTGAATTGAGAGTTTTTTCTATGGAACTTTGGATTTTTTGCCAGAAACCTCTTGTCAAGCACTTTCTTGCCAGGGGGCAGCGATATTTTTTCTCCCCGGCCAGGCATTTGACCAACCCTCCCTTACCCTCTAAAGCCAGGATTATCTTTCCAATTTTAATCCTGGCCGGTTTTTCAGCCAAAAAATAGCCTCCCTGGCTTCCTTTTTTAGAGTTTACCAATCCGGCTTTTTTTAGCTTTGAAACTATTTTTTCCAAATAATCAAACGAAAGCCCTTCTTTTTTTGAAATTTCTTTGAGGGGACAAATCTTAGTTTTGCTTTTTGCCAGACAAACCATGGCTCGCAATCCGTATTGGGATTTGGTTGAAATTTTTAACATTTTGTTTTGAAAAAAGAAAACCGACGATTTTTGTCGGTTTTATTCTATCCCGGCTGAAAATTGCTGTCAACCCACCGCCTCATGAGGTGGTGGGTTGAGTTCTGGCTAAACCAGGGTCAAAATTTTTTTCATCAAAGCCAGTTGCCTTATTTTTCCCAGTTTGCCTTTCCGGCAAGCTCGTTCTGAAAACCTTTCTATCAAATCAGAACCCGCCCCGTAAATTAAAGTTGGTATCGGCTCCGCACAATGCCTTTTAAGACGAGAACAGGTGGAATGGTCGGCCGTAACAACAAGCAGCGTCTTTTTTAAAGCCAGCAAAGGTTTTAGATTTTCATCAATTTTTTCAATAAACTTCTTCTTGCCCTTAAAATCCCCGTCTTCAGCCAGAGAGTCCGCCGCCTTAATATGTAAAAAAATGAAATCATAAAGCTTTAAGGCCCGCCGGGCAGCTAAAATTTTGCCCTTGAGATTGGTTGAAGAAAAACCGTTTGCCCCTTCTACCTTTATTAAATCCATTCCCAGGGCTCGGCCAATTCCTTTATAAAGATTGCCTCCCGCAATGCAAGCAGCTTTGAGGTGGTATTTATCATTGAAAGAGCGAACCTCTTTAAAAAAACCCGCTCCCCTGGTTAAAAGACAGTTGGCGGGCAAATGAAACTTTTTCAAAACTTGAGGAACTTGAAATAAAAATTCGTTTAAAATACCGGCAGTAAAAGCTGCCCGGCTGCTTTTTTCCAAAGGCAGAACTTTTTTAATTTTTAGTCCCTCTCTTTTCGGATCAGAATCGCTTATTTTATCCGACAAATTATCTCCCCTTAAAATTAAAACTGCCCGATGGCCAAACGATTTTTTAAGCAAAAACTTCACTCCCTTAATTGTTTTTCCGGACAAAACCCTTATCAGCTGCCGGGTTTTTTCTATTCTGCCTGCCCGCCGGTCAAGAACCTTGAAACTTTCATCGCCAAAAGCAAAATTAGCCCGCAAAGCAAGATCATTTTTTTTCAGTTTCAGGCCGATACCCAGGGCCTCATACGGTCCCCGGCCTAAATAATAAATTCCTGGGTCATAACCAAACAAAGCCAGATGACAGGTGTCTGAGGCCGGATATTTCTGCCAGGAAAACTTAAACGGCTTTAAAAGGCCGCCAAAACCATTTTTAGCCAGCCAGTCTAAATTCAAAGTTTTAGCTGCTGCTAAGGGCGTCAGATTGCCGAACTGAGAAATTGATTTGTCCCCGAGCCCGTCAATAACAATAAAAATTACCTTCTTCATTAATTGGCTAATTCCTGCTCAATTTTTAAAAGCCGATTATATTTTGCCGTCCTCTCGCCCCGGGCCGGAGCACCGGCTTTAATATATTCTGAACCAATGCCCGATGCCAGATCAGCAATAAAATCGTCGCCGGTCTCCCCTGACCGGTGGGAAACCATTATTGGCCAGCCATAAGATCTCGCCAGTCTGGCAGCTGCCAAAGCCTCGGTTATCGTCCAGATTTGATTAACTTTTAACAAAAGGCCATGACAAAGATTTTTGGCTTTAGCTTTTCTCATCACTTCAGGATGGCTGACCAGGAGATCGTCGCCAATGATAACCACTTTTTTACCAAGTTTTTTCGTAATTTCCTGGAAGCCCTGCCAATCGCTTTCGGCAAAAGGATCTTCCAGGGCAGCAATGGGATACTTTTTGACCAGATTAGAATAATAATCCAATAGGGCTTTTCTATTAAAGAGGCCGATTTTCATTTTATAATTTCCTTTAACATAAAATTGGGAAGCAGCTGCATCTAAAACGATTTTGATTTTATTTTCACAGCCAAGATTCTTTGCTGCCTTTAAAATAAGCTCTATTGCTTCCTGGGCAGAAGTAATTGGGGGAGCGAAACCGCCCTCATCCCCGACATTGGTTGCCCCAGCTCCGTATTTTTTTCTAATTATTTTTTTTAGCTCTTGATAAATTTCAACGGCTATGGTTAAAGATTTCTTAATTGTCGCGGCCCGGGGCACAATCATAAATTCTTGAAAATCCAATTGATTGCCGGCATGAACTCCGCCGTTAATAACATTAAAACTGGCCGCCGGCAAATTGCCCTCCCGAGCGGAGCGAGGGGGAAGAAGAGGTAAAGCCTCTTTGAGCTGGCTGACACTGCTGGCTTTTTTAAGATTAAAAATTTGGGCGATGTGTTGATATAAAGGAACGCTGCTGGCGGCGGCGCCAGCCCGGCAAACGGCCGTTGACACTCCGCAAATGGCGTTAGCTCCGAGCTTTGACTTATTTTTTGTCCCGTCCAATTTAATTAAAAACCTGTCAATTTTTTCCTGCTCTCTCGGGTCCTGGCCGATTAACTTCGGAGCAATTATCCTGTTAATGTTTCTGACGGCTTTTTTTGCCTCTAACGCTTTTGCCTCATGTTTTCCCTTGGAGGCGCCGGCCGGCACGCCGGCTGAAAAAACGCCGTCTTTGGTAGTTAACTCAACTTCAATTGTCCAGTTTCCCCGCGAATCCAAAATTTCCCGCGCTTTTATTGAGTTGATGAAAACTTTGTTTTTATCTCCACGCGGCGCCTCGCTGGCGTATTTAATTTTGGAATTTTTGTAAATATTCATAGACGGCTATGGCAGCTTTGGCTCCTTCGCCAGCAGCAATGACGATTTGCTTATAGGGAACCTGGTCAGCATCACCGGCAGCAAAAAGACCGGGAGTTTTTGTTTGGCCGGTAAAAGAATTAACTTTTATTTCGTCCTTCTCATTAAATTCAACCAAATCCTTGACAAAGGAAGTAGCCGGCTGACTGCCAATTTCAATAAAAATACCTTCAACTGCTAAATTAACCTCTTTTGCCGTTTTCCCGTCCAAATAGATTAACGACTTAACAAATTTTTCCCCCTTAATTTCTTTTGCTTTAGCATTGGTGATAACTTCTACCCGGCCGATTTTTTTAACTCTTTCTTGATTTTCAAGGTCAGCGCTTATCTTTTCACCGTATTCTAAAATATAGATTTTTTTTGCCCATTGGCTCAAGGCAATAGCTGCTTCAAAACCGGCATTGCCGCCGCCAACAACAGCCACGGTTTTGTTTGAGAACAAAGCAGCGTCGCAAATCGTACAATAACTTACTCCACGTCCCAAAAACTCTTTTTCTCCCGGCACTTCCAAGGGCCGCGGGTCGGCTCCGGAAGCAATAATAACGGTTTTTGCCTGAAAAGTGTTTTTAGCCTTGGTCTGAACCAAGAATCTGTTGCTGATTTTCTTGACTTTTCTCACCTCGTCTCTTTCTATGTCAATTTTATGACCATCACGGCGCGCTGATGCGCGCCTTAAATGTTTTTCAAATTTTTTAATCAAATCTAATCCGGAAATCTCCTCAAACCCCGGATAATTCTCAATGCCAACAGCTTTCCTGGCTATCTGGCCGCCAAAATCTTTGGTAATTAAAAGGGTGTTTATTTTCTGGCGGGCAGCATAAATGCCAGCCGTAATCCCGGCTGGCCCCCCGCCGATTATTATCAAATCGTAAACAGCCATAGATGCTATCTAAGATTAGACAAAACTTGAGGAATTGCTTCAATTAAATCAATGGCGGTCATTCCCTCCCCTAACTTTCCAGCAGCAATTTCTCCGGCTTTTCCGTTGATGTATGCTCCGGCTTGAGCAGCTTCAAAAATATTTACTCCCCGGGACAATAAAGCCCCGCAAATGCCGGCCAGGGTATCGCCGCAGCCGCCGGTAGTAAGGTAGGGACCGCCGGTTTTATTTAAAGCCACCTCTTGACCGTCTGAAATAATGTCTAATTTTCCTTTAAGCAAAATTGTCGTTCCCAGACGAGCAGCTTCTTCTTGAACCAGTTTAAACTTTTCTTTGTCCGGCAGTTTATAAACTTCTTTTCCTGTTAGAATAAAAAATTCATAGGTGTGGGGAGTAATTAAAAAGTTTTTACCCGGAATTATTTCTGATTTTTTTGCCAGGGCATGAATGGCATCGGCATCTATCACGACCGGCACCTGAACTTGAGAAAGATATTCTAAAATTGCTGCCTGTGTTTCTTCTGTTCTGCCCATACCTCCGCCAATAACCACGGCCGTATTTCCTCTGGCTACTGCTTTGGCTGATTCGGTCATAGAAATCAAGGTGGCCAGATGTTCCTTGGTCAACCACTTCTCTGCCAAGGGGTAGGCAGCTAAATTCGGGGAAAAAGAAGCAATGATGTCGGCTGCTCTTTGGGGAGCAATAATCCTGACCATATCAACTCCGCTTCTGAAAGCGGCCAGGGCTGACAGAGCCGGGGAACCGGAGTAAAAATCCGAGCCGCCAATGACCAGCAAAAGACCGAAATCATATTTTTTGGCATCTAACGGTCTTGGTTTATAAATATCTTTTAAAATATCTTTGGTCACTTCTTTCATAGTGGTAAAGTTATTATTTTTTTATTGATTTTTTTCTTAAAAAAGCCGGTCTTTCCCAAACTTTTTCTTTCTCAATCATTTCTTTTTCAAGCTCTTCGGCTTCTTTTTTAATCTGGAGACCGTTTTTTCTTAGTTTTTCTTCGCTGCCTGCCCCGTAGCCGGCTGGCTCTGCTTTAGAGTTGTTTAGAGCTACCGTCTCTTTTTCTTTCCTTTCCGGTTCTGACGGCCTTTCTTGTTTTGGTTTTTTTCTAATTCTAATTTTCACTTTTTTGGCAGCCGGTTTTTCTTGCTTGTTTTTTATCCCCGGTTTGGCCTCTTTAACTTCTTCCTTGCCTGCTCGGCCGGCTGGCGAGATATCAACGGGTTTCCTCTTTTTTCTTTTTTCAGGTTTCTTCTTTTTGGCAGGCAAAGAAGACTTCGTCTTCTTCTTCACCTTCGCTTCCTTCGGAAGCTTGGTTTTTGAAGGGAAAATCTTCAGGCCGCAACCGGTAGCCAATAAAACGGTTTTTATAATCTGGGAATACTTTTTATGTTGAGAAATGCCAAAAATAATTTTTGCTTCGGGATTAACCAGTTCAGAAATTGCCTTTGATATTTGATTGACGTCAGTCAGAGAAAGGTTTTTTTCTCCGGCAATATTAAACAAAACTCCTTTGGCTCCCCGAATGGTGTAAGGATACAAAGGAGAATTTAGCACTTTTGAGACCATGTCTTTGATTGCGCCCTCTTTCCGCTGCGCCTCAATAGTATTTAAATAAGCCAGTCTTCCTCTGCCTTCCAGAATGGTTCTGAAATCGGCAAAATCAATATTTATTAAACCCGGCTCATAAATTGTTTCAATCAGTCCTTTCAAACTCTCGGATAAAAATTTATTGATGGCGGATAAGGCCTCTTTGAGGGGCGTATCTTTGGAAATTACCTGAAAAACTCTTTCATTGGGAATAATGGTAATTGCGTTTAAATGGTTCTTTGCTTCTTTTAAAGAATTGAGGGCAATTTCCATTTTCTTCTCTCCTTCAAACTTAAACGGTAAAGTGAAAATGCCGTAAGTAAGGTTAGCCAGGTTTTTGGAAATCTTGGCAAAAACAGAGCCGGCTCCGGATCCCGTTCCGCCGCCCAAACAAATAACCAAAATAGATAAATCTTGACCTGCTAAAAGTTTTTTAATCCTCTCTTTTTCGCTTTGAGCCGCAGCTTTCCCCAGCTCAGGATTCATCCCGGTACCCAAGCCGTAAGTTAAATTCTGGCCGAATTGAAATTTTGCCACCTTTTTATTACAGCTTTTTAACGATTTGATGTCCGTGTTGGCGACAACAAAACTGGCTTTTGATATTTTTGAGGCGATTTCAGAAACAATGTTTCCGCCCCCGCCGCCAATGCCAATTACCCTGATTTTGGTCTTTTTAATCTCTTCCGTTTTTTTAGTCGGAGCTTCTAACCCCGGCTTCTTTTTTTGCTTTTTGATAATTTTGGGCATTATTTTATTTTACCCCTAAATTACTTTTTTTCAACCCCGCCTACTTCTTTTATTCTACCTTTTTAACAAATTCAAGGCAAAACAAACCGTCAACCTTACCTTTATTATTATATCAAAAAACCGCCGAGAAGGCGATTTTTTGCGGATTTTTACCAGTCGTTTCTACGACTTCTGCCAAAACCTCCCCGATTGCCGCGGTCAAACCCTCGAGGCCGCGACTCCAGGGGACGAGCTTCGTTGACTATGATTTTGCGGCCATCAAGCTCTTTTTCATTAAACATTTCAATAGCTTTTTGTGCTTCTTCATCAGAAGACATCTCAACAAAACCGAATCCTTTTGAACGCCCGGACATTTTATCAATAATTATAACTGCTGATTCAACGGTGCCAGCTTTAGAAAAGGTATCTCGCAAAGTATTTTCGGTCGTATCATAAGACAAACCGCCGACGTATAGTTTTTTTGCCATAATGCTCTTTTAAATTTTAATAAAAAGTAAGCCGACCCTCTTTTTTTCTCTAAAAACCTACATATTTTCTACGTAAGAAAAAAGAAATAAGAAACTTACCATTTTATGCTACGTTATTAATTATAA
>Ga0172362_10005535_pt1 | contig 10943 bp, 8 predicted proteins | sample LakKivs1_kivu2a2_FD_114534 | JGI IMG/M metagenome (GOLD analysis project Ga0172362, IMG submission 114534) | Sediment microbial communities from Lake Kivu, Rwanda - Sediment s1_kivu2a2 | ecosystem: Environmental > Aquatic > Freshwater > Lake > Sediment | place: Rwanda: Western Province, Lake...
ACACTAATCTTCATAGGTTTTTCCCCCATCTATCTACCTGCCTTCACGGTGATGCATTCCAAGGAACTGGGAACCATTGTCCGTTCCACAGTACTTGTAACGTCCAGTCACTTGGAAGTGGGTAGTCACCAAGAATCCAGATACGTACAAGACTACCATTCACAGAATACCATTGAATCGTGCGTGTGATTTGGACAAAATGTTGTCCCATGAGTCTGAACCCGTATTGGTAGCTTCCAGTGTGTTGAGGATCGTACCCAACCTCTAGATTAAACTGGTCCCCTAATGGTTGCCCAAAGGTATAGACCGTGAAATGCCCTGTGTCTCCTAACTCCCAGGAGAGTTGGAGTCGTCGTGTTGCGTTAATTGAGACGTTCCCATGGATTTTGAAGGTGTTACTTGCGGTGTTAATAAAGGTTACCGAGACCGCTTTGTTGAACTGCAGTTCAATTGAACCTGACTCTCCAACGTTAACAGCGGCGCTGATCGTAAACAGTTCTCCAGCAAGATTCACCCCGATATCGACATCGGTGAGCTGGAAGAGACGACCAGACCATTGGAAATTCGAGATTTGCCCATTGACATAATCCCAGGAAAGAACGTACCGGTCATCGGTTTTGATCCCAAAACCAAGATGGAACAACTCGGTTCCATCGTCCACGACAGAGATCGTATTGTGGAACAACTCTCCCCCTGCCGTGATAAGACCAAGTTCCACATGGCTATTGGTTTGGGTGGGAAGCTGCCAGAATAATTCAAGATGATTGTTTTTGAACTCAAGGGTGTCATCAAGGATCCATCCCGCATGGGCGATGGAAAAGGAAAGTGTCGAACTCCCACTGCCAGCATCTCGAGTGAGCAGGACCCGTCCGGTCCGTTCCTGTCGATTCACTTCCCACGACAGTTCGAGATTATTGTTTCGAAGCTCCAGAGCTTTGGTGAAGGTCCAATCTTTATATTTAATAATCGTCGAGAAGGTCATCACACTCTCAGAGTCTCGGGTGACATTGAAAAACCCTGTGTGGTTGACGAGGTCGATTTTCCATTTCATCTGAACAAAGTTATTCTTCAGTTCAAATGACTTCGTCACGATCATGTCTTTGTGCTGCAGGGTGATATTGATCGTTCGCACCTCATCAAGACCTCGTAGAAGAGTGATATCCCCAGTTCCGTTGAGCAAGTCTACTCCGCTTTCGAATCTGAGTTTTCTTGGGAAATTCTCCAGAGAGATGAACGGCCGGTCGTTTCCAAAGAACGACAACGCTAGTTTTTTGACATCCTCTGACATGTTCAGTTCAGCGTAACTTGACGCAGCAAGATCTCCTAGTGTTCCAAGAGAAAGACCCCAGGTCGCAGAAATCCGAGCAGGAAGCCCCTCCACACCAAAGGAGACGAGGTTCCCGTTTTGTATCGAGTCGATTGAATAGGAGATGTTATAGGGACGGTCACTTTCATAGAGAAATTCCCGTGACCCGAGAATGGTTAAATCAAAGGCCATGTAGCTTGGTAACGGATTAAGGGTGATGCTTTGGAGGATATCATCAAGGATTCCACCCTCAGCTCGGAGGGTGATCTTTGTTTGAACACCCGCGCTTCTCCCAAAGTCATAGCTGATTTTTGCTTCGCGGGGGATCGAGGTGATGGTAAGTTCAGTTGCTGGTTCGAAAGCAATGGAATACGTGCGTTGGAATATCTCATTTCCTGTCGCATCAACGGTTGAATAACTCGTGAAAAAGGTGAGTTTTGACCCGCTTTCTATATCCTCTGGTTTTATCGATAATCGGAAGATGCGAGGATCGCTGATATTCTCCCTGCCGATATACACGGTGGTGTTGATATGGTTGGAACTTCCTTCTCCTGTATGAGAGAGATACCCTATCTTTGTTGCGAAATACGGGTTATGGTCTTCTACGGGCTGGCCTCCCTCCAGCATGATAAACGGAAATCGTATCTCCACGGACACTTCATATTCTTTTGAGGTATCACAGGTCGTGATGATGTTACATTTCGTTTCTACGACTTTCTCGGTGTTGTTCATAATCTTCGTGCGAGTAAACCGTAAATCCACGTTCGTATCGTCTTTGCTTTGCAGGGAGACGCTAAACTGTTTGGATTCCCCGGTGTTTAACATCGAGGCGAAATCCGTTATTCCAAGCTGCAACGGTGTCGTGATGGTCTCACCCCCGTCGTATTTCGTATTCACCCAGATACCAAAATCCTCTCGACCGATTTTAAGATAGAACACGTTGATGGAGTCGGATGCAAGTTCCTGGTCTGTCTCGTCATAGGCAATCGCGGAGATGGTGTAGAATCCTGAGGTGAGACCCAGGTTTCCTCCTAACCCATCTAGTTTTTGATAATCCCATGCGATCGTCTCCCATCCGGTCCATCGTTGTGTTGCGATAAATTTCACGTGATGGATGTCGTTGTTAATGGTATCAAGGGTGATACTTCGACCGACGACGACAGCATATCCTAATCCGAACATGCTTGCAAGCGTCATTTGGATAGGTTGGAGTTTAAACAAATACAGGTACCCTGCTGCTGGGCGTACGATAGTAATCGATGGATCTATACTTGCCGGTTTTGGTGTAAGAAATTGCTCAACAGTTTCTACTGTTGGAACAGGGCTGATTTGCTGTTCTGTATTATATCCAAAGGCTCCGAATGAAATCAGAGGAGACCCTACTAGGCTTATTACAATTAATAATGCTATTTCTTTTCTCAACACGATTCACCTCTTCATGTTTTGGTGTTATCCCCAAACTTTACATGGTTTTATTCTATATAATGATATCGTTCTTTATTTATAATGATTATAGGATAAAGTCATATATAATAGTTATGATGAAGCGGATAAAACCGAGTCCATTTAGTACGATTTATTCTTTTATTTGATAGATAGTATTTCATCTCTGATGTCAGAATGCACTTTTATTTCCAAAGACAATAAAATATTAAAAGATAAGCTTATATATAAGGAACTCTATATATTTTACCTAGGTGAATAATATGAAGAATAATACGAAAAAATTTTTAAAGGCTGTTCTAGTCATGTGTATCGCAGCATTATTCGTCGGTACCTCCGCTGCTGCGATAGGAAGCATGCCAGAAAAACTCTCGTTAACCTCAACGAAAAAAACAGCAACTCTTTTTGGTCCACTCCGTGATGAAGTGGAACTGAAATATTATATGGAAGAAGGTCTTTCAAGCGTAATTGGTATCACAGGTGGTACTGGTCCATGGGTCTGGAAATCTGCTATACGACTCACCCAAGATGAAATGGCCGCATATACAGACTGGACTATGACAGACGTCAATGTGGCATGTTCCATCGATGAGCTTCCTAATCTTACAATGGATATAAGAATCTATATTTACGATAAAGGAACTACTTCAACAAAACCGGGGGCTATCATTGTCAATGATACCACAGCCATATTAGATACCACGGGTACCACCAGGGTCCCTCTAGTCACCCCTGTCGATCTCGCTGGTCATGATGAACTCTGGGTTGCCGTGGAATGGACACAGTATGATACCGGTGTACATTATGCGTGGATGGACACGCTTACCGGTCCTGCTGTTGATGGCAAAGGCGACTGGATTTACTTAAACGCTGCCTGGACAGAAACCCAAACCTTTGGAGCTAACTTCGATGGGAACTGGGGAATTGGAGCGATTATCGAGGGTGCGGGTCTTGCGGAATTATCAATCGGTAATATCAAAGGGCCTATTGGGATAAAAGCTGATTTGTCAAACATTGGGAGCAACGTGGCAAACAATATCCAATGGTCAATTTCTGTCACTGGCGGTATTCTGAAGATGATAAACAAAACCGCAACCGGAACCGCAGCGACACTCAATGCTGGCGCAACAACACCAATGAGTCTTGGGTTGTTCCTTGGATTTGGAAAAATCAGCATTGTCATCGCCGCTGACGCTCAAAACGCAAATGCTGTATCAACAACAAAATCTGCATTCGTCCTTGGGCCGTTGGTTATTGGAATTAAGTAAACCACTTAATTCTCTTTTTTTTCTTTTTTTCTCACACCTGAATCATACTGAACTGTACGTAGTTTCTATTAAAAAAAATTCTTTTCTTGATGTGGTTTTGTTGATTATTTTGTTTGCAGAACCGTGTTTTTTGTAGGGGTATGGATTTTCCTGATGATTGATGCTTTGCAGGGATGGCAGACTCCTTGAGCGATTTCACTCATCTGTATGAGTTGTTTTCCGCACGCCCAGCAGAAGAAGACCTCATTCTCTTGTTGCTCTTTGATTTTTTGTTTACATTGAAAGCAGATGCGCTGTGAGATTTCATCAACCGCCTGGAGTTGTTTCCCACAGGACCAGCAGAAGAATCGTTTACTTTCCTCCATCTCATCTAAACTTTCCAGTTTCATAGGCATCCATTCCAGATTCGTTTGATTATTCTTAGATTTCGAATCGTCTTTGGTGTATAAACGGTTTTCTTTCCTTCCCGTCTGGTTATTTCTTGATTCCATCTTCTGTGATGTACCCGGTGACATATTTTTTTGGTGTCACGTCGAACGCTGGGTTCTTCACCGACACCCAGTCTGGCATGATGGTGTTCCCCGCGGCTTGCGTGATTTCTTGTCTGTCTCGTTCTTCTATGATAATCTGTGAACCGTCTTTTATGTGTGGATCAAACGTGCTTGCTGGTGCTGCGACATAGAACGGGATGTTGTTTTCCTTTGCGACAACCGCTTTCTCATAGGTTCCTATTTTGTTCGCGAAATCACCGTTTTTCGCGATCCTGTCTGCTCCGACGATGACGAGGTCGATATCTTTTTTCCTCATGTAATACCCTGCCGCGTTATCAGCGATTAACGCGTGAGGGATGCCTTCATGATAGAGTTCCCAGGTGGTCAGTAATCCTTGGAGTCGTGGTCGTGTTTCATCCGCGTAGACAAAGATTTTCTTCTGTTGTTGATGCGCTCTTCGTAAGGGTGCCAACGCGGTTCCATAATCGATGGTGGCGAGCGCTCCTGCGTTACAATGAGTTAAGATCGTCATCGAATCATGGATCAGCTTCTCGCCATGTTCCCCTATCTTCTTACAGCGGGTGACGATGCTTTCTGCGTAGGTTGTTGCTGCAGCAAAGGTATCTTCCTTGCGATGGATCATGTGCATCATATATTCAATCGAACGGAAGAGGTCATAGGCGGTTGGACGGGTTGCGCGGAGGAGTGCTGCAGATTTTTCAGGGTTTTTTTCTCCTAACGCCATCCCGTAGGCGGCTGCAGCACCAATCGCAGGAGCTCCTCGGACAATCATGTCGTTTATGGCGAAGGCGACATCCTCAACAGTTCTGGCGGTGAAGATCTCAAATGCGAACGGCAGTTTCCGCTGGTCGATGAAGTGGACGCTCTTCCCTTCTTGCCATAATGCTCGATAGTCCTTCCCATTTATTTTCATTTCTGAACCCCGAGATGCTGTTGGAGTGCATCGTGTAGTTCTTTGATGTTGAAGCCTGCGAAGAGAAGTCCTTTGTCCTTTATCACGATTGTTTTTCCGTGTCGTAAAGTCTGTAAAATCTCTTTGGCAGCCTCCAGGGTGCCTGATGGGGTGTCTGTCTTTGTTGTGGGAAGCGTGTGTTGGAATCGCTCTGAAAGGGCGGGGCTGGTGATCTGGAGGAGGGCATTGATATCATGTCGTGCTTTTTGGATAATCCAATGCTCAGGTGTGTGCATGTTTGGGTCTTTTGCACCGATGACCATCATGATGTTGTTCAATGGGTCATAGTCAACGATTTCCACAAGGTCCTGTGCTGTCATTTTTGTTAGATCAACGTTTTTTGCATTGATTAAAAGTCGTTTTCCATAATCAAGGCTGAGGACCCCGGTTTCGTTGTCCGCAAGACCGTAGTCATGCAGACGTTTGCCAAGCAGGATCATCTCAGAAAGCAACGGGCAATTGCTTGTTTCTCTTGAGACAAACAGGGTGTGAAGCGCGGGGGGAGGCAGGGTTCTTTCTTTCATCATCGGTTGGGAACAAACGATGTGACTTTTTATGTTTTTCCTGGTGGTCTGCCCATTACAGGATCCGGATACCACCTTTGCTGCTGATTTCGATATCTCGGGGTTTTAAGGTGTGTTTCGTGCCCCGCATTTTTCGGATCGTCAGTTTCCTGCGGTCCATTGAGGGGTCGAGATCAAGAACCAGGATACCGTCAACGAGGAATTCGGAGACGGAGTCTCGTGAGAGGTTTCGGGATCCTTCGGTGATCTCCGAGGTTACCAGTGCGGTACAGTCGTTTTCCTGCAGAATCCTCAGGAGCCTGCGGACGTGCATTCGCGTCGCTTGGATGGAATCCAGGGGAAGTGGGGTGGTAGTCATGGTGTCTGCGGAGGGGATGATTTCTGAGCCCCTGTTCACCACCCAGACCGGCATTTCTGAGAGGGGGGTGAGGGAGTCAAGGACGACCCGTGAATACTTACCCAGGCGGATCTCATTTTCCATTTCCTTGTGGATTGAGTGTTTTTCCAAATCAAGGAACATGAATTTCAGCTGACCATTGGTCATGGCTGTGTCGAAATCAAACCCGAATTTTTTTGCTTGGCGTACCAGATTTTCCGTCCGTTCATCAGAGGTGAGGAACAGGCATTTTTCTTTATTAAGAATCCCGTTGTATAGGTATTGATAGCAGACGATCGTTTTCCCGGTTCCCGGGGTACCAGCAACCAAGATGATACTCTTTTCAGGGTACCCACCCTGCAGCAGCTCATCAAGACCTTGTATACCTGTCCTAAGCCTATTATCATTTATCGAGGTAGGATCATCCACCCTATAGTTCTGCATACCATCTCACCTAGTAGGAAAAATCTTATGCGCGTTTCGAGTTGTTATGAGGTCAACGCTTAAAAACGTTTCTTTGGCGAAATCAAAATGGGAAGGGAGATGAGTCTAGTTATCTCGTCGATTCGTACAGATGAAAAACAGTGATTTATCCACAAGTTCTAACTCCCCAAATCGATGTAGACTTAATTGTTTGTTTTTTTCGAATAGCATAATTCTGCCTCTCCCAAACCGCCACAATCAACATGGGTTATTTAACGCTTTCTTTTTATTTCTCTCTCCTGGATCAATAGATGGATGCACGAGGTCCACCGTAACTTTCTAATAGCAAATGGAAGCTTCCACGTTGCAACGAATGGATCTCATATGTTAAAAGTTGATTTGCATCTGCATTCCTGTTTTTCAAATGATGCGGTCGGAACCCCTGAAGATCTGATGAAAGTGTTACAGAAACGAGGTCTTCAGGGGATGGCGCTTACCGACCATAATACGATTGAGGGGTGTCGTAAGATGCAAACGATCCGACAAAAGGATTTTTTGGTCATCCCCGGTATCGAGATATCGACTGCGGATGGGCATCTGCTCGGGTTGAACGTGACAGAGAACATCCCGAGAAATCTTACCGTAGAAGAGACGGTGGAGCGCGTGATTGATCTAGGGGGAGAACCGATCGTGCCACATCTATTTCGTCTTCTTTCTGGGATCAAAAAAGAAAAACTCAAGATCATTCAGAAGAAGATTTCCGCTATCGAAGTCTTTAATGGCTGCAGCGTGCCTGCGACGAATCTAAAAACCGCGAAAGTCGCCCGTGCATGGAATCTTGGGGGTACTGGGGGGAGTGATTCTCATGACCCAGCCTATGCAGGGTTTGGGTTTACCGTGGTGGATTCAACGGATTATCGTATCGATTCGGTGCTCGCAGAAATTAGGAAGAAAAGAACATGGGGTGAAGGTGTAACCATTCCTCTTTCCTATCGACGGGACCGTATGGTTCTTTCTATACGGCAGTTTGTTCAACGGGGGTTTAAACGAATATAAGATTTTTTTCTCGGTTCTTGTACCCTACCTGACATATCGATACCCTTTTTTCCCTCATGCAAAAAAAGATGGTTGATTCTAGAGAGTCTGGGGAGGATGTTGGTCACTAGATATGATCATTAAAGAAGGTTCAATACCCATGTTTATATATAAGAACTCTGTATATCCTATAGTGATAGGGGATATAATATGAAGAGACATACAAATTCTGAAACATGTACGGGGAAGCAGGTTTTTATCACGTTTATCGCAATCCTAATGATCAGTTCTGTTGTCGTGCAATCGAATCAGATTTCCTTTGATCAAGATGTGAAACGAAGGTATTCTTTTCCCGCACCCATTCTGGAGAACGTTGACATCGAAGGAACCATCTATGATCGGGTTACCATGGCAGATTGTTATTCTGCGGGGAGCGCAGGAGAACCTATGATCCCTTCCAAGGGGATATTCCTTCTCTTACCTCCGGAATCAACAGTAAGTGAAATAACGGTTCTCCCCGGTGAGGGAATCGTTCTTGGTACGGGGTTCACCATACAACCAACAAGTCAAGCGATCCCATTGTCACAAACAGAGGACATACCTCTCCCGGTCCCCAATCAAGCAATCTATCAGTCTGACGCGTTCTATCCAGGAAACCTGTTTACAACTATTGGTGTGCAGTCGTTTCGGGGGTATCAAATCCTTGTCCTTCTTCTCCATCCTATTCAATATAATCCGGTCACTGGGGAGTTGTACTATTACCCCAGCTTAGAGGTTACAGTGAGGACTCTTAAGGATACCACACCATCAGCATTCTATCGAGGTCTTCCTCAGGATATTGCCAGCGTCCAACAAAAAGTCGATAATCCGGAGATGACGTTCCAATATCTCCAGGAATACACAAATCCACCAACGCCGTTTGAAAGCTACGATCTCCTCATTATTACGACCGATGCACTCAAAGCCAGTTTTCAACCATTGAAAGAAGCACATGATACCACCGGTGTTATCACCGTGATTAAAACACTGACCGATATCGGCGCGAGTGATTTGGAGAGCATTCGGAACTATATTCAAACTGCTTATACTGATTGGGGCATCGAATATGTTCTTATCGGGGGTGATACGGATGTCGTTGCTGCCCCGATGCTATGGGTGTCAGGGATGGATGAAAACGTGACGTATTATGAGGAGACCTTACCTTCTGATCTCTATTATGCCTGTCTTGATGGGCCTTATAACTATGATGGGGATAGCAAATGGGGTGAACCAAATGATGGAACCAACGGGGGCGATGTCGACCTCATCGCAGATGTTTATGTCGGAAGAGCCTGTGTCGGTACAACAGCGGAGGTCAATAACTTCGTTACAAAAACCGTCGCATATATCAATAGAGATATCAATGACCCGTATCTGAAGAAAGTATGTTTAGCTGCCGAATACCTAGGGGACTATGGAATCGCAAGTTACGGTGGCACCTATATGGATCAACTGGTGAATGGGTCATCGGACGATGGATATACCACCGTTGGTATATCTACAGATGAGTACATAATCACTAAATTATACGATACCCCGGGATATGACTGGCCGCCATCGGCGATTATTACAATCATTAACAACGGTGTCCATATCATCAATCACCTGGGTCATGCGTCATACGATTATAACTTAAAGCTGGACAATTATGATGTTGATGGTCTGACGAACCCTGCAAACCGCACCTGTTTTATCTATTCTCAAGGATGTATGGCTGGTGGGTTTGATACCGGAGACTGTATCGCAGAACATTTCACGATAAAAACAACACATGGCGCGTTTGCATGTGTGATGAACGCTCGATATGGATTTTTCTGGTCCTACAGCACTGATGGGGATTCACAACGGTTGCATCGCCAATTCTGGGACGCGGTGTTCGGGGAGAACCTCAGGCAGATCGGACGAGCGAATCATGATTCAAAAGAGGACAACCTGCCCATTATCGGTCGATCATGCATTCGCTGGGCATACTATGAGACAAACTTGTTCGGTGATCCTGCCTTGACAATCACTGAAACCACCAACCATCCCCCCGATAAACCTTCTCTCCCCTCAGGTCCTACCTCAGGAAAGACAAATATCGATTACACTTTTAGTTCCAGCACAACCGATCCTGATGCCGGCGACCAATTATATTATCAATGGGACTGGGGCGATGGGACGCAAAGCACGTGGCTTGGCCCCAATGCATCGGGACAACCGGTTCAAGCGACCCATCGATGGATAACCCAAGGAGAATATCTCGTGAAGGTGAAAGCAAAGGATACAAGTGGGGTAGAGAGTGTCTGGTCTGATTCGATAACGATTCAAGTTACCGAAGGACCCCAGATTGAGATTGGGACAATCTCTGGCGGTCTGCACGTCTCTTGTGAAATCAAAAACACAGGGCTTGTTGAAGCATCAGATGTGAACTGGACGATTACCCTGCAAGGATTGGTCTTCTTTGGACAAAAGAAAACCGGAACACTAGCTGAGATTACCCCTGGAGGAAGCTCTGGGGTATCTACTGGGTTAATCTTTGGTTTAGGAACCGTCGAGATTATCGTGACTGCTGCTGAGGCAGAAAAAACCGTATCAGCGTTCCTGTTTGGACCGTTCGTTCTGAACATACGATAGATCTCTACTTTTTCCTTTATTGGATTGCTAGAAGAAATAGGAAGAAAAACACCCAGAAGCATCTCGTAGAAGCAGGTATCCTTTCCTTGAGTGGTTACCGCAACCTACCTTTTCTCTTCTTTAGTACGATTAGCGAGAGATTAATGTTGAAAAAAAAAGAAGAATAGTAATTTATTTGGTGATAAAAAAAAAAGAAAAAAAGAAAGTTGGTTGTTTATGCGACCTTAAGGACGAAGGGTCCAAGGACTAAGGCGGTCTTAGTGACTTCTGCGGTTTGTCCCTCATCGCAGGTTGCGGTGATTTTGATGTTTGTGTTGCCGATCCCGAAGATGAATTTTGATTTGATGGCTTCTTCACCGTTAGCTGCGAGGGTTGCGAAAGTTCCTGTGGATGATTTTCCAAGGAAGACTAATTTTCCATCGAGTGTGATCGTCCAGTCCACGTTGGTC
>Ga0172362_10005536_pt1 | contig 10940 bp, 11 predicted proteins | sample LakKivs1_kivu2a2_FD_114534 | JGI IMG/M metagenome (GOLD analysis project Ga0172362, IMG submission 114534) | Sediment microbial communities from Lake Kivu, Rwanda - Sediment s1_kivu2a2 | ecosystem: Environmental > Aquatic > Freshwater > Lake > Sediment | place: Rwanda: Western Province, Lake...
GAGCAAATGGAGGCACAAGACGCGACTTGCCACGGGCTTCGGTATCGTCCTCGTCGTCGTCCTCGTCCTCGTCGTCGGTCGTTTCTTCGCGAGCCGCGAAGATTCCTGAGGACAGTAGCACAGGACCGTCATGGCCAGGGAATCGAGAGCACGGGACATGTCCGGAAGGTTTGGCGGCTAAGGCAGGGCGCCCGGCGCGGGGGCAGAGGCCGGGCGCGTCGTCCCTGGCGCCGGCCTGGCCAGCTTCATGTACTCGGCGGCCATCCGTTCGCCCAGCCGGACGTAGCTGTCGCGGTCGTAGTGGAACGCGTCGCTCTTGGCGAAGCCCTCGTTGGTCGCGGCGGCGGTCTGCTTCCTGCCGCCGGGAAGCTGGAGGATCTGCCGGTTGACCGTGGCAGTCGTGGGCAGCGGGACCTGGCCCGCGACAATGGGCAGTTCCGGATTGCCGAGGTCCGTCCGCAAGTCGTCCACAAGCTTCTCCAGCTTGCCCAGGTATCCGGTGTCGTTGGCGTTGTTGAACCCCTGCACCCAGAGGACTGCCGCCACCTTCGTGTCTTTGAGCTTGCGGACCCGGTTCAAGGCGTTCTCGTACAGGCGCTGGCCCTTGGCCCATTCCTCGATCTTCGTGCCGCCGCGCGCATTGACGATCAGGCCGACCGTCTTGTCAGGCATGACGGCCCGAAGCTTCTGGGCGAACGGACCGGCCAGGCCGAAACGCTGCATGCTCAGGACCTTCCGGTCGGTGCTGTAGCGGTTCAGGGGATGCCTGGCCGGCTCCCATGTGCCTTCGGCGTTCAGCAGGAAGACGCCTTCCATCACGGCGTCGTCGCCCTCCTTCATCGGCGCGCGGCCGGACATGTTCGACTGCCCGATGCACAGGAACACGAGGTCCGGGGCTTTGGTGTTCCCAGCCGGGGCCGCGGCGGCCAGAATGGCCAAGGGAAGGATGGTGGCCAGCTCCATTGCTCGTCTCATGACGTCGGTATCCGGAACCGTTCAGGCCCTCTCGGGCCTTCCGCTGCCGGCCCAACGGGCCACGCACCCGCCGGCTGTCAACCGAATCTTCAACCGATGCACGCACACAAGCTACCGCCCTTTGTCCGGCCGGAGAAGGGCACTTTCAACGGGATTCAAGCGGAGGCCCGCGAATGTCCGCCTCGCCTGCCGCTGACAAGCCGACAGGCGGACAACGCCGCGAAGCGAGCGATTCGCACGGCGGTGATCGGGCGTCGGATCACACAGGGCGCCGCGACTATGAACGCGCCACTCCGCCGGGACGCGGCCCGCGCCGCCAAGCCGGGCACTGAGCAATCTGGCGGAGGCGGCCGGCACCGGCGTCAGAAACAACACGATGATATCGCGATTCTGCTTCGGTGGAAAAACGTCCAGATTTTGCTTGACAAACCACAATTCTGTGCTAGAATGCATGTACGGGATGTACTGCGGGTGTGTTCGCACCTGCCCGTTCACAGAGGGCGTGCCCGGGCTGGCGACTGGCGGGGGAGTGACAGCGACAAAAGAGCGGGATCGCGGAAAGAACCTGAGCGGCCAGGAGTGTAAGAGGCTATATGAGCGGAAGTTGGGTTCTGCGGCGAGCCGGCGGGCGGGGCGGAAACGAACCCAACGCTCGCTGCGGGAGCCGCGGCGGATGGGTGGACAGAACTGCGAAACGAACCCAAACCGGTTTTTCATGTAACATACTGACAGCAAGCCGTTTAGAATCGAAATCCGGCCAAAGACGCCGTATGAAACAAAGCCAACTCCGGCGGTGGCCCAGGCTATTGGTGCCGCGGGTCGCGAGGGCGATGTCCCCTCCGCCGGCCCCCCCCTGCCGCGCCCCGGCGCGGCGCGCGCCGTTCGGCAGGGCGGGCAGGTCCAGCCGCCGGGCGGGCGCGACCGCGAATGGCCGTTCTGCCGCGGCGCGGCGTCCTCGGACAACCCGGCCTACGACCCGGACGGCAGCAAGTTGCAGGCGATCATGCAGGCGGCGGCTGACTACCGGGAGGGGATCATCCTCGATTCGCACACGCTGAATATCACGTTCCCGTGGGGAGGCGGCAGCGGCGAGGATGACCAGTGGCTGGGCCTGCGCACGCCGGGCGGGCGTGGGCTGACGTGGGCTGCCTCCAACTCGGCGGCCGGGGGGGCAGGCCCGGTGGCGGCGCGAGGGGTGCTATACTGGTTGCGGAAAGGCGCTCAGGGATGCCCGGGAAATGGACAGGCGAGGAGTTGCTGGAGTTGGCGCGAGCTTTCCAGCCGGCGTGCGTGCTGATGGCCGCGGCGGAGCTGGACCTGTTCGCCGTCCTGCGCGGGCGGCGGATGACGGCCGAGGCGCTGGCGGCGGAGATGTCCAGCGACGCTCGCGGCACCGGCGTGCTGTGCGACGCCCTGGCGGCGATGGGTCTGCTGGAGAAATACGGGGGGCGTTACGCGTTGGCGGCGGGAACGGAGGAGCTGCTGGTGAGCGGCGGGCCCGGCAGCGTGCTGGCCATGCTGCGGCACCTGGCCAACTGCCAGCGCCGCTGGGCGCAGCTCGCCCGCGTGGTGAAGGACGGCTCGCCGGCGAGGTGCGAGCCTTCCGTCCGCGGCGAGCGGGAGGATCTGGAGGCGTTCATCGAGGCGATGCACGACGTCAGCCGCGCGATGGCGCCGGCGCTTCTCGGCGAGATCGGCCCGCCGGAGTTCACCCACCTGCTGGACCTCGGCGGCGGGCCGGGAACGTGGACCATCGCCTTCCTGCGCGCCGCGCCGGCCGCCAGGGCCACGCTGCTGGACCTGCCCGACGTGATCCCCATCGCCCGCGCGCACGTGGAGGCGGCCGGCTTGGCCGACCGCGTCACCTTCGTCGCCGCCGACATGGACGACGATACGCCCCTGCCGGTTGGGGCGGACCTGACGTGGGTCAGCGCCGTCGTTCACCAGAACAGCCGCCAGGACAACCGCCGCCTGTTCGCCAAGGTCCGCGCCGCCCTGGCCGACGGGGGGCGCATCCTCATCCGCGACGTGGTGATGGACCGGCTGCACACCGCCCCGGCCGCCGGCGCCCTGTTCGCCGTCAACATGCTCGTCGGCACGCCGGGCGGCGGCACCTACAGCTTCGAGGAACTGGCCGAGGACCTGCAGCAGGCCGGGTTCGACCGCCCGCGCCTGCTCCACGCGGGCAAAGGGATGGACTCGGTCGTCGAGGCGATCCGGGCGGACTGACGCGGCGGCCGGCGGCCGCGGGCGAATGCGCCGCGCCTCGCGCCGCCGCGCAGGGCTGGTCTACAGGTAGTCCCGCGGGTCGGCGATGTGGCCGGCGACGGCGCTGGCGGCGGCCGTAAGCGGGCTGGCCAGGTAGACCTGCGCGTCCTTGTGGCCCATGCGCCCGGGGAAGTTGCGGTTGGTCGTCGAGACGACGGTGATCGGCTCGTTGGCCCGCCCGAACGTGTCCGGCGGCCCGCCGAGACAGGCGGCACAGCTCGCCGGGCCGATGCGGCATCCGGCCGCGGCGAAAATCTCGCGCAGCGACCGCCCGCCGAGCTTGCGGCGGTCCAGGTCGCCGTCCACCTCGACGGTGGCGGGCACGATGTACGTCTCGACGGCGGCGCGGCGACCGGCGAGGACCTTCGCGGCGGCCAGGAAGTCGGCCGTCTTGCCGCCCGTGCATGAGCCGATGTAGACGCGGTCGATCTTCACGTCGGCCTTGCGGCGGGCGGCGGCGCGGTTGTCGGGCGAGTGGGGGCAGGCGACGGTGGGCTCGATGGCGGCCGCGTCGAACTCGTGGACCTTCTCGTACTGCGCGTCGGCGTCGGACTGGCAGACGGTGAACGGCTTGTCGGTGCGGGCGCGGACGTAGCGCAGCGTCGTCTCGTCGGCGGCGATGATGCCGCTCTTGCCGCCGGCCTCGACGGCCATGTTGCACATCGTGCAGCGCTCGTCGATGTCGAGCTCGCCGACGGCCGGGCCGGCGAACTCCATCGCGCGATAGGCGGCGCCGTCGACGCCGATTTCGCCGATGACGTGGAGGATGAGGTCCTTGCCCATGAGGTAGGGCGGCATGTGGCCGGTGAAGACGAACTTCATCGTGGGCGGCACGCGCAGCCAAAGCTTGCCGGTGCCCATGACGAAGCCCGCCTCGGTGCTGCCGATGCCCGTGGCGAACTCGCCGAAGGCCCCGTGTGTGCAGGTGTGGCTGTCGGCGCCGAGCAGCACCTCGCCGGGACGGGTGTGCCCGCCCTGCGGCAGCGCGACGTGGCAGACGCCGCGGTAGGTCGTGTCACGCGGGTCGGCGTAGGGCGGCGGCATGCCCTCCAGGCCGTCGGGGATGAAATCGGCGTCGTAGTAGTGCTTCAGCCCCTTGCGCCGCGCGAAGTCGCGCAGGACCTCCACGTTGCGGTGCGACGGGCGGTCGGCGGTGAAGATGTAGTGGTCGGGTATCAGCACCGGCCCGGCCGGGTCCCAGACCGGCGCGTCGGGCCCGAACTGGCGGTCGAAGACGCCGATGGCCAGCGGGCCGGTGATGTCGTTGACCATCAGCACGTCGACGCCGCACCAGACGGTCTGGCCGGGCGTCAGCCTGTCGCGTCCGGCGTGTGCGGCGAGGATTTTCTCGGTGATTGTCATGGGCATAAGTGTGGTCTCGACCAGGGTGTTCGGATGAGGGACAAACATGCCTCGAAGAAAGCCAGCAGCTTCGGAAACCCTGACGAACCGCACCCGACGGAGAAGAAGCCATAGAAGAGGGGACTGGTTACCTGGCCGGCATGAAGCCAGGGGTACTCCGTGTTGGGGCTGTCCGCCCCCCCCACCCCCGGCGCCAACCGCTCGATCTCTCTTGCTGTAGGGATGAGCATATCGATGTAACTGTTGTACGAAGCCCTTCGGTCTTCCGGGAACCCGCAGATCTTGCGTATGTCGGCGCGCTGTTTGGCCATTCGCACGGACCCCGTGAAGGCCGTATGCACGTTTGCCGGTCGACGCCCCGGTGTGCCGGAACCAGAGAGGAACGCCTTCGCCAGCTTCTCGGTGGCCATTTGGAGGAAGTGAAGCTGGTGGCAACGGGGCGCCCGCTGCCGGTTCAGGAGGCGGAACATCTCATAGTCCGACGCTGCCTGACAGGCGAACGCGGATCGCCATGAATCGGGAGGCCCCTGCGCGAAGGTCCCCCTCCTGCTAGATCTTCCTAGCGTCATCCCAACGTCCCCAGTCCTCAGGGGGGGAGAGCCTGTCCTTCTCCTCCGGGCGTATGACCGCGATAGCGCACGGGAACGTGATACCTTCGTCGGGATCGGGATCGAAGTAGAAAGGCGCGATGAGGTCGCTGACGGCGGTCACAGGATCCACTTCGATCAGCCTTATCTCGTGGTCGGAGGGGAATACGTAGATTTCCTCAATGGTGGGCTCCGCCTTTCTGCTGGTGTCGGCGATCTTCTTCGCCTGTGCCACCACTTCCTCATCGCTCGCGCTGACCATCGGCATTCTCCTGGTGTTCCCTTTCCATGATACCGCCGGGGAGGCCGGCATTCAACATCGCTCCGCCGTGCAGATCGCCTCGATGAGCCTGTCGATGGTATGCACAGCCGCCTCGACGCTGGGCTCCAGGCCGGCGGCGCGGAGGGCGGCGCTGGTGGCCGGACCGATGGAGGCCAGCTTGACGCTCGCGGCTGTAATGCCGGCGGCCGCGGCGAGGGCAAGAAAATTCGTCACCGTCGAGGAGGAGGTGAACGCGACCCAATCGACGCGCCCGCCGCGAAGCGCCGCCAGCGCCTCGGGGGGCAGCGAGGCCGGGCGGACCGTGCGGTAGAGCGTCACCTCGACGACTTCCGCGCCGGCGGCGCGAAGGGCGTCGGCGAGCTGCTCGGTGGCGATGTCGGCGCGGGCGAGGAGGACCTTTGGACGTCGTACGTGTTCGGAGGTAGTCCCACCGATTCGTCCGCCTTTGGCGGACTCATCAGTGGGCATTCCGGACTCATCAGTGGGCATTCCGGACTCATCAGTGGGCATTCCGGACTCATCAGTGGGCATTCCGGACTCATCAGTGGGCATTCCGGACTCATCAGTGGGCATCTGCGCGGTGGCGATCAGCGCCCCGGTCAGCGCCTGGGCGAGGGCCTCGGTGGTGTACTTGTCCGGAACCAGGTCGGGCCGGATGAAGTGGCGGCGCAACACGTCGGCGGTGGCCGGGCCTACGGCGGCGATCTTCACGCCCGCCAGCGCCCGGCCGTCCAGACCCAGCTCGCCCATCCGCTCCACGAGCGCCTCCGCGCCGTTAGGACTCGTCAGAACGAGCCAATCGCACGCCGCGCGCACGGAGCCGCGGCGTGCCGCCGCGGATGTCTTCGCACCGGCGCCGCTTCCGCCGGCGATCGCACGCAGGGCATCGTCCACCGGCGACCAGTCCTCCGGCGGCGCGATGGCGATGGTGGGCGCCTCGATCACCTCGGCGCCCAGCTCGGCCAGCCGCGCCGCCAGCGCCGACGCCTGCCGCCGCGTCCGCGTCACCAGCACCGTCCGCCCGAACAGCGGCAGCTTCTCCAGCCATGCCAGGCGCCCCCGCAGCGCGACCACCTTGCCCACGATGACCAGCGCCGGCGGGCGGATGCCGGCCGCTGTCGCCTCTGCCGCCGCCGTCGCCAGAGTGGCTGTCACCGTCCGCTGCCGCGGGGTGGTGGCGTCGGCGACGATGGCGACGGGCTCTTCGGCGCCCCGCCCGGCCGCGACGAGCCGCTCGGCGATGGCGGACAGGTTGCCCACGCCCATGTAGAATACGACGGTATCGACGCCGGCCAGGGCGGCGTAGTTGACGGCGGGCTCGCCCTTGGCGGGGTCCTCGTGCCCGGTGACGAAGGCGACGGAGGCGGCCAGGCGGCGGTCGGTCAGCGGGATGCCGGCATACGCCCCGGCGGCGACGGCGGCGGTGACGCCGGGGACGATGCGGAAGGGCAGGCCGGCGTCGGCCAGGGCGTCGGCCTCCTCCCCGCCGCGCCCGAAGACCAGCGGGTCGCCGCCCTTGAGGCGCACCACGAGCTTGCCGGCGCGGCATCTGTCCACCAGCAGCTCGTTGATCCGCTCCTGCGGCATCGCGTGGGCGTCGGGGCGCTTGCCGACGTAGATGCGTTCGGCCGTCGGGCGGCACAGGTCCAGCAGGCGTTCGTTGGCGAGGCGGTCGTAGCAGACGACCTCTGCGGCGGCCAGCCAGCGGGCGCCGGCGGCGGTGAGCAGCGCCGGCTCGCCCGGCCCGGCGCCGACGAGGACGACCAGCCCGGCATGTCGAGCCCGCTCGCTCATGGGCGGACATTGTACGCGCGGGCGGGCGGCGGGCGGCGGCGAAAATCCGCGCGCCAACTTAAGGCGCCCCCGCGCGGGGACGATGCTCCGTAATGGACGGTTCCGAAAGTAACGGCTATGCCGACTTTCCGGCCGTCGCGGGCGCGGCGGGCAAATCGAGGCCCGCCCCGCGGAAGGAGAACAGCGATGCTGATCGGCCAGACCTACCCGCCGGAGCGGAGGCGGCACCCGCGGACGCGGCTGGAAATGACGCTCGGCTGCATCCGACTGGACCCCGACGGCGGCGACGTGGTGGACTCGCTGCGGATGGTGGACATCTCGCGCGGGGGGATGGGGGCGTTCTCCGGCCGGGCGTACTACCCCGGCCAGCGGATCGTCCTGTCGCTGCCGCTGCCGGCCGAGCAGGGGCGGCGAAACATCTACGCGACCATCACGCGCTGCCAGCCGTCGCGGGCCGACTACCGCGTGGGCTTCGCGTTCGACGCGCCCCACGTGGGCCAGTCGTACGCGAGCAGCCAGGCGGTGGTGGCGACGGCCGCGGCGTGAGCCGACCGGCGGGCAGGCACCTCGCCGCCCGCCATCGTCTCCGGCGCGCACAAGGGGCCGACGACCGGCCCCTTCTCTCTGCGCTGCGAAGCTGGCGTCAGGCGATGCGTCCGGCCGCCATCAGCATGAACACCATCGTGAAGATGCCGACCGTCTCGATGATGCCGATGGCGATCAACAGGAACGCCAGGCCCTTGCCCTCTCCCTCGGCCAGGCAGCGGCAGGCCGACGCGCCGACCAGCCCCTGGCCCCAGGCGGAGAACATCTCGCCCAGGCCCGTGGCGATGCCGATGGCGAGCATGAGGCCGGCGTTGGCGGCCGCCTTGCCCAGCGAGTCGGCCAGTTGGTTCATCACGATCATCGCGTAGAACGTCTGGCTGATGGGCGCGCCGACGAAGATGATGTAGTTGAACCGGAGCGGCTTGCCCGCCTTCGCGTCGCGCGCCCAGGCGCCCGCGGCGGACCTGCCGGCCGCTCCGATCCCCAACGCGCTTCCCAGCGCCGCCAGGCCGAAACCCAGCACCACACCGAACTGTCCGAGGAACGCCCAGTCCATCGTCATGTCTCCTGCGGTTGGTCGCTGCCGAACGGCTGATACGGGTAGCCGCTCCATTCCAGTCCCAGGTTGTTGGAGAACTCCAACACGTTCAATCGCACACCGTGTGCGAAAAGTGCGATCAGGCACAGGCCCAGGTTCAGCCCGTGGCCGAAGATGAGGATGGGCACCAGCAGCACCGGCCCCGCCCGCATCGCCAGCTCGTTGAAGCTGGTCGCCAGGACCGACCCGGCCAGGCCGACCGCCATCAGACGCACGTAGCTCATGATGTCGCTGAACGTCCCCAGCGCCGCCAGCGGGAAGTTCGCCAGCCCCAGCGCCACCATCTTCGGCACGTTCCACGACGGGCTGGCGAACAGGATCGCCATGCCCCCGCCGATCATGCACGGCCAGATGATCGCCGGGCTGGTCAGCTCCGCCGGCCGGCCCAGCACGAAGTGCGTCACGACGCTGTACATGCCCACGAGGAACGCGGCCCAGCCGACCTTGCTGAGCAGCGCCAGGTTCGGCCACAGCCGCACCCCCCGCCAGAGCTGCGCCACCACCAGGTGCACCACGCCGATGGTGAAGCTGAGGCGCATGAGAAAGTTCATCGGCCCGGCGTCCAGCGAAACGGCGATCAGGGGCTTGCCGCCCAACAGGCCCGGAACGTCCATCCCGAAGAACGAGCCGGTCAGCGCCCCCCAGGCCATGCTCAGCGCGCCGATGACCATCGTCAGGTTGGCGACGTTGCGGCCCATCTTGGCGATCACCTTCCGCCGCAGCACGATCGGCAGCAGCAGCAGGGTCAGCCCATAGCCGCCGTCGCTGAACAGCATCGCCGCGAAGATCGGCAGGGCGATCATGAACGCGACGGACACGTCCGGCTCGCCGTAGCCCGGCTGAATGCCCAGGATCTTCATCAGCCCCTGGATCGGGCGGGCCCACCGCGGCAGCACGACCAGCGTCGGCGGCGCTTCGCCCTCCCGCGGCGGGGCCGTCTGAACGCCCGCGGGCACGCCCGCCTCGGCCAGCCCGCCCGACAGCGCCTCGGCCTTGTCCGCCGGCACCCAGCCCTGGACGGCGTACAGCGCGTCGGCGTGCAGGCCGCCGTTGGAGGCGGCGGCGTACTCGGCCTTGCGCTCCAGGCGCCGCCGCTCGGCCTCCATGTCGTCCCGCAAGTGCGACAGAACGCCGAGGCGTTCCTCGTCCGCCGCGAGGGCGGCGTCGATCTCGCCCGCCTCCGCACGCAGCGACGGGCGGTCGCGTGAGGGCAGCTCCAGCGCCTCGGCGGCCTCGGGGGCCTCCACGGGCGACTGCCCGCTCGACGCGGCCGCCACCAGAATGCGCTTGCCGGCCAGCTCGCCCAGAACCTGCACGCAGTCGGCGCGCACTTCCCCGGCCGCGTCGCGCGGCACGGAGTAGAACCGCACGTTCACGCCCGCCTCGGCCAGACGGGTGAACTGCTCCAGCGTCGCATCGCCCCACACGGCAAGCTGCTCAACCTGCCTGTGCAGGCCGGCCAGACGGCTGCGCCGCTCGGCCGCGCGACGGTGGATCTCCAGCACCTCCTCCGCCGCGGCCAGCGGCGACAGGTCGCCCTTCTCGCCGCGAGGCGCCGGCTCGCCCAGCATCTGCGCCGCGCGGGCGAGCGTGTCGATGGCCGCCAGCGTCTTGTCGTCGGGCGCCGCCTTCGCCGGGTCCACCGGCGCCAGGTGCACCACGCCCAGGTCGCGCAGGGCCTCCAGCAGGCGCTGGCGGTCCTGCTGCCTGGCGGCCACGTAGGTCTTGAGCATCGGCACGATCACGGCTGCGGCCCTCCGCCGTCGCCGCCGCCGGGGCCTTCGGGCAGCTCGACGGCCACCACCTCGTCGGCGACCTCCTCGCCGAGCTCTTCCACGCGGTCAAAGCCGCTGGTCTCCTCGGCGATCTTGGCCTTGGCGATCTTGCCGCGCCCCACGGCGGCCGTCATCTCGTCGCCCAGCTTGATCCGGATCAGCCGGATGGCTTCGCGGCATCGCGGGATGAGCACCTTCTCGAACAGGTTCACCCGCTGGATGATCTTGGTCAGCTCGCGCTGGAGCAGGTCGCTCTGGCGGCGGAGGATGTCGGCCTCGGCGCGCAGGCGCGAAAGCTCCCGCAGGTCCTGCAGCGCCCGGTCCACCCACGGCGGCGTGGCGAACAGGCTGTAGGTCGCCTCGGCGAAGACGGCCTCCTCGAAGACCGGCACGGCCACGCCCGCCACGTTGCGCCTGCCGGTGCGGACCTCCGTCGGGCGGCTGAGGCCCTCCACGTCCAGCCCGGCGCGGTCGGCAAGGACGGCGCGGTAGGGATCGACCTTGCGCGTCGCGGCCGCCACGGCCTCCTCGGCGCGGCGCGTCGCCCGCGCCACCTCGCGCATGGTCATCTGAAGCTGCTGCTGCTTGAGCTTCAGCATCGGCAGGTAGCGATCGAACCGCGCCATCGCCTCGCGCTGGCGCTTCAGCTCCGGGCGAGTCAGTTTGATCTTCCTAGCCATTCGTATTCTGTTCGCTTGTCGGAGTGCTTGGCGGTGCCATTGCGGATTGCGGATTGCGGATTGCGGATTTCC
>Ga0172362_10005538_pt1 | contig 10936 bp, 8 predicted proteins | sample LakKivs1_kivu2a2_FD_114534 | JGI IMG/M metagenome (GOLD analysis project Ga0172362, IMG submission 114534) | Sediment microbial communities from Lake Kivu, Rwanda - Sediment s1_kivu2a2 | ecosystem: Environmental > Aquatic > Freshwater > Lake > Sediment | place: Rwanda: Western Province, Lake...
CAGTAAAAAATGATCAGGCACGATGGCACGGACTTTCCTTAACCATTCTGCCTTTGTAGCACCAATGACATACATAATGTTATCTGTTGTCCCCCAGTGAGAGGTTTTTTCCAGGACTTCCTCAAACAGGGTACTTCCTTTTTCCTCCATCCGGAGCAACTGGAAATCCGCACTTCCCTCGTTTGATGTAAGGGCCAGGAGGATAGCCCATTTATCTTTAACCAGGAAAGGTTCAACTGAATCTCTGCCCATATAAGGGGACAGGGTCACGGCATCACAGGACAGCCTGTAAAAGACAGATTCAGCGTACATCCTGGAAGTATTACCTATGTCACCCCGTTTGCCGTCAGCGATCAGGAATATATCCGGGTAATGTTCCTTAATGTATGTGCAGGTTTTTTCAAGTGCTTCCCACCCTTTTGACCCATATTTCTCATAGAATGCCAGGTTGGGTTTAAAAGCTACGACCAGGTCATGAGTGGCGTCGATTATTTGTTTATTAAACTCATACTGAGGCAGTTCCGTATTTTTAAGAAAAGCAGGGATCATTTCCGGATCAGTGTCCAGTCCAATGCAGAGAAAACTCTTTTTTTCAAGAATGTTCCCGTGTAGTTGATCGGCATTCATAGGCGAGGTTAATATATTATTCAAGCTTATCGGCTTTTAAGCGCTCAGCATTCTCAGCCATCTGCAATTTATCTATAAGCTCATGCAGGTTGCCGTTCAGAATCGACTGAAGGTTGTAAATTGTCAGGTTGATCCTGTGGTCAGTCACCCTTCCCTGGGGATAGTTATACGTCCTTATTTTGGCTGACCGGTCCCCTGTGGACACCATTGTTTTTCTTCTGGAGGCAAGATCATCGAGCATCTTCTGGTATTCCAGGTTATACAGGCGGGTTCTTAATTCAGACATCGCTTTATCATAGTTCTTTATCTGTGACTTTTCATCCTGGCAGGTAACCACCACGCCGGTGGGTATATGTGTAAGGCGTATGGCCGAATAGGTTGTATTGACTGATTGTCCGCCCGGGCCTGAGCTGCAGAATGTATCCTTGCGTATATCCTCTGATTTCAGTTCAATATCGAACTCATCTGCTTCAGGCAGCACCGCCACCGTGGCGGCAGAAGTATGCACCCTGCCCTGGGTTTCCGTGACCGGCACACGCTGTACCCTGTGCACTCCTGATTCATATTTCAGGATACCGTAAACACCTTCTCCACGAACATGTGAAATAATCTCCTTGTACCCTCCTACAGTCCCTTCGGTAAAGCTGGTCACCTCTATCTTCCAACCCCTGGATTCTATAAACTTGGTGTACATCCTGAAAAGATCCCCGGCAAAAATACTTGCTTCATCACCACCGGTGCCGGCACGTATCTCCAGCATTGAATTCTTTTCGTCTTCAGGATCGGCGGGCAGTAAAAGCATTTTGATTTCTTCTTCCATTGGGGTTACCTTCCCGTACAGCTCATCCAGCTCCGACTTAGCCATCTCCCGCAGTTCCTCATCTTTTTCTGTTGCCAGCATTTGCTTTGCACTGTCAATATTACTTAAGAGATTCTTATAGGTTTTATAGACATTAATGATCGGTTCCAGGTTTTTATATTCCCTGCTCAGCTGGATGTATCTTTTCATATCTGATATGATACCCGGTTCAGTGATCAACCGGCCGACTTCTTCGAACCTGTCTTTCACTCCTTCAAGCCTATCAAGTATAAGATTCCCATTCATGTACGCTGTTTTTTGCAGTCTGCAAAAGTACAAAAAAGTTTCGACTACTGTCCTCCGGCTATAATCATCAAATAAAAAAACCAGGCGAAAAACCTGGTTTTATTATTTGATATTTTACTCATTTCTTCTTTTCAGGCCATTTTAACTCTGCACCCATTTGTTTATAGACATCCCATTCATTCCAGTAATTGCCTTCGATAACAATTTTACCGTCCTGGATTTTTTCTGTTGCGTGGTACATAAGCATGATTTTCTTCTGAGCATTAAGATCATAAAATGAAACATCTGCCCATAACAGAACCCAATCCCCGGCAAGATTCTCCTGCTCCACGGTTTCAGCCATAATGTAAAAAATGTCAAATTTTATTGAATCTGCACTTTCAAACCAGGAAGTCAGGCCTTTGACCGTTTCTTCCTTTCCAGTCCATGAGTTGAAGGCAGGTCCAACGAAACCGGCAGAATCGGAATAAAATCCGGCTACAGCCTCAATATTTTCAGATTCTATTGCTTTAAACACATCCCTAACTAAAGCAATATTTGAATCTGCTTTTGCTTTTTTAACTTCATCCTGTGGCGTAGGGGTAACCGGTTTGCAACCTACAAAAAGGAGAATAACACAAAGGAAAAGAATTAAGTTTTTCATGGTTTTTGGTGATTTGGGGGGTGAAATAAATTTAAAGATAAGTTCTTTTATAGAACTGTCAATCCTTTTTAAAGTAAAAGTTTCCGAATTCAGACATGATTGTCAGCTCGTTGCGTTCCGAGGGTTCAACTCTTCCGATTATTCCGGCATCTACACCAAAAGCCCGGGAAATCGTGATTATTTTTTCAGAAACACCGGGTTCCACGTATAACTCAAACCGGTGCCCCATATTGAAAACCTGATACATCTCTTTCCATGGAGTTTCTGATTGGCCATGGATCAATTCAAAAACAGGCGGGAGAGGAAATAAGTTATCCTTGATTATATGGGCTTTTTTGATGAAGTTCAGCACTTTTGTCTGACCCCCGCCTGAGCAATGAATCATTCCATGAACCGACTCCCGTGTTTCTTCAAGAACCTTTTTGATCACAGGCGCATAGGTACGTGTAGGTGAAAGGATCATTTTACCAGCTGTGATACCGGTGGAGGGCACTACGTCAGTCAGGTTAAAAGTTCCGCAATAAACAAGATCTGGATTTAGCTGATGATCGTAGCTTTCAGGATATTTTACAGAAAGGATTTTTGAAAACACATCATGACGTGCAGAGGTAAGGCCATTGCTGCCAATCCCGCTGTTATATTCCTTTTCATAGACGGCCTGTCCTGATGAGGACAGCCCCACTATCACATCTCCCACACGGATATGGTTATCGATGACCTTATCTCTCCTGATCCGGCAGACAACGTTTGCATCCACGATTATGGTTCTCACAAGATCTCCAACATCAGCTGTTTCCCCGCCGGCCATATAAATTTCAATTCCAAATCCGCGCAACATTTCCAGGAACTCACCGATTCCTTTAATAATCTCTGCAATAATTTCTCCCGGGATCAGGAATTTGTTCCTTCCAATAGTGGATGAGAGTATAATATCAGTGAATGCTCCAGCGCAAAGCAGATCATCGGTATTCATCACGATTGCATCCTGGGCGATACCTTTCCATACAGAGATATCACCTGTTTCATTCCAGTACATGTAAGCAAGGGAAGATTTGGTACCTGCTCCATCGGCATGCATGATCAGGCAATAGTCATCATCGCCGGACAAATGATCAGGAAGCACCTTGCAGAATGCATTGGGGAACAGTCCTTTATCTGTTCTCCGGACAGCTTTGTGAACATCTTCCTTCCTTGAAGAGACTCCCCGTTGCCCGTAGCGTGATTCTTCTGTCATATTATCGTGGCTGATAATCTGTTGACAGCACCCTGAATTCTGTCCGCCGGTTAAACTGGTGTGCAATTTCCTGTTGTTCGAGTGTAGGGAGGCTGTTGATAAAGGATTCTGTCAATTCGGTACCCTCTTTCAGAAACGGGTATTGCGCGGTCATCTTTGCAGTTACGACCTTAGGCATGGACTCGCCGTATCCTTTTGCCTGCAAACGGCCAGGATCAATTCCTCTCTCTATCAGGTAATCGACAACAGATTGGGCTCGTTTCTGGGACAGGTCCATATTGAACTCAGCTGAAGCACGGGAGTCAGTATGAGACATCAGTTCAATAGTAATATTCGGGTTATCAGTAAGGGTTTCTATCAGCTTATCAAGGGAGACCATTGCTTCCGGCCGCAGATCCCATTTGGCAAAATCATAAAATACATTGCTGTTCGACAGCTCAATTGGTTTGGCAGTAGAAGCCAGATATATCGTTGTTTTGAAATCCGTGCTTGCTTCAAGTCCCTTGGTCGTTTCACGTTCTTTCCCGTTCAGATAACCGGTATGGGAGGCAACGAAGACATAATCTGTATTTGCTTTCAGTATAAACTTAAAGCTGCCGTCACCACCGGTAGTGGTCTCAATAGTGATCCCATCGCTGCCTATTGATTTGACCACTGACCCGGACAGCAGCTCATCGGTCTTTGAATCCCTGACCAGTCCTGACACATTGAACTTCAGGGGGGGCAGAACGAATGAATAAATTTCATCGCCTTCCCGGGCTTTCCGGGAGGAGCTAAGATAGCCCCGTTCCATTTCTTTTTCAAAGACAATACCGAAATCATCGGCGGTGGAATTTATCGGAGATTTCATGTTCTCCACATGCCAGTTTTCCTGATCATCCTTGACTGCCTTGTAAATATCAAGCCCACCCATCCCGACTCTGCCATTGGAGGAAAAATACATGGTGCCGTCAGGATGTATATAGGGGAAAACTTCATCATCAACAGTATTAATCTGGTCGCTGAGGTTCTCGGGTTCACTCCAGTCATCCCCTTCATTTGACCTGGTAACCTTCCAGATATCTTTACCGCCAATACCGCCGGACATATCTGACACAAAATAAAGGGTTAATTCATCAGGAGAAATAGCCGGGTGAGCGATTACGATGCTGTCATCAGCGATAGTCAGGGCCTCTGCCTTTGACCAGGTTTCGCCGCTCCTGTGAGATGTATAGATCTGGCAGCCGTAATTTGTATTCTTATTAACCTTGCACCTGGTAAAATACATGGTTGAATAATCACTGTTCAGCACTGGTGTTCCATCTTCAAACTCTGTATTGATGTTTTCATCAAGCGGAACCGGAACGCTCCATTTGCCTTTGCGATCCATCCTTGATTGATATATATCCGTAAAATCTTCGCCTGTTGCACCATGAATATCATTCCCTGTTGAACCTTCCCTGGAAGAGGTAAAATATACTGTCTGATAATCATCCGAAGCATAGAACGGACTGTAATCATTCTGACGGGAGTTGAAGAACTTCATATTCTCCACGAGGTAAGCGGTGGGACTATCAAGCCATTCCTTTGACTTTTTACAGGATTCAATGCCATTCTGACCCCTCGGATCATCAGGTACCAGCTCAATGTAGTTCCTGTACTGGACTTCTGCTTCATCGAATTCTTCATTCATTCTCAGGGCATCGGCATAGTGCAGGTAAACAACCGGATTCGAATATCCTTTGCTGATAGCCTGCTTATAACGGAGCTCTGACTTTTCAGGTGCATCGGTCAGCCGGTAACATTCTGCTATAAGGAAAATGATCTCCTTTTTAACTTCTTTGTCACTTGTCTTGTTGTATGCATCCTTAAAAAGATCGATGGCGTTGGCATATTCTCCTGCTGCAAATGTTTCCCTGGCCTTTAAAGTCTTGTCCTTTCTCTGTGCAGCCACGGGATCAGTAAATAGTGCCAGTAACAGAAGATACATTATGACAGCCAGATTTCTCCTCATCATAAAACTTTTATTCATAAGTACCTGTTCAATGCCATTGGGGTATGGAACAGAAAGGAACCCACATTTTTACCCCGGCATTTCCTATGGGGCTACTATAATACACAAAAGTATGATATGAACGCTAAATCTGGAAAAAAATTCTGTAAAACTTAAATAAACTGTTTACGGTTATCCTTATTTTGTAAATAGAAGCTCCCTGTATTTGGGAAGCGGCCATGTGTCATTATCAACGATGAGTTCAAGTTTATCAATATGATAGCGTATCTCATCAAGGTAAGGAAAGATCTTATTGCAATACATCTGTGCTTTTCTTGCTGTATCTTCAATCTTATTCGCTTTTTTTCTCTCTTCCACCATCTGGAAGACCTGCGCTTTAATGAAAGAGATATGCTGTGATATCTCTCTGATCCTTTCTATCCTGGCTGCTGCCAGGTCGTTGTATTCTTCTTCCTGGAACAATTCCTTGAGCTGACTGACGTTGTTCATCAGCTCAGTCTGGTATTTAATGGCAATAGGTAATATATGGTTTATGGCAAGATCGCCCAGCACCCTGGCTTCTATCTGCACCCGTTTGGTATATGTTTCAAGGTTGACTTCCACACGGCTCTCCAGTTCTCTGTGGCTGAGCACTTTCTGGTCAGTGAAAATCTTCATGGAAGATTCGCCCAGGAATACTTTCAGCGCTTCAGGAGTACTGCTGATATTGCTGAGACCTCTTTTTTTCGCTTCGGTGATCCATTCCTGGCTGTAATTGTTCCCTTCAAACCTGATCGCCCTGGTCTCCTGACTGTACCTGCGTAATACCTGCAGGATTGCTTCATCTTTTTTAACTTTCTTCCTTATCAATCTGTCTATTTCTTCCTTAAAAATGGTTAACTGCTGGGCCAGCGCCGTATTAAGGACGAATAAAGATGCAGCCGGGTTGGCCGACGCTCCAACTGCACGGAATTCAAAACGGTTACCTGTAAATGCAAATGGTGAAGTCCTGTTCCGGTCGGTATTGTCAAGAAGTATCCTCGGGATCTTGCCCACATTAAGCTTTATCTCGGTTTTTTCATCGGGTGTCATTTTCTGGTTGGGAACATTCTCCTCGATCATTTTCAACATCTCGGTCAACCTTGTACCAAGGAAGACCGACATTATGGCAGGAGGGGCCTCATTGGCACCCAGACGCAATGCATTGCCCGGGGTAGCGATACTTGCTCTCAGTATGTCAGCATACTGGTGAAAAGCTTTCACCGTAATGATTATGAACGTCAGGAACTGGAGGTTTGTACGCGGTGTCTTCCCTGGGCTCAGGAGATTGACTCCTGTATCGGTCATCATTGACCAGTTGCAATGCTTACCTGAACCATTTATTCCCTTAAAGGGTTTTTCATGGAACAAGACCCTGAAATGATGCCGGCGTGCCACCCTCTTCATAACATCCATAGTAAGCAGGTTGTGATCCACAGCGAGGTTCACCTCTTCGAATATGGGAGCGCATTCAAACTGATTCGGTGCAACTTCATTATGTCGTGTTTTAATCGGTATTCCAAGCTTATATGCTTCGATCTCAAAATCCTTCATAAAAGCTAAAACCCGCTCGGGTATGGAGCTGAAGTAATGATCCTCAAGCTGCTGGTCTTTGGCAGAAGCGTGCCCCATCAATGTCCTGTCGGTCAGAGACAGATCAGGCCGCGCATGGAAAAGCGCATCATCCACCAGGAAATATTCCTGTTCCCATCCAAGATTGGTGATGACCTTATTGACACTGTGATCAAAATACTGGCATACCGCAGTAGCTGCCTTGTCAAGTGCATGATTGGCTTTGAGTAAAGGTGTTTTGTGATCGAGTGCTTCCCCTGTATATGAAATGAATATCGTGGGGATACTCAGTGTATTGCCAACTATAAAGGCCGGCGAAGAAGGATCCCACGCGGTGTAACCCCTCGCCTCAAAAGTATTCCTTAATCCGCCACTTGGAAAACTCGATGCATCAGGCTCCTGCTGTACCAGTTTACTACCTGAAAAACTTTCTATCACCGTATGATTATCTGAAAGCTCGATGAAGGAGTCGTGCTTTTCCGCCGTTGAATCAGTGAGCGGATGAAACCAGTGGGCATAATGTGTTACACCCCTTTCTGTAGCCCATGCTTTCATGCCGGCTGCTACCTCATCAGCCATTTTCTGATCAATTCTTGTGCCTTTCTCTATTGCCCTCTGCACACTTTTGTATGCTTCCCTGGAAAGGTATTTTTCCATCTTCGAATCATCAAATACATTGATCCCGAAATAATCGGAAATCTTATTTGAAGGATAACTGACCTGTACAGGCTGACGCCTGAATACTTCCTGTAATGCCTGAAATCTTAATATTGCCATGTTTTTTATTATTAAAGCTTCAAATATATATATATTTTTAAACATACCCCCTTTTTTTCATATTATATTTTAAAAAAATATATATTTTTTATGAACAATACTAAGATTTTCAGGCTAGATGTATTTTATTTAATATAATGATAGTTAATAACCGATTTTATTATAACAAACAGATTACGGAAACAGGGAAATGCGGTGAACAGGAGGGTGGACAGCTTTATCGAATTTTTCCGTAACATTCCTTAAGCCTGTACAAACAACGAACACGCATAAGCATGTCAGCCTATGACAGGATTAAGGACAATACTCAGTGTCTCCGGCAAGCCACAGCGAAAATAAAGGGCATACCCCTGATGACAGGAATGCATCCGCTTTCAGGGAATGGAAAGATTCCGGCAACCACTGTAAACTGTTATCCTGTTGGTTGCCGGATTAAATTCGCTTTATATACAGGTTATTTTGCTTTAATATCGTATGCCATCAAAGCATTGGTGTGCCTCAGATAAAGGACCCCATTATGGATCACAGGGTGTGCCCAGAATGGTCCTGCTTTGCCCTGGGTAACCTGAAAGCTGCTCACGAGATCGAGTTTCTCAGGATCAGCTTTTAACAGCCCCACATTCCCATGCTTTTCATCATATATATAAAGCATACCTTCTGCAGATATGACAGATCCCTTACAGTTCCAATGTTCTTCCCACATTTTCTTACCGGTTTTCCAGTCGATGCAGCACCAGTTCCCATCGCTGTTATTCAACCAGTTCGAACCGTATATATAGCCGTTTATAAGGACTACTCCTCCATGATGATCATCCAGAACGCTATCTGTCCATACAACTTTTGCATTCATCCCATCATCAGCAATTTTAACCATCATGCCCCCGGTGTCATAGCCTCCGGTCACATAGATCATACCATCCTTATATAATGGTGTGGTGCATTTAATAAGTTCATACTGCCGGAGGTTAGGATCATCTGACTGATAATGACTTACCTTCCAGAGAATCTCACCATTTGAAGCATCTACTCCGAAAACATGGCCCAGGGACACATTAACAATCATTTTCTTACCTGCATAATTGATAAGAATTGGTGATGCGTAACCCGGCTTATCATTGAGACTCGCAGATTTCCAGATCAGATCTCCGGTTTCCTTATTAATGGCAATGGTCATTGTCTCAGGTCCGCCAGGTGAAAAATAAAGTTTGTTCCCATCCAAAAGGACCGATTCAGCTATACCCCATCTCCCGTAAGTGCCTTTGTTCACTTCGCTGGCTTTATAAGACCAGATTATTTTCCCGGTGGTTCCGTCAATGCAGGCAATATCCCCATATCCGCTGCAGGTATAGACTTTATTGCCTTCAACAGTGGGAGTAGACCTGCTTTCAGGATTAGACTCCGTAAAGGCCCGTCCAATAACCGTTTGCCACAGTATCTTGCCATTCATGTCCAGTGCAAACAATAGATCGTCGGCATCTGTATTTCCAGTTATATATATGGTACTGGTGCCGAAGGAAGGTGATGAGTAACCATTAGGCAGATCAAGGTTGGACCAAAGCAGGGTTGGTCCGCCAGCAGGCCATAACTTCATAAGCCCTGTTTCTGCAGATACCCCTGTACGGTTTTCAGGCCGCCAGTCGCTGATTTTCTGTGCATTGATATAACAGGAAAGCAAGGTTAAGAGAATGATCGTTACAGTTGTATTTTTCATAACCGATGTGTTTTAATGATTATTATTGAACTGCTAAATAACAAATAACGTCTGAAATTCATGATTCGTATGTCATAAAATTTAATTGATCTTCATCTGCCCGTCATAAATCAGTCCCGTTCACCTTGCCACAACATGGAAACAGCCCTGTTTCCTTTCATAGGTTGCCCAGCATTTCTTTTCTTCTTTCAAATAGTATATTACTTCTGCAAGAGCTTCCTTCATGTACCATTTATCGCATTCCGTAACATGAAGTTTCATTAATGAAAATTTTGAATAAGAGATATCAAAGGCATTCCCGTTAAGATGCGGGCTTCTATCTGAAGCATTTATATTTGTCTGTCCAAGGCTATTGACTTTTTCGGTTGTTCGTGTCATTGATGTGACTATGAACCTTGATCCTTTCAGGCCTTCCCGGCCAATTTTTTTCCCGAATCTTTTTCCTATTTCCTTAAGAAGCTTTTTACTGTCAGATGTAAGATAAGGATAACTGTGCGTCATATCTTCAATTATATAATATCTGCCACTCCTGACTCTGAATAATTGCCTGGCTGAAACCTTTTCACTGATCTCATCAGCATTCGGACATGCCGGTATTCCGGTCAGACTGGACTGAGCATAATAGTCAATTATCCTGTCGTTCAGCTTACGGCTGTATACCTGCTGATAACCCCTGCACTTGCTGCTGAAAAAAGATACTATCAAAGCCCTGTTTGTCCGGGGAATCAGGATGAAACACAATAAGAAAGTGATCAGGATAAAAAGCCTTGCTTTTAAACGGTATTTTTTCTTCAGTCTCCTGATACGCATTTATCATGAATAAGGATTTAAAAATAGATATTTAATCCAGGCAAAATATCGCTCACATGTTAACAGTTGCCCTTTCTTGAGGTATTTTCAAAAAAGAAATCAAATATAACAGGATCGACTCTCGCTGAGCTGTTAATCAGGTATGTAACAGAAAAACCATGTTATAATCATGAGAGGCTAAATCCTCTTACCTGCATCATAGGCTTCTTTCATCGCCGGTTTCCCTTTGATCTCACCTTTGTTCCAGGCGCCGGTTCCATATATAACACCTTTTTCCTTTGCTCCTGTCAGACAGGATATGAATGCCCTGAACCCTTCCATGGTTCTTTTCATAGCAGGCTTGCTGTCGTCGGCAGCCGTCAGAATAAAATAAAATTCCTTATCCCTGATTTCTGTGTAACGGGCACATGTTCTGTCGATCAGTGTTTTCATCTGGGCACACATGG
>Ga0172362_10005539_pt1 | contig 10934 bp, 12 predicted proteins | sample LakKivs1_kivu2a2_FD_114534 | JGI IMG/M metagenome (GOLD analysis project Ga0172362, IMG submission 114534) | Sediment microbial communities from Lake Kivu, Rwanda - Sediment s1_kivu2a2 | ecosystem: Environmental > Aquatic > Freshwater > Lake > Sediment | place: Rwanda: Western Province, Lake...
AGTGGCTTCCTATTATCAGCAGTAATCAACCAAAGCGAAAGTTTCGCCAATTCCGTAGCCAGCTCGTTTAAATCAACGCCAAAGGCACATTTTTCAACAACCCGCCGCCTCCACAACAAGGGGCTCGTATCAACAGAGTCATTTTCCCACTCAGTTAAGGACAAGGATTCCACAATATAGTTCGCAAGAAAATGTGAGGCATTAACGAGGAAATGCCCGCTTCCCATCGCAGGATCCAGAATCTTGATTGACAGTACTTTCTCCTCCAAGAAGGATAGGACCTCTTTGTCAATGAATCTTTCAACACTTCGTCTTTCTCTATCATCAACTGCCGTTCCATGAGCTTCTAAAAGCTTGCACACAAGAGCTTGCAACTCTTTGTCGATATCTGCAAGGTACTGCCCAAGCGAATTCTCCACAATATACCGAACTATATCCTCGGGAGTATAGTAACTCCCAGTCATCTTGCGCTCTTCACTTGACTGCGAGAAATAAACATCACCTTTCTCTATCACTGTATCAGTTCTTGTAATCTTCCCAGCCTGAGATTCAGGTATAAACCTGTAGACATTCTTATCCTTGCGTCTAACCATTCTTTCCGGCGCAATGAACAGCTGATACTCAAGAATACCCTCATAAAGACCACCCAAATGCCTAACCGAAAGATCATTATAGTTTATCGGGACAACATTCCCTCTTTCTTCCCTGAAACCCAAGCTGAACAAAGCTTCCGACAAAAAAGCATCGTCAATCACATGATTCACCAAATACGTCTTCTCACTATCATCGAACAACCCTCCATTGTAAGGAGGAATGCCCATTGCCCGATTACCCTGATTAACCCAACTGAACACTTCACGAAGAGCATTCCACATGATTCTCCCATTCGGGTTTTCAATTCCCTTGCTATGATTCTCTTTGGCGATCTCCATCAATCTCGCCATGCTTTTTTCATAATACTCAGAATCTTGAAGGGGCAAGAACCCTCTTGCTTCAGCATAAAGAATGAAAAGAATCCTGTAAAGCAAATAGATCGAATTGTTGAAAACAGCACGTTTCTCCTCTTCTGTATAGGACTTTCTGCCTTCCGATTTGATGAAACCCATGCAAAGCTTACCAAGTACATCTTCCATTTTGCCTTGAAGATGCTCTTCAATCTGCCTAGTAGCTTCATCAGACTCTTGCCTATTCGCGTCAAGGCGACACTTTCCTTTCTCGCCAACGACAAAAACTTGAACACCAAAGAAATCCGCAAAAAGAGTCATATCCACAGAATCCCGAGTCCGTACAACTTCACCAAGGTTAATCTGAAAAAAAGTCTCGAACGGAGCCTTCTCCTTCACACAGTACAAGCGCCAAAAACTTCCGTTCGTCAGAATCCCCCACCGCAAGCCAGCCTTCTTAAGCGCCATAATCAAGGACACAGCATAGTTCTTGCCCTTTGCAGTCTGATCTAGGTTCTCATCAAAGTTCACGACATAACAAAGAGACAGGGCCTTCTCACGGCTTCTATCCTCAAATAAAGCAATAACATTACCTCGCAGCTCGCTCCTCACAAAACCCAAAACATCAAGAATAGGCCCCACGAAAGAAGCCACTAATGACCCCAACGAACTTCTGTCAGTCCTCAAAAACCACTCTCTCACGGTCTCAAGAAGATACAGCTGCTGGCCTTCCTTCACCGAGGCTACACACGAATCAAGATAAGCACGGGCAAACAAAACACCTCTATCTTTGATGCCGCCCACAACAGACACTGACAGTTGCCTCCATAAATTCTCAACTGATAAATAACTAGTATCAATAATCTCTTAAAACCTTCTATGCCATGATTTCTCGCATCTGACGAAGCTGTGCCTGAGGCTTTCTGCTCAATCATCTTCGATCCCATGATAGCCAAATCATTCGGAGCCTACTTGATCCAGTGTGGATTGGCGTTTGAAAAAGATTCTTGTGCAAGAATCGATTTCTCTTCTTTGATTTTCTCGTAGTCGATTCCCATTTCCTCAAGAGTAACGAAACTGATGTTGCAGCGATAACAAAGATAAGAAGCTTTTCTAGTGACCTTGTCATCCACATTTCTTGCAAAGATCAGACATGGTGAGAGAGCCTTTGGGTTGATCTTAAAGCTAAAACAACGAACAACATCATACGTTACTGGAAAGCGAGTGTAGACATCGATAGCGATGAATTTCTTGTCACCTAAAGGGCCATTCAATGGAACAAATTGATCGAAACTCATTCCATTCGCAAGACTAAGGACCTCTTTGTTCTTTGGTCGTACAAGCAGCAAGTAGCTCCAAGGATGGACAAATCTGACAACAGTATGTTAATCTTGCGGAAGCAAGCTTTCAACTATAGTATAAAGCTCCTTCATTTTTTCCTGCGGAATTTTCCCCTTGAGATAATGCCACAATACGTTGAGCGGCTTCCTGTCACGCCGATCGGGAGGCGGAGACGCTATGCCGAGGAAAGTCTCGATGTCCTTTTCAAAAAAATAAATACCTTTTGTCAATTCATTTCTTTGGCTTTGAATGAAATCGTTGAGAAACGCCTGAACCTGAGTGTTTTCGTCCTTGTCAAGCAAAACAGAATGTGTAATTCCGAGCTCCTTGAACAGATTCATGTATCTGTGAAGATTGTATTTTCCCATCGCATCGAGGATGCAAACTCTTCTGTCGGCCAAAGTTTTCCATTCATTTTCGACTAGATATTCAATGAAAGCCTTCTCTGTTGCACCCTCACATACAAGAACGATGTCAGCGAAGAACGCCGAACACCTTGTCGCATCTAGCCATAGTACATACCGAATAGATTCTTCCTCCATCCTCTTTATTTCATCGCCAGATTGAGCTATTCTTCTCTCGAGTTCCCTCTTGATAGACTCTTCAACCATAGGATCTGCAAGTTTCAGTTTGAGGAATTCTGTCAGTTGACTATTTTGTTCGAGTAAGGCTTCTTTGCTTTTTCTAGAGACTTGAAATGTACTTGTAATAGCTGCCTCCTTTTTCAGTTTAATTAAGGAAGGCAAATCTTCGATATTTTTACTCACAAAAAGGGGAGAATGTGTCGAGATAATTACTTGCTGTGTCTCTTCTGAAGCAAGGCTTCGAAGACTCCTATTGAGGCATTCTTGTTGGCATGGATGCAGAAAAGCCTCAGGTTCTTCAAACAGAATTAGCGTCAGTTCTGGAGAGAATTCCTTCTTCTTGTACTCTTTCTTTTCTGTGTAATCCGAAGAGAGTCGCAACAGTGTGTAGATGATATGTCGTTGTAGTCCTTGCCCTGTGTTTTTTACGTTGATTTCCTTATTCAGTGCTTCGTCCAAAAGACTGTGAGACACCAAGTTCTTTACTATTTCTTCAGGTTTTAAGGGGTTGATGGCAAAACCAAACTTGACTCTCCATTCCTTCAAGTTCTCATTTATATCTTCAAAAAGATTGCGTAATGAAAGTCCTTCCTTCGACTCCTCTTCCCTGAATTTCTTATCTAATTCCTGAAAGGCTTCGGTCAGATTCTGAAACGACTCGCTCTTTTCAATAACCTGTCTAACGACAAAATTTATCATATCTCTAAGAGGGGATGGCCCAGACAACTTCAGTGCTTCATCAGTTTGGGTTGTCTCAGGAATATATATCACACTTCCCAGTTTAGCTTGCGACACATTCTTAGCACCATAAAATAGGTTCTCAGACAGAACTCCCTTCTCATAACCGAAAATATTGCTCTGACCTGCCTTCACTCTGTTGTCATTGGCGGATGCAAGATACTTTCTGACTCTTAATTTGTTCCCTGGAATCTTGTAGTCTTCCTTTAGCGTTGCGAACTCGGCATCTGCCAATAGATACTCTATCTCGACCCAGCTCTCCTGATCATCGACTGGGAATTTTGGAAAATCATTTTTCTCATCGAATTTGATGTCATCTTCGTAGAAAATCCGTAATGCAGTCAGAAGACTAGTCTTGCCAGTATTATTTGCACCGACCAGAATAGAGTAATCATGGAGATCAAATGCTACATCCTTCATTGATCTAAAGTTGTGTACACATAACCTACTCAGCCTCAACTGTATCAGCCCCCAATTCTCTTCAATATGAATGCAAAGCTACAATTATCATTTCGACTGAGATGTTTAAAAAACTTGGCTTAACATGTACCATGCGATAGCTTGGACTGTGGGCAGTCTAGCGCGCACGCGGACAACTAGACGAGAAGTTTGAGAAAGAATAATAAAATCCACAATGCTCCCCAAATCACTGCTAAGAAGATAACCGTCCGCCTTGCAAATTTGTGTTCTTTCGTAAGGATAAGCCGCAAATAAAAGACCGATCAATTCTCTGTCAAAAAATCCGTTACAGGTTTCGATTCGTAGTATGGCCTCAATTTTTCAACTTGTCAATAACCTCGCTAGACCAACTTTTGTCTTCTTGTGCGATACCGACCAATGATGGAGCTCGTCCTCTACAAAGTGTAAAAACTGTAAGATAAACCCAAGGTAAGAACGAAATATACGATGAAAAGAACTGTATTAAATTCCCACCACCAAATCGTCATCTCGTAAGGCTTCACCAATGGCAGCAAGCAAACAAGTCCAGCAATGAAAGCAAGGAAGATAACGGCCCAGGTAAACTTGGTTTGAGCCGCATTATTGGCCAACTTTTCCGCTTCTTCAGGTGTTAATTCCGGATGTTCATTCATGGTCTTCATTATGAAGTGGAAGTGAATTTAAAACTTTATCGGGCGTTGGATTTATATTATGGTATTGATAAAATGATATCAAGTGGATGGTAATGTCAAAGAGACAAACTACCCGTTATGAACCTCAAGAAAAAATATCTTCTTTCGTTCTTCGTTTGCCTGAGAAATACACTTTGGCTCTTGATGGTCTTGTTGAAAAGGGTGCTGCAAAATCTAGAAATGAATTGTTAGTTGAGATCATTGGAACATTCCTATCGGACCTACAAAAAGAAGCGGAGAAGAAGAAGAATGGGTGATTTTGATGATTTTCTTGCTTTCATAATCCTGATTCTGGGCGCTGCCGTCGTGCTAAAGATAATTGACGATGCAACGAAATCGACTAGGTACCAGTGTCCGAATTGTGGAACTGTTGTTGCAAAAGGAACGAATCCTTGTCCAAAATGCGGAACGCCGCTTCGTTGGTTCTAATACCACAAAGCTTATATCTAAATCTTGATACTACATTTCTAGTATTAGAAGGTATAAACTATGGTCGAAAACTCGATAAGGATCTACAATACGCCAAACGGACCTCAAGTATACTTCGGAACGGTTCGCATCCATCATTGGCCCATAGGATTAACATCAGCCATCATCGGCGCTCTAGGCTTGCTCTTCGATGATAACAAGAAACGCACAAATCTCTACAGTGCTCTTTTAATCGGAGGAGCCATAACATTCCTAGACGACCTGCCCGACTTCATTACGTTCATCGACGACCTACTGAAGTGAGCAGACACTGCTAAGATTTTGATCGCAAGATTAGGATTACCTGAAATACCTCTTCCACGAGACGTCGGGGTCGGATTAATTCTCATTGCAAACGGATAATGAATGCGCGCGAGAGTAAATCAGAATTTTGGGGATCAGACACGTTCAACTACGCCGTAATCTTTTACAATGAAGAAAGTCAGCCGCAGTCTATTCTTAGGATAAGACGGAAAACTTTCTACAAGTCTTCCATAGCTTTCACTCACGGCGATTGCGTAATCTGCATCCTCATAATCCATCATATCCAGAAGTTGGCCCAGCCCTGTATCCCAGTCTGTCTTAATAGCTGCGCTGTCCCCTTTCATTTGAATCACGAATTTCCTTTTGTTCTTTTCAGCAAGAATATCCGGTCCCCTTTGAACTCCTCTGTTAACCTGAAGAATCGTATAGCCGCTTTTTTTTAAGTAGCAAATCATAGGTTCGAACATGTCGGGTTCACGCATTGCAATCACCTCCCCCATCTACCTTTCAGGTGCTACTGTTTCAGTTGAATGTTTAAAACGGGAGCGAGGACTGCTGTAATAAAGTGCTCCAGTCTCGCCATTTCCTCAAATCTTTCAATGACCATAAACTGGAAACTGCAATTCTCCAAGGCATAATTAGTAATCTCTTTCTCAGAATTTAGGGCGAAATTTTGTTGCAAAGCCTTCCTGAAGCGGCTACCTTCCACATTTCCACTCTTATGATCATGCAATAAACGTCTTCTTAGATTCTTGGTTCTGCCCGCGTATATCACCGCCTTCTCCTTCTTACCGGAAATAACATAAACTCCAGGTTCTTTGGGAACGGCATTTGAAGAGACTTCGAAATAGTAGCTGGATTGATCTAAGAGTTTCTTCAACATGTCAAGATAGTGCGAAACAATAGTTTCATACAAACTCGATTCATCCAATAATAGTTTAGCGCGCACTTAGGTATGCTCTCGAGAGGTATAACACCTCGGCGGGGCTAATCGGCTCCTCATTTCCCTTTTTTCTATTTTGGTTTGATTGAATAGTGTTTTGAAATGTACTGAAGAGATTTTGTGGCAGCTAATCTATCTTAAGTAGTTTTACGCAGCCAGAAGGTCTATGGAACAAATTTCGCTCGCCTGTATTTTTTTCTCCATTCTTCTTCCTCTTGTGCTAGCAATTCTTTGATTTGTGCCAGCGTGTAGCTTTTTTCCCCAACCCCTTCCTCTCTCATGTATACCGCCGTCAAGCCGGCGTTGATTATCTCTTTCTTGCAGATGATGCACGGGCCGTAAATTTTATCCCTTTCGTTTCCGTTGTTATATGCATCTTTGAACTTCTCGCTTGAGATATACATTTCTCCATCTACTATGCTGGCTCCGGTTCTTGCTGCGTTTATTATAGCGTTCTGTTCTGCATGTACGCCCCTACACAATTCATACTGCTGTCCGGATGGAATTTTCAGATACATCCTTAGACAATTTCCAATGTCAATGCAATGTTCCGTGTTTCTTGGAGCTCCTGAATAGCCGGAGCTAAGCTCTACACCGTCTTTGTTAACGATGATTGCGCCTACTTTTCTTCTCAAGCATGTGCTTCTTTCGGCTACAACTTTAGCCCTATTTAGGAAATGCTCATGCCTATCTGGTCTTGACCTTCTTAAGTGCATTAAACTACCTTCTTTTCTTCCTTTGATGTCACAGTAGTTAGTCTATTCTCAATAGCAAGATTGTAGAAAACGCACTTGCAAGGGTTGTTCTTGCAAGATGGACATTTTGCATTCCCTTTGGAGTCGAAATACACCTCATTCAGAACTTGTTCCAATGGTTTTATGATAGGTTCACGCCTCTCAGGATTGTTATGTATGGATTTTGATATAGAATCCAATTTATTCAAAATTGAGCAAAACCACGAAAATGAGTCTGCAATCTCTGCTACCAAGCCCATCTTAGCTCCCACCAATCTTGCCTTGAGCATGTTTGGGTCTCTGGAAGAGTAATCTATGTGTTTCAACGACTCTTCATGCTTAGTGTAGTTTTTGACTATGCCTTCGACGGTTGATAGTTCTCTTAGGAAAGTCAAATCAATCCCTGTGTTTACATCATCCGTTACTTTTCTTAGTTGGCTTAGCTGACGAACACGAACGGCTGCTTCTCCTACCTCTTCTAAGAAATGGAAGCCTATGTTTTCAAGCGTTTGGATATGAATCCTTCCTCTATAAATGTCGTCGAAATCTTCCAATCCATCTTTGATGGAATAGCCTTCAAAAGACGCCAAGGCTCTTTTTCTTCGGCGAAGCAGGTCTTGGTACAAGGCAGATTTGTCTTTTTTCTTCTCTATACTCACTGGGTCACAATTACATGGATTTTCCTGGCAATGACCACAAACTTTCGGGTACATTAGGGAAACGATTCCACAGAGGGAGTCCGTAATTGAGAAAACGTCATTCTCTAATTTGTTGCACTTGTTTACAAAGCTGTATAACCAGCAGAAGGTGTGCGCAGCAGAATCCAGAAGATTTTCAAAAGCAAATTTCCGTATAGACTCGCCTATTGAACTAGTGTGAGCCATTACTGCAATCCACATTTGCTCCGGCGTTCTATTGGAATCCGCTTGGGAATATAGCTCCAAGAAAACTTTCTGCCATTCGTTTATTGACTTGTGATTTCTCACCACTTTCATTTTTGACCTCCTTCAACCATAATACCTTTCCGCATGGTCTGCTGAACTCATGTAATCAAAGTATCTGATTTCAGGATCGTCTATTTTTCCTATTGGAATCTTCTGTCGCGGTTTTTCCCCTTGCGTATAGAGGATCCCATTCCCAACTAACAGAACTACACAATTGTGTCTTCGGTCTTTCTTCACTATACAATCAATGTTTTCTTCATGACATCTCTTGATCAATTTTGCAGTAACCTCGTCATACTTGTCATTGCTCACTTCATAAGTCCTCCTAATTGCCTTGCGTGAGGGTATGAATTTCTGCAAATACCATTGTTTGATGGAGAATGCACGCAACTTAGCAGGCATGTATTCTATTGACCCAAGGTTCTTATCGTGGACAACAGTCTGCACTGCGACGTTAATGCCTGCGTCCCGCAGGCGTAGTATTGTATCTTCCTTCCTGCGGAAATATTCCTTATTTATTTCATCATCCAGTTTTGTGTTTGGCTTTGCACGACGGAAATATGTTTCGTCATATACTCGAATCGAGTCCCAAGAAACGCGAACTAATGCACTTGTGTCAAGAATCGTTTCTATCACAGAATGGCTGGGAAAAATAGTTCCATTTGTATCAACAATCAGACCTCTGCCGCGAGTCTCCCGAAGGAGTGTTATTAACTGCTTCTCATACTCGGGGAGTAGTGGCTCTCCACCAGTAATAACGACAACCATAAAATCCGATCTATTAATCCAGTTGAGAAGTCTTTTTGAGATCACCAAATCTTCCATCTCACCAAAGTCCTTGGCAACGCAATGCAGGCAGTCCATATTGCACTTCATAGTCAAGTCAACGTTCAGGACAACAGGTCGGTCTGCATAAGGAGTTGCATCCTTTTCATCAGTATGGACGCAGGAAAAACGGTGTTGTGAAATATCATATCTGAGTTTGCCCCATGCTTCTTCTCTCTCAATAATCATCGGGCTACCACCATGAGTTTCTCCCAATGCTTTGGTTTGACAAACGCATGATTCCGAGAAACATTCCTCAAACCTAGATGATGCCTTTCCCATGTTTTGATCACCCTAGATTGCCAGCCGCTTGTTCCCAACAATTCTCTGAGCACTTTGTCAATCTCGATCAGTATTCCTCTATGAATGTTATCTTGAGTAACTATGTACATCTTGCCTGTCGAGGACAAGTTAGTCAACACTTTACTTATGACAGCAAAAAGTGCGGCAAAATAGCGTGTATAGTATTTTAGATAATAGCTGGGGTCATCTGCTACAGGAGATTCCTTTATTTTGGTCAACATGCGGCAAGCGTATTTTGAATTGGTCGTTAGGTATTCAAAATCATCTTCAAGCCTGTTATAGTTCCTTACCTTAGTGATGCTGATTAGATCCTTTTCAGGACTAGTATATCCAAGAGCAGAGAGAAAATAGTTTTCAGGTCCGTACTGTACTATAGGGTCTAGTCTGTTGCAGTACGGTGGCGAGGTCAGAATAAAATCTGCTTTCTGCGGTATGTGCAATTCAGTCGCATTGTCTTTTGTAATGATGCAGTGTCCCCTTCTCTTAATATGGGATGACTCATAGTGATGACGGTAGTATCTGTCAAACCTAGTCAAGCTGTCCTCGATTAGTTCTTTCAACGACTTTCCTGAAGATATACCGCCAAATTTCAACCAAGTGGGGTTATTTGACTTCGTAGTCGACGATAATGGGCGTACACACAATAGGATTGTGGCTTTCAAAAGGGTTGCCGAATTCTCATCATATCGCTCCGTTGCGTGCCATGCTTGGATAAGACCGCGGAGGATGCTGTCATCTATCCACTTATCCGACATGCAAAGCACCTTGCCTTCTAAAGGTGCCATGCAATGGAGCAGCTGCTGCAAGTACCAATTGTAGCCTTGTTGTTGGTAATGTTGGAATACTTGGTACGTTTTTGCCTTATTAATGAAGAAATGGATAGGTAGAATATCATTGAAGTAAGCTGTGTGTCCATTTGTCTCAATAAATGGAATTAGTGGAGATGTACCTGCCATCGGATCCAGTATGACTGACGGTTTCTTAAGCACTTTTTCTCTGAAATACTTTTGTATTTGATCACGGAAAGCAGCATACTCAGAACTCAGGATCCTGAATTTGTTCACTGCCATAGGGTCCTCAGCAATAACAATAACACAAAACTCTTAATAAGCAATTATCTGTAGAATCGAAAGTCGTAGGCGCGAAAGTTGACAAAAATTGTTCGGCTGGCTGAAGTATTTAAGTGCTTGGTCTTGCCATTGTTATTTGGATTGCTAACCAATGCTTCAAAACCGCTTTGATTGGAATATGTAGGATGGGCATAATGACAAAATTCTTTGTAGCTGGGCACGCACTAATTGAGCGAGAGGGCAAGTATCTAGTTACGCGTCGCTCAGAATTAAGCACCTATATGCCGCTCAAGTGGGATATTCCGGGGGGAGTTGTGAAGCCTCGAGAAACATTAGAGGAGGCTATTTACCGAGAGGTGAGCGAAGAGACTGGTCTAGCAATTCAGGTAGGACGCGTGGTCTACGTTTACGCAAATCGAGACCAGTTGCCTGTTCGTCAGACTTTTCAAATCGTCTACCTCTGCAAATACAAGGGCGGTGAGGTTCGCCTCATTCCTTCAGAGCACGATATGTATCAATGGTTGGATTACAGCGACATTGCAAGTATTGATATGATTGACTTCCTGCGGGAATTGGTCAAGTCGTATCGCCCACCAACTATCTAGAGAAAAAGGTTGGTTCCCTCAATCCCAAATCGAAAAAGTAT
>Ga0172362_10005541_pt1 | contig 10931 bp, 8 predicted proteins | sample LakKivs1_kivu2a2_FD_114534 | JGI IMG/M metagenome (GOLD analysis project Ga0172362, IMG submission 114534) | Sediment microbial communities from Lake Kivu, Rwanda - Sediment s1_kivu2a2 | ecosystem: Environmental > Aquatic > Freshwater > Lake > Sediment | place: Rwanda: Western Province, Lake...
ATATTGACGGCAAGGGACGAGACCAGCGACGTTATACAGGGCCTTGATACGGGCAGTGACGACTATTTGACTAAACCATTTGATATGAGAGAACTAATGGCTCGCTGCAAGGCGTTGGTACGTCGTTCGTACGGGCGGGCCGCTGCTGTAATAGATATTGGAGATTTAAGTATAAACACGGCCAAACATCAAGTCATGTTCCGCGGCAGATCGGTACGTTTGTCCGCCATGGAATATCGCCTGTTGGAGTATCTGGCAATGCGGGCCGGAGAGGTAGTATCCAAAGCGGATATCACTGGACACCTGTACAGCTCCAACTCAGAGAGCTTCTCTAATGTTGTGGAGGTTTACATCAGCACCCTTCGAAAGAAACTCGGTTCTGGGCTAAACAGCGAATTAATCCATACCCTTCGAAATCAAGGTTATGTCCTTGGAGAGCTACCGGCATGATTTGTCTTTCTCTAAAGTGGCGTGTATCGCTGTGGGTTTCCTCTGTGCTTGTGGCCGTTATAGCCACGATCTCGATTGTGGCGTATGTTGAGTTTGAAGAATCTCATCTTCGGGAGATCGACCAAACTCTGCTGGCGATGGCTAACGGAATCATGGCAAGTTTGGATGACCGTCAAGGTCAAGAGGAATTTGAGCGGGAAGCTCGTGCGGTTACTGAGATATCAAGCCCAAACGCTACCCATTTTCCATATAGGATTTGGATGGATGATTCTTCTGCTGATTTGCTTGCCAGTGATGCGCCTGACAGCGAACACGGGCGCTGGTTACATGGACTCTCAGAGCAGAAAGCGCCATCACGAGAAAAATACGTTTTTAAGAACATTGGCCGGCGAGGGGACGAGTACAGGGCTATCTGGATGCGTCACTCGATTGACGATGGGATCGTCAATATCGTTGTGGCAGGTTCCAGCCACTTTACTTACCACGAATTGCATGAGTTCCTGCAGTTGTTGCTTATTTTAGGAGCGATCCTTATCATAGGCTCGGTTGTAGCAATTATGTGGACCGTTCGATGCGGCTTGCGTCCCATCGATGCGACCGCAAATCAATTACAGGAAATAGCACATCCAAATGTCCGAAAGACTATCTTTGACAATAAAAAGGTGCCGGAGGAGTTGCGTCCCTTCGTGAATGCACTAAACGATATGCTCGGCCGTTTGAATAACATCTTGCAGTTGCAAAAACAATTTACCTCTGACGCTGCCCATGAGCTGCGTACTCCATTGGCCGCAGCCAAAAGTACACTTCAAGCGACCCAGATGCACCAAAGGCAACCAGATGAATACAGGCAGGCAATTCAAAATACACTGGAAGATCTTGCCAGGATGGAGCGACTTATAGAACAATTGCTTATCCTTGCCCGTATGGACGAAGTCGGAGGAAAAACCGTTACTGAGGAGTTGCAATTAGATGTGTTGCTGCGCGAATTGGCAGAAACCTATAACGAGAAGGCAAGGCAAGAAGGCGGCAAAGTGATCCTTGCCGAGTCGTCCGCTACAACCATTCAGGGTAATTTAGATGAATTAACTCGCCTGTTTAGTAATGTTCTTGACAATGCGGTCAGATACGGGCCGTCTAAAGGGACCGTTCGAATAGACTTAAAATGCGGATCTAACGGTTATGCCATGATATCCATTCGTGACGATGGAGGCAAGATTCCTCCTGATGCGATACATCGTCTGTTTGACCGCTTCTACCGGGTGGATCACTCACGTTCCAGCTCGACGGGTGGGGTCGGCCTTGGTTTGGCTATCGCTCGACAGATCGCCCGTCGCCACAACGGCGACATTTCAATCACATCAGATCCTGAATCCGGTACGGTTGTTTCGATTCGCTTAGCCCGCACATAGTCCTGCCGAGTCAGTACCCAAATCCAATCCTTCATTGCGAATTCAGCAGATTTCCCTAAAGTCTTCAGTTTGCCTTAAGGTTCTGTAGTTATAATTTGACTGAATGATTCGGGCCTGTCTGGGAAGACTTTGAGGCGGATGTTAAGGGCTATATAGTAAGTAGTTGGGCTAAGTCACAGATGTTGAGAAGTGATTTAGAAAAGCAAGATAAGCTATGGTTCGGTCAAATTATGGGTGCTGGGGAGACGTGGAAGGACCGGAGCTTATATAGCTTTAATTGATTGGGAAGAGTCAGTCGGTTGGATATCTATTATAAAGATTATTTAAGCTACAGTGCTCACGGTTTTCATCTGAAAGTATGGCGAGAAAACTTCGAACGGGATTTTTTGGAAATATGCTGTCAGGGCCCCTCCTGTGAAAGGATTCTTTTTTCCCCCGTTAGCAGTTCTCAATTTGCAAGAGTATTCAGCTTCGAATACCAGGGACAAAAGTACTTTCATAAAACCTTCCTTTCTCGCAACTGGCTGGACAGGCTAAAGGATATATTTCGTCGCAGCCGGGCAGAACGGGCTCTTCGTGGCCATCTGTTACTCCAGGAAAACGGTTTTTGTGCCCCGCGTATCAACGTCGTGGGCAGAAAAGGCTCAAATAACTTTGTGGTTTCTCAGGCCGGCCGCAAGGTAAAAATATTACATCAACTTCTTCGGCAGATGTCCGATTCCGATTCACCAGAAGAACAATACCCTTTGAGAAAGGAGTTTGTCCGCCAGCTTGGCCACACTGTCGGGAAATTACACTATCTGGGTATCTCGCACGGTGATTTGCGAAGTGGAAACATTATTATAGATACTTCAGATGCCGGCCGGTTACGTTGTTTTTTTCTCGATAACGAGCGAACCGTGTGTTATCGAAAACTTCCTCAACATAAAAGGCTCAAGAACCTTGTGCAGCTTAATATGATTCCTGAATCTTTCGTTGCCAAATCAGATCGGTTACGTTTTTTTAAAGCCTATCTCCAGGAAAATCCTGATCTTGCGCTGCAAAAAAAATGGCTCACTCGCATCGTGAAAAAGACTCAAAAGCGACTTTTACGAAAAACACGAGAGAAAATATCGAAATGACATATTTGACATTTTCCATGTGAGGGAAGTTTTTAGAAAGATAGTGTTTTAGAAACAATCCAATGTGTGGATAAGTTGTTATGCCAAATATATATTATTTTTTGCTAATGTTTCTTGTTTTGGTCTTGGCAGTTATTGCCGTGCTAAGGCACAAAATATACTATCATTTCAAGGTCGTAGAGCCCGGTAAATTATACCGTAGCGGCAGATTATCTCCTGTCGGCTTGCATTTGATATGCCGTAAATACAGAATCAAAACAATTGTGTCTCTGGTCTCTAAAAAAGAGATATCAGAGCAAAATTGCTATCAAGTGGAGGAGCGATTCTGCAGACACAATAAAATCAATTTAATCAACATTCTATTGGAACAAGATAGGCCACCGGAACCAGAACAGGTTCATCGTTTCTTGCAGATTAGCATGAATTCGGATTTTCAACCGATTTTAGTGCATTGTGAAGCAGGAATCATCCGTACTAATATGATGATTGCAACTTACCTTAAAAACCGTTTTTATAAGCCCAATCTGGAGATTTTGGAAAATCTGCCGCTTTTCGGACACAGCATCGACGAGCGTCCAGTAGTTAAAGACTTTATTATCGGTTATCAAAAGGAATCCTGGGATATCGCTTCGGGACAAGACAACAAAACAATAAAACCAGGAAAAATAAAAACTGGCAAGATAATTGGTAATCCCATGATATCTAAGAATGATTTTGAAACGTCATCTCTAATTATGTTCGGGAAAAATGATGATCAAATATAAGAATATGTTCAATAAAATGATTCGGTCCGCAAATTTATTGCTTCTGTTGGCTGTTTTTTTTCTTCTGTTTTGGTCTCTGGGAGACCGTGCATTGTGGAGTTCAGAGGGTCGCTGGGCTGAGATCACGCGGGAAATGTTTACTAGTGGGGATTTTTTCCATCCGACCATAGGGGGCGAACCTTACTTTGATAAACCACTATTGACATACTGGATCATTGCAGCGTTTTCTGCTGTGACTAGTCGGTTGGACGAGTTTATTATTCGTCTGCCCAGTGCTTTGGCTGCACTTGTGGCGTTGGCTTGTACCGTGTATCTAGGACGGCGATTATGGTCCCGGCAAGCTGGCTGGCTTGCCGGCGGCCTTCTGCTGACGAGCTATGGCCTGCTCATGCATTCGCATGTGGCCAGTGCTGAGACCGAGAACCTCGCCGTAATCATGCTTGCAGTAACCTGGTATTGGACTCGTCGGAACCGTCCGGGTTTCGTGGTGTTTCTTGTCTTTTACCTGATTTTGTTTATCGGTTCTCACATGAAGGGATTAACGGCTTTCGTAGTGCCGGTTTTGGTCATACTGCCGGACCTGCTGCGGCAGCGGCGCTGGCGATGGTTGTTGTGGCCATCTCATTGGCTGGCCTTTGGAATCAGCGTTGCTGTATACTTTGCTCCTTTTGTTTATGCTGCCTTGAGTCGTCCAGAAAGCTATCAACAAAGCGGTCTGGCCCTTGTATTTCAGGAAAATATCTTACGGTATGTGAAACCCTTCGACCACAAAGGTCCAATTTACCTTTATCTGTATGCCGTACCCTTGCTGACCTTGCCGTGGGTGCCAATCCTGGTCGGCGCATTGGTGTCCTCGATCAGTAATTGGAAAAAGCTTGATAGAAATACCCGGTGGCTGATACAAGCTATATTGATAATCTTTGTTTTTTTTACACTGTCCGGTTCGCGTCGGAGCTATTACATTCTTCCCGTTCTACCTTTTTGCACGCTTCTGATGTCGGTGTTCTTAGTCGATCTTAGCCAAGAGGTTGTTAAAGCACATCGGGATCGTGGCTTGAAGATCCAAAAACTAATTCTGGTTATGGTGGCTATTTTGGAACTTGTATTTGGTCCTGTAGCTGTATGGTTCCTTATAACTCAGAGAGGTTGGGAATTACCAAGTCTTTTAGGCTGGTCGTTCCTGTTTATCGGATTAGCGGCCATGCTTGTGCATTCCGTGGCATACAAGGTGGCAAGAAGAATGCAGTGGGGCGCTCAGCTTCAAACCATCTGGACATTGGTCCTGATGGCTGGCATTTTGCAGGGAGGTTTTTTTGCCTGGCAGTACAACATTTTAGACACCCGTCGAACAGAGCGAGCATTTGCCCTGCAAGTAAAGGTTGTCGTTGAGTCGCTTCCTCACGAGCGAGTCGCCTTCTGGCATAAATGTGAAGATAAAGTGCTTTTTTATTTGAAATGGGATCCACCCATAACGCTATTGGCCAATGAAAACAACTTACGGGCATTCATAGAAAGTGATAAACCCGGTATAGTGATTTCCCAAGACAGATATGTTCCTAAAAAAGCTATGTCAATGTTGCCCTCCCAGCCGGCGTATGCGGAGACCTGCTACGTATGGGAATCCCCGCGTATATATGAAAAGAAATTGAAGGCTTGGCTCATTAATCTGGACATTTCACAGATCGCCATGGAGAGTAAGGAGGCGAACAGTGCGAAGTGATTTTTTACCTTTTTCCCGGCCTTCCATCAGTGAAGAGGATATCGCTGCAGTTGCGGAAGTCCTTCGTTCCGGCTGGCTAACAACCGGTCCGAGGACAGTCGAGTTTGAACAGGCGTTTTGTGACTATACCGGATGTAGCGGGGCTGTGGCGCTTTCCTCAGCAACCGCTGGAATGCACCTGGCCCTCGAAGCATTGGGCATCGGTCCCGGAGACGAAGTTATAACGCCATCGATGACATGGGTATCTACCATCAACTTGATTGTCCTTGCCGGTGCTACTCCCGTTTTCGTTGATGTAGACCGCGACACACTGCTGGTTTCGCAGGAATCTATAAAAGCATCTCTAACGGACTCTACAAAGCTTATCATCCCCGTGCATTTTGCCGGAGCGCCTGTTGATATCGAACCGATTCGGGAGATTGCTACCGGCAGAAATATATTTCTCGTCGAGGATGCCGCCCACGCTCTGGGCACACAATATAAGGGTGAACAGATTGGTCAAAGAGGAAATTCGATTTTTTCTTTTCATCCGATTAAAAACATAACTACAGGTGAGGGCGGCATGTTTTGCTCGGATGATATCGAATTGGTGGATTGTGTAAGAAGGCTGAAGTTCCACGGCCTTGGGGTGGATGCCTATGACCGTCATACACAGGGAAGGTCGCCGCAGGCCGAAGTGCTGGAGCCGGGTTATAAGTACAATATGACAGACATATCTGCTGCTTTGGGGATAACACAATTGGCCCGCGTGGAAGAATTCAACCTCAGGCGGACCGAGCTGGCAGGTATATATCGCGAGCGCTTAGCCCAAATCGATGAGATTATACCACTTGCTGTTCCTCCGTATCAAGTCAAGCACGCTTGGCATCTCTTTATCGTGCGTTTAGATACGGACAAAGCCGGTATGAGCCGGGATGATTTCATGCGAGAGCTTAAACAAAGGAACATTGGAACGGGACTTCACTTTCGTGCCGTTCACCTTCAAAAGTATTTCACTGAATCAATGGGCACACGCCGGGGCATGTTGCCGAATACTGAGTGGAATTCGGACCGGATCTGCTCGCTTCCACTTTTTCCCAAGATGACCATTGATGACGTGGATGATGTTGTCAATACGATCAGGGAGGTTTTAAGTAAATGAATGACGTAGATTTGATATCAATTGTAATTCCTGTTTATAACGAGCAGGAAAACCTTCACGAGCTGATTCGGCGATGTACAGAATCCTGTAGCAGGATGCAGAGGCCGTTTGAGCTTGTTCTTGTGGACGATGGTAGCAGGGATTTGTCCCCTAACATTATTACAGAAACAGCGGAACAGCTCGACAGCAATGTTGTCGGAGTGCTCTTAAATCGAAATTATGGGCAGCATGCTGCGGTTATGGCGGGCTTTGCGGAGGCCCGTGGAGATATTATTGTCACTCTCGATGCCGATTTGCAAAATCCGCCCGAGGAAATCCCAAGACTCGTCGAAGCCATAGGAGATGGATTTGATGCTGTGGGTAGCGTTCGGGTGCCGAGATGTGATAGCTTCTTTCGCAGAATTTCTTCCTCAATCGTTAATAAGGTTGCCCAAAAAGCCACGGGCGTAATGATGCACGACTATGGTTGTATGTTGAGAGCTTATCGGCGCTTCGTTGTGGATGCAATGCTCCAATGCCACGAGCGAAGCACGTTTATTCCGATTCTGGCCAACAGCTTCGCTCGAAAAACAACGGAAATCGAGGTAAATCATGCTGCTCGCAGTAAGGGTGATTCTAAATATAGTTTATGGGAATTGATAAACCTGCAATTCGATCTGCTAACCAGCATGACAACGTTTCCTCTTCGAGTTTTAAGCGTATTAGGTAGTATGATATCGGTTGCCGGAGTGGGATTCGGTATCTTCCTGTTGATTATGAGATTGGTTTACGGGTCCGATTGGTCGGCGGAAGGCATCTTTACGTTATTTGCAATTCTCTTTATTTTCGTGGGTGCTCAATTCGTTGGTATGGGATTGCTCGGAGAGTATATTGGTCGAATCTACAACGATGTCAGGGCACGGCCCCGCTACTTCGTGCACAGAGTTGTTGGCCGTGGCAAGAAGCACGAAAACGAAACTCAAACTCAGATAGAATCGGAGGTCATGATATGAAATCTGTCGTTTTGGCCTATCATAATATCGGCTGTGTCGGAATTGAAGCCCTGCTGCGAAACGGCTTCCAGGTTGCCGCTGTTTTTACACATAAGGACGACCCGGGCGAAAATGTATGGTTCAATTCAGTCGCGGAACTTACCGCATCGTACGGTATTCCAGTTTTTGCCCCTGATGATATCAACCATCCTCTTTGGGTAAAAAGGATTAAAGAAATCGGCCCAGACATTATTTTCTCCTTTTACTACAGGAACATAATCAAACAACCTATTTTGGACATACCATCTGCCGGATGTCTCAACCTGCATGGTTCACTTCTGCCAAAATATCGTGGCAGATGTCCGATCAATTGGGTGCTGGTCAATGGAGAAAAAGAAACGGGTGTTACCCTGCATTACATGACTCCGAGGCCGGATGATGGCGACATCGTCCATCAAAAGATAATCATAATAACTGACGATGATACAGCCAAGTCCCTGCATGAAAAGGCTGCTCAGGCGGCTTCTGCTTTGCTCGACGAGGTGTTGCCTGAATTAAAGGATGGAACTGCATCACGAAAACCGCAGAACCATTCAAAAGCAACTTATTATGGTGGCCGCACTTCAGCTGATGGTCAAATTGACTGGACTGTCGGAGCAGAACAGGTTCGGAATCTGGTTCGTGCCGTAACCCAGCCTTACCCTGGTGCTTTCAGTTATATCGCAAACGATAAATGTGTGTTTTGGATGGTTTCTCAATTCCCTTACTATGGTGAACAATTGGATCCAGGCACAATTATTTCTACGGAGCCTCTCGTGGTTGCGTGTGGCAACGGAGCAGTGCGCGTGGACTTTGGCCAGGCAGATAAAGGCGTATACGTAAACGGTACTCAGTTGGCCCGCGAACTCAATTTGGTTGAAGGTATGAGATTCGGCCCAAGTTCGGATAGTCGTGTTGAAGTAACCAGGAAGAAGCACATCCTGATTCTTGGAGCCAACGGATTCATCGGTAATGCCTTAAGCGAGCGTCTATTGCGCAACGAAAAATACGAGGTCCATGGAATGGATCTGTGGTCTAACTACATCGAACATCTGATTGGCAGACCCGGATTTCATTTTGAAGAAGGTGACATCACGATTCATCGTGAGTGGACGGAATACCACATCAGAAAATGCGATATCGTACTTCCCCTGGTCGCCATTGCAACACCGATAGAATATACACGCAATCCAATAGGTGTGTTTGAGCTGGATTTCGAAGAAAATTTGAAGATCGTCCGCTACTGCGTCAAATACAAAAAGCGAGTTGTTTTCCCATCTACTTCCGAAGTGTATGGAATGTGCGATGAGGAAGAATTTGACGAAGACAACTCCAAACTTGTTCAAGGGCCGATCCGGATGCAGCGATGGATATATTCGTGCTGCAAACAATTGCTTGACAGGGTCATCTGGGCTTACGGACAGAAAGAAGGGCTCCAGTTTACGCTGTTCAGACCGTTTAATTGGATTGGGCCTAAGCTTGACAGCCTGACTTCCGCGCGAATCGGCAGTTCTCGTGCAATAACGCAATTGATCCTTAATCTTATAGAAGGAGCACCCATTTTACTAATAGACGGCGGCAGGCAGAAACGCTGTTTCACGGACGTCACAGATGGAGTGGAGTGCCTGTACCGAATTATCGAGAACAAATCCGGCATATGTGACGGCAGGATCATTAACATAGGTAATCCCGATAACGATATCAGTATAAGAGGTCTTGCGGAACTGTTATTAGCCAAATTCGAACAGCATCCACTTAGGTCGAAGTTTCCTCCTTTTGCAGGTTTTCGACTGATCGAAAGCAGCTCCTACTACGGCAAAGGTTACCAAGACGTCCAGCACAGAAGACCAAGCATAAAGAACGCCAACAAGCTGCTGAACTGGAAGCCGAAAGTAGAATTAGAACAATCCGTTGAGCAGACTCTGGATTTCTTTCTTCGGGAGGCCATCCGGCACGGCGTAATAGAAATCAAAGGTGATTTCGATGTCCCCGGCACAGGTGCGGCGGAAACACTAAAGCAAAAACTGCCAGCGGGTGCAAAAGCAACACCCATAGTCTTCGTGCCCTCACCCGGCGCCAAAAAGGTCAAAGAGCAGAAAATACCATGAAAGTAGGCCTCAGAGTCGATGTCGATACCTTTAGGGGAACGAAGCTTGGCGTCCCTAATCTATGCGGACTTTTTGCCAAACATGCGATAAAGGCGTCATTCTTTTTTTCCGTAGGCCCCGACAACATGGGTCGTCATCTCTGGCGGCTCCTTCGCCCTAAGTTCCTATGGAAGATGCTCAGGACGAAGGCATCGCGTATATATGGATGGGATATCCTTCTCAAGGGCACTTTATGGCCCGGACCGGTAATCGGTAAAAAACTCGGCAATGTGATACGTTCGGTCGCTGAGGCAGGCCACGAAGTCGGACTGCATGCATGGGACCACCATGCCTGGCAGACCCACATAGATGGTATGGACGACGACGCCATCTACCAGGAACTTAAAAAAGGCTATGATTTACTCCAAAAAATTGTCGGAAAACCGCCAACCTGTTCGGCTGTTCCCGGCTGGAAGTGCAATGAGGCAGTTCTGCTAGCCAAGAATCGTTTTCCTTTTGACTATAACAGTGATTGCCGGGGTACAAGCATATTTCGACCTATTATAGACGGCTGCGAGCTTCTCCAGCCGCAGATACCCATTACCCTGCCGACATACGATGAAGTAGTTGGCCGTAACGGCGTTACGGATAATAACTACAATGACTACATGATTTCCCTGCTTGATCCTGCAAAACTCAATATGCTTACAATTCACGCAGAGGTTGAGGGAATTGCATGTCTGGAAATGTTCGAGGAATTTGTGCGAAAGGCTCACTTCAAAGGTTTTAGCTTTGTTCCTTTGAAAGTATTGCTGGAAAAATACTCACAAAGCAATACTGCTACTATCGTTGCGAGGGAAACTCCAGGGCGTCAAGGGTGGGTCAGTTGTCAGTCGGATTTGTCAGAAATCGCTTTTTTATCTCATACTTAAGATCATAGGAATACTGCCGATGAAAAAAAAATCTTATTATTGCCTTTTAGTTGTTGCTGCGATATGCCTGGGCATGAAAACTAAACTTTTAGCCCAAGACATTTTTGAAACTTGTGCGCATAACAGCTTTATCTCAGATGAATATTCAGATAAATTCTGTTCCAGCATAGAGGAAAACGGCTCATTATTCAGTTCTCTACGGTCATTTAATAACTGGCCGCGTGAAAAAAAAGTCGCTGCACTAAATATAGCAACTATTGGCACCATCACAGCTATTGGTGTCGCAGGATGGGACTA
>Ga0172362_10005543_pt1 | contig 10929 bp, 13 predicted proteins | sample LakKivs1_kivu2a2_FD_114534 | JGI IMG/M metagenome (GOLD analysis project Ga0172362, IMG submission 114534) | Sediment microbial communities from Lake Kivu, Rwanda - Sediment s1_kivu2a2 | ecosystem: Environmental > Aquatic > Freshwater > Lake > Sediment | place: Rwanda: Western Province, Lake...
GATTATCCCCAGGAGGCCAAAGCCATCGAGAAGGTCGGTGATTTGATGAGCATGAATGTGGAGAAGATTGTCTCCCTCTCTCCCAATCTAGTCCTGGCCATCGAGGGGATGCCGGAGGTGGTGGCCAAGTTGGAGGAAGTGAGCATCGCCGTCCTGGTGCTCCAGCCCACCGACCTGGAGTCCATCTACCATACTATCGAGTTGGTGGGCCAGGCCGCCGGCGCCGAAGAGGCAGCCCAGGAGCTCCTCGCCTCGATGCGGGAGGGGGTTGAAGCCGTCACCGCCAAGGTCGAGGGTGTGGAGAAACGCCCCAAGGTCTTCTACGAACTGGATGCCACCGACCCGGCCAAGCCCTACACCGCGGGGCCCGGCACCTGGCACGATCAGTTCATCCGCCTGGCGGGGGGAGTCAACATCGCCGGGGAGGCGGACATGCCATGGGTGCAGCTCAGCACCGAGGAGATCATCGCTCAGGACCCGGCCATCATTGTGCTAGGCGATGCTAACTACGGCGTCACAGCCGAGGATGTCGCTCAGCGCCCCGGCTGGGAGGTGATCGCTGCAGTGCGCAAGGGTGCTGTCTATCCCATTGACGACAACTTGATCAGCCGCCCCGGCCCTCGAGTGGTGGAGGGGATCGAGGCCCTGGCCCGGATCATCCACCCCGAACTGTTTGAATGAGGTTGAGGATGCCTTTCTCAGGGCGTCGCGGCTGGAGCCGGGTAGGGATTCTCCTGGCCCTGGGTCTGGGGCTGCTGGGTGGTGTCATCCTGGCTACCTCCCTGGGGACGGTGGCTATTCCCTTCGACCAGGTGGCCAGGATGATGGTCCACCGGCTGGTGGGCTTCGGCTCAGCCACCAGCCAGTCGCCGCAGGCCGAGGCCATTATCTTTCAGATCCGGCTGCCCCGCGTAGTGACAGCAGTCATCGTGGGCAGCGCGCTGGCCGCAGCAGGGACGGTGTTCCAGGGACTCTTGCGCAACCCCATGGCCGATCCCTACATCATCGGCACCTCGGGCGGCGCGGCGCTGGGGGCCACGCTGGCCCTGATTCTACCCTGGCAGGTGATATGGTTCGGCTTCACCTTGGTACCCATCCTGGCCTTCGTAGGAGCGATGGGCGCGGTGCTCATCGTCTACCGGGTGGCCCGGGTGGGGCCGCGCACTCCCATCACCACTCTCCTCCTGGCCGGTTTCGCCCTGAGCTCCATGATGGCTGCGGTGATGTCCTTCCTGATGCTGGCCGGCACCCGGACCCTGCACCGGGTGGTGCTGTGGACCATGGGGGGTGTGGCGGCCAGCGGCTGGTCGCAGATTCAGGTGGTCACGCCCCTGGTCCTGGTGGGAATGGTGCTGGCCTTCCTCCTGGCCCATGACCTCAACGCCTTTCTGCTGGGTGAGGAGCAGGCCGCCCACCTGGGGGTGGATGTGGAGCGGCGCAAGCTGGCCCTGCTGATGGTGGGCTCGCTGCTGACCGCCGCCGCGGTATCGGTGAGCGGGCTGGTGGGCTTCATCGGCCTAGTGGTGCCCCACGTGGCCCGGCTCCTTTTCGGCCCCGACCACCGTTTTCTGCTGCCCGCCTCAGCGCTGGTGGGGGCCATCTTCCTCGTCCTGGCGGACCTGGTGGCCCGGGTGCTCATGTCCCCGGCCGATATCCCGGTGGGCATCATCACCGCCCTCATCGGCGCGCCCTTCTTCATCTACCTGTTGCGGCGGAGCAAGCGGGAGTATGTGTTCTGATGGGCAGGGTGATCCTTATCCTGGGCGGGGCGCGCAGTGGCAAAAGCCGCCACGCCATCCAATTGGCTGGGAAATTGGCTGGTGGCAGGGAGGTGGTCTACCTGGCCACAGCCGAGGCGGGCGATGAAGAGATGGCCCAGCGCATCCTCCGCCACCAGCGGGATCGGCCCGCGGGCTGGCGGACGGTGGAGGTGCCCAGAGACGTGGTATCGGCTGTAGAGGAACTGGAAGCTGAGGCAGCGGCGATCATCTTGGACTGCATCACCCTTTGGATCAGCAACCTGCTGCTGGCCGAGGGAGAGAAAGCTGCTGCGGGCCGGGAAGAGGCCATCCTGGGCGAGGTCCAGGCCCTGGCGAGGGTGGCCAGAGAGGCTGAGGCCCACGTGCTCCTCGTCTCCAACGAGGTGGGGCTGGGGGTAGTGCCACCCACGCGGTTGGGATGCATCTTCCGCGACCTCGCCGGCCAGGCCAACCAACTGTTGACCCAGGCTGCCGACGAGGTGTACATGATGTGGGCTGGCCTACCTCAGAGGATCAAAGGGGGAAACATTGAGCACACTGGATCGGACAATCAGCCGAATCAGGCCGCTGGATAGGGAGGCGATGGAGCTGGCCTGCGCCCGGCAGGACACCCTGACCAAGCCGCAGGGCAGCCTGGGCCGGCTGGAGGAGCTTTCCATCCAGGTGGTAGGCATCACCGGCCAAGCGCTGCCCAAGATTGAGCACAAGGTCATTATCACTATGGTGGGGGATCACGGGGTCACGGCCGAGGGGGTCAGCGCCTATCCCTCCGAGGTCACAGTCCAGATGGTCTACAACTTTCTGCGTGGAGGAGCGGGCATCAACGTCCTGGCCCGCCACGTGGGCGCGCGGGTGGTCGTGGTGGACATCGGCGTCGCCCAGGAACTGGCCCCCCACCCTGAGCTGGTGAGTCGGAAGGTCGCCCTCGGCACGGGGAACATGGCCCACGGCCCGGCCATGAGCCGCGAGGAGGCGGTACAGGCAATAGAAGTGGGGATCGAAGTGGTGGAGAGGGAGCTGGCCAGGGGGATGGACATCGTGGGCACGGGCGATATGGGCATCGGCAACACCACCCCCTCCAGCGCGATCGTGGCCGCCCTCACCGGCGTGCCCGTGGCCCAGGTGACGGGACGGGGCACAGGGATCGGCGAGGAGCAGCTTCAGCACAAGGTGGAGGTCATTGAGCGGGCACTGACGGTCAACCAACCTGACCCCCATGATCCCCTGGATGTGCTGGCCAAAGTGGGCGGCCTGGAGATCGGCGGCATCACGGGGGTGATCCTGGGGGCGGCGGCTCACCGCATCCCGGTGGTCATTGACGGCTTCATCTCCGGGGCCGGAGCCCTCATCGCCGTCAGGTTGGCCCCTCAGGTGAGGGATTACCTGATCGCCGCCCACCGGTCGGTCGAGGCGGGTCACCCTCTGGTGCTGGAGCGACTAGGGCTGACCCCTCTCTTCGATCTTAACCTGCGGCTGGGGGAGGGCACGGGTGCGGCGTTGGGCATCTTCCTCGTCGAGGCGGCGGTCAAGACCCTGACCGAGATGGCCACCTTCGCCGGGGCGGGCGTGGCCCAGGCCCTGGAGTAGGGGCGGGCAGGTGGGTTTCCTGGAGGCCCTTCGCTTTCTGACAGTGCTGCCAGTCCCACTGAGGCTGGCTCCCTCCGAGAGAGCCGTGGCGCGCTCGGTCATCTACTTCCCGCTGGTGGGCGCTCTGTTGGGCGCGGTCTTGGCCCTGGTGGACTGGGGGCTGCGCCAACTGGTATCAACCCCATTGGCTGCGGCCGTCGTGCTCGTGGCCTGGATGGGCCTCACCGGCGGGCTGCACCTGGATGGGTTGGCGGATACGGCTGATGGGCTGCTGGGGGGTTGGGACCGAGAGCAGCGGCTGGCGATCATGAGGGACAGCCGGCTGGGAACCTTTGGGGCATTGGCCCTCTTCGCTGCGCTGCTGTTCAAATTCTCGCTGCTGGGCCAGTTGCCCCCGAGCTGGCGAGGCCGGAGCCTGGTCCTGGCGCCCATCCTGGCCCGTTGGGCCATGGTCCAGGCCATCGCATGCTATCCCTCGGCGCGGGAGGAGGGTATGGGCCACTTTTTCCGGCAGCACGTGGGAACCGTGGACCTCATTTTGGCCTCAGTTGTGACCCTGGCCCTCTCCCTTCTGTGCTGTGGCCTTTGGGGGCTGGCGATCCTGGCCGGAGTTCTGCTGATGGCTCTTCTGTTCAACAGTGGAGTCACGAGGTCCATCGGCGGGTTGACCGGCGACACCTATGGCGCACTGTGCGAGGTGGAGGAGGTCTGTGTGTTGGCCACAGTCGTTATCCTGGGGGAAAGAGGGCTCCTGTGATGGAACTGATCCTCATCCGGCACGCCGAGTCGGAAATGAGTGGGCGCTACCTGGGTCGTACCGATCCGCCACTGAGCAAGCGGGGGCGTGCCCAGGCAGAGGCTCTGGCCCGACGCCTGGCGGTGGAACCTTTGCCGGCCCTCTACTCCAGTCCCCTGAGACGGGCGCTGGACACGGCCCAAGCCATCGCCGCGCCGCATGGTCTGGAGGTGAGTGTAGTAGCGGAACTGGCGGAACTGGACTTTGGCGCCTGGGATGGTCTGAGCTACGAGGAGATCGAGCGCCGGGACCCGGAACGACTGGCCCGCTGGCTGGCCGACCCGACGGCGGTCCATCCCCCCGGCGGCGAGACGCTGACCCACATGAGGCAGCGGGTGATGGCCGCCGCACAGGCCATCGTAGCCCGTCACCCCCAGGGGGTCGTGACCATCGTCAGCCACGGAGGGCCCATCCGAGCCCTCGTCTGCCACGTGCTGGGACTGCCGCTGGAAGCCCAGTGGCAGATAGGGCAGGACTTCGCAGCCCTCACTCGTCTCGATTGGTACGAGACAGAAGTGGTCCTGTCGCTGCTCAACGACACCTGTCATCTTAGTCCTCAGTCCTCAGTCTTGATGGAGGGGCGGAGCAATGGATGAGATCGCCTTGGAAGCGAGGGGAGTGGATTTCTCCTATGCCCTGATGGGTACAGGCTACAACGGGCTGGTGTTGGAAGGGATTGACCTTCAACTGCGGCGCGGGGAGTTGGTGGGGCTGATCGGGCCCAATGGGTCGGGCAAGACGACGCTGCTCAAGGTGCTCAGCGGGCTGCTCTTCCCCAGGTGGGGAAGCGTGCGCCTCGATGGGGTGGACCTGCGGCGGTTCAGCCGTCGCCAGATCGCCCGGCGCATCGCCGTGGTGCCCCAGGAGTTGACCACACCCTTCGCCTTCACCGCCTGGGAAATGGTGATGTTGGGCCGTACGCCCCATGTGCGCCCGTTGAGGGGCATCAGTCCGCATGACCGAGCAGTGGTACAGGAGAAGATGGCACTCACCGGCACACTAGAGCTGGCCTCACGCCCCTTCATTGAACTCTCCGGCGGCGAACAGCAGCGGGTGATCATCGCCATGGCTTTGGCCCAGGAGGCGGAGATCCTGCTGCTGGACGAGCCCACAGTGCACCTGGACATCAGCCATCAGGTGGAGATCCTGGAGCTGATCAAGCGGCTCAACCGCCAGCAGGGGCTGACGGTACTGGCCATCATCCACGACCTGAACCTGGCGGCCCTGTACTTCGACCGCTTGTGGCTGCTGAATAGCGGTCGGATCGCGGCCAACGGGAAGCCGAACGAGGTACTGTGTGAAGAGCGCATCCGCCAAGTCTTCCAGGCCAAGGTACAGGTGCGAGTGCACCCCACCCATCCCGTCCCGCACATCATCATCCTGCCCCTGAGCTGAAGGGTGGGCACAGAGACCTACCCCTATGAGCGAACTCCCCATCCGAAACACCTCGAAGGGAAAAACGCCCCCTTGATAGGCAAGGGGGCTTTGAATTGAGAGCAGTGGTGGCTGATCCACGCTAACTCAGGGATGATTCTTCATGATCATGGGCAGGAAGAGGCGATGTGGGTTCACGGTGATGGTAGCCGTCTGCACGTCGCTGTAGTCACAGGTGTCGGTGACGGTGAGCCGTATGATGAAGGTACCGTCGGTGAGGTAGGTGTGGCTGGCGTCCTGGGTGAAGAGGTGCACGCTGCCGTCGCCGAAGTCCCAATCCCAGGCCACGATAGGCAGCCCGTCGGTGGTGGAGGTGTCAGTGAAGTAGAAGGTGGTGCCGATCAGAGCACTGTCTGTGCTGCGGTCGAAGTCAGCCTGCAGGTTGGGGGCCACCACATCGAAGCTGACCGCCGGGCCGGGTACACAGCCCACTCCCTGGTCGCTGCCCACAACATGGTAGAGATCGTTGACGATGCTGAGCCCCGCCGTGCAGGGCAGCGTAGCACTGAACCAGCCGGTAGAAGTGCCCCCGTGAAGAGCGATGCTGGCGAAGGCCCAGGTAATGACGGTGCCGTCGAAGTTGCCATCACTGCCGCCATAGGTCAGGCCCGTGGGCAGTGTGTCGCTGAGCACCACGTTGGTGCCCGGTTCGCTGCCGGTGTTGGTCACCGTGATCGTGTAGGTGACGACGGTGCCGGCCACGCGCCCACTCTCGTAGACCTTGCCCACCAAACTTGGGCAAGGCAATAGCCACCTCGTAGCTATCTTCATTGTTGCCGTAGTAGGGTTCGATGTCGTTGCTGGGCTGGTCACTGGTGATCTCGACCCAGTTGGTAAATATGTCATCCCCCTCGGCGGTGTCGGTAACACGGGCGGTCAGGTAGATTTCGTCCCTGTGACCCGCGCCCATTTGCCCGAGGAACCAGAAGAGGTGCAATCCGACCCGAAGATCGTATGGGGGGTCTGCAGAGACGTACTCCAGCCTGCCCGGCAGTATGTCTTCGAGCCAGGCGTCGCCCTGCATGTTCCACCACTCGTGCCCTTTGCGGTCGTTGCCGAAGCGCAGGCTGAAGGTGATGGTCTCGCCGGGCAGCAGATCCCCATCTACTAGCGTCTTTTCCACGTACAGGTCGGGGCCGGTGGTCAAGACGACGTCGCCAATATTATCGGCGGGGTTGGTGTCGGCCGGATCGAGCATCACTTCGACCGTGTTGGTGAAGATCAGGCCCAAGGGCACTGAATCTGGGCCAGGGATTTGGGTGTTGAAGCTTCAATGCATAACGGTCCCCGGGACAAGCGTCGGCAAACATGCCCCTTGGTGCTATAATCACCACAGACAGAGTAGGCCAAATTCAAGGAATAGCGCAGCTTGCTGCGCATTGGCGCGGGGCAAGCCCCGCTACTCCATCGAGGATCACTCTTTGCGAGGAGGCGATTTCATGTTGGATATGATCCGTGACGCATTGGCGACCAGCAAAGCTGATTACACTGAGATCCGCCTGGAGGAACGGGAGGCAACCAAGGTGGTCTTCCGAGGGCGAGATCTGGAGACGGCAGACATGGCGATTGACCGGGGTGGGATCGTCCGAGCCCTGTGCTACGATGGCGGCTGGGGGATCGCTACCTTTAACAGCCTGGAGGACCTGCCCGCCCGGGTGGAGCAGGCGGTCCAGGCGGCCAAGGCCATCCAGGGGGAACGCATTGAACTGGCCCCCGTTCCAGTGGCCGAAGGGGAGATCACTGTCTCACTGGAGAAGGATTTCCGCGTCGTGCCCTTCAGCCGAAAGAAAGAGTTGCTGGAATCCTACAACGAGCTGCTAGTGGGCTATCACGACCAGATCGTGGACTCCAGCGCCTTTTATCAGGACTCCTTCTCCCGTGTCTACTACGCCAACTCCCAAGGGACGGCCTTCAGCGAGGAGCGGCCCTTAGCGACCCTCTTCTTCCGCGCCACTGCCCGGGAAGGGGACAATGTCCAGCAGGGAGTGGAGGGGATATCGCTGCCCCGGGGCTTTGAGGCTGTGGAAGGTCAGGAACAGTTGGTGCAGAAGGCCGCGCAACGGGCGGTGGACCTGCTCTCCGCCGAGATGGTGGCGGGGGGACGGTACACGGTGGTCTGCGATCCCCGCTTGGCCGGTGTGTTCATCCATGAGGCCTTCGGCCATCTCTCGGAGGCGGATTTCGTGTACGCTAACCCCCAGGCACAGGAGATGATGGTGTTGGGCCGACGCTTCGGACCCGACATTCTAACCGTTGTGGACAATGGGTCGCTGCCTGGCGGGCGGGGCACCCATCCCTATGATGACGAGGGCACCCCTACCGGGCACACAGAGCTCATAAAAGGTGGAATTCTGGTGGGTCGGCTCCACTCCCGCGAGACGGCGGCCAAGATGGGCGAGAGGCTCACAGGCAACGCCCGCGCCACCAACTACCGCTATCCCCCCATCGTGCGTATGACCAACACCTACATTGAGCCTCGCGACACCCCCTTTGAGGAGATGATCGCCGATATTGAGCTGGGAGTGTATGCCTGCGACGCCTTCGGTGGCCAGACGGCGCTGGAGAACTTCTCCTTCAGCGCAGCCTATGCCTACATGATCCGTCAAGGTCAGATCGCGGAGAGGGTGAAAGATGTAATTCTCAGCGGTAATCTCTTCACCACCCTGGCCAACATTAATGCCATCGGAAATGACCTCACCTGGTCTCCCGCAGGGATGTGTGGCAAGGGTCAACAGGGGCTGGTAGTGGGCATCGGCGCGCCCCATATCTGCATACAGGATGTGCTGATTGGGGGAAGGTAGTTACAAGTTAAAAGTTACAAGTTGAAGGTTAGTTTCGGGAGGGATATGATGACAGCCATTAAGCAGTTTGAGGAGATCAAGGCCTGGCAGAAAGGACGGGAGTGGTGCTCGCTGGTTTACAGGCTGACTCGGAAAGAGACTTTCAGCCGTGATTATGCCTTGCGCGATCAGATGCGCCAGGCAGCGATCTCAGTGATCTCCACCATTGGGGTGAGCCGGTGTCCCTCGTGCAGGAGGTGAAACAGATCAGGGTGCAAAGGAATAGCCAGTTCAGCCTCCCGGAGGCCGGCTTGAATGCCCCGCGCTCCATCAATTGCTTCCGTTCCATCCCCCATGATGCCCTACTCTCTTACGAAGCTTCCACCCGTCCATCCCGACCATCAATCAGAGCCCTTGCTGCGAGCGAAGAGAGTCTCCCTGGAGAGAGATATTCCAGGACCAGTGGTCAGCCGTCGCCCGTCGGCGGTCGTGTTGGGAGATCAGCCATTGGGGGAGGAACTGGGGGAGAAAGGGCTGGCGCAGGCAGCCAAATTCTCCTGGGAGCGAACGGCACGGGAGACGCTGGCAGTGTATCGCCAGGTCGTCACTTGCCCACCCACTGACAATCAAGTACAATAGGGATCAGTAAAGCAGGAGACAGGGAGGCAAAATCATGGCACGAATTATCAAAACTGTCGAGATTGAGAGCCAGCCCGCCATGGCACTGTTTGATACTGGCGCAGTCTTCACCTATGTACGAAATACGTTGGTTGCCACCGCCTCCAGAAAATCGGTGGTTGAACCCTTCCGGGTTGCTTTGGGTGGAAGGACGATTGAAATTCGGGAACTTTGCTTGATCGGGGGCAAGATCGAAGGGCTGGGATTCGATACCGACGCTGTGCCTGTGGAGGACCTCGGTCACGCCGATGGTCACAAACTGGATGTCCTCATTGGCGCTCTAACAATGGAGCGCTGGGAGATCAGGCTTGACCCGAAATCCGGCACACTCGATCTGGAGGTGCTGAGGCGGCGGGAGTTCACCGAATTCTGATATAGGCCAAGTGGTGGGTGGAAGCCAGGGAGCTAAGGGGAGTGAGGGAACTGAGGAGGAGGGAAACGGCAATGAGCGTTACCTATGTTGAAGGCGTGGTCACCGGCTCAAAGGGCAAACAGGCCGCCGTGCGTTTTCTGGTGGACAGCGGAGCAACTTACACGCTGCTTCCCTATAAAGATTGGCAGGCAATAGAGTTGGCCCCGAAGCGATCCGTGATCTTCACCCTGGCCGATGGCACGACCATCGAGCGCCAGGTCTCAGAGTGCCATATCACCCTACCTCAGGGGGAAGCCCATACGCCCGTCATTCTCGGCGAACCCGGTGACGAGGCCCTCTTAGGGACCGTCACCCTGGAGGTTCTAGGGCTGGTCCTGAACCCCTTCACACGCACGCTGCAGCCGATGCGCATGTTGCTTGCCTGAGTGGTCTGCAGTCCTTGGTTCTTGGTCCGAGGTCAGGAAGAGCTCTAGACAGGAGGAAAGAGTGTGACTTCTCCCGCGAGTGCTCGTATCTCTATAGGGTGAGGGAGAGACGGTGGGGAGGATTATACAGGGTCCGGAGACAGGAATGAGAAAAGAGAAACCATTGACTTTCCAACAGGTCATCATGCGTCTGGAGCGGTTCTGGGCCGAGCAGGGATGCCTCATCTGGCAACCCTACAACGTCCAGGTCGGAGCGGGCACGATGAACCCGGCCACCTTCCTGCGTGTCCTGGGCCCCGAGCCCTGGCGCGTGGCCTACGTCGAGCCCTCCATCCGCCCCGCCGACGGCCGCTACGGTGAGAACCCCAATCGCTGGCAACAGTTCTATCAATACCAGGTGATCCTCAAGCCCGATCCCGGCAACCCGCAGGAAATCTACCTGGAGAGCCTCAAGGCAGTGGGCATTGACCCCCGCCAGCACGACATCCGCTTCGTCGAAGACAATTGGGAGTCACCCGCCCTGGGGGCCTGGGGATTGGGTTGGGAGGTATGGTGCGACGGGCAGGAGATCACCCAGTACACCTACCTCCAACAGGCCGGCGGCTTCCCTCTCGATCCAGTCTCGGTGGAGATCACCTACGGCCTGGAGCGGATCATGCTGTTCCTCCAGGGTGTGGACGACTTTGTGGACATCCACTGGGGGGCAGGACTCACCTACGGCGATGTGCTGCTGCGCTCTGAGGTGGAGCACTGCGTCTACAGCTTCGAGCAAGCCGATGTGGAACGCGTGCGCGAGTTGTACGGCCTGTACGAAGCCGAGGCACGAACCTGCCTGGAGCACGGCCTGGTCATCCCCGCCCACGACTACGTGCTCAAATGCTCGCACACCTTCAACGTGCTGGATGCGCGGGGGGCCATCGGCGTCACCGAGCGGGCCCACTACTTCGCCCGCATGCGCGAGCTGTCGCGGCAGGTGGCAGAGGCGTACCTCCAACAACGGGAGGAGATGAGATTCCCTTGGAAGCGTCCTGGTGTCTTGGCGTCTCAGCATCCTAGCCCAGAGGTGGAAGGCAGCTACGACGCTACGACGCTACGA
>Ga0172362_10005544_pt1 | contig 10926 bp, 12 predicted proteins | sample LakKivs1_kivu2a2_FD_114534 | JGI IMG/M metagenome (GOLD analysis project Ga0172362, IMG submission 114534) | Sediment microbial communities from Lake Kivu, Rwanda - Sediment s1_kivu2a2 | ecosystem: Environmental > Aquatic > Freshwater > Lake > Sediment | place: Rwanda: Western Province, Lake...
GGTGTTTTTTATTTGTAATCACTTTAAATATAACTAATTAAGTTATAATTAAAAAAACAAAAACACCCTTTTTTATGAATATTTATGAATAATTCAGGCTAAAACCGGGAGCGGTTTTGTTCTCAGGATCTGGACTGTCTCGACTTCAGGAAGGTTAGCAGAATATTTTGCAATCGCATCAATATTCAAACTCCTGTTGTCGTCAGACTGACAGAAAAAGACTCCGGTTCGCATAATATAAGGTTATTAATATTGTTTTTTTTTGTTCTGTACTTAGCTTCTTGATAGTTTCTGCAACAATTCGCCATCGGCTTTACGTATTTCAACAGTTACCGGCATTTGCCCGGGCAGACAATGAGTAGCGCAAGAAAAACACGGGTCATATGCCCTGAAAGCCATCTCTATCAGATTGAGTATTCCGTCGGATACTTCAGTTCCTTTCTTTATGAACCCTTCTGCAGCTTTCTTTATTGACATGCAGATAGCAGCATTATTGTTGGTTGTTCCCACTATGATATTGACTTTCTTCACTATTCCTTTATCATCAGTCCAATAGTGATGCGTAAGTGTTCCTCTTTGGGCTTCGACAATTCCGACACCTTCTCCGGGGATGGGACCCAGTTTTGCACGGAGGTCATTTTTTACAATATCCGGATCCAAAGCAAGTTCGAGCAGCCTTTCTGCGGAATAGAGAAGTTCAATAAGTCTTGCCCAATGCATTGCAAGTGTGGCGTGGACCGGTTTCCCTCCCAGTGTGCTGTACATGCGTTCGTATTCCTTTTGCGCCAGGGGAGTAGCCATTCCGTCAGCGGCATTTAATCTCGACAGAGGAGTTGCATGGTATACACCCGAGTTTTGTCCCTCAACAAATCCCTGCCACCCTATTTTCCTGAGATACGGGAACTTCAGATAGCTCCAGGGTTCCACTCGTTCAGCAACATATTCGAGGTATTCTGTTGGACCATACTTGCATAATTCTTTTCCTTCGGTATCAACAACTCTTACTTTCCCGTCGTAGAAGTTAACTTTATTCTTTCCGTCCACGAGGCCCATTGAATGAATCTTAAGCGAGTATGGTCCGTTGAGAATGATATCAACATATTCATTGTTTTTCAGCACAAAATCTTCGAAGATCTTCAGGGTGAATTTTCCGAATTCAACGAAACCTTTTGCTTTTTCGACAATATCATCTCTTTCTGCTTCGGATAATCCTCTTCTTACGCCTCCCGGGATATTCATAACAACGAATGTCTGATGTCCTCCGAGAAGAGCCTGAATTTCCTGGGCTATCCGGCGCTGCTTAATTACTTCAGTGCCAATCTCCGCACCGACTTTTTCAATTAATCCCACTATATTCCTTTTAGTCGGGGGAGCGTATGGGCCAACAACAAAATCGGGTGCTGCCAGTGCATAAAAATGTGCCGTATGGCTATGGACAAAATGAGCCATATAAAACAATTCACGAAGTTTCCTGGCAGAAGGAGGAGGTTCCACTCCGAAAACGGCGTCCACTGCTTTTCCTGATGCCATGTGATGGCAGCCCGGGCATACACCGCATATTTTTGCAACGATTGCCGGCAGTTCCTCAACAGGTCTTCCTTCGCAGAATTTTTCAAAGCCTCTCAGTTCAGGCACCTGGAAATAGACATTGTTAACTCCGCCGTCATCATTGAGGAAAATCTCAATTTTGCCATGGCCTTCAAGCCTTGTTATTGGATCTATAGTTATTCTCTTCATACTAATTTTCTTCTTATTAATGAAACCGGCAGACTGAAACGGTAGAATGTACCGGCAGGATCGACAAGATCTTCGAGCACCCTGCTGATTTCTTCAGGTTCTTTCTCATCAATTATACTGGCAATGGAAGACATCATCTTGGCGCCGGGATCAGATACCCCTGCAGGCGGGCCATAGCATCCGCGACAGGGAGCATTCCCTTTAATACAGCGAAATCCGCAGCCTGTACGGGTTGCCGGTCCCATGCATAAAACACCCTGTTCCATAAAACATGTAACACCGTCATCCTGAATTTCCCAGGGGCGGTAGAATTTCTTAATGCGTTTATTTTCGGTCCTTTTTCTTACACATTCATCACACTGAGTTTTTGTGCCTGCTCCTATCACCGAACCTTTCGGGGGGAGCTCGGCGCCGCTTACAATTGCAGAAAATACTTCAAGGAGCCTGTCAGTCTGGGGGGGACAGCCAGGAATGAAATAATCCACATCAACAACCTGACCCAGCGACCGGACATCATTATAAAATTCAGGTATGGTAAGAGTGCCTTCTTTTACTTCATATTCAGGAACGGGTTTAATATTAGAAGGATTTACAACTGATTCGCAGTCTGAATAGACTCTTTTGAATATTGCATCTCTCTCAGAAAAATTTGCCAGTCCCGGAATGCCTCCCATATGGGAGCAGCTTCCATAGGCAACAAGAACTTTGCTTTTCTTTCTCAGCAGTTTTGCCATGTGTATGTTTTCGCTGTTCCTTACTGCCCCGTTGAACAGGGTGACATCAATATGGTCATCAGGCATTTCTTCGACATCCTTATATTTGATATCAAGGGCTATCGGCCAGAATATCAGGTCGGCAGCTGCAATAACATCGAAGAGCTTCTCGTGGACATCGAGCACAGATACGCAGCAGCCCCCGCAGGCAGCTGCCCAGTAAACAGCAAGTTTCAGTTTTGGTTTTGATCCTTCCATCTGGTTTAATTTATAGATTAAGTTAAAACCTTCATGGTTTCCTTTATTCTACATGGTCCCATTTCCGTAATGGTTTCTGTAAAGCTATTGACCAGCTCTGCGAACTGTTTTCCCTCGCTGGCGCTTATCCATTCAAGCTTCAGCCGCTCAGATTCAATACCCATCTGGCGGATATATTTTTGAAGCAGAAGAAATCTCCTCAGGCAGCGATAATTACCTTCCTGGTAGTGGCAGTCACCGGGGTGACATCCGCAGATAAGCACTCCGTCGGCGCCCTTTGTAAATGCCCTGAGCACAAATGTCGGTTCAATACGTCCTGAGCACATTACCCTGACGGCTCTCACATTGGCCTTATATTCCATACGTGATGTACCGGCCAGATCAGCACCGGTATAGGAACACCAGTTGCAAAGAAATGCAATGATCCGTGGTTTGAATTCCATCTGATTATAAGTCTTGGTTAGTCCTGTTTGTAACTTTAAAATAAAAATAATAGAAAAAAAATACACTTCATTATTTGTGAAATGCATCACAATAAAAATTTAAAAATTGTGTATTTCAGATAATCCTGTAAGATTAAGATTATCAATGGAAATGATTTACTGAGGGCTTGCTCAGTAGTATTACATAATTTTTTAATATATCAAATTTCTGAAATCTGTGAATGTTTATAATATGCAGATATATACTGTTTTAAAGAGAGGCGCATTTAACTTTATCTGTTGAACTGGAAATAAATATTCAATTCAAGGGATTCTTATGAATACCAAACATATCGCTGGTTGATTCTTTGTATTTCTGTTTTGCCCTTCCTGTGCGGGTCAGGACAATACAGGACTTACGCCGGAGACCGAAATCACTGCCGGATCATTTATAGAACTGCTTAACAGAAATGATGTGAAGGAAATCACAATAATGTTTGTAAAAAGACCGCTTTACAAAGAGGTTGAAAAATTGATTTTTGAGACAGCCCCACTATTATTTCTTCTGAGGCCAGTTGCTCCATTTACTGGTTTTCTGTTTTAACAGCTCATCGACCTTTGAATAGAGCTCTTCAGATTTCACAGGTTTATCCAGAAATGAATCTACAGGTAAAAACTCCCCGTCAGTATCGGGAGAAAAATTAAAGAAGGGTTTTTCGGTATTGATTGCTGTAAGCATAAGAATGGGAATACCGGAAAGCTGTTTGTCGTATTTTATTTTCTGGGCAAAATCAAAACCTTTTGAATCCCCCGTTGTTCCGAACATGACATCAAGGATTATCATATCGGGCTTTTCATTTTTCAATTTTTCCCAGCCTGTTTCAGGATCATATGCGCTGGCAACTGAATAACCTTTGATTTCCAGAATTTTTGATAGAGCGGCAACGAGGTCAGTGTCATCCTCTATGATAAGAATTTTTGATTTTTCATTCATTTTCAGGTTCCTCCAGGATTTATTTATCTGATATGATAAGCGGTAAGAATATAAAATACATTGTAATAAAGTTACGAAAAAATGTCTGAATAGCAAAATGCCAACCTGTTGAAAAATTGCCACAACTCACACAAAGGTAAGATATAGAGGAGATTACATATAAAATGTGGATTAAAGGACTATATTCCGGATTTGTCTATAATCAGTTCGTATACGGTTTCAAGTATCGCGGGGTATTTTTCTATTATTTCCGGTGTAAATTCTGAACTGAACACCCGGTCTTCAATTATTTCAACAGCGATAATGTGTAATTCTTGCGGGATATCAATTTTAAGTTTATCTGCCAGCCTGATTGATGTAAGAAAACTAATGTCGTGAAGGTTTGACAGGTTAGATGTTTCCCTGAAATCGGCCGGGGTAAGATGATAAACATTGCCGGGTTTTCCTCCTTCTGTCCGGATCGCATCAATAAGAAATACTTTCCTGTAATCTTTAATATGCTCTATTATCTCAAGTCCTCCGCAGCAGGCGGTATCAAAACTGTATCCGGAGTTATCAAGCCTCCCGGATAAATCTTTTACCAATTCAGGCCCTATGCCATCGTCTGTCAGGATGTCATTCCCAAGGCCGAGGATAAGGATTTTATCATCTGTCATTATTACGCGTAAATGTTTTGCATTAATGTTATAAATACAGAGTTAATTTTCAGATTGAAGGGCCTTATTGATTATCAAGCAACTGTTTGACTTTTGTATAAAGAGCTTCTCCTCTGAGATTTACGGCAACAATAATTCCATTTTTATCAAGAAGAAAATTTGACGGAATGGCAGATACGCCATATAATCTGGCAGCAGTACTGTTAAAATAGTCCAGATCTGAAACCTGGGTCCAGGGAAGCTTATCGTCATTTATTGCCTTAACCCATTCACCTTTTGTCCGGTCGAGTGAGACTCCAATAATGTCGAAACCTTTATTGCTGAATTCTTTATAAACTTTGAGAACAATCGGATTCTCCAGGCGGCACGGGCCGCACCATCCGGCCCAGAAATCAACAAGTAAGAGTCCCCTCCCTACTTTTGAGGAGAGAGACACAGGTTTCCCGTTGACATCGTTCAGGGTAAAATCCGGAGCTTTCTTTCCTGTTGAAACCGATGCCTTTGTGGAAATCCTGGCTTTTACTTCAGTGAGATAAGGTGATCTTGCAACATCCTCATCCAATACTTCTATCATTGATCCTGTCTCCTCTGCGGTTAAAATTCCGGCAATGGTGTAAAGCAAATATGCGGAGACAAATGAATCGGGATTTCTCATGATAAAATCTTTATGTAAAGTTTTAACTTCAGCCATTACAGCTGAACTTGCAGCCTTATATTCATTGGTGAGGCTTGTCATCTTTTCGGTATATGGTTTTAGTGAATTCTGAAAGGCAAAGTATTCATCATTGGTTTCAGAACCTGTAACTTTTGCATTTAAAAGTGAATCAAGCCGGCCTTCAATTCTGATTTCAGCATTTTCAAGATAAAAAGAGATTCCGCGCTTTCTGTCAGAGGTGACTAGTGAAACAAGTTCAGGGTATTCTGCAGTTCCTGTCAATTTAAAATTACCATTCTTTACAAGCACTGTATCAAGATATAGTACTTTACCGGCAATAGCTTTCTGAAGAATTAATGATACACCTTCCGCACCTTCAATTTTGCCAGTAATTACATAATGCTGCGCCTGAGCAAATAAACTCCCGGCCATGGCATAAAACAAAAGGCACACCAGGGGTTTAAATCTGTTTTTCATTTTACTCTGTTTTATGGTCATTCGTAATATTTTATTTCCCGTTCCCGTACATAGAATGGTTTACCATCCTTAAAAGAGACAGCTTTTATCCAGTTGCCCATTTTGTCATATTCATGCATTAGAATAAAATCTCCTGTAGTACCCTTCAGGAAGTTTTCCGAATGTGAAGAGATTATTTCACCTTTTTCATTATATTTATATTCGAAAGTCGAAATCATCTTTCCGTCTGCCGAATATGATTTAAATCCATTTAACATTCCCGTCTTATTATATGTGAATTCGGTGTAGCTGCCAGGTATATTCAAACCGTTATAAGTCTGAAATCTGATACGATTGCCCAGCGAGTCATATTCATAAACAATCCTCATAAGAACAGGACCGTTCACGTTTCTGGACATTTTCACTTCCCTCAAATTACCTTCATTGTATGTATAGATATTATATCCGGTTATGAGGTGAGTTCTGTTAAAGTTTTCAGCTTTAATAATAGTTTTTCCCTCAGCTTCAACTTTCCAGTAAGAAGTCACTTCATCAAAGTCGTTCATTGATTCAAACCGGATGATTGTCCCGGACTGATTATACTGTTCCACAAAGTCCTGGCTTAAAGAAATATTGCCTCTTTCCGCCCCGGTAATCCTGTTACCTTTCACGATTTGACCATTTTCTTCTTTTGGCCAGAAGGCAAGATATTTCACCTCATAGACTTTCCCGTTCATGCGGTCAGGGTATCCGTGTCTGGGTGTACCGTACAACTGACCGGTAATGACATAGTTAGTTTCCTGCCCGAGACTATACCGTGAGAGTGCGGTCACAATTAACAGGAGAATTAATGCTTTTTTCATAATAGTCAGATTAAGAGTCTTGTGAAATGATTCTATTCTATATCTCCAAGATGAACATCCCAGACTTTAAGCTGCTGTTCACCAAAAGGTTTCAGAGTCCTTATCAAATGAATATCAATGATAACCGGCCCGGATAATTTTACTTGTTGATCCGGAGCGGAGAATGAAATCCATTTCTGATAATATGAGAGACTCCCTGTATAAGTTGAATCATTCGTCCTGGAATAAGGAGTCCTGATATTGATCTGCTCCGGTTTAGCCCAGCAACTCAATCCTTCAGCGAGGAGATCTGAACCCGAAAATCCAGGTTTGGACAGTCCCGCATGTGGATAATCCCTGTTCCAATCCCGGAATTCAATCTCCCCTCCAATAAATGAATTCTCTGCCATTTCAAGTGCATGTTGCCTGAACTTAAATTCGATGCTTGTATCTGATACTATCTTCAGATACTCTGCAAAATCATTAAGCTTCTCTGCTGCAGTTTTTTCATATGCTTTTAATAAATGATCCGGGAGCGAGTCGGACATAAAAACGTTTTTGACAGTTTCTTTTATACTGATTATATACTGTTCTTCTCTCGCTGCAGCAAATTCTTCATCATCAGTACAGCCTCTGGCTGAACATATAAAATAGATAATGATCAGGGTCAATATGTACCAGATCCATTTCATTCCATTTGTTCTTTAGTTCTGAAACGCATTACGGCTACTTTGCCGTTAAGGTACCGGCAATCAATTATCTCAATATTCTTCAGTCCGGTGGTCGGCATAGTTATTTTATCAATAAACTCCCATTTATTATAAAGAGACAATCCGTTACCGTTATTACTGCCGGGGAACTGAAAGATTATTGCATCATCACTGAAAATCCCGGCAAGCTGTTCCCTCCTTTCCTCCCATGAATCCACATCGGCCTGAGAAAAGTAGCTTATCATAATTGCGTAATAATCAGGGTTTAAGATGATCCTGTTATAGTTGTTGTACTTTCTCAGGGTTTTTGTTATTGTATCCGTAAAATAATATTGAGCCTTGACAATCATTTTAATTTTTCTTTCCCTTGTCCTTACAGATATATGCCCTGAACTATCGGGAAGAATGACAACTGGAGATTCATTTTCCATCAGCAGTTCCACCCTGATTTCGTTTCCGGCCAAGGGTTCTCCGGTGTCTGAATCAACAACAGCAAACCTGTAAACGGGTGTTTTGATCATTTCAATTAGTATAAAGAACAGTGTTATGACAGAAATCAACACCACTGTAATCTTTATCAGAAGGCTCACAGGTTTTCCTGCTGAAGGCAGTATGCTCAGATTCCTGTGACAGAAATCCTGCCAGCTCATATAGCCGGAATACCTGCTGAGCAAATTCAGCACATCAATCCTTGGTAAAGAAGAAGTTCCTGTTTTCATATGTGTATAGAACCACTTTTCACTGATCTGGCCGTTTACTCTTACAAGCAGATCTTCCTGGAAATCAGTTATATCCTTTCCTTTCCAGTTTGATATATCAGGATCAATGCCAGGACAGGATTTCATCATGGTTGCTGCCACCTCCTTTTTAAGCTGGCTGAATAGTGTATATTCTTTCTGATGCAAAATAAAATATGAATTTGAAAAGATTTATGTAAAATCCCTGTAAAGTACTTTACAACCAATTTACAAAAGAAATACATAATATAATTTTAAAAAGCATCCTATTTTTATTAATCTTAGAAAATCAGGAATATGAATTATATAAAATTTTCATTTCAAAAGGGATTTTTATGGAAATGGGTATTGTTTACCCTAATCGCTTTTCCTGTTGGAGCAGTTATATCAATAATTACTGCATATCTTGTCAATATTATTTATCCCCGGGAAACCAACCTGGTGGTTGGTTTATGCTTAGGTGCAGCTGTGGGATATGCACAATGGCTTTCATTCAGAAATAACATACCGGTCAGCAGTAAATGGGGATTATTCTCCGCGATCGGGATGGGGATTCCTTTTATTTTAATAGTTATACTTGAAGAACTTGGCATACATGGGCCTGATATACTTAAATCTGCGTATGTAAGCTGGCTTATTACTGGTATAACAGGAGGCTTTTTAGCCGGATTTCTTCAATGGCGACTTCTCAAACCTCATTTTAAAAAGGCATACTGGTGGCTTATTGCAAGTCCGGCAGCATGGGGAATATGTTTTATAGCCTTTCAGGGGATCGAGATAGCGGGTCTGGCAGCTGCAAGTGCAGGAGCCCTTGTTTTAGGGATCATTTCAGGTGCCTCAATCCTGTGGATAAACAAAGCACAGGGAGCTGATCATTATTAAATGAGCAAATGAATAATATTTGAACCAATGCAAATTGTCAGTGGTATAAAAGGCAATATAGTGTTAACGAGATCAATCAGCTTCCAGAGATTCAAAAAAATGAAGTTATAATAAAATGCAACACAGGACTGGTTTTTGGAGCCGTCTTATCAATTCCGGCTGCAATATGAAATAATTTACGAAAAACAGTCTGAATAAATAACCATAAAATTATCAATTATGAAAAAACCAGGAGATCATTTCCGGAAACTGGTCATAGTAATTTTTTTACTGCCGGCATTATTTCATCTTTCATGTGGACAAAAGAGGATTCCTGATGATATGATCGGAGTGTGGAAGACTGATACAATCGGGGTCTCTGTCCGCACGAAACATGAAACCAGAGGATTTGAATTTACTTCAGGCAAGGCTGTCATCACTATTAAAATTCATGATGATCATTCGGTTACCGGCACTATCGGATCAGCAAAGATCGAAAAAGGGAAAATCCGGCCTAACTGGATTCTTCCGGTAAAAATGTCGGGCCTGGCATTTACCATCTATTGCGGTAAGATTGGGAAAATCTTTGAGAATGACCCGCTTGATTCCAAGGAGGTTGAATTGTGGCTGCCACTCCCTGAAAAAGGAACTTTAAATATCGGACTCAGATACACCCAGGGACTGGCCTGGTATCCCATGGCAAGAGGTATTCTTACCAGAGAGGATTGACTTATTAATGAGAATGAAAGTAATTCTGAATACACCGGAAAGCCGTTTTACCTGCTTAAAAGATTACAACTATCAGTCTCATTATGTTGGTATTAAAAATCTTAAGATCCATTATCTTGATGAGGGGCCGGTTAATGAAAAGCCTGTTCTGTTACTTCATGGAGTACCTGCATGGTCCTATTTATACCGTCATATAATAAGAAGAATCTCTGAAGCAGGAAGCCGTGTAATAGCGCCCGATCTGATCGGTTTCGGTAAATCAGACAAACCCGGTAAGATCGCAGATCATACATACCAGTTTCATGTTGAGTGTATTACAGACTTTATTAAAGAATTGAATTTGAAGGATATAGTGCTGTTTTGTCATGACTGGGGATCACTGATAGGATTGCGGATTGCAGCCATTTATCCTGATCTGTTTGACGGAATAATTGTGAGTAACGGGATGTTGCCGACAGGCAGACACAGGTTCCATCCGAAACTCAGATTCTGGAGATTTATGGCAAGATACAGCCCGTTCATTCCTGTTGATTTTGTGATTGAATCAGGCACTGTACGGAACCTGGATAAGGAAGAAAAAAGGGCATACAGGGCTCCTTTCCCTTCGTCGAAGTATAAAGCAGCAATCCGTTCGCTCCCTTCTCTTATCCCGTCTGAACCTGACGATCCTGATTCTATAATTAACAGGCTTGTTTGGGAGTCGCTTGAAAAGTGGGAAAAACCTTTCTTAACAGTATTCAGCCGCCGGGATGCAATAACCCGCGGCGGCGAAAAGTATCTACAGGAAAGAATCCCGGGGGCCGCGGGAATGGAACATACAATTCTTGATGCCGGACACTTCATACAGGAAGATAAAAGTCAGGAACTTGCAGATATTATTATAAGAATGAGGATACGCCTATGAACGGGATATGTCAGATTGAAAGTATCGGCGTGAAAATGCCGGAGAAGCGTTTAACCACAGCAGAATTGCTGGATAAAATCAGAATTCCTTGTATCAGGCGTTTCGGACTTCTTACGGGAATCAGTGAAAAAAAGGTATGCTCCTTCGATGAAGACTCCTTTACCCTGGCATTGGGAGCTGTGACTGATTGCCTCTTATATTCAAGATACAGGGCTGATGAGCTTGATATGATCATAAACTGTTCCATCACGA
>Ga0172362_10005545_pt1 | contig 10926 bp, 13 predicted proteins | sample LakKivs1_kivu2a2_FD_114534 | JGI IMG/M metagenome (GOLD analysis project Ga0172362, IMG submission 114534) | Sediment microbial communities from Lake Kivu, Rwanda - Sediment s1_kivu2a2 | ecosystem: Environmental > Aquatic > Freshwater > Lake > Sediment | place: Rwanda: Western Province, Lake...
CGCTGTCATAGTTTATCACCGAACGTAAGAATGACTAACGGGAGCCGGCTTCGTGGCTCCCGGATTGGATGTGAGATATGATCAAATTATTGATTGCCGCGAACATCGGCGGACGTCTGATCCCTGCGGGGACTGTAAGGGGAACCTTCGGCGCTGAGATGGATAAGAACCTGCTGGCGGCTGGGAATGCGGAATTAGTGGATGTGTCGGGAGGTCGGCGCGTCGGCGAGTTGGGAGAGGGAGTCGGAGAGTCTGAGGCTCAGACTGAAACAGAGAAGTCGGAGGAAACGGCTGAGGCTGAGACTCAGGGGGAAGCTCCTCAAAAACCGGTGCGCACGAAGATTGGCAGGCGGGGGAAGTCGGCTGAGACTTAGAATCGCTGAAGGGAAGGGATAGATTCTTCGATTTGCTCAGGATGACAAATACGGGCTCAGGATGACTATTTTCTTCCCCTATCTCGACTTTTGGACTATTTGACGCGCAGACGCGCCGATTTTTCGATATTTCGCGCGGAATGGATTTGACAAATGGATTATCAAGAGGCTATAGCTGCTGATATGACGGCTTTAATGGCCGAGCTGGGCGAGGAGATTACGGTTTACCCCAAAAGCGGGAACTCCTCGTACGGCCCGGTGTTCGGCGCGGGCGTTACCGAAACGGCTTATATCGAGTCCGGTAACAAGGTTGTGACCGACAAAAAAGGCCAGGAGGTTGTGGCCAGCCTGTTTTCGATCCACGGTGGCGATTGCACGATCAAAATAGAAGATGAGATGGTATATGACGATGACCGATACGCGGCGATTGCTGTCGATAAATTCCGGCAGGCCGGGGATGTGCTACAGGTCGAGGTGCATTGGGGGAGCGTGAGAAGTTTGAGAGTCTGAGAGTTTGAGAGCGGGTCGAGGGGGACGCGCCCTCACCCCAGCCCTCTTCCCCAGGAGAGGGAGAAGGCGGGATGGCTTTTACTGTTAAGTTTGATAAGGATATTGTTAATAAATTGGTCAATGAGTCGGCGGCGGATGCTTTAGAATGCGCCGCTTTTGAGATCGCCGAAAAATCAGCGGACTTATGTCCCGTCGATACCGGCAACCTGAAGAGTTCCCTATACATACTCCTTGATCGTGAAAGTCTGTCGGTCAAGATCGGCTATAAGGCTCCGCATGCGTGGATTCAACATGAGAAGCATTATAAGCATAAAATCGGCGAATGGAAGTATCTCGAGAAGCCGCTCGATGCAAATACTGCGTTGATATTTCAGATGGTGAACGACACTATCAAGGCTGCGCTCGATGGCCGAAGCTGGAAGAAGCTCGGCGCTGCGGACCGAGAAAAATATAGCTGGGACAATTATAAGCGAGTGGCTAAAGGCCAGTCGAAACGAAACAAACGGTCGCATCATAAGCGGCAGTAGGAGGTTACATAATGTCAGTCGCACTTACCATTCAGGGCATGCTTGATTACATCGCAAAAGTGCGTCAAATCTCTCAGGACAACGTTACCGGGGGCACCGACCTGTGGTCACGGGTGGATGCTTCGGATGATGAGGCTTTTGAGAATCGCGTCAAGGGACAATATCTCACCGATGCGGATACCGCGCTTGAAACGGGGGCTTTGTGGTCTGCTCCCGCGCTCAAAAAAGTGTTTACCCTGCTCGAAGATTACTGCCGTATCGATGCTGGCGAGTCGGTTCCCTACCTGGGCAACTATCTTGCATCGTTGGGGATACGTGCTCCGTGGGAGGCAGCGGAGGCAATAGCCGAAGGTGGTATCACTCGATTGTTACCGGGCAGGGTTTTTGCCAAGGGCACCTTGCCCGCAAATGAGGCTGACCCGGACCCGGCAACATCCGGAATGCACAAATTCGGCAGGTGGGCATCGACAGGGGCTACTGCCGGTACATTCACGGAAACCGACGGGGAGCTGCTCATCACGCGGATAAGCGGCGCGCCGGTGATGGCCGTGAATATGTCCGCCAACCAGACCGCTACGCTCACGATCCGATGCTATAAAGCCGACCAGACAGCCTATAAGGACATCGCCGTCGGGTTCTCGGGGGCGAGTCAGTATACCCAGGTTATTGCAGGCCAGGCCGCCGTCACGAGCTCGATATCAGCCGGAGCCACGAGCATAGCGAGCACTGGCGTATTGTCTGCAGGCAACATTATCGCAGGTGAATACGCGCTTATTTGGGAGTCCGATGACCTTCAGGAAGTGATTCTTGTCGGCACGGTCACCACAAACGCCATAGCAGTTGCGGCAGGTGTAAAAAACACCTATACCACTGGTGCGGTAATTATGCCGCTCTTCACTGATGCCGTGCCCCAATCCGTAACCGGGGCCACAAACGGGCAGAACATCGACATATTCGCGAGGCCCGATAGGATAATCGAGATCACATGATAACCGATGAGATCGCGCAATATCTTGACGAGCAGGGAATCGGCATTTATGACCCGGACGGGATTACTTCGACTATTTTCGTTGAAAATATGCCTGACCAACCGGACGTGGCTATATGCATTTACTCTTCAGCCGGCCAGTCTCCCGATACAAAAACCAACGTGGGTAGGCCGGGTGTCCAGACGATCACGCGCGGTGACAGGGACCCTCGCACGGCATCCGCGCTAGCGAAACTGGTGCACGATGCCCTGCATGTTCCGGACATTCAGACATTCACCAGCGAAGGCAGGGGCATAATCCTTTGCGCAGCCAGGCAATCCGAACCCGTATCGCTCGGTCCGGATGAAAACGGGCGATACGAGTTCAGCGATAATTTTCAACTCATTACCAAATAATCAAGGAGGCATATTATGGCCGATTATGTTAGAAGTGTAGATGTCATTGTAAAGATCGGAGACGTTGCGATACTCGGTCAGCGCGGCGCGAAACTTACCGTTTCACGCGAAACGACCGATTATACGACCAAAACCGATTATCCTGACAAAGTTCTGAGGGCGAGCTGGAATGACGCCAGCATAGACTGTGACGGCCTTCTGCAGACGGGCTCGAGTGGCTTTGTCGATATATGGGACCAAATGATGAGTGAAACCCTTGTGGATATCGAGTTCACAATCGGCGATACCGGCGAGACGATCACGGGCAGCGCAATTATGACCGGTTTAGATTGCGACGCCCCGCAGGATAAGGAGCCTACGTACACATGCAAGCTCGAGAAGTCCGGCGAATGGACTGCCACGAGTGGGAGCTAATCAATGAGTAAACGGACCTTTATAGCCGTCGTGGATGGCGAGACAATCGAGATTCCCACCACGATGAACGTTCTCAATGCTGCTCAGGAACTGAGTGAAGTATCGCTGATGGAGGCGATTGCGGAAAACAAGCTGGGCCCGATCATTCAGGGCGTTATCGCCGTCGTCAGACACAATATGCTCGACCGGCCTGTGCCTAAAACCGAGTTGAAACTGCAACAGCAGCGGGAATCGGACAAGGCGTTGTATCGTGAAATTGGTGATCTGTGCGACTTCGCTGAAACACGGGACAACACCCTTGCGTTTATGCAGGCGATGATGCCGGAGGTTAAGAAGTCCTCAAAAAACGCAAGGGCGGGGGAGTCGAAGAGGAGTGCCTTACCTGGGGACACCTCAAGCGATACGCCTACGGACTCCTCCAATTAACTCCCGATCAGTTCTGGTCAATGGCATGGGCTGATTTCTGGGAGATGCTTGACGGGCGTGTTTGGTACCAGATGCAGAAAAACGGCGTCAAAGAGGCGCACAAGTATACATCCGATCAGGCCGCTAAAACCCGTGACTGGTTGCAGGAACGGGCGAAGAAGGCGGGATGGATGAAATGAAGGCAGTCGGCGAGTCAAAGAGATAGAGAGTCTGAGAGTTTGAGAGCGGGAGAGCAGAAGGGAGACACCTTCCATTCCCCGCTCTCTGACTCTTAAGCTCTCCGGTTCTTTGACTTTGGGGGTTTGGATGGCTACGAATATTGGCGGGATATACGGTCAGATTGGGCTTGATAATAAGGGCTTCAAGTCGGTTCTTCAGCAGTCAAAAAACGATATGGCGCGGGCTGCGCTCGAGCTGGAGAAATCCAGCCGGGTCAAGATCGATGTGGGCGAGTGGAAGAAGCTCTCCAGCCAGCTGCGTGCGATTCAGGCGCGCGCTACAGAGACGCGAAAAAAAATGCTCAAGGTTGCTGCCGGCAGTGATGAGGCGAAGAAGCTAAAAAAGGAACTTAGCGGCCTCAATGCGATGATAACCACCCTCAAGGCCGTGACCGCTCCCGGACGCCGGGAAATGAAGCGCCTGGCCGATGAAGAAAAGCTTGCTGCAAAAGAGGCGAAGCGCCTGGCGGATGCGGATAAGCAGGCGGCAAAAGAGGCCTTGGCTAACGCGCGCGCTCAGAGGCAGAAGAAAATGGCCATAATCACTGCCGCATCGGGGACTTCTGGCGGCGCGTTGGGCAAAATCGGCCAGGCGGGAGCATTCGGCGGAGCTGGGGCCGCCGCTGCCTCTGCCGCCATTGCCGCTGCCGCGGCAGGAGTCGGTATCGGCGTCGAAGCCTCCAAAACTGCTGCTGATATCGAGATGCAGACGGCGGCTTTCGAGGTGATGATGAAGTCGGCCAGCCGGGCCAAGGCGTTCGTTGCCGACCTTCTGGACTTTGCCAAAAATACACCATTTGAATTTGCCGGGTTGGTCGAAAACGCGCGGCTGATGATGACCTTTGGCTTCGAAGCCCAGAAGATATTGCCGATTTTGCGGGTTGTGGGCGATGCTGCGGGCGGGAACGCTGATAAGATCGACCGTATAACGGTTGCCCTCGGCCAGATGAGGGCTAAGACCAAGGTTTCCGCTGATGAGATGCGGCAGTTGACCGAAGCGGGTATTGCCGGCTGGGAAATGATCGCCCAGAAAATAGGCGTTGATGTGCCCACGGCTATGAAGATGGCCGAAAACGGCCAGATCACCGCGATTACCGGCATCAATGCGATTCTCGACGGTATGAATAAGCAGTTCGGCGGGGGAATGGAGCGGGCATCCAAAACCGCTGTCGGCGCATGGTCGAATGTCAAGGATACCGTCAAAATCGCTCTGGCTGAAATGGGAACCGCTATCAATAATGAATTGAAGCCTTTGCTGGTTCAATTTGCCAAAGATTTCCCGGAGGGTTGGGAGAAATTTAAGGCAAAGGCAAAAATTATGTGGGCTGCGGTTAAGCCATTACTTGGGCAAATGATTGCGGCATTAAAAGATATTTCGCCGCTTCTCAAGCTGATAGGCGCATTGATCGCGTCGTTTTCTGTCGGAGCCCTTTATGCGGTCGTGGCAGCTTTCAGGGCAATCGCCTGGGTCGTGGGAATTGTCGCAAAAGCTTTCAATTGGCTCTATAAGTCCGTCGCGAAATTAGCCGGCCACAAAAAGGCTCCTGCGACCGGCCACAAAAAGGCTCCTTCAAGGGTGGCCCGTCAAGAGGGTAGCTATTTGCAGGATGCCAATCCAGCTGCCGTTGACCCTGCCCAGCAGAGCGCTATCAGCTCGGCTGCAAGTGCTATCGCGTCGATGAACCGGGAGTTGGCCCTCAACGGCGATAGCAGTGCTTACGCCGCAATGCAGTACGACGTGCTGAACGGCGAATACGCGAAGGCGGATGAGGCTACGAAGAAGCAACTCCTATCACTGGCCAAGCAGAAAGATATGCAGGATGCCGCGCGGGAGGCTGCCAAGAAGCACGGCGAGGAGCAGAAGAAACTTGCCGAGAAAGCGAAGCAGGCTGCGGAGGCGATGAAAAGCCACTACGCCCAGAAGCTGCAGGAAACCCTGGATAATATGAAGAGTTGGGCGGGCAAGATGGCCGAGGCGATGAAATCCTTCGCGGATGAGACGCTTCGGACCGTGAAAGATCAGCTCAACAAAGAGCGCGATGCCAGAAACGCCGCGGCTGATGCCGACAAATCCAGATACGAGAAACTGGCCGAGCTGGGCAATATAGGCGCGCGCGCAATGACCAATGTTGTGATGTTCAGGGGCGGCAAAGAGCAAGAAGACATTACGGCTGCTGATCTTACCCCGGGCCGTATCAGAAAAGCTGCCCAGGAGGTTCAGGCGAAGCGCGGGAACGAAGCGGCGATGGCCGGAAAGGTGCAGGGGAGCTTGTTCGGAAACGGCATCGCTCAATATGAAGAGTTCTCCAAGGGCAAGGGTATGGATATGTTCGGTGTGAAATTGGACGATCAGATAACGATCTTGAAGGACCTTGTGAAAATCGCATCCAGCCAGCTCTTTGCATTCGAGAATCTTTCGAGGGTTCGACCATGATCTATGGCATAGTGCCGGGTTCGGAAACTTATAGCGAAGAGGGCAAGGGCGGAGTATACACCGTTACCTATCGCTGCGATCGTGAAGATATACTGCCGGAAACGCCGTATAGCAACCCTTTGATGCCTCATTATGGTGATGAGATGCCTGGATACCCACTATTTCGATGCGTGGATGTGCGGGGGAAAGAGGGCAAGGGCGGAGATTGGGAGGTTACATGCACATACTCCACCGAACGCCAGCTCGCGGAGTCGTTTTGCGATGAAAGCCTGGAATTCAGCGTTGAACCCTGTGAGGACAATACGGGCTACGTCTGGGAGGATGCGGGGACGCCTGTTACCGAACCGTTACCCAAATATAGGCCGATCCTGGTTATAACGCTGAAATTGCGGGAGGCACTTTCGCCGCTGGATAAAATATTCTCCGAGTCCGTTCTTAACTGTGTAAACGAGAAAACATTCAGAGGGATCAGCCCAGGTTATCTGAAATTCGAGGGCGCAAGCGCGGATAACAGCTATGCGATGGATGGAACGCTGATCAGCGCGGCCAGCGTCTACAAATTCACTGCACGAACTAAACCATGGAATCAAGAGTGGCGGAAAGCTCTCCAGGCACGGGATGCCGATGGAAATTTGTTGGTGTGGCAGAACATCGATGATGCCCACCCATTTTTTACGGACGATCAAGCTAAGATCGCCACTCCGGTTTGGGTAAACCAGGTTCCCGAATCCGATCCGGATACGACCAACATCGCCGGTACCGCCGATTGGGATACGCCAACGAAGGAAACATTACCATACTATCCTTCCTGCGACTTTGCAACGGAGCTGAATTTGCCCAGAAAGGCCGGGGACGGTTAGGAAACATAAATGGCTAACGTGCTTGTTTCGGAGGATCGGATAAAGGGGATCGAGGCGCGCCTGCGGCGGATCGAGGGAATGAAGGAAGGGCGCGGAATCAGTATCGCCAAGCCTCCGGGCGGGATTATTATATCGGCGAAGCCGAGCCCAACGGCTGTGGTGTCAGGTGCGACTATATCTACCTTCCTCGCCAAAATCGGCACAGCAACGCCCGATGGCGCGGATACCAACCGTTGGACGTATGCCTTCGAGGAGATGACCAAGGGCACGGCGGTCGGGTATGCGGCTGATTGCTGGATCAGCAAAGAGGGTGGCCGAACCGGGACGGCTTATAACTACAAAGAGGTTTACAACAGCAATACGCCTGGGGTTCAGGGTAATGGCATCGATACATCCAAGCTGCCCGCATCGCCTGCTACGTTTGCGTTAAGCCCGGTTCCCCCGATTGGTCTTGTCGAAATGACCGAGGTTAAGTTCAAGAATGGCGATGGTGACCCTGTGACCGAATATTGGTTCTCTTACTCGAACGCCGTAAACGGGAGTTGCACGGAATCATGACAAGTTATCAGTGGGAATGTTGCTGTTCCGTAAACCCGATTTGGCTGGCATCGCTTGCCCAAAACTTCGATAAAGATTTTGAATCCACTGCCGCAAGATGGGTTATGGCGGAGCTATCGCCCGCGGGAGGTGACCCAGTATGGAGCGAGATAAGCAGCAATGATATAACTCTCGATACAGGCAGCGACGTTACTAGCCCGCGTCGAATATCCATCGGAATTGCGCCCGGCCAGAATAAACGCCCGCATTGCGCATGGGCAAGCGACTGTAAGATTTACTATGCCGCACTGGATGATGACTATGTATGGCAGGAGTCGGTTCTCCGTGACGAAACTGTGGAGCCTTGTATAGAGCAACATTTTCATGCAGAAGACGTCATGCTTGCGGTAGGGCAAGACGGAAGTGACCATATTATTTATGAAGATGAGATAGATCGTCTTCTCTATTACGGAGTGAGGCGGGATGTAGAGTTCACATGGGAACCCATGAATACCTGGGCCGAAGGTTCCCCATTCTACGGCCCCCTGAACCAGAATATGAAACTTACCAAGCACGACGAAGTCACCGATGGTGGGTTTGAACTGGGCGGCGGAAGCTGGGCGGCGCTGGGCGAAGCCAATTACACAATTGATAATGTCACGTTCAAAACAGGTGAAGCATCGCTAAAGATTACCGGCGATGATACCACCGCCGCCGGCAAGGTTGCGCAGGGTATTCAGCCTGTCTATGACGAGCCTTACACATTCTCTGCCTGGCTAAAGTGTACTGGGCTGGCGGAAGATTGGTCTGGCTCGGTAGTGGTGGAATTCTTCGATGATACCGGGATACCGATCGGCAGTGAAACCGTGGGCTCCGTCACCGGAACTACTGACTGGACGTTTCTTACTACACAGGTAACCGTTCCTGAAGACACTATCCGCACTCGTGTTTGTTGTGTATTAGATAAGGACGAACTGAGTGTTAATACCAATGATGGGACAGTCTGGTTTGACGACGTTAAGTTCTGGAAGGAAAACCAGGTGGTAGCATCCTGGGATACCGTTGCAGGCACCATCGGCCAATTGTGGATCGCTCGAAAAGAACAGATCGAGGTGACCTGCGATGTTGACCGCAATCGGTTTGCGTGCCTCAACAATAAGGGGCTGCAGTTCAATAATGCGTGGTATAGCTTGTTCGGCAACTTCTACGGCGATGGCGGAGGGGTAGTTCCCGGAAATCAGTATTTTGTGTCGGAGATATTTGGAGATGGATCGTTTAATGTCGCTGAGACGCTTGGCGGAACCCCGATAACGATTGCCAATAACTTGAACAACATATTCGAGTGGTGGAAACTGGAGAAAGTTGAAAATCTCATCCCACGTGACTGGTGGTATACTTCCCACATTGGCGCCTTTGCGATGGAAATAGATTCAAACGGGATTATCTACTTCTTATTCCAACCTAATAATGCCTTTGATGGTGACCCTGATATTCAAGAAAACAGTTTAGTGTTACTTGCTGTGAACGGGTCAAGTATTGTCAGAACGATTATATTTGACTCGGAAGCACTGGGGGAAGAATTAGAAATACTCTCGGAGCTCATAGGCCTTAGTCCAGGCCTCGTAATTGATTCTAATGATAACGTTTTTATCTCCGTGTTCGGAGAATACCACCCAGGAGACGACCCGTGGGAGAGTGGAGCATATTATGGGCCTGTTAATGGATCGTGGACGAAAGAGTATATTTACCAGATAGTTAATACATATCCGCCAAGTGACCCTACTAACCAAAGATGGCGTAACAACCTGGTGATGAATACGGATGATAAGCCGTGGGTATCGTGGACGGAATGGTATGAGATGCCTTATTACCAGCCGCCTACACAAAAGATAATTCTGTATACGAAACCGGATACAACCTGGGTGAAGCGGACAATCGCTCCTCCATCAGGCCCTCCGCCCGCGATAATGTACGATAGCATTGGCGAGTATCCCGTCATCGCAATTTCGCGTGAGTTATGAAAAAGTGCATCCATCCTCCCGGCTATATCTACATAACCGACGAGACGGTCTTGAAGCACTGTGACCAGGAACCAAGCGGATACAAACGGTGGCCGCTTTTTATATGCAAGCTCTGCGGGAAGAAATTCACCGCGGATGAGTTGGGGAGAGTTGGGGAGAGTTTAAGAATTTGAGAGCAGAGAGTCGGAGAGCGAAGGGACTCCCTCCCTTCTCTGATCTCAAACTCTCTGACTCTCCGATTCTCTGACTATCTTTTGAATCGAGGTAATTAGCTATGAGCGTAAAAGTTGGAATTATTGGCGGAGTCGCTTTGAATGGTGAGACCCCGGATGGGTATCTGGGGCAGGTGGGCGTGGATACGAATGGCTGCCTCAAGGTGAGTGATTCATCCAATGACAATCGCGGTGAACTGCTCTGGAGCGGCAGGGTGAACTGGACGTATGAAGAGGATTCGCTTGAATCCATCGATGTGCCCGCGCTTCCAGCCTTAGCCGAGGCTATTATTTTGTCAGCGCGTAATTCATCGTCCGAAACTGCTGTTACAGTCAACGTGCTGAATTCAATCCGATGCCATCCAGATGGCGAGACGATATTAACTGATGCGGAATTGGCTGCGTTGAGATGGAGCTTAGTCGGCAGCGACGGCAGCACCGAATTTGCGTCAGCGAAGCACGGATTACACGTTGGCGACGCGCTGGAATGCGTTGACGCCGGTCGTTCCGGCTGCACCGCAGGCGTCGTGTATTACGTTCATGGCGCCGATAGCGCAACCGATGTGCCCGACGATACGCTATATCTGTCACTTGTGCGCACGGATGATGGCGATCTGATAGAAGCTACAGGCGATACGCACGGCGAGTTCAAGCTCGCAACTGATCAGGCAATGTATACGTCGTTCGATGTTCCAGCCTGGGAAGCAGCCACATCGTCAGAGCCGGAGGCAGGAACCGAGAGCAGACAAATATCGGGCTGGGGCACGCTCGGCGGGCGGATTCAGGTGGCAAAGACTACTGCCGATGTCGGAGTCATGTCGGTCTATCTCGAAATCAGGAGGGCTTAACGATGGATTGTCCAGTTTGCGGAATCAGACTTTCCGAGGATGGCAAGACCGTTCACACCCTAACCGGCGATGTGCCGATTAAGGGCTTTGAGACGGTCCGGGCCGGCGTTAAGTATCGCTTCGATAGTTGGAAATGTAAGGATGCGTTCGATACCGACCCG
>Ga0172362_10005549_pt1 | contig 10922 bp, 12 predicted proteins | sample LakKivs1_kivu2a2_FD_114534 | JGI IMG/M metagenome (GOLD analysis project Ga0172362, IMG submission 114534) | Sediment microbial communities from Lake Kivu, Rwanda - Sediment s1_kivu2a2 | ecosystem: Environmental > Aquatic > Freshwater > Lake > Sediment | place: Rwanda: Western Province, Lake...
AACAGGAACCCCTTCAATCGGGGATATTGTTGTTTTCTTCTTGGACGGAAACGGTTACAACACTGGAGAATTTACTACATCGCCAATATTCACCTATCAAATCTTAGATTTAGACCCTGCCACGGGCACTAACACAGAACCATATTGGAATTTAACCTTAGACAGACCCGTTCCAAATTTAACCGGTACATCTGCGGGTCTTTTGGGTAGAGTATTGATTTATCCGTCAGGGATGACTCCATTCTACGATTCGGTTACTCCAGCTCCTTATTGGCAAGATAATACAATCAATTATGAGAGCCCTTGTGATTTGATTAATAGACCATACACACCAATATGGAACATGAACATTCCGTGGAGTGAAAGTCCTGCGGGTGTATTTAATTCTGTTTATGAAGATTACACCAAATATGGTTCCGTAACTTACATAGGGACTAAAGAATATTTGGGCTACCAAGAAAACAGTGGGCAAACAGACACAAGTCAGGTGTTCTACTACAATTCATTTGATGAGAAAATTGTCGTTGAACCAAAAGACCAAAAAGCCATCGGAATTATTCACTACACCAACCAATCAATTGACTTGGTCTATGGTGAAAAGTTTGCGACAATTCCTTTCGACCCACAGAATCCATCAACACAAACAGGATTGGCAAGAAACTTCAAGTTGACAATACCGACTCTTCTTTGGCACAAAACAACAGGGACTACAATTGGTCAGACATTCTACATAGACCCACCGGGATATGAACTTTGTACACCATATTACATCAAGTCGGCAGTGAACACTGACATGAATGACCCAGGTATTAGATACTATCATCTCTATGACTTGAACCCTGATTCAAACAATAACCTTAACAGAGTTGGTAAGGTATTCCCCGACCAAGAAGTTGTCATAATTGACGATGAAGAAATCATCGCAGCGATGTCTTACAAAGCCGACAGAAACTGGACTTTACCGGCACCACAAGTATCGTTGTTAACTCCAAACGTTTGTTTTACGGGCACGACTTCTGAAGGATTATTGACTAACTCGACGGAAAGACTTTGGGTTACTTATAGATTTGATAACACAGGATTTACGCAATCTCTCCATTGTAATTATTACTCTGTAATCCAAGGACCATCAGCAACTACGATTAGTCAAAACGTTGCCGTTAGGTTTGGAAACGAATTCCCATTCTTGGGAACAAACACTTTGACAGGTTTTACGGCAACATCTTTGAAACTTTTATGTCAAGTGGTTTCGGGTGATACAAGACCTTCACCAACCGCGTGGAGACAGATTGATGTTACCTCACAACTTGCTGGTACGACTGTACTCGGAGGATTCATAGTCCCGAGTGGTGTCACAGGTCAGGTGTTCCAAATATCCAAAGACGATTACACTGGTGCCACTACCTATAACCTCGCCAATTACATAGACATCCCAACCAACAATGAACCTACAGTTCTTAATTTTGGTGATGAATATTTCTTCTATGGAAACTTAGAAACTGACATTATGGCAACGATTTACGAGATGAAATATCTCATCAATTTGAATAATAATCAGTTCACAACAACATCAAATCCAACGTTCCCGATAGGTACCTCTCCTTACATTACGGAAATAGGTCTTTACAACACCAACAAAGACCTTATGGTTATATCGAAACTACAATCTCCTGTGAAACGACAAGGTATTCAGCAGTTTGTAGTTAAATTGGATTTCTAATATGTCAAAACTTCAAAAGAACTCCCCCAAGGTCCTTGGGTTGGATGTTAGTACAAAAACCATTGGTGTTGCCCTCTTTGATGTTGCCACCCAACAATTACTCGAATTAACCCACATTTCCCCTGTTCCCAAACCAAAGACGGATAATAAGATTCACGAGTTGATTAACAAGAGTTTCATTGTTCGTCAAAAACTTATGGAGTACCAAGATTTGGGTATTACCAAAGTTATTATTGAAGAACCTCTTCTAAACTCAAACAACATCTACACCGTCAGCACTTTGATGAGATACAACACTCTTATCTGTAAAGAAGTGTATGATGTGTTGGGAATTATCCCCGAGTTTATCACGACTTACAATGCCAGAAAGTTTGCTTTTCCAGACTTGGTTCAGAAAAACGACAAGGGTAAATTTGTATTGTTCGGTGGATTCCCCAAGACCATTGACAAAAAAGAAATTATTTGGGAACACGTGGCAAAGAGAGAACCTCAGATTACTTGGCTCTATACCCGTAACAACACCTTGAAAAAAGAATGTTTTGATATGACCGATTCATATACTTGTGTTTTGGGTTATATGAAATCACAAAAGATTTGGTAGATTAAAAAATTCGCCGTATCTTCGGGGTATGAAAATGATTCAAGACCCCAAGATAAAAATTTACAAGAAAATTTTTTCCAAGGTGACCTTACACCCGTCATGCAACAATTTTCGAGGTACGGTAAAAATAACTGGTTTTAGGAAGTACCGAACTTGGGATATTGAAACTTACCCCCACTATCATGACATTTACAATTATGAGTTCGACGTCGAAATCAATGGTGAAATCTATGCGTGGATGAATGGACATATGAGCTGGTGGGGTAGTGAAGTTCAAAAACAAAACGACTTTTCAAGACGGAAGTTTAATGACATTCTCAAAAATCGATTTCTTGTCAAGGACCTGTCTCGATACGCGAAGTTAGTTGGAATAGATGTTGAGTATTGGTCGGTTAGAGTCAAAAATATAAAGTGGGTTTGAGCCCCTTGTCAGAGTGGTTTAACTTGATTATATTGTTAGGATGACCGAAGAGAACGAAGTAGTTATTGAACTTCTAACTGACATCTTGGGAGACCCCAAGCAACATTACGACAGTAAGGGACAAATATCCTTTGACTGTCCTGTGTGTGCCATGGAAAAGGGATTAGACCAAGATGGTAAGGGAAACTTGGAGGTCAATTACTTCAGGGGGGTTTACAAGTGTTGGGCGTGCGCTGAGACCAACGGGACTCAAGGACCTTTGGGAAAACTCATCGAGCAGTTTGGGAACAAAAACCAACGAAAGGTTTATGACCTCATTCGTCCCAAAGACCAAGAGAAGAAGGAACGACCTAAAACATATTTGAGACTTCCTGAAGGTTACACCAAGTTCAAAGACTCCAACATAAGGTTCATTCCCCACCGAGAGGCAATCAACTACTTGTATTCTCGGGGAATCACTGACGAAATTATCGAGAAGTACGACATCGGATACACAGTTAGTGGCGACTACGCCTACCGAATCATCGTCCCGTCTTACGATTTGGAAGACAGGTTAAATTACTTTGTCGGTAGAGCTTGGGTACCCAAGAAGATGAAGTACAAAAACCCGAGTGTTCCCAAAGATGAAATTATTTTTAATGAGAGTAGAATCAATTGGGAAGAAAATGTGTATCTTTGTGAAGGAGTTTTCGATGCGTTCTTTCTCCCGAACCCGATTCCGATGCTCGGTAAGATTCTCTCGAACAATTTGTTTGAGAAACTTTACGAGAGGTGTCAAGGTGAGATTCACATCTGTCTTGACGGGGATGCTTGGGAGGACGCTCTAAAACTCTACCACAATCTAAACGGAGGCAAATTTTACAACAAAGTCAAAATCCTAAAACTACCCAAAGACAGGGACGTTTGTGACCTACGAGGACAAATCAATGAATATTATCACGAAATAAAATGACAAACCTAAACCAAATCGCCCAAGACATCCGAGAAATCATCGAACAAAAAAGAAACGAACTTGGTTTGGTCTTCTTTGAGGATGAACACAAATACTTGATGAAGGATGTTGATGGTCAAACTCGAAGTGATTTTCCATCGGTATCAAAAATCCTCAAGAATTTCTACAAGGTATTCCCAACTGAAGAAGCGGCGTTCAACAAAGCGGGTGGTGACTACATTGAGATGGAACGTCTCATTGCCGAGTGGAAACGACTTGGAGAGGAATCAACTAACATGGGTAGTCGTGTCCATTATTTCTTGGAGACCGAGCTCATTAAGCGTTACGGTGAATACAAGGAGGTTCGTCAACCCATCTTTGAATGTGACCTTGTAACCATGGGACGTGGTGACAAAATGATTTCTGCGGGAAAAAGTTACTTGGACTTGTGTGAACAACGTGGACTTGTTCTCCTCGATACGGAAATGGTACTCGGTCATCCTGAACTTGGATACGTAGGTCAACCTGACAAGGTGTGGCTCACCATGAACGCAAAAGGTGACGGGTTTGGTCTTTTGATTACGGATTGGAAAACCAACAAGGAAAAAAATTTCCAAACCACAAAATTTACCGAATCAATGTATCCTCCCTTCGAGGAACACCCAAACAACGCTTTGGGACACTACTACCTTCAACTTCCATTTTACGGTAAGTTGTTGATGAAGATGTTGGAAGGTACTGAGTATGAGAACATTAAACTTTTGGGTTCGATTGTGGTTCTTTTGAAAGATGACTCAACTTACCAGGAGTTTCGAGTACCCAAACCAGTCATCGAGACCATTATGGATATGGATACCAAAACTTTACTCGAGTCAAGTAAGTAATTTGGTAAGTTGAATTTTATTTGTTATATTTGTTGAAACTTTATTGTTATGGCAAAGAAAGAAGAACTGGCTAAAAAATACCCGACGGTAGCAAAAAACTTCGTGGAGAGATTCTACGAAGGAGACCCTACCAAGACAAAAAAGTATTTTGAATACTTTTTGAAAACTTGGACAAACCGTCATCAACAGATTCATTTTACTTCTCCCAAACTTATTGAAATGGTGAGAAGTTTTGATGAACTATTACCTTACATCGATAATAAGGATATCTACCACAAAGACTATCAACGGGTCGAGGATTTGATGAATGCTTTGGTCGAGGCTGAGGTGAAGAGAATGAGTAAAGATTTCATCAAAAGTGAGCACGTACAAATCCTTGATGAGACCGAAAACTACATCTTACTTAGACCCCTCACTCATGTGGGTTCATTAAAGTATGGTGCCAACACTCGTTGGTGTACCACATCAAAGTCCAACCCTGATACGTTCAAAAACTATTTTCATCGGGGATATTTGGCTTACTGTATATCAAAGAAAAAAGACAAGACAAATCAGTACGAAAAATTTGCCCTTTTCTTCGAAGACAGTCGTAACCCCTTCGCAGGTGAAGTACTTCTCTACAACCAACAAGACACTTCGGTCCAAGACCAGTACTTCAACGAAAAGAGTTGGGATTACTCCGACATGTACCAAATCATAACCAAGTTCCGATTGGAGGCGTCAAAACATTTCGTTTTGAAACGTACCAAACAATCTCTCAACAGCACTCTGACTTCAGTAATTGCTTTGAACTTCAACGAAATCCAAAATCAATGGGACTACGTTCTCAATACTGAGACAGACCCGACCCAAATAAAACACCTTCGTGAGAGATTGGCGGAGGCAATAAGTAAATTCCAACATTATGAGCTCGAACAAAATAACAATTAACCTAAAAGACGCAGAAACTCTCAAGTGTAGTGAATGTCAAAACGAAACATTCGTGGAGGTTTACATGTTCAAGAAAGTTTCCAAACTCATGACTGGCTCGGCTGAGGACAGTTTGGTGCCGTTTCCCTCTTACAAATGTGATAAGTGTGGAAACATAAACCAGGAGTTTGACTTTCCCCAATAATGATTAAAAGGTTAATACATTTTTCAGATTTACACATCAGACTATTCAAAGACCACGACCTTTACAAATCTATCTTGGAGACCGCTTTTTCAGAATGGAAGGCACTCCAACCTGACCGAATCGTTTTTACTGGCGACTTAGTTCACTCCAAAAACCAAATGACACCTGAGCTCATCGAGTTCGTCGCTTGGACTCTAACGGAGTGTTCTAAGATTGCCAAAACGATTTTGATTATCGGTAACCACGACTTCTTGGAGAACAACTCCTCGAGACTCGATGCCCTTACACCCATCATTGATTCACTCAACAATGAAAACATTGTGTATCTCAAAGAGCGTGGTACTTATGATGACGACAATATTATGTGGGTTGTCTATTCGTTGATGAATCATAACATACCACCCGAGATTCCAAATACTGATTTGAAAAAAATCGGATTGTTTCACGGACCTGTAGTTGGACTCACAACCAGTATCGGTTACAAGTTTGAGGACGGATTTACCTCAGACAAGTTCGAAGGTTGTGACTTGGTTCTCTGTGGTGATATTCACAAACGTCAGGTCTTTGACATTCCAAATAAAAAGAAGGCGTACATGATTGGGTCTACCATCCAACAGAACTTCGGTGAAACCCTAACCCAACACGGATACGGTATTTATCAAGTTGAATCGGATGAGTACACCTTCATTGACCTTCCCAACCCAAAACCATTCTTGGCATTCAAAATTTCATCTTATGAAGATTTGGAGAAAGGGAGTGAAAAACTGATGAACGTCTAATGAGCTTGGGGGCACAAAAGAATCTAACACTTACCAAAGATGAGTTAAAAGACTTAGAAACTTATTGTGCCCTCAATCAACTCAATCCCGATGATGTAATCAAAAAATCATACCTTCAAGGGTACCGTATTGAGAAGTACGGACTGTTAGGAAATGTGAGTGAGGTTATAGAAAAGGAAGTGATAGTTGAAAAACGAATCGAAGTACCTGTTGAAATAATAATTGAAAAACCTATAGTAGAATATGTTGACCGAGAAGTCATTAAAGAAATCATTAAAGAAGTCCCTGTCGAAAAGACAGTTGAAGTTATTAAAGAAATCCCAGTTGAAAAAGTTGTCGAAAAAACTGTGGAAGTCATTAAAGAAGTTCCAGTCGACAGAGTTGTCCTCCAAGAGGTCGTACGGGAAGTTCCTGTCGATAGGATTGTCACCCGTACTGAGTACATCACCGACGAGTCAAAAGTCGCTGAACTCGTTGAGGAACTTGAACGGCTTAGAAACCTACCCCCAACCACCGTGGATAGAGAAGTCATCAAAGAAATCGAAGTCCCCGTTGAGGTTATCCGTGAGGTTGAGGTTATTAAAGAAAAGATTGTCGAAGTACCTGTAGAGGTCATTAAGGAAGTCGTTATCGAAAAACAAATCTCCAACGACAACCTTCAAAGGTTACAAGAAACGTTGGCTAAGGTCCGAGAGTCGATGTTACAAAAGGACCAACAAATAAAGGAATTGAATGAAGAAATAACGCAACTCAAAACGTTACAACAACAACAAAAAGCCGTATATTTGAAGGGTTCAAATTTGGACGATAAACTTTATAGATAAATAAAACTATGCTGATTTTAACTTGGTTTGTTTTGGCTTATGGATTCACAAACATTATGGTTTACGGTTCCATCTTCGCTAATATGAGAAACAAAATCGCCGCAATGGGTGAGGACATTCTTAATCCCTTCTATCCAATTTTCAAATTCATCTCAGGGATTCTTTCCTGCATGATGTGTTGTTCAACTTGGGTGGGATTTTTCTTGGGATTGTTTGTATTCTCACCTGTTAACTTCCTTTACGGGATGGATAAAGAATACTCATGGTTCTTCGATGGTCTTTTGGCATCGGGAGCTGTGTGGGCAATAAACTCAATTATTGAATGGTACGAAAATCACAGATAAAAAATGGGAAAAAGAGCTAAAGAACACCGTAAGAAGGTAGTGGCACGCAATCAACGATTGGCGAGCGAACGAAAAATATTTGATAAACAGATGAACGAATCGGTACAGAAATATATCGAGGACCTCAAAGCAAAAATGGAACAATCGGGTCAGACAGAAAACTTTGTAGGACTACAAGCACAATAAGGAATGGACCTTTTTAATCCACCGATAAATTTTGATTTAGAAACAATGTCAGACAAGATTAAACTTGACGAATACCAAAACCCATACCTACAAGTGGTATGGGAAGACACTCCTGAAAATTTCACACAAGAAAGAATCAAGAGTGTCAAATCGTATTTCTCCAAAAAGTACAACACAACTAACGTAAACATCATCACCAAAGCAAAACAAGGTGAGGAAGGACTTCAGACTGTTGATGTGTCATTTAACATCATGGACAAGAACTACCAGCGTGAGTTGATGAAATCTTACTTGGAAGCCAAGGGTAACGATTCTTTGTATGACGACATTGTTAAAATCGACGATGCGGTGGAGAATCGTCTTATTCAACAAGATGTAGAGGTTACCCCATTCCAAAAGTGGTTCATCAAGAAAATTCATTTTTCTAACTTCCTGTCTTATGGGGACAACCAAGTTTTAGATTTTGAGAAGTGTAATGGTATAACCGTGGTTGAATCTGACCCCCCCAACTTTGGTGGGAAAACGGTTCTCACGGTTGACCTTCTTCTTTTTCTGTTCTTCAACACCACAACCAAAACTCAAAAAGCTGAGGAAATCTTCAACAGATTCCGCGATGTCAATAAAGTTTCGGTTCGTGGTGAAGTTATAATTGACGGTGATGACTATATCATTTCAAGAACTTTGGAGAGAACCAAGGCGAAGTCAGGTGAGTGGAACGTGAAAACCACCTTGGACTTTGTTAAAAAACTAACTGATGGTAGTCTTCAAAATTTCACCGGTGAACAACGTAGAGAGACCGAAAAGTTTATCAAAAAGTCTATCGGTGAGATGGATGACTTCTTGATGACAATCCTTACTACTTCCACAAACTTGGAAGAACTAATTGATTCCAAACCTACCGCTCGTGGTCAGGTCTTGAGTCGTTTTATGGGATTGGAGTTTCTCAAACGAAAAGAAGAAGTTGGTAAGGAAATTCAAAGTGAGTTTTCTAAAGGTATGTTGTCTAACGTATATGACTCGGAGTCGTTGAAACAAGACATCGAGACCAGTCAGGAGACAATCAAAACCTCGAAAGAATCCATTGAGGAGTCAAAGAAACAACTCCTCGATATCGATGAACGTCTGAAAACGGGGGTCTCCTATAAGGAGGGATTATTGAATGCCAGATACAGTGATATCGACCAGGAACTCCTTACGCTGAATCCACTCACTCTTCAATCTGAGATTACAAACTCGGAATCCGAGTGTGGAAAACTTGAAGACCAAATCAAAAGTGTTAAGGTGGTAGAACCTAAGGAGTACTATCACGAGGACAAACATGATGAAATCCGAAAAAAAATTAGTGACAAGAACATTGAGAAGTCTCATGTCACTATCAAAATCGAGGGAATTGATAAGTTGTCAGCCTCGGTTGCTGGAGGTATCAAATGTGAACACTGCGGTATTGAGTTAATAAATGCTGAACTAACTCGTGCTCGGATTGCCGAAAAAGACGAATTGACAAAAACTTTGATTACTTTGAATGAGGAGTTGATAACAATGGACTCCCAAGAAAAAAGTTTCACACAACTGAAAAAAGACTTTGACGAGTACGAAAAAAACAAGTTGATTAAGGAAAAGTTTGAAGTTTCGTTGGAAGCGGCAAAACTCCGTCTTGAGAAACACCGCGACAAACTCAAAAGATATCAAGATTCCCAAGAGAAAATTAAGAAAAACCAAGAACTTGATTCTCAAGCAATGAAAGCCCAACTTCGTATCGATGAGCTAATCAACCAAAAACGTGAGTCAGAGAGAAAAATTACTCAGAGTGAATCTCAAATCACAAGTTTAGAAGACCGAATCAAAAGTAATGTGGACATCATTGAAAAAATCAAAGTCGAGTTTGAAAAGGAAAAGTTATACAAAGTATATTTGGAGTTATTTGGTAAGAACGGAATTAGTAAAATTATTATGAAAACCATGATGCCTGTCATCAACCAAGAACTTCAACGACTTCTTCAAGACTCGTGCTACTTTAATTTGGAAATCCGTATTAGTGACAAGAACGAAGTTGAATTTATCATGGTAGATAACTCAACGGGTATCGAAAAACTTATGTCATCAGGCTCAGGTTACGAGAGAACAATTGCGAGTATGGCTTTAAGAGCGGTATTGAGTAAGATTTGTTCATTACCAAAACCGAACGTGATTGTATGGGACGAGGTCTTCGGGAAAATATCAAATGAAAACTTGGAGTTGGTTGGAGAATTTTTTTCGAAAATCAAAGATTATTTTGAGAAAATTTTTGTTATTACACACAATCCATTGGTTTCCAACTGGGCTGACAATATTGTTAAAATCAACAAGACTGATAATGTTTCAAAAGTTGTTCAATAAAGTTTTGCTAACCCGTTTTTATTTCCTAATTTAGCAACATCAAATTTTTACTACATGAAAAACTATTTCCTTATCCTCTTGGGTAACTTCACAAAAGAAAGGGTCTATGAAGTCGGTATCACAATCAGTCCTGTGGTATGTTCCGAAAACTTGAAATTTCATTACAACGATAGGTCAATGGTGGCTCACTTTTCCTCTGATGGAAACCAAGATGAAATCATGGAATACATCAAAGTAGCTTTGTCTGATGGTTTTGTTGACATGGTTTTTGTCACTGAGACTACTTATATGTCAGTTGCGATGACAGATGAGATGAGTAATCATCTTCTGAACTTGGACCAAGCGGGTGAGAATGATGACATGGTAATTGACATGGGTCGTGTCAAGGACGGGTTAGAAGGAATCCCGGTACAAGATTTGATGGAATCAGAGTTTGACTTTGATGAAGAAGAGGACAAACTTCTCATCAAGGCAAAGAAAAATATCAAACTACCCACTTTAGATGAACTCTTGGAAAAGATTCATCGTAGTGGACTTGACTCACTGACACCCACCGAAAAAGAAATTCTTAATAAACTCAGTAACTAAACCACCATGAAAGAGAAGAACACAACTATTCCGATTAACCAAGAGGAAATCGCAACTTACCTCAAAGATATTCGTAAAATCAAAGTCATGACTCCTGAACGGGAACGTGAACTTGCTCAACGTATCTTATCGGGCACTCTCTCTTTGGCGGAGA
>Ga0172362_10005551_pt1 | contig 10922 bp, 11 predicted proteins | sample LakKivs1_kivu2a2_FD_114534 | JGI IMG/M metagenome (GOLD analysis project Ga0172362, IMG submission 114534) | Sediment microbial communities from Lake Kivu, Rwanda - Sediment s1_kivu2a2 | ecosystem: Environmental > Aquatic > Freshwater > Lake > Sediment | place: Rwanda: Western Province, Lake...
AGAACGTAATCAGCCTCCATGAATCTTTTCACAGGGTACGCAAGCTTTCTTCTTCCCCAGTCCTTCGTTTCTTCTACCGTGCCTCCACGGCTGTTGATAGACTGTGCGACCTTGTCCCCAATCTTGGATAGTGCTTCTTCGTCAACCTCGGGATTGACCAAAGCCACAAGCTCGTACTTAAACATGCCCAGATTTTATACCACAGGGAACAAAATGGCAACAAGGTCAACGCGCCGGCGTTTGTTCCGTGCGTCGGCTAGAATGCCAGATGAAGCCAGTGTTATAATTCAAGCGATGAGGCTGTCTGAATTAGGGGAATTTGGCCTGATCAGCCTTATAAAGAGCATAAGCGGTCGCTATGAAAAGCCCGACCAGACTCCGTGGCGAGAAGTCCTCGTCGGCATTGGTGATGATGCTGCCGGCTGGCAAAACGATGGCCGCATCCAGTTAGCCACTACTGATACTCTGGTCCAGAACGTGCACTTTGACGTAGATGCCATCGGATGGGACAGACTGGGCTGGAAGGCACTAGCGGTCAATCTGAGTGATATCGCGGCCATGGGAGGCATTCCCAAGTATGCCTTGCTTTCCCTGGCATTGCCCGCTGGCCTCCAGGTGAAGGACATCTCCCAGTTCATGGATGGTATGACACAGATTGCGAGAGAATTCGATGTAGCTCTGGTTGGAGGCAACATCGCCGCCGCTCCCATTGTCGTCATCACGATGGCGGTAATAGGCTCCGCCAAAGGCAGGGACTTGCTCAAGCGATCTACAGCTTCTCCGGGACAGCAAATAGCCGTCACGGGATATCTCGGATCGTCGGCGGCAGGCCTTGAAATGGCCAAGGGAAGAACCATTTCCGATGCGCAGATACACAGTCTGTTAGCACGAGCTCACTTTAGTCCGATGCCAAGGGTGAGAGAGGGACAGATTCTCATCGAGCAAGGGGTGAGAACTGCCGTAGATGTGAGCGACGGCCTCGTTGCCGACCTCAGCCACATTTGTGAAGCCAGCAAGGTTAGCGCCAGAATCAGGCTGGAACAAGTGCCGATACATCCTGCAGTCATAGCGAATTTCCCCAATCACCGCGACTTCGCCCTGTGTGGTGGCGAGGACTACGAACTCCTGTTCACTGCCGATGAGGTTACTATTGGTCGCGTCAAACAAGCCCTGGACTGCCCCGTCACCATAATAGGCGAGATAACCGGCGAAGAATCACTGACGCCGGTGACGGTAATAGACAAAAATGGAAACACCGTTTCTTACAATAGAGGAGGGTGGGAACACTTCAAGGATGAAGTCTCTGAGACTGATTTCGCATAGCCCAGGGGAGACACAGCTTTTCGGAAGTTATCTTGGAGAGTTATCTCAGAAATCCGATGTCTTCCTTCTCTCCGGTCAGCTAGGTGCGGGCAAGACTTGTCTGGTACAGGGCATCGCTCAAGGACTCGGTGTGAAAGAATACGCATTCAGTCCTTCCTTCGTAATTCTCAGAGAGTATCACGGCCGGCTTCCCCTGTACCACCTCGATTTCTATCGTCTGGAGAACGTTGAGGAGATCGCCGACCTCGGACTCGAAGAGTACTTTTGTGGCAACGGCATATGCGTAATCGAATGGGCGGAGAAAGGGTTTCAGGTGCTACCCAAGGAGAACCTGCTTGTCAGCATGAGGTATGGCCCCGGATCCCCGACACGACGGTCCCTCCTCATCAAAGCCCACGGCCCGCGTTACGAGGAACTGATACAGCAACTCGGTAGAAGAGACTGCTCTGCAGGCCTGAATGCGAAATGCTAAGCTTCACGACCCTTGCTACGACCCTCTCCACCTCTCTCTTCAACTCCCCATCTTACAGGAACCTTTCCGGGCTCGAGGCATCATATCTCTAATATGGAATTAGCTATAGATACTTCCTCCGACTGTGTAGGCCTAGCGCTGTCTCAAGAAGGTAAGGTGCTGGCTTCGCTCACCTGGCGAACGAAACAAAACCACACGATGGAGCTATTGCCAACTCTAGCTTGCCTGCTGCGACAAATGGGAGCGGGACTAGATTCTATACAGGCGATTACCGTGGCTAAAGGCCCGGGAAGTTTCAGCGGACTGCGCGTAGGCATGAGCACGGCTAAAGGCCTTGCCTTCTCCCTTAATGTCGCCCTCATTGGCGTAAGCACCTTTGAAGCTGAAGCCTATTTGTTTGCCTCCGCCGGGCAACCCATACGCCCCATCCTCAAGGCTGGTCGCGATGAACTGGCCACCGCCCTCTACCGACAAAGAGGCGACGAATTGCAGTGTTTGGAGAAGGAGAACATAACTACGCTTGAGGTTCTGTGCCGCCGAACGAGGCAGAGGACGCTTTTTTGCGGCGAAATTCCACCCGACGTAGCGACCCAACTACAGCAGGCTTTGGACAAGCGAGCGATAATCTCCCGGGTTTGTAGCCTGTCCAGAGCAGGTGCTCTGGCCACCCTGGGTTGGCGAAAATTGAATAGAGGGGAACGAGATGACCCCACCACACTACAGCCCTTGTATCTTCGCCCTCCTCATATTACTACGCCTAAAGAGAGAATGCCGCTAATACGGTACATCGAGGGACGGACCTAAGGAAATGGAAACGCCCAAATTCGATGTCGAGAATATCACGAGATTTTGCTTTGCCTGCAGCCAGGAGAATCCGGTAGGACTGAAGCTGAAGCCCGTTCAGGATGGAGAGAGAGTCACCGCGGAGTTTACCCCCGGGAAATTCCACCAGGGCTGGGATAACGTGGTTCACGGCGGGATTCTCTACACTCTCCTTGACGAGGTGACCGCCTACGCAATGCTTTGCCACGGGATTGAGCTTGGGGTTACCGCTAAGAGCGAAATTAGATTCAAACAGGTGGCGCCCATCGGCGAGCCCATCCTGGCTTCTGCCTGGGTCACTAAACTGACAAGACGGCTCGTAGAGGCGCGGGGAGAGCTAACGCTGAAGGATAATACTGTTGTAGCCGATGGCAGTTTTCTGTTCTACGTTTGGAGACACTCCAAGAAGACCGTCCTCTGGGACATGGATGGAGTGATTTCCGACTCCTATTCCTTTCATTTTGCCGCCTGGAAGGAAGTCTTCGCCAAAAGAGGTAGGAAGCTGGCCGAGGAAGACTTCACCAGACTTTTTGGCACCCGAAACGATTTCATAATTCGCGCCGTCATGGGCGGCGAATTCTCAGAACAAGACGTCGAAATCATGGTGCAGGAGAAGGAAGAGGCCTTCCGGCAGAAGGCGATAGGGAATATCAAGGCATTCCCCGGAGCAGTAAACTTGCTCGGCGCACTGAAGAGAGGGCATTTCAAGCAGGGCCTGGCCTCATCAGCGCCCAGAGAAAACATCGATATGACGCTCGACGAACTGAATCTGACGGGAACATTCGATTGCATCGTCTCGGGCCGGGAGGTGTCCGAAAGCAAGCCCAGCCCTCAGATCTACCTCTCGGCCGCCGACAAGCTACGGGCGGCGCCTGGCGACTGTCTTGTGATCGAAGACTCCCCATACGGAGTCAGAGCAGCTAGAACCGCAGGAATGAAATGCTTAGCCGTGACCAACACACATTTCCCGGAAGCGCTCTGCGAGGCGAATAGAGTAGTCGAGTCGCTACAGGACCTGGATTTGATTACTTTGCTCACGCGGGTATAAAAATGAGTGATATAGACAAGAAGGAGACATGAACGTGGAAAGAAGTCTGGTTCTTATCAAACCCGATGCCATTCAGCGCGGACTGGCTGGAGAAATAGTTTCCCGCCTGGAAAGGAAAGGACTTAAAATCGTAGCCATGAAGATGCTGCACATGGATATGGAGCTGGCCCAACGGCACTATGCCGTTCACAAAGGAAAAGCTTTCTTTGATGGTCTCGTGGATTTCATCACCTCCAGTCCGCTTATCGCTATCGTATTACAGGGAGATAATGCTGTGCAGATAATACGACAAATGATGGGGGAAACCGACCCTGCCAGGGCCCCAAGCGGCACTATCAGGGGCGACTTGGGCATTAATATGGGGCACAACCTCATACACGGCTCTGACTCATTGGAGAACGCCTCGAACGAAATAGACCTGTTCTTTTCAGCAGGTGAGATTTTCGATTACGCTCGGGAGGTAGATGCCTGGATCTACTGAATTCTGATCACGGCTGTTGCTTTGCCCCACAGTCTATCCAGTTGATAATAGTCTCGCTCAAACGGGGCAAATATGTGGACGATAACTGGGCCGAAGTCGGCGAGCAGCCAACCTGAATCGGCCCCTTCCCTATGATTGACTACAACGCCGCTGGCTTTCAACTCCTCGTCAATCCCCTGCCAGATAGCTTCGATGTGCCGGCTCGTATCACCGGTGCAGATAACAAAGTAATCGGCGAACGAACAAGAATCCTTAACGTCCAGCATCACGATATCCCTTGCTTGCTTCTCAGAAGCAATCTCAGTAGCCAGACGCGCTATTTGCTCCGCTTCCAGAAAGGCGCTAACCTCCTATCAGGATTATATCAATAATGGCGGCATTTGACCAAATACTGTGTTGCCATGTATATTGGGTGGACAGTGTACTGGAGGCGGGGACTTTGTCGCGGGACTGCTCGGCCCACGAATTCGAGAGTGGCCGTTTTTCCATCTCCGCTATATCTGCTATAATTTAGCGAGGTTTAACATATATGCAAGCAAAATGGTGGCGGAGCGGTTTCTTTTACCTGCTGCTTCTGGTGGTCATAGTCACTCTCATATTCGCCTTTATGCCCGGCAGAGGTGCGACGCCCGTCGATTTGTCTAGCTTTATTCAGAGTGCCAAACAGGGACAGTTTGACACAATTACACAGAGCGGCGAAACAGTGCAGGGCCTGAAGGGCGATCAACCTGTATTCAAGACGTATTTCGACGGTACTACGTATGACCTTGTCAGTTATCTCGAGGCACAGGGGATAACACTGGGGACGGGCACAGGCGAGATACAGTTTCAGGTCCAACCCAGCGGCATAGACTGGGGCACTATAGGACTGACGGTTATTCTACCCATCGTTCTGCTCGGTGCATTGTTCTATTTCCTGTTCTTCCGTGCCGCTCGCGGCGCGGGCACACAGGCGTTTAATTTCAGCAAGAGCCGCGCGCGACTGACCCTTGATAAGAGACCTGATGTGACCTTCGCCGACGTGGCTGGGACAGATGAGGCCAAAGAGGAGGTCCAAGAGATAGTCGAGTTCCTCAGGTCTCCCCAGAAATTTCAGGCGCTGGGCGGACGCATACCCCGTGGCGTACTCCTGGTTGGTCCACCTGGTACGGGAAAGACTCTCCTGGCCAAGGCTATCGCCGGAGAGGCTCGAGTGCCATTCTATTCCATCAGCGGCAGCGAGTTCGTGGAGATGTTTGTGGGCGTGGGCGCGGCCAGGGTCAGAGACTTATTTGACCAGGCCAAGCACAACGCGCCGTGCCTCGTATTCGTTGATGAAATCGACGCTGTCGGCCGACATCGTGGGGCCGGCTTGGGCGGAGGGCACGATGAAAGGGAACAGACTCTCAATCAGATTCTGGCTGAGATGGATGGCTTCGATACCAATGCTAACGTCATCATAATGGCTGCCACCAATCGCCCCGATATTCTCGATCCCGCGCTGCTGCGCCCGGGACGTTTCGACCGCCATGTTGTCATCGACTTGCCTGACATCAAAGGTCGTCAGGCAATTCTCGAGGTGCACGCCAAGGGCAAGCCTTTGGCCAAGGAAGTTGACCTTGGGACGGTAGCCAAGGAGACGCCCGGTTTCAGCGGGGCCGACCTTGCCAATCTGGTCAATGAGGCAGCTATTCTTGCCGCGCGGCGCAATCGGAAAGACATCACCCTGAAAGAGCTGGAAGACGCCGCTGACCGTACAATTGCCGGGCCGGAAAAGAAGAGCCGCATAATAAGCGCCAGGGAGAAAGAGATAATCGCTTACCATGAGAGCGGTCATGCGTTGACCGCCAGGCTGTTGCCAAACGCTGATCCTGTCCACAAGATTTCCATTATCGCTCGGGGCATAATGGGCGGCTGGACGCGCTTCCTGCCTTCTGAAGACCGTCATTTATGGACCAAATCTCAATTTGACGATAGACTGGCAGTAAGCCTCGGTGGACGCGTCGCAGAAGAAATAACCTTCGGCGAAATGACCACCGGCGCCCAGAATGACCTCGAGCAGGCGACTAAGCTAGCCAGACAGATGGTCACCGAGTTCGGCATGAGTGAGAAGCTGGGCCCGCGGACGTTCGGTCAGAGACAGGAACTCGTCTTTCTCGGGCGTGAGATCAGCGAGCAAAGAGACTACAGCGACAAGATAGCCCAGGAAATTGATGAGGAAGTGCATAGCATCATTCAGAGGGCCTACACCACGGCGACAAAGGCTCTAACAGCGAATAAAGAAAGACTGAATCAACTGGCACACGAGCTCATGACCCGCGAAACTCTGGATGAACCTGACCTCGATAGGATATTTGAGGGCCTCGCACCCCAGGCCAGTCCCGGCTAGATCAGCAGTCAAGGGCTGATACTAAGATTCCCCAGTTTCGTCCCCTTTGAGGAACGTCAATTTCCTGGTCTCTTCGGTAACAATCTCCTTATCAAGCTTCACAAACAGGGGTTCGGGCTGCCGGAGCTTCTGGCCCGCAGGCAAATGCTGCACCCTCCAGCCCACCTCCTCCACCTTGCCTTCAAATCCGAGGAAAGAATGAAGCCTTCCGGAACTGAAGGGCAGGAACGGACAGAAGACGGTCTTCAGAACCGCCAACACGGAGAGCACCGTATACAGGGATTTCGCAGAGGCCTCGCGGTCGGTCTTAATCGTCTTCCACGGGGCTTGTTCATCAAGATACCGGTTGGCTTCTTGGGCCAGAGACATAGCCTCCTTGATTGCTGCTTTGAACTCACAATGATAAAGCAATCTATCGACGGCCTCTAGTGTGACTTCAGCTCTGTGAAGCAGGTTCTGGCTGCCTTCGTTCAACTCGCCGGGTTCGGGCGCGAATCCGTTGAAGTTACGCTGAGCAAAAGTGAGAACACGATTAGCTAGGTTGCCATACGTGGCCACCAACTCGTTGTTATTGCGGCGGAGGAACTCGTGCCAGGAGAAATCGCTATCTCCGGTCTCAGGCATATTGGCTGCCAGAGTATATCGCAGTGCGTCCGGTTCATACCGTTCTAGATAATCGTCAACCCAGATGGCGTTACCCCGGCTGGTGGACAGCTTCTTCCCTTCTATAGTTAAGAACTCGTTGGCCGGAACGTCATATGGGAGATTAAGGCCCCCGTAGCCCATCAGCATCGCCGGCCATTCAAGAGTGTGGAAAAAGATATTGTCTTTCCCCACGAAATAGAAACCCCTCGCATCCCCTTGCCAGAAAGCCCGCCAGGCTGTATCATCCCCCGAGAGTCTCGCCCACTCCTTGCTTGCCGACAGATAGCCAATGACCGCCTCAAACCACACGTAAATGCGTTTGTTTTCGAAGCCCGGCTGGGGCACGGTAACTCCCCAATCCAAATCGCGTGTAATAGCCCTGTCCCTCAATCCTTCGTCCAGGAATTTCCGGGCGGTCCCCAGCACATTATGCCGCCAATGGGTCTGCCCCTTTATCCAGTCGCTCAACTGCCCCTGGAAAGAGGAAAGCCGCAAGAAGAAATGCTCTGAAGATTCAAAACGAGGTGGAGTAGAACAGATGTAGCAGCGAAGGTCCTTCAACTCCGATGTAGTCAGAGGTCTGCCGCACTGGTCACATTCATCGCCTCTCGCCTCGGGGAACCCGCAGTTAGGACAGGTTCCTTCGACATAACGGTCGGGAAGGAATCTCTGGCACTTGGGGCAATAAGCCTGGAGCATACTATCTTTGTAGATATAGCCCCGGTCGAGCAATGTGAGAAACATATCATGAGTTACCCGGGCATGATTTGCAGTGCCCGTATTGGTGAACAGGTCAAAGGAGATACCGAGTCTCCTCCAGCAATCAAGGAACTGCTGATGGTATTTATCAGCTACTTTCTGCGGTGTGATAGCTTCTTTCTCAGCCCGAATTGTGATGGGTGCACCGTGCTGGTCACTCCCCGAGACCATCAAAACTTTGTTGCCTTTAAGGCGGTGGTAGCGAGCAAAAATATCTGCCGGCAGGTAGGCACCGGCAATATGCCCTAAATGTAGAGGCCCATTCGCGTAGGGCCAGGCGACACCGATGAAAATGTACTCGCTCAACTTCTGCTCGAAATAAACCCTAATCTAGATCGCTGCCCAATGTCAAGAAGACTCTTTCTGAATGACCGCCAATGGCGCGCTGCTTGCCCGGTGGCACGAACTTACGAGTCTCTGCTCACGGTTACCGCGACCTGAAGCCATCACGACCGGCTGGAACACCTACTCCTTGGGGAGAAACGTCACTATTTGCTTTCCCTTTTCTGTCAGATACGAGACATAACCGCGATTCTCACAGCAGTCAACACACAGACGCTCTTTCTCGTCTCCCTCTCCGTCAATCAGGAGATAGCGCTCGCCATATCTGATAAGGCGATGACAACTGTCGCACTCCAGTTTCTCTATAGCAATACAACCTCGGCGCATATTAGCTCCTTTCTTGAGACCTCAACCAGGCTCGCGTTCTGCCTTCGATAACAAGGCTAAACTCCCCTCTGGGTTCGACGAAATGCCCCCTGGCCTCGCTCACTCTGCCCCGGAAGATCTCTTCGTGCACTTTGGTAAGCTCACGACATACAGAAATCCTTCTATCTCCTAGAGTCTCCTCAATATCACTCAGCGCCTCTTCGAGACGATGAGGTGTCTCAAAAGCTACAATAGTCCTTCGCTCCTCATTTATCGAGCCTAGAAGGCGTTGCCTCTGCCCCTTGCGCCGGGGCAGGAATCCAACGTAAAGGAATTGGTCGGTCGGCAACCCCGAAACGACTAAGGCCGTGATGACCGCGGAAGCACCGGGGACCGGTACCACGGGAACCCCGCGTCCAATCGCACCGACTATGAGTTCATATCCGGGGTCACTGAGCCCGGGCATCCCGGCCTCTGATACGAGAGCCAGATCCTGATTCTCGAGACAATCCAGCAAATAACCGAGTTTGCCCGGTTTGCTATGCTCATGATAGCTGGTCAAAGGAGTTTTTATGTCGTAGGCGTTGAGCAAGAATCTTGTCGTCCGCGTGTCTTCCGCGGCGATGAGTTTCACCTCACGCAACAGGCGCAGGGCACGCAGCGAGATATCTTCCAGATTGCCTATGGGGGTAGCGATGACATAGAGAATGGACATGACGCAGAATTATAATTAATGGCTGCGATTTTATCTACAGGTTTTCTTGACTTTAGAGCGGCACATCTGTATAGTTTGTGGCAATCTCCCATCAATTAACGGAAAATGCCTCGTTTCAAATTCAAAGAGATCGAACGCGCATACGGATTTGATGAGGTCTCACTCGTCCCCGGGGACGTAACCATCAACCCGGACCAAACCGACATAGCCTTTGCCATAAGGGATTACACATTGTCCATCCCTATTCTAGCGTCCGCCATGGACGCCATCGTTGACCCATCATTTGCCATTAAGTTTGGCAAGCTTGGTGGACTGGCTGTCCTTAATGTGGAGGGCCTACAAACAAGATACAAGAATCCCGACGAGGTCCTGAACAAGATTGCCCAGACTCCCGAGAAAGAAGTTACCTCACTGCTCCAAAAGATTTACTGTGAGCCCATCAAAGAAAAGCTCGTCAGCCTTCGAATTGATGCCATAAAGCGGGCGGGTGCCCTCTGTGCCGTATCCGTAACCCCGACCAACACCAAGCGGTTCGCTCCCATAGCCAAGGATGCTGGCATGGACATACTGGTTGTACAGTCTACCGTTACGACGGCCAGACATATTTCGAAGAGCTATCGGGGACTTATCTTGCCTGAGCTGTGCCAACAGATATCCTCACCCGTCATAGTGGGTAATTGCTGCAGCTACAGCGCAGCCATGGAACTAATGAGAACAGGAGTTGATGGCATCCTGGTCGGCGTCGGCCCCGGGGCTGCTTGTACCACCCGTGAGGTCATCGGCGTTGGCGTTCCTCAGATAACTGCCACTCTCGAGTGTGCCACTGCCAGGGAAGCATATCTGAAGGAGAGCGGTAAATATGTCGCAGTGATAACGGACGGAGGTATTCGTACCGGTGGCGATTTGTGCAAAGCACTTGCAGCAGGTGCTGACGCCGTAATGATAGGCTCACCCTTGGCTCAGGCTGCAGAGGCCCCGGGGAAAGGATACCACTGGGGCATGTCCCACTCTCATCCCGCCTTGCCAAGAGGAACGCGCATCAGGGTCGGCACCACCGGCTCATTGGAACAGATCCTCTTTGGTCCCACGTCGGTCACTAACGGCACTCAGAACCTGGTCGGCGCTCTTCGCACTGGCATGGGCGTATGCAGCGCCAGAACCATAAAGGAAATGCACAAAGTCAAGATGGTTATCGCTCCGTCTATAAAGACCGAAGGCAAATACTTTCAGGCAACCCAGAATATCCCTTAATCCTACAGAAACGCCGACACGCAAAACCAGGCGCCGAAGCCAGCCAGAATCGAAGCACACACACCAAAAACGACTCTCTGCACCCTCTGATTCCACCATCTCTTGGACTCAAACGTCCCCACGGAGAGAAACTCGCTCCAGGCCAGGTCGGACGGCAAATGCACTAGGCCCAACAAAATGATACCGATAAGCCCGAACTTCGCTGCGCCAGTGATGAGAGCCGTACCTACAATCGCCCACCAGACGTAAAAGCCCGGATTGGTCCCAGTAATCACGATGCCAGTGATCAGAGGACTCGCAGGCAGCCCGGTCACCGTACCTGGAGCTCTGCTGGTGGCCCGAAACATCCGAAAACCCAAATAGAGCAGCATCAGGCCACCGACGAAGTAG
>Ga0172362_10005553_pt1 | contig 10919 bp, 7 predicted proteins | sample LakKivs1_kivu2a2_FD_114534 | JGI IMG/M metagenome (GOLD analysis project Ga0172362, IMG submission 114534) | Sediment microbial communities from Lake Kivu, Rwanda - Sediment s1_kivu2a2 | ecosystem: Environmental > Aquatic > Freshwater > Lake > Sediment | place: Rwanda: Western Province, Lake...
CAACCAGCAGCTTAAAAAAGGCATTCATAATGAATATCTGATCGCCGGGCTGCAGCGGGTCATCGACCGCCACGCCGACAAGGTTATTCTCCTCGACGCCCGGGATATTTCCAACCGGTACCGGAACATCATCTGCAAGTTGAACGCGACGGAGGCGGCTTGGTTCTGCGGGCTGGACCGGCAGATCGGCCAGGCCGTTACCGTCGAGGAACTGACCGACTTCGCCGGGCAAATCCGGAATCACATGGGCAAGCCCGTGGTCATTACCCGGTCCGACCGCGGCATTCTTGCCTACGACGGTCGAAGCGTTCACTTCGTTCCCGGCATCCTTATTCTCGGGCAGATCGATCCGTGCGGGGCCGGCGACACCACTTCCGCGGCGTTGACCACGGCCCTGGCGGGCGGGGCGGGCTTTACCGAGGCCATCGAGTTGGCGAACGTCGCGGCCGCCGTCGTGGTGAAAAAGCTTCGGCAGACGGGTACGGCCACGCCCGCCGAGATCCTCGCCACCGCCGCCGAATGCGACTACATGTACCGGCCCGAGGTGGCCGAGGACATCCGCAAGGCCAGGTATTGGCCGGAGTCGGAAATCGAAATCGTCAACCCCGACTTCAAGGCCGCCGCGGTTCGCCACGCCATTTTCGATCATGACGGGACCATCTCCACCCTCCGCCAGGGCTGGGAGGAGATCATGGAGCCGGTGTTTGTCAAGGCCATTCTCGGCGACCATTACCTCGACGCCCCGGAGGAACTTTATCAGCGTGTGGTCCGCCGGGTGCGGGAGTACATCGACGAATCCACGGGCATCGAAACGATCGTTCAGATGCAGGCCCTGGAGAAAATGGTCCGCCAATTCGGGCAGGTTCCCGAGGACCGGATTCTCGACGGCCCCGGATACAAGGAAATCTACAACCAGGCCCTGATGGAAATGGTCCAGAAGCGGATCGACAAATTCCGACGCGGCGAATTGTGTTGCGGCGACTACACCATCAAAGGCGCCCCGGACCTTCTCAAGGCCCTTTACGAGCGCGGGGTGAAACTGTACCTGGCCAGCGGAACGGATCACGCCGACGTGGTTCGCGAGGCCGAGATCCTCGGGTACGCCAAATACTTCGAGAGGCGGATCTACGGCTGGGCGGGTCAGGGGACGGGTTCGGCCAAGAAGATGGTTATCGAGCAGATCCTCCGCGAGAATAAACTCGCCGGATCCGAGTTCGCCTGCCTCGGTGACGGACCGGTGGAATTGCGCCTGGCGAAAAAGGCGGGCGGCCTGGCCGTCGGCGTACCTTCCGACGAAGTCCGCCGGTACGGATTGAGCCTGGTAAAGCGGAGCCGGCTCATCAAGGCCGGCGCGGACCTGCTGGTTCCCGACTACTCACAACCGGCGGTGCTCCTGAAACTGCTCTTGGGAACCTGATATCTACCGCTCACGCTGGTATATTACTCGTTTGTGGTGGGTGTTCCATCCATCTTGGGTGTATCAGACCAGATACGCAGCAGAAAACACTTGAATACCGTTACTTTTGACCGTAAACTGTAGCCGGTTCAACACTGAAGGTATTTGGCACGGATAGAGTTTGCTGACATTTGACAAGAGAGGATATAAGGATGCCAGAACTCTTCGACAAGGATGGTCACCAAATTTGGTGGGGAGATACGATCGAAGTTCTTGAAACAAACATCTTGGATAACAGTATTGATTTGATCTTCGCGGATCCTCCGTACAACATTGGCAAGCAATTCGGGGAGTTCCACGACTCCTGGGAGTCCGAAGAGGCTTACACTGAGTGGTGCAAGAAATGGCTCGACCTTTGCATTCGCAAGTTGCGGCCCTCCGGCAGCTTATATGTAATGACAAGCACGCAGGCGATGCCTTATCTCGACCTATACCTTCGTAATCGATTGGTAGTGCGCAGCCGAATCGTGTGGCATTATGACAGCTCCGGCGTCCAAGCTAAGAGGTACTTCGGTTCTCTTTATGAGCCAATACTATATTGCGCCAAGGACCCCGACAACTGCATCTTCAATGCTGACGATATTCGAGTTGAAGCACGCACCGGCGCGACCCGGAAGTTAATCGATTATCGAAAGCCAACTCCAACGCTATACTCAACAACCAAAGTTCCTGGCAATGTCTGGTATTTCCCACGTGTTCGATACAGGATGGACGAGTACGAAGACCATCCATCTCAAAAGCCGGAGGTTCTCCTTGAGCGGATCATCCAAGCCAGCAGCAATATTGGCCACACGATCCTTGATCCATTTGCTGGAACCTTCACCGCTGCCGCGGTCGCTCAGCGACTAAAGCGGAAGAGCATATCCATTGAACAGAATGGTGATTATATCAAGATTGGGCTTCGCAGACTCCAAATAGCCACGAATTTCAATGGCGAGCTTTTGCACCCACCCCAGAAGTCTTATCAGAAGCAACCGGAACCGAACGGTAATTTCCTTTTTGCGTGATGGTGTGAATCATGGAACACGCTTTCACCAAGACAATTCTCAATATCCTTGAAGAAACGTTCGGAGACGAAGCACGTGGCGTCTTTGAGGCTAGCCCACTACTTCAGTATCTGAATCAGAAGACGCGATCCGCCTCACGGGGATCGAAGTCTCGGGGCGCTTTTGCAAATCACTACGCCCTCTATGTCTTGGTGGAAGACTATCTGAAAAAGGGCTACGACAAGAAAGGCAATTACCGTAAATATAAAGGGGCAAAGTTCACTGATCTGTTCCGCCGCCAGAGGGAGCTACCCTTTGGCAGTAAACTTCAAAACCATGCCCTTAATAGCAGGCTTAACGACGAGTTTGCCGGCTTCTTCCCGACGTTGCAAATCCGCCCGATTATTCGGGACCTTGAAACTAATCGGTATTGGATTAACACGAGCTTGCTAGAAGTTCGTGTAGGCAAGAAGACCGTTAACATCGCGCCATGCGTCGTTAAAATCATTGATGCTTATGTCGCGTCCAAGCGAGGAGCATTCGAAAAGTTCCTTGAAGATTGTGAGAAGTGGAGGGGCATTGACATAAAGGACGCGAGGAAAGCCAAAGACTTCATTGTGTCCTTGGTGCAACCCAACGTTGATGCACGGATCTTTGAAATCGTGAGTTACGCGATTCTAAAAGAGCACTACGCCGAGCAGTCCATATTCTTCGGATTTACTCGAGAAAGTATCGAAGAACATCCTCTTTTCCTTTATAAGACTGGAAGGACAAATGCAAATGACGGCGGCATTGACTTCGTTATGCGTCCGGTGGGTCGCTTCTTCCAGGTCACCGAAACCATAGATGTACACAAGTATTTTCTTGATATCGACAAGGTGCAAAGGTTCCCGATAACTTTTGTCATCAAGTCCACAGATGACATCCACGTGATCCTTTCCCGTATCAGGGAACAGGCAGCAATAATCTACCCGGTCGATTCAATCGTGGCCAAATACATCGAATGCATAGAGGAGATTATTAACATTCCTTCTTTGCTCTTGAAGTTTGATTCCGTGCTGACGGCTGGACGATTATCTGCCGTCATAGAAGAGATCGCTCTACAAAGCAAGGTTGAATACAACTACCTCTCATCTGTCATCGGCTCCGAGGATGTGGAAACGACGAAGGAAGCCTAACAGAGCGACAACACCCGGCAAAACCACAGGCCTTTCACGAAGGTTATTACAGGGTTCGTTATCCCCCTTACAACGGAACACTCTCTACCGCACCCTTCAACTGTATTTCCTTGGAAACACTCAGGTTCCAGCCGTGCATCCATACAAGGAGGCGGATTTGTCCTCCCCGGTCATTTCGGTTATAATTAAAGTGGAAGGCAACCCCTTCCATTGGCCGTTGGCCGGGAGGTGTACGATGGCGTGTGCAATGAAATGTGCCATGGTCTTCACCGGGTCCGGGCCCCTCGTCGTGGTTACCTGTTATGACTCCCTGAATGATCCCGGATTTCTTCGCCGGCTGGCGGAGAAAGGGATCGACAAGTTCATCACCTTCGAGTTGCCCCTTGAGGCCGTCCGAGAGCGCTACGGGAACCACTTCAACGTTGTCTGCGAGGATCTGAACGAGACCGACGAACTGCGGGTCGTGGATTACGAAGGCGACCGGGCGTTGTCGCTCTTCGAGTTCTCCGAATTCGGTCCCGCGGTCTTCCACGAAACCCCGCGCAGACCGATTGCCGTCTGATCCGGTTTCGCGATAACACGCGCGGTCCGAATTGAATTTCACCGTTGGTGTTCCGGCGGCGTCGCTCACACACCTTGATTAGATGCTGGGGGTACCTCCCCCAGACCCCCTCCTCTCTCTTTCCCTCGTATAGAAGAGCCGCGAGACGCGGGAAATCCAGAGAAAAGGTTTTACATCGTTTGGCAAGCAGGGTGATTGCCGCCACGGAAGCCAGATGCTTCGCGAGGACGCTCAGCATGACGATTCATAGTGGCGTAGAATGTTTGAGCCATCTATGCACCTATAGATTGTCATCCTGAGTGTCTTCACGAAGAGGGAAAGAGAGAGTGGGGGTCCGGGGGAGAGGCCCCCGGTTCTTGAAGGGCAAACCCCCGTTATGAAACCAATTCCACCCACTTTCGCCTTGACTCACCCCGTTGGCTTTACTATTCTACGGTGTTCGCATAAGACCCTACTGTATTAGGAGCTAAGAACGTGGGATATCATTGCGTGGTCATGGTCAAACAAGTGCCGGACACCAAGGCGGTGACGGCGAAGGCGATGAAGGACGACGGGACGGTGAATCGGGCGGCGCTGCCGGCCGTCTTCAATCCCGAGGACTTGAACGCCCTCGAGACGGCGCTGCAGATCAAGGACCAGTACGGGGGAACCGTAACGGTCATCTGCATGGGCCCGCCCGCGGCATGCGAGATTCTTCGCGACTCGCTGTACCGCGGCGCGGACCGGGTCATTCTGATTTCCGACCGGCGTGCCGCCGCCAGCGATACCCTCGCCACTTCTTATATTTTGAGCTGCGCGGTCCGGCAATTGCCGAAGGTGGATCTGGTGTTGTGCGGGCGGCAGGCCATCGACGGCGACACCGCCCAGGTCGGCCCCCAACTGGCCGAGAAACTCGGTCTGCCCCAGGTAACGTACCTGGAAAAACTGATGGAAATGACCAATCAACACATCGTCGTACATCGGAACATCGGCAACGGCTGGGAACTGGTCCGGTCGAAGCTTCCGGCCCTGGTCACGGTAATCGGCGAGGCAAACGTCCCGCGTCCGGCGGCGGCCAAGCGGATGATGCGGTACAAGAAGATGCGCGGTTCGGTTGAGATCGCCCGCGAGATCGCCGGGGACAAGGACCCCGCCGCCGACCCGGTCCTCAAGGCCCGGATCGACGCCCGGATAACCGAGTTTAAGGCCAAGGGCAACCTCATCGAGCAGTGGAACCTGGATAACATCAAGGCGGACCTGGCCTGGTGCGGCCGCGACGGCTCGCCGACCAAGGTCCATCGCATTCAGGCCGTCGTCCTCAAGGGCACCGGACACAAGCAATTCGCACCCAACGACGACGGGGTCCGCGACCTGATCCACAACCTGATCGAGGAGCACACCCTCGGCTAATCGACCGCCGCCGCGTGAACTTGAAAAGAATCCCGTAAGGAGCACACATGATCAAAGTGAATCGTCAAGGTCCGGTTTGGATATTCGCCGAGCAGGAGTCGGGCCATCTTTCCGACGTTCCGCTCGAACTGCTGAGCAAGGGGCGCGAACTGGCCGACCATCTCAAGGTCCGGCTCGGAACCGTTCTTCTCGGCCAGGGGATCGGCGAACTGCCGGCCAAGCTCATCGCCTACGGCGCCGACGACGTGATCGTCACCGAGCATCCGCTGCTGAAAGATTACCAGACCACCAGCTACGCCCGCGTGATCTGCGATCTCATTAAGAAGTACGAGCCCCAGATCGTGCTGTACGGCGCGACGGCCATGGGCCGGGATCTGGCCCCCCGAATCGCCTCGGAAATGCGGGCGGGCCTCACTGCCGACTGCACCGATCTTCAAATCGGCGACCACGCGGAAAAGGACGGCCCGGTCCACAAAAACCTGCTGCTTCAGATCCGGCCGGCGTTCGGCGGGAACATCATCGCCACGATCATCAACTACGACCGCTGGCCCCAGATGGCCACCGTCCGCGAGGGCGTGATGCGAATGCCCGAGCCGGACACGCGGCGCAAGGGTAACGTCATCCAGGAAAAGACCCATGTCGCCCCCGAGGACCTGCTCGTCAGCATTATTGAAAAGCACCGGCAGGCGAAGAAGGTGAATCTTAAAGCCGCCCGGATCATCGTCTCGGGCGGCGCCGGCGTGGGTAGCAAGGACAACTTCCAGCTGATCTGGGACCTGGCCAACTCGCTCGGGGCGGCCGTCGGCGGCTCCCGCGCCGCGGTGGACCTCGGGTTCGTCGACCGCGATCACCAGGTCGGGCAGACGGGGACGACCGTCCGGCCGGCACTGTATATCGCCTGCGGTATTTCCGGCGCGGTGCAGCATCGAGCCGGGATGCAGGAATCGGCGAAAATCGTCGCCATCAACTCCGACGCCAGCGCCCCGATCTTCGGGATCGCTCATTATGGGATCGTCGGCGATATGAACATAATCATTCCGAAGATGATCAAGGCCCTGAAGGCGCGAGCGTAACACCAAACCAAGCAACGCAAACGAGGTAAGAGGTAAAAATATGCCCAATTTCTTTACCGAAAACGAAGACATCGTGTTCAACTTCAATACCATGGACCTGGTCGCTTTGGCCCGCCTGGCCGAGGAAAATTTCCGGTTCGCCAAGGAATTCGACTACGCCCCGGACAGCGCCGAGGACGCCATCGACAACTACCGGCGGATCCTGGACATGATCGGCAAACTCAGCGCCGAATTCATCGCCGAACAGGCGGAGTCCGTGGACCAGGAAGGCAACCACCTGCTCGAGGACGGGTGCGTCCGCTACTCGCAGGGGATCGCCAAGGACCTGGACATGCTCGCCAAGGCCCAGGTCATGGGCTTTACCCTCCCCTACCGGTTCGGCGGGATCAACTGCCCCAACCTGATTTACACGATGGCGATTGAAATGGTCTCCCGAGCCGACGCCTCGCTGATGAATATCTTCGGGCTTCAAGGCATCGCCGAGACGATCAACGCCTTCGCCACGGAGGAGATCAAGGCGAAGTACCTACCCGGCTTTTCCGCGGGCAAACTGACCGGGGCCATGGTCCTGACCGAGCCGGACGCCGGATCGGACTTGCAGTCCGTCAAAACGCGGGCCTACCAGGACGAGAACGGGCAGTGGTATATCAGCGGCGTCAAGCGGTTCATCACCAACGGCTGCGGCGACGTGTTGCTGGTCCTGGCCCGCACCGAAGAGGATCGCTCCGACGGCTCGGGCTTGAGCCTGCTGCTCTGCGAGAAGGGTCCGCGGGTCAAGATCCGCCGGCTGGAAGAAAAGCTGGGGATCCACGGCTCGCCCACGTGCGAAATTTTCTTCGACGATACCCCCGCCGTCCTCATCGGCGAGCGTCGCCGGGGACTGGTGCCCTACGTGATGAGTTTGATGAACGGGGCACGGATCGGGATCGCCGCCCAGTCGCAGGGGATCGGCGAGGCCGCCTACGCCGTCGCCCGCGATTACGCCCACTCCCGCAAACAGTTCGGCGTGGCCATCGAGCATCTGCCCGCGGTCCGCGACCTGCTGATGGACATGAAGATTCACCTCGAAGCCGCCCGGGCGCTGACCTACGAGTGCTCGCGGGTCGTCGATTACGAACGGTATTACCTCTGGCAGACCGAAGCCGGTCAGACCAGCGTCACCGACAAGGAAGAACTTAAGCGGCTGAAGGAGGAATCTCGCAAGTACAAGGCCTTGGCCGCTATGCTCACCCCGATGAGCAAATACTACGGATCGGAAATGTGCAACAAGGTCGCCTACGACTCGATCCAGGTCCTCGGCGGCAGCGGGTACATGAAGGATTACGCCTCCGAGCGCCACTACCGCGACGCGCGGATCACCAACATTTACGAAGGCACAAGCCAGCTCCAGGTGGTCGCGGCCGTTCGCGGCGTGGCCAAGGGCACGGCGGGTAAAGCGTTCGAGGAGTTCGCCGCCCAGTCATGGCCGGCCGAATTGGCTGACCTGGTCGAGCTTCAGAAACAGGGCGTCGAGACTCTCACCCAGGCCCTGGTCGTCGTCAAGGAAAAGGGCGTCGAGTACATGGACCTCTACGGCCGCAAGATCGTCGATACCGCCTGCGATTTGTACATCGGATACCTGTTTCTCCAACAGGCCAAACACTCCGACCGCAAAAAGGCCGTCGCCCGGCGGTTCATCACCACCGCCGCTCCGCGGATCACCGGGAATTGCCAGATGATCAAGTCCGGCGACCGGTCCACCTTCGACCAGTTCGATCAGGTGGTAGGAAAATTGGCCGACGACGCCGCGTAAGTGTTCATTAGCCGAAAGGCTTTTTTATCGGGGCGGGTTAACCTAACCACCCGCCCCGGTATTTTTTTACCGCCGCCTGGGGATCGGGAGGCACAGGGCGCCGGACATGAAAATAAAAAGGGACATCGGCTCGGGGCAGGTATCGGGAATGAGGGCGGCGTAACATCGGCCAAGGTCCGTGAGATCGCCCTGTTCGGTGAACAGATTACAGGCCCGAAGCCCCGGGGTGGTATCGCGGGAGGCGTACCAGGCCCATCGCTGGACGAGTCGATGTTCGTCGGACCCCAGGCCGTACCGGAGATCGAAATTCCCACCGGGTTCGGTTCCCATAAGCCATTGGACGGACCCGGTCATAAATCTTTCCACGTTCATTCCAAAGACCGGTTTGGAAAAGCCGAACGCCCCCAACCATACCTCGCTGTCGCTGTAATCGTGATAGACGCCGTCGGCCAGGGGTACATTGGCCAGCCAGCGTCGAAATTCCACAACAGCGGACGTCAGGTCGCCGACAAAATCCGGACTCGATCCGTTAATGAACAGGCCCAGGTTAAATACATCGATGGGCATGGCCGTCCCGAATTGTGTGTAATATTCCCTGATGGTTTCTTCCAGAAAGCCCCGCGTGTCGTTACCTGAGGTCTCCGTCACCAGCCAATACACCTGTCCCGACATGATTCGTGCGCCGGGATCGGCCCGTTGTATCTGCCGTCGCCAGCATTCGAAGTCCCGAACGTAAGACTCGGTTTGGTATCGGTCCGGGTAAAATTGTCCGGGCTGGGTTGTATAGCCATCCCACCCCGGCCGGCTTCCGATCTGCCAGGTGAACGCGTCGTCCGGCCAGTCAGGATGCCGGTCGAGTAATTGTTCCACGGCCGTTTCCGGCGGACTCTGGCCGGTTTGGCCCACCGTGATGGTTCGGGTCGCCTGATGACCACCGGGGAATGAAAGGCGTCCCGGACAATTCGGATACTCGGTCTGGCCGTCGCTGAACCACCCGAACGTCCCCAGATCCGCGTAGTGGTAATCGGTCAGGGCCTGATGCGTCTTTGAATAAGGATCATAAAGCCCGAACCGCTCGAAAGGCTGGTACAGCCCGGAACCGGTTGATCCCTTAACGTCGCGCAAAGCGATCAAACCCGCGCAGTACAGCGCAACCAAGTAAACGATAATCCGCCTCATCTCTCCCTCATGGGTTTGTGGCACCCGTCTCTCTCTGGCGACATTATAATTTGTGGTTGATAGAATGCAAGCGGAATTATGGAATTTATTTTTGTAATTTTCGGTGTCAATAGATATTTTGGATACCACGTTCTACGGATGGAGAAAAAAGATGGTACTGGCGATATTGGTTTTTTCAACCGCGGCGTTGGCCTTGTTTGGATGGCGTTACTCGCGTTTTCTGGCCCGGAGCGTGGGGGAGGCGTCGGGACGCACCACCCCGGCGGTGGAAAAATCCGACGGCCGCGATTACGTCCCGACACCGACCCCGGTGGTCTTCGCTCATCACTTCGCGTCCATCGCGGGGGCCGGTCCGATCATCGGGCCGGTGATCGCCATGGTCTACGGATGGCTGCCCGCGTTGATCTGGGTGGTATTGGGCGGCGTATTGATCGGCGGGGTGCATGATTACCTGGCGACGTATATGGCCACGCGCGAAGGCGGGCAGTCGATGGCGACAATTGCCAAGCGATTGCTGGGAAAAAGGGTCTTCCTTGCCTTGATGTTGTTCATGGTCGTGATGCTGGCCCTGGTGTGCGCGACGTTCCTCAACCTGTCGGCCAAGGCATTGACCAGTACGTTGTCGTTCGAACGGATTGAATTGCCGTCGAACCAAACCTGGTTCCGCGTGGTCGGCAACCAGGTGGTGATCGGCGGAATCGCCTCGATGAGCGTGATTATCATCACGGCCACCGCCCCACTCGTCGGCTGGATGTACATCAAGAAGCAGGTGGCGGTTTGGAAATGCTCGTTGACGGCCATCGCGATCTGCGCGGTCAGCATCACGATCGGCATCATTCATCCGGTGGCGTTTCCCGCCCAGACGCACCTGTTCGGCTGGGTTCTAGGGCCGGAAAAGGTCTGGGTGTGGCTGCTGTCGATTTATGTGCTCCTGGCGGCGGGGATTCCAGTGTGGATTTTCCTGCAAAGCCGCGACTTCATCAACGTGCACATTTTGTACGTCGGACTCGGCGCTCTGTTCTTAACGCTGCTGGTGGCGGGATTGCGGGGCGTGGGGGTTAGCGATCCGCTCCCGGCATTGAACGTAAGCCAGGGCACAAAGGCCCTGGGCTTCTTCTGGCCGATGCTCTTTATCACCGTCGCCTGCGGCGCAGTCAGCGGATTTCACAGCCTCTGCGGGGGTGGAACCACGTGCAAGCAATTGACGTCGGAACGAGCGACTCGGCAGATCGGGTATTATGCCATGCTGCTGGAGAGTTTCCTGGCCCTGTGCATTATCGCCGCCTTGTTGATTGGAACGGGTA
>Ga0172362_10005554_pt1 | contig 10919 bp, 10 predicted proteins | sample LakKivs1_kivu2a2_FD_114534 | JGI IMG/M metagenome (GOLD analysis project Ga0172362, IMG submission 114534) | Sediment microbial communities from Lake Kivu, Rwanda - Sediment s1_kivu2a2 | ecosystem: Environmental > Aquatic > Freshwater > Lake > Sediment | place: Rwanda: Western Province, Lake...
CATCGCGGTCAGGGCTGTATCTCAAGCGCACAAGGCCCTCGTCAACAGCCGATCTGGCCTCTCGTCCTGGGCTGGCTATGTGTGGCAATGGCAGCGAATGGGGTGATCTGGGTGACCTGGCGCTTCATCATGGGCAATCCATCCATCCAGGCAGGAGCGAGCTTCTGGTCGCAGGCCAACAAGGTGGTCTGGGACTATGGCCCGTGGGTCGTCGCCCTCAGGCTCGCGGGAGGGCTGGCCCTAGCGGGGCGCTGGCGATGGGGCGCATGGATGGTGCCGCTTTGCGCGTTGCTGGACCTTGCCGCTAACCTGATCTACTTGTTGCCGTGGTTGTTGCCTGCGACGGCGCACGCCACAGTTCCCGCCGACCCGCTGATGGCGGCGCAGCGAACGTGTTGGCGCTGGGGCATGTATCTCGATCAGGTCGTCTGGGGCGCCTTGCCGCTGTTCCTTCTGATCTGGTTCGCCCGGCCGAGCGTGTGGCGCGAGATGCGCTCCTGGCGCCGCAGGCGGCGAGCGCATCGCCCGGATTCGCCGCCGCTCAGCGATATACCTCGCGCCGGTGCCCCACGCGCACGATAAGCACGAGCAGCTCCCGGTCGGCAATTCTGTAGACGATCCGATAGTCCCCCGTCCGAACGCGGTAGACGTCCTCGAAGCCGCGAAGCTTCTGGCAGCCATGGGGGCGCGGCTCCTCCCGCAGCGACAGAATCCGCAACAGCACGCGCCGGCGGTCCGACTTCGGCAGCGAGTCGATGGCCTTCCCGGCCGTGGGCAGAATGCGGACTTCGTAACTCACGCCTTCAGCCCGTGTCTGGCCAGCACATCATCGAGCGGCACTGCCTTGTCCGCTTCCTCGGCCAGAATGCGCTTGGCCTCCCTCGCGTCGATTTCGTCCTCCAGTTGCTCGATGAGCTGGAGGTCCTCGACCGAAACGATGGCGGCGTAGTCCTTTCCGGCACGTCTGACGACGATCCGCTCGCCCTTGAAGTGCGCCCGGCCAAGCAGATCCGCCAGGTTCTGGCGCGCCTCACTGACAGACACTTCCGTCATCTTGTCACCTTTGTACGCCTCTACCGAATTGTACAGAGCATGCACCGCCCGGACAAGGACTGACGTTCCCCACCGAGGGGGGCACGGGGGGAAACGGGCGCGCCGCCGCCTACGGCCTCTCGAACACCTGTGCCACGCGGCAGGAGAAGCCGGGCAGCACGTCGCCGCCGTCGAGCGTGTCGGTCTCGCCCAGCGTGCGCGGCTCGGCGCCGCCCCGGTGCACCGTGATGGTCCGCGCGTCGGGGCGGACGACCCACACGGCCAGGCAGCCCGCCTCCTGCCAGGCGCGCACCTTGTCGCTCACCGCCTTGGCGCGGTCGCCGGGCGAGACGACCTCGACGGCCAAGTCGGGCGCCCCCGGGAAGTAGCCTTCGGTCGTGTCGGGCAGGCGCTCCGTGCGGACGAACGCCACGTCCGGCGCCAGCACGGTGTCGGGGTCGCGGGCGATCACGAAGCCCGTGTCGCCGCCGTAGACATCGCCCAGATCACGTTCCTCGACGAAGTTCCCGATCAATCGCAGCACCTTGGACTCGATGCGCCCGTGCCAGTGGCCCGCCGGTGTCATCATGTACAGTTTCCCCGCGATCAGCTCGCACGGCTCGTCGATCGCCATGTCGAGCAGTTGCTCGGCCGTGATGGTGTCCGTTGCCGTGGTCATGTGCGATGCTCCGCCAGGGCCGCGTGATGCGCCCATTATACGGCGGCGGCGGGTCGGCGCGAAGCGTCAGACGGTCCGGGCGGCCTCGGCGGCGAAGTGGCGGGAGAGGAACTGGCCGGTGTAGGACTGCGGGGTCTCGGCGAGCTGTTCGGGCGTGCCGGTGGCCACGACGGTCCCGCCGGCCTCGCCGCCCTCGGGGCCGAGGTCGACGATCCAGTCGGCGCACTTGATCACGTCGAGGTTATGCTCGATGACGACGATGGTGTTGCCCGCGTCGGCCAGGCGGTTCAGGACGCTCAGCAGGTTGCTGATGTCGGCGAAGTGCAGGCCGGTGGTCGGCTCGTCGAGGACGTACAGCGTGTGGCCGGTGGCGGTCTTTCCCAGCTCGCCGGCGAGCTTGACGCGCTGGGCCTCGCCGCCGGAAAGCGTGGTGGAGCTCTGCCCCAGCTCGACGTAGGAAAGCCCCACGTCGTTGAGGGCCTTGAGGAGCTGGCGGACCTTGGGGAAGTTCTCGAAGAACCCCAGCGCCTCCTCGACGCGCATGGCCAGCACGTCGGCGATGTTGCGCCCCTTGTAGCGGACCTCCAGCGTCTCGCGGTTGTAGCGGGCGCCCCCGCACTCCTGGCAGGTGACGTACACGTCGGGCAGGAAGTGCATCTCGATGCGCTTGGTGCCCTGGCCCTGGCAGGCCTCGCACCGCCCGCCGCGCACGTTGAAGCTGAAGCGCCCCGGCTTGTAGCCGCGGATCTTCGCCTCCCGCGTCTTGGCGAAAAGCTGGCGGATCAGGTCGAAAACGCCCGTGTACGTGGCCGGGTTGCTCCGCGGCGTCCGCCCGATGGGCGACTGGTCGATCTCGATTACCTTGTCCACCTTGCCCACGCCGAGGACCTTGTCGAAGTCGCCGGGCTTCTCGCGGCTGGCGTAGATCCGCCGGCGCAGCGCCCGCAGCAGCGTCAGGTTCACCAGCGTGCTCTTGCCCGAGCCGCTGACACCCGTGACGCACACGATGCCCCCCAGCGGGAACTTCACGTCGATGCCCTTGAGGTTGTTCTCGCGGCAGCCGCGCACCTCCACGCACCGCGACGGCGAGACCTTCCGCCTCCGCCGCGGGGTCTCGATGCGCAGCCGCCCGGCCAGGTAGCGCCCGGTCACCGACTCGTCGGCCGCCTGCACCTCCTGCGGCGTGCCCTGGGCGACGATACGTCCGCCGTGGCGCCCCGCGGCGGGGCCCATGTCGATGACCTGGTCGGCGGCGCGGATGGTGGCCTCGTCGTGCTCGACGACGATGACGGTGTTGCCCATGTCGCGCAGGTGCAGCAGCGTGCGGATGAGGCGGGCGTTGTCGCGCTGGTGGAGGCCGATGGTCGGCTCGTCCAGCACGTAGCAGACGCCGACCAGGCCGCTGCCGACCTGCGTGGCCAGGCGGATGCGCTGCGCCTCCCCGCCGGACAGCGTCGCGGAGGTGCGGTCCAGGGCGATGTAGTCCAGCCCGACGTCGGCGAGGAAGCGCAGCCGGTGGCCGATCTCGCGAAGGATGGTGGCGGCGATCTGGGATCGCTCCTCGTCCAGCGGCAGGCGGGCGAGGAAATCCATCGCCTGGGCGATGGACATGCTGGTCACGTCGTGGATGTTCTTTCCGCCGACGGTGACGGCGAGGCTGGCGGCCCTGAGGCGTGCCCCGCCGCAGGTGCGGCACGGCTGCTCGGAAAGGTAGGCGTGGAGGCGCGTCTTGACGAACTCGCTGTCGGTGTTCTGCCAGCGGCGGGTGAGGTTGGGGATGACGCCCTCGAAGCCCTCGTCGCCGTGCATGAGGACGCGGCGGGTCTCGTCGGGCAGGTCTTGGTAGGGCGCGTTGGCCGACACGCCGCGGTGCCGGCAGAACCGCCGGATCAGGCGGTTGTAGAAGATGTTCATCCGCTTGCCGCCGTGGCGCCAGGCGTCGATGGCCCCCTGGCACAGCGCCAGCGTGGCATCCGGCACGATCAGGTCCTCGTCGAACTCCAGGATCGTGCCCAGCCCGTCGCAGGCATCGCAGGCGCCGTAGGGGCTGTTGAAGCTGAACATCCGCGGCGAGAGCTCCGGCAGGTTCGCCTCCGGGTGGTCGGGGCAGGCGTACGTGGCGCTGAAGGTCCAATCCTTCCAGGCGCCGTCGCCCTCGTACGTGATCGTCACGATCCCCGCCGCCAGCTTCAGCGCCGTCTCGATGCTGTCGCTGAGGCGCACCCGCACCGATTCCTTCAGCACCAGCCTGTCCACCACCACCTCGACGGTGTGCTTGCGGTTCTTGTCCAGCTCGGGCACGGCCTTGACGTCGTGGATCTCCCCGTCCACGCGCACGCGGACGAACCCCTCGCGCTGGACGTGGCGGAGCTGGTCGAGGTGCTGGCCCTTCTGCCCGCGGATGATGGGCGCCATGACCATGAAGCGCGTCTCCGGCGGCAGCGTGAAGACGGCGTCGACCATCTGGCTGACGGTCTGAGAGGTGATGGGCTTGCCGCAGACCCTCCCGCCGGGCAGCTTCGCCCAGCAGTGCGGCTCGCCGGCGCGGGCGAACAGCAGCCGCAGGTAGTCGTAGATCTCCGTGGTGGTGGCCACGGTGGACCGCGGGTTGGACCCGCCGCCGCGCTGCTCGATGGCCACCGTCGGCGGCAGGCCCTCGATGTGCTCCACGTCGGGCTTGCTGAGCTGCTCGAGGAACTGCCGCGCGTAGGCCGACAGGCTCTCCACGTACTTGCGCTGCCCCTCGGCGTAGATGGTGTCGAACGCCAGGCTGCTCTTGCCCGAGCCGCTCAGCCCGGTGATGACGACGAACCGGTCGCGCGGGATGCGCACGTCGATGTTCTGGAGGTTGTGCTCCTTGGCGCCGAGGATGACGATCTCGCGCGGGCGCTGGCCCTCACGCCCGGCCGCGGTGGCGGCCGGGGTCCCCGCCGGGGCGGCGACCGGGGCTCTCGTTGCCGTACCGGTGTCGATCTGATCCCCGGCGCCCGCCGGGGCCAGGCGTTGGGCCGACGCACCCGCCCGCTCCGGCGCCGCCGGACCGTCCTTCCGGGATGTCGTCTCCGTCTTCGCCATGTCTGGTGAACCGCGCAGTATAGCCCGCCGCGGCGCGGGCAACAAGGCCGCCGCGAGCCCGACTTGCCCCGCCCGCACGCACGGGCGTAGACTGCCGGCGATGACAAACATGCGCCCCAGACCGGCCGTGGTGCTGCTGTCGGGCGGGCTGGACTCGGCCACGGTTCTGGCCGTCGCCCGGCGGGAGGGCTTCGCCTGCCACGCGCTGAGCTTCGACTACGGGCAGCGGCACCGATTCGAGCTGTCGGCCGCTGCCCGCGTGGCCGCGGCGCTGGGCGCCGTGGCGCACCGCGTCGTGCGGATCGACCTGACCGCCGAAGGCGGCTTCGGACACAGCGCCCTGACGGACAACATCGAGGTGCCGAAGGCGCCGGAACCGGGAGCCCGGAACCCGGAACCCGGAGCCCGTGAGGGCGGTGGGAAACGCGAACCGGTCACTGAAGTAACCGGCCCTCGCGAATCCGCAATCCGCGATCCGCAATCCGCAATTCCCGTCACCTACGTTCCCGCGCGCAACACGATCTTCCTGTCGATCGCGCTGGGCTACGCGGAGGTGATCGGGGCGTTCGACATCTTCGTGGGCGTCAACGCGGTGGACTACAGCGGCTATCCCGACTGCCGCCCGCGGTTCGTGCAGGCCTTCGAGGCGCTGGCGAACGTGGCGACGGCCGCAGCGGTCGAGGGCCGCGGGCGCTTCCGCATCCGCGCGCCGCTGATCAGCATGACCAAGGCGCAGATCATCCGCACCGGCCTGGGCCTGGGCGTGGACTATTCTCTGACGCATAGCTGCTACGACCCGGCCGCCGACGGGGCCGCCTGCGGGCGGTGCGATAGCTGCCGGCTCCGCCTGGCCGGCTTCGCCGAAGCGGGCGCGACCGACCCGGCGCGGTACCGGGAAATGGGCAGATAATCCCTCCTCGCGGGGGAACAGCACCGGCTCGACACGCCCCGGTGCTGTTTCTTCCGTCGAAGTGCAGACGCAACTACTTCACTTGATCAGCTTCGCCAACTCGCCTGCCGCCTGTTTCGTCTGCCCGTCGATCTTCAGGACGTACCAGCTCGCCAGCACGACCAGCGCGGGCGGGCTGCGCTGCGGGTTGGCGACGATGTCGGCCAGGGCCGCCCGTCCCTCGCGCCGGCCGAAATGCCCCAGCGCCAGCGCCGCGTCGGTGGCCAGCTCGGGATAGGCGTTGCTCAGCAGGGGCAGCATCAGCTCGCAGGCGGCGGGGTTGCGGGCGCGGAGCAGCCCCGCGGCCACGGCCCGCGTGACAGCCGTGGTCTTGCCGCCCAGCAGCTCGCGCAGGGCGCTCAGGGCGCGGGGCGTGCCCAGCTCCAGCAGGCGGGCGGCGGCGGCGGCCGCGAAAAAATGCTCCCGCTGCATCTCGGCAGGCTTGGGGTCCACCGAGCGGATGTAGCCGACGAACGCGGGCACGTAGAACTCCGCGGCCGCGCCGCGGGCCTTGATGTCCTCGCCCGCCCGGTCCAGCACATACGCCACGGCGATGGGGTGCTCCAGCGCCAGCGCCGCGCCGGCCGCCGCCGACGCCTGCGCCCCGCCCGCGCGCCGCGCCAGCTCGAAGCGCGCCAGCGCCGCGGCGGCGTCGCCGCCGGTGGCCACGGCCTTCAGGTGCTCCCCGCCGGCGTCGGCCTCGGCCAGCAGCTTCAGAAGCTGCACCCGGAAGACCGTGCTCCTGGAGTCGGCGATGGCGTCGCGGATCGCCACCGCCGCCGCCGACGAAAGCTTCGCCGCCGCCGCGTACGCCTGCACGCGCAGCGGCAGCGGGCTATCCTCGTTGCCCGCCACCTCCAGCACCAGCGCCATCGCCGCGGCGATCTTCTGGTCCTCCACCTGACGGACGATCAGCCCCACCACCGCCGGCGATGCCTTGGCCTCCCGCACGGCCGCGCGAATGGGCTCAAGCTGGTCCCTGTCGCCCAGGCCCAGCAGGCACGTCCGCGACAGGCAGGCCGTCGAGGGCACCTTCGAGGCGGTGAGGCGCGCCAGCACCGGGCGGGCCGCGGCGAGCTGCCCCTTGACGGCCAGCGCCCGCGCGGCCAGGCACTGCACCCGCTCGTCGGGGCTTGCCAGAGCGGCGGCGAGGTCGTCGGCGCCGACAGCGTCGAGGGCGATGAGCCTCGCGGCCGCGTCGGCGCGGATGTCCATGTCGCTGTCGCCACGGAGCCGTTCGAGCAGGATGGGGGCGGCCGCCTTGTCCAGCAGCGCCGCGGCGGCGGTCACGCCGTACGCCCGCCGCTTGGCGTCGCCGCTGCGCGTCATGGCGGCCAGCAGGGGCGCGACGTTGGGGTCGCCGGTGCCCTGCAGGGCGATGACGGTCGGCGTGCAGCGCTTCGGGTCGGACAGCATCTCCGTCAGCGTGGCCAGGGCCGTCCCGGGCGCCGCGGCGCTCTGGGCGAGCGAAGGAGAGGCGAAGGAAACGATGCACAGGAGACAAGCGGTCGCGGAGGAACGCAACGCGGACAAGGGGATTGCCGGGGATTTCGATCCCCGGGCTTCGCGGCGTCGGCGTTGTGGCGGCATCGTCGGTCCTTCCCGTTCAGCTCGCCGCCGCGGCGGGCTGTTCGCGGTAGTCCTCCACCTGCGGCTCGGGCACGGCCCGCAGCAGCATGGTGACGATGTCGTCGGGGCTGACGCCCTCGGCGTCGGCGTTGAAGTTCGTGAAGATGCGGTGCCGCATGACCGGGTGGATGACCGCCCGGACGTCCTCGGCGGCGACGTTGAACCGCCCGTGCAGCAGGGCCCGGCTCTTGGCGCCGAGCACGAGGTATTGGGCGGCCCGCGGCCCGGCGCCCCACGTCAGGTAGTTTTTCACGAAGTCCGGCGCCGTCGGGTCCTTCGGGCGCGTCGCGCGCGACAGGTTCACCGCGTAGTCCACCACGTGCTGGCTGACCGGGATCTTCCGCACGATCCGCTGGAGGGCCAGGATGTCCTCGCCGGCGAGCACGGCCTCCGGCTCGCCCCTGACCTCCATCGTGGTGGTCTTGACGATCGTCCGCTCCTCCTCCAGCGAGGGGTAGTCCACCAGCACCATGAACATGAACCGGTCGAGCTGGGCCTCCGGCAGCGGGTAGGTGCCCTCCTGCTCGATGGGGTTCTGCGTGGCCAGCACGAAAAACGGCAGGTCCAGCGGGTAGTTGTTCCCCCCGGCCGTCACGAGGTACTCCTGCATGGCCTGGAGCAGCGCCGCCTGCGTCTTGGGCGGCGTGCGGTTGATCTCGTCGGCCAGGATGATGTTGGCGAACACGGGGCCCTTGACGAAGCGGAAGGCCCGCCGCCCGGTGGTCAGGTCCTCCTCGATCACGTCGGTGCCGGTGATGTCGGAGGGCATCAGGTCGGGGGTGAACTGGATGCGGTTGAAGGTGAGCTTCAGCACCTTCGAGAGCATCGAGATCATCAGCGTCTTGGCCAGTCCCGGCACGCCCACCAGCAGGCAGTGCCCGCGGCTGAGCAGCGCCTGGATGAGCAGCTCGATGACGGCGTCCTGGCCGATGATGACCTTGTGCAGCTCGGCCAGCAGTTTGGCCTTGGCCTTGTTGAGGTTCTCGATGATCCGCACGTCGGCGGGCCGTTTGGCCGGGTCGCTCATGGGCGCCTCTCCACGGGTGGGGGCCGCGACGCGGGCGGACCGCCGCCGCGCGCCGCGCTGCCCGGAACGCACATTAAACCGCCCCGCGCCGAAAACAAGCCGCAAAATGCGCGGCGCCGGCGCCCCGGCGAGCCGTGTTACACTCTCTGTCGCGAAAGGCGGAGTGAAGCATGACTGTGTGGCGATGTCTTCTGGCGGTGATCCTCGCGGCGCCCGCGGCGGCGGCCGAACCCGACGCGCCGAGCTGGCCCCAGTGGGGCGGGCCCAGCCGCGACGGGACCAGCGGCGAGACCGGCCTGCTGGCGAAGTGGCCCGCCGGCGGGCCGAAGATGCTCTGGTCGGCCGACGGCATCGGCCGCGGATGGGCCGCGCCCTCCATCGCCGGCGGAACGATCTACGTCACCGGCCTGGTCGACGGCAACGAGGTGCTCAACGCCCTGGACCTGGACGGCAAGGCGAAGTGGAAGGTCGCCTGCGGGGCGGCCTGGACGCGCAGCCGGCCCGGCGCCCGCGGCCAGGCCACCATCGCCGACGGCAGGGCCTACCTCATCACCTCGATGGTGCAGGCCTGGTGCCTCGACGCCGCCAGCGGAAGGAAGATCTGGTCTGCCGACGTGTTCGGCGACTTCAAGGGCGTCCGGCGCACGTACGGCATGGCCGAAAGCCCGCTGCTGGTGGACGACAAGATGATCGTCACGCCCGGCGGGCCGCAGGCCACCATCGTCGCGCTGGACCGGCGCAGCGGCAAGCCGCTCTGGACGACGAAGGAGCTGAGCCAGCCGAGCACGTACTGCTCGCCGATCCTGGTCGAGCGCGGCGGGCTGAAGATCGTCGTCACGATGATCAAGGAGGGGCTGGTGGGCGTGAACGCCGCCGACGGCAAGGTGCTGTGGACGGCCCAGCACCGCAACAAGTACGACAACCACCCGGTCAGCCCCATGTACCGCGACGGGCAAATCGCCATCGTCAGCGGCTACGGCGCCGGCGTGAAGATGTTCCAGCTCGCACGCGACGGGCGAAGCATCACGAAGCTGTGGCAGCAGTCGAAACCCGACACCTGCCACGGCGGGCTGGCCTGGACGGGCGGGTACATCTACGGCTCCAGCTTCTTCCCCTCCGGCGGCGGCGGAAGGTGGGTGTGCCTGGAGGCCAAGACGGGAAAGGTCGTCTACGAGCAGCCGTGGGTCCGCATGGGCTCGGTCATCGTGGCCGAGGGCAACCTGTACTGCTACGGCGAGGACGGCGTGGTGGCGCTGGTTCCGGCCCGGCCGGACGCGGCCGACCCCGTCAGCACGTTCCGGATAGCCCTGGGCAAAGACGAACACTGGGCGCACCCGGTGATCTGCGCCCGTCGCCTGTACATCCGCCACGGCGGCGTGCTGATGGCGTTCGACATCGCGAGGCCCAGCGCTACTGTCGAATCCGGATCCGGTACGGTTCGACGATGAGCAGCTTCCCGGCGTAGTCGGGCATGCTCTGGTTGTCCCGGAAATACTGGACAAGCATCGCGACGATAGGCGAGATGCTTTCGGGGTGGTTGAGGACCTGGAGACTGATGATCCCCAGGTAGTCCCTTGGCGGATACGTGACGATGTCGGCAAAATCTCCGTTCAGGCTGAGCAGAAGGCACTTGAGTTCCTGGGCCTTGGCGATGACGACGTGGTCGGGCGAGTCGACATGGGCGCAATCACATAGCGGGACCACGGTGTGTCCGTGCTGCCTGAGAGCGGCCACGATCGCCGCCGGAACGCACTGGTCGGCCAACAGTCGCAGGCTCACGGCACAGCGACCTCAAAACCGGCCAGCTCGCGCGCGTAGTCGAGGCAGGCGGCGATGTCTTCGGCCTTGAGGTCAGGCAACTCCGCAATGATGTCGTCGAAGGTGCGGCCCGCGGCCAGGTAGCCGAGGACCAGAGCCACGGGGATCCGCGTGCCCGCGATGCGCGGCTTGCCGCGAAGCACGTCAGGCGTACTCACGATGTGATCCTGCCATCGCGCAACCATATCGCTTCTCCTGCGTCCTCAGAGATTCTACCATGAGTGAATCCTTGCGGAAGGGCGCGACACCCGAAGCTGAGCCCGCTGAAGGCCAATGGCCCTCGCGAACAGGGAGCACTGGGGCACCGGCTTGCCTTTTGGCGGCGCAAGGAAACAATGTGCCGGGGCGGGCAGGATCGCCCCGGCAAGGAGAGGACCAATGGTTGCGGCAAGGTGGTGTCTGGCGGCGGCGGGGACGTGGTTCTGCGCGGCGTGGCTGGCGGCGGCGTGCTGTGCCGCGGCCGAGGGCGCGCCCGGCGGAGGCGTGCTGGCGGTCACGCTGGACAAGGCCGTCGGCGGACAGAGAGAGCTCGAAGTCTGGCTGGACTGCCGCGGCGGCAAACCGGCCGGCGCCGTGGCCCTGGCCCCCACGTTCAGCAAGAGCCCGCCGCAGGTCGACATCTCCAGGCTGACGCTGCACGGCGCGGCGCTGGGCGGCGAGCTGGCCGTCACGTTCCACTCCGACGGCTTCAACCCGCCCATCGGCAAGAC
>Ga0172362_10005556_pt1 | contig 10918 bp, 14 predicted proteins | sample LakKivs1_kivu2a2_FD_114534 | JGI IMG/M metagenome (GOLD analysis project Ga0172362, IMG submission 114534) | Sediment microbial communities from Lake Kivu, Rwanda - Sediment s1_kivu2a2 | ecosystem: Environmental > Aquatic > Freshwater > Lake > Sediment | place: Rwanda: Western Province, Lake...
AAGTAATCTCCCTCCTATTTTTAAAACTCTGTGTACCCTGTTTATGCAGTCAAATAACTGTTGTTCATCTAAAAAACACAGAACCCCTGAGATAACAGAAACATCAAAATAGTTTTCAGGATATAACTCATTTACCTGCACTAACTCTCCGACTCTATAATTAACAGGGTTTTCAGCATCTTTTTCTGCTTCTTTCGCTAGCTCTATCATCTTCGGGTCATTATCAAATCCATCAACTATTGCCCCAAGGTTTCTTAATTTCCTGGCTACATAACCTTCCCCACAGCCAGCATCTAATACTCTTTTTCCAGCTAGATCGCCAAGCCATTTTGGAATTTTCTCTCTGATTAAGAAATCAGTTTGCAAAATTGGCTCATTTTTCTTCCATAATTCAACATTATGTCCGCTCATAAATCTAATCAAAAAAGGCTATTTAATAATTTTATGGTTATTAAAATTATAAAGTATGGTGGCTATTTTGAAATGCTAAGGAGGATAGCCAAATCTCGACCTATCCACTCAAAAGCGACAATCTTTATAAATCAAGTCTGATTTTATAGGGTATAAAATGTGGGTATTTTGTCATTACAAAAAAATACCCCTGAAAATAACATTTTACCTATATGCTCGGCGGGGGCATTAAGGCTATCGTAGATAGCCTATAATATTCTCCGGGATCTGCCTGATTCTTAATGCGACTGATTTTTCAAATCGAGCATGAACAACTTCACAAACTTTATGTATTATAGGAAGTTGAGAATGCGGGGAGGCGGGGGCATATTAGGGATTCTCCGAATCCTTATAATATTCTCCGGGATCTGAAGTGATAATTGCTCTGAAAGTTCAAATCATTTTCACAAAGCATTTTAGTCTCCTAATATATAATATAGGAAATGCTTTAAAAAAAAGGGGGGCATAATGCCTTTAGTAAGTTTTTTATACCTCAAAAATTTAAGTATGTGATGAAAAGAGGACCATTTAACCTTAGCAAAATTGTAAAATATCTTATTTACTCTGATTTGATATTTTATACAGGGTGGGGGCTTATTTCCCCGATATTTGCCATATTTATCTTAGATTCAATTACTGGAGGAAATGCTTTTGTTGTTGGCATGGCTGCAGGCATTAGTCTAATTGTAAGAAGCATTTTGAGAGTGCCATTTGGAATGTATGCCGATAAAAGCCAAAAAGTCTCCTATAGCTTTATGCTCTGGGGGCTATTAGTATCTTCTTTAATCCCTCTTGGATTTATTTTCTCAAAAACAGCGATGCACATCTATCTGCTCCAGGGATTATTGGGAGCAATGCTCGGGCTTTCCACAGCAGGATGGGCAGGAATATTCGCCAGACATATGGACAGGGGAAAAGAATCAACAGAGTGGGGCATAGATGCAGTTGCTGTTGGGTTAGGGCCGGGGATTGCTGCAGCAATCGGAGGGGCAGTAGTCACATTTTTCTCTTTTAATTTTGTTTTTATTTTAGTCACGATTATGGGATTAGTAGGAACTTTTCTTCTCACTTTTATTAAGAAAGATATTTTAAGGTCTAAAAAACGCAAAAAGAAAAAAAGGGTAAACACTCCATTAGAAATTAGAAGATTGAAGAAACTAAGGATACCTTAACTTTTTCTCAGATAATTTTAAATAATCTGTATAATTATATTAGTTTATGGAAAAGAGGCTGGAGTACAAGAGAAGCAAGGTCTCCAAGAGCTTTGTAACAATCCTTGCAATAGTAAGTATTCTTGGATTTGTTTCTATTATATCTGAAACTTTATTTGAATATGATATAGGTTTATACATCGAATCTTTGTGGATGTTTCTTGTTGGAATAGGGCTTATATTAGAAGCAAGAATAAGAAGATTGAGAACACTAAAATATGGATTAAATCCCAGTAATTTCACAACTTTAATAACGCTTACTGTAGGAGGAATTGCTATCGTTACAGGAATTTTAAGCGCGCCTTATTTTGGGCTTCAAAACCCTTCTTTTTTTGCCATAAAAGGAATATTGAGCGTTATAGCAATAGTGGTTATTTTCATACAAACCTGGATTATTGACACTTATCCTGATTTACAGCAGAAAGAAATCTTAAAGAAACTATAACTTAAACAAACAAGAAGTAATTCTATAATAGACTGCAATAAAAATTAAAAAGGATATTTTTATTAAAGGATAAATGACAAAGTCAGTTATCAAAGGAGTTAAAAGGTCTAAAACACACAGAAGGAAAAACAAACTCATGAGAAGAGGGCCTTACATTATGAAAGGAACTTGCGGAGGAAACGAGCCTACTAAATCATATTTAAGAAGACCGCACAGACACTATTTTAGTGGCTATATAGACCATAGACAAGAGTACCATCCTTCAACCTTCCATTACCCAGTAGAAGATGGCTACAGAAACCCTCTTCAAGCAGAGTTAGATGCTATTCGCGAATCAACTACATTTCTTAGAACCTACACCTCACAATCAATACAATCAATATTTACAGAAGAATCGCCACAGGACCAGGATACATACCTCCCCCAATGAGTGATTATCCTAACTAAATTTTCATGTGTCTCTTTTCCCAATTTCTCATGTAACTTTCAGGTATTTTTATTTTTTGTGTGTAAGATATTTTTCTTGGCATTTTCCTTATTATTGAAATCCCAAAAACCAATCCTACAATAATTCCTGACAAATGTGCTATATGCCCTATATTGCTTGGCATAAATACCCCAAGAACGCTTCCTATAATCCAGATGACAGAAGCCAGAAACATTGGCAGCGGCATTCCATAAGTCCACACCATCATTCTCGGCTTTATAACAGCAAGGCATCCTAAGATTCCATAAATCGCTCCACTTGCTCCTAAACTGCTTTCATAAAAATTGACAGAAACTAAATTAGCCAGTAATCCAGATAAAAAGAAAACAAGCAAAAACCTTCTTCCACCTATTAACTTTTCAAGTATGCTTCCGAACAAAGCAAGAGCAAGTAGATTGTAAAGCAAATGAAGTAGACTTCCATGCAAAAAGATAGAGGTAAGAAATCTCCAAGGCTGAAAATAAGAATCCCTGTTTAGTATAAGAACTTCTGTGAATCCAGAGATCAAAGTTTGCACTATAAAAATCCCTATACAGATAAGGCACAGCCATAATGCATAAAATTTGAATTTTTCCATAATAAAACAGAATAATAATATTTATAAATATACTCGCTGATTAAATACGATGAATAAAACATTAGGTGATTTAAGTGAATCAGAATCTGTAACAAGAGGGGCTGGTGCAGAGGATAGAAAAAGTTTGTTGCAGGCAATGAAAGTTGGTTATGAGCTCCTTAAAATAGCAAACGAGGAGATTGCCCAAGCTTATTCTCTATTAGTTCAATCAGCAAAACTAGAAGCAAGGCTATATGAACGATTATTAGAAAGACTATAGCTATTACAAAGTTTTTTATCTTTCTAGAGTTTATTTCTGCTTTCAGTAATCTTTATAAACCTATTATCTTACAGTCAAAAATGGGCGAAGAAAATTACGCAGAATTATTGAACCCTGCGAGAGTTGCTTACATACAGTTAAGTTTAAACTTTGAGATAGTAGAGCCTATTATAAGCGGAGGCAAAAATATTGATGATTATAGTTCATTAAAAAAAGCTGCATTAAATGCAACAAAAGTTGCCTTGAATACTGAGATTGGAGAAGATGACTTAACTGAAGACGAAAGAGCAGATTTTTCAAATAAATTAGAAAGAATGCTCAGATTTTTTCCCGAATTAGACGAATAAAACAAAGGTTTTTTATATTCCTTTCTCTTATATAATTTATGAAAAAATGGTGGCTTATTGGCGGGGTTGTTATACTTATTATTTTAATAGTCCTATTTATACCTAAAGACAATCAAGAATTAAATGAAAGCCTTATAAATGAAATGAAAATAAAAACAGCTTTTCAGAATAACACGACAATTCCGGAAAAGTATACTTGTGACGGAGAAGATATAAGTCCTCCTTTGGAAATAACTGAGATTCCTGAAAATACAAAAACTCTTGCTATAATTTCAGATGATCCGGATGCCCCTGCCGGAACCTGGACACACTGGATAGTATGGAACATTCCTGCAGAATCAGAAACTGTAAATATAGAAGAGGGAACTGTGCCAGGAATTGAAGGCAAGACAAGTTCTGGAAATATAGGCTACAAAGGGCCCTGTCCTCCCTCAGGAACCCACAGATACTTTTTCAAAGCATATGCCTTAGACTCAGAACTTAACCTGCAGGAAGGAGCTTCTAAAAAACAACTGGAAGATGCAATGAAGGGGCATATATTGGACAAGACAGAGATAATAGGATTATATAGCAGGGATTAACTAACAGGAAGTACGAGAGGGTTTTTTTGCCTTTGCTCACCAAGAACTCTCTCGCATATCTCTAAAAAAGAGGCATGGTATTTTCTAGCTGTTAACCTTTGCCCATCCACCAAATCTACAGAGTCATCTCCAAGATAAGCTATTATTATTCCCGTTCCCCTGACTTTTACGTGACTCCATTCTGTATTTTCAAAAATCTCAGATTTAGAGATTTCATCCCACAATGATGCCATTTTAAAATCATCCAAGCACTTGTAAGCAGGAGTGTATTCATGTTGCATAATCAATAAGAGCTTAGGACTTTTAAAAGCATTTTGGTATTACATGAATCATCAATAAATTTAAAAAGCCATAAGAACAAGAAGAATCATGGAAAGTAAAACTTGGAGTTATCCCCATTGGGATGAATGATTCTTCTAGTCCTAACTCCAATAAACTTTTTATACCTATCTCAAAAATGTTTCTTAAAAACATTTTTATAGCATCCATTCTTAAATTTAAATGCAATATACTCAGCCTTGAGCCTAAATCTAGGAAGGTTGAGTTTCAAGGAAACATCAGTTTCCTTACATATGGCGGTTGTAGTTTAATGGTAGAATGTGGGCCTGTGGCGCCTAAGACGAGGGTTCGATTCCCTCCTACCGCTTTTATAAAAGGAGGTCGAGGACTTTAAGTTAAGTAGATTTAAAAATATCTATTAAAACTGAAAGTGCGAGATAAAATGACAAGAAATATATTATTTATATGCAAGTACAATGTTTTCAGGAGTAAGGTAGCTGAAGCTTATTTTAAAAAAATAAATAAAAATAAAAACATTAAAGTAAAAAGCGCCGGGATTATCTCAGGGTGCATAAGGGGCAAAAATACAACAGCTTCTGTAAAAGAATTTGGCTTAAGCCTTAAGGGAAACTCAAAAGGGCTGAACATAAACTTACTTAAATGGGCTGATATTATTATAATAGTTGCTGATGATGTTCCAAGAGAAATTTTCAAATACAACAACGCATACCCAAGAAGGGTAATTTTATGGAAACTGAAGGATGTATTTGGCGCACAAAAAAATGCTGACCTCAAAAGAAGGATGGTTATTGAGGAAATAACTAAAAAAGTGGACGAATTAAACAAGGAGATGTTAAAATGGAAACTTCAAAAATGAAAATTTTTGACAGTGCTCAGAAATCAAAGATTTCTGACACAGTAAAAGGATTCAGAGATTATACCGGACAAGAAGCTATGAAAAGAGCAAGGATAAGGACAATCGTAGAGGAAACTTTCAATAATTACGGTTTTGAGCCAGCAGAAACTCCGGTAATAGAATATGAAGAGTTTGTCAAATCTGGAAATGAAAATGATGAATCTGTTAGCGACACTTTCAAACTGCAGGACAGAGGAAAAAGAAAACTTGCCCTGCGTTATGAACTAACTTTTCCTCTAAAAAGAGTTATGCAAAATAAAAAGCTTCCTTATAGGAGATATCAAATAGGGCCTGTTTTCAGGGACGAGCCTACTACTGGAAACAGATTCAGGCAGTTTATTTCATGTGATGCAGATATTATTGGCTCAACAGAAAAAGACGAAGCTGAAATAATTAAACTTGCCTCAGAAATACTCGAAAAACTCAATGTGAAATATAAAATTTATTTCAACAACAGGAGATTATTAAATGAGATTTTAGATGAGCAGGGAATAAAGGATAAAGAGAGAGTGATAAAAGAAATAGACAAGCTTGACAAGCTTCCTGAAAAAGAAGTTAAAGAAAATCTGAAAAAATACAAAGCCGAAAAGCTGTTAACTATTTTCAAAGAAAAAGAATCTTATTTTAAAAAATACAAAGCATACTCTGAAATAGAAGGGCTTAAAGAATACTGCAAAATTTTTAATGTTGAAGTTAATTTCCAGCCTTCACTTGCAAGAGGATTATCTTACTACAGTGGAACTGTATTTGAGATTAAAAGCTCTATCAAAGAAACTATTCTCGGAGGAGGAAGCTATGTATTCAATGGAATTCAATGCTGCGGGTTTGGAGTCGGCATAGAGAGGCTTGGGGCTGTTTCTGATATCAAAATAGCTAACAACAAAATCCTTATAGTCTCAATAGAGCAAGATAAAAAAGCGATTCAGCTTGCTGAAAAAATAAGAAAATCAGGAACTCCGTGCTTAATCATGTATGGAAAGCCAGGAAAAGCTCTAGACTATGCCAATAGCTACAAGATTCCATATGCTATTTTTCTTGGAAAAAACGAAGCTGAACAGGGCAAGTTTAAATTAAGAGATATGAAAACAGGAAAAGAAAAATTAATTAGCGAGAAAGAGTTAGTAGAAGATGAAACTTAAAGGAGTAAGAAACCAAACAAGGAATTAAGCCTCTCTCAATAGTTTTGAACAGTCGTCGTAGAAAGACTTGATAAACGGCTTCTTTAATTTGTCTGGATTTTTACCCAAATAATCAATATATTCTGTTAACTGCACCCGACAGAAACGAATTTTCTCTTCTGCTTTTCTGATTTTCCTTCTGTCTAAAAAATATGAACATAAAGCAGTTACATAGCACAATGTATACGCCCCAATGCCCAAAGATAATACTGGATGATTTCTTATTAATGATTCTAAACCTGAAATGTCCATAATAATTACAGTGTTCAAGCATTTATAAACTTTTATTTAATTTATAAGTAACTTATCTTCTTATTTACCTATTTGTTTAAATAATAAACCTGACAGTCAGTTTAATGAATTGTAATTTCAATCCAGATATAAAAGACCAAGATTTTGCAGGAAATGTTTGCTTAGGATTAACTTCCTCAAAAATAGCACTAAACTTTCACTACATAGGCAAAGGACAAACTGATGAAAAAATAATCAGAGACTTAAGATACGAATTGGGCGATTTCAAGGAAATATTCTTTGGGGACAAAAGATTTACACTTGAAAATTTAACAGAAGCTGCTGAAAATAGACTAACTGCTTTTGGAAAAGTTACAGTTGACAGGCTAAATGAATATTTATCCTATAAAAAGTCAAACACAAATGGACTGGCTTTCTTAATTAAAGGCCTTTCTTCAATAAAAAGTATTAATGAAAAAGACCAAGAAAAAAGAAAGAAAATAATTAGCTATCTAGAAGGATTTTTTGAGTATATTTCGGACTTTAGCTACTGGCAAAGCGATAAATATGACTCGGACTTTAACCTAAAGACAGAATAATACATAATATTCTTATCATTTAACTTTCCCTTTCATTATTTCAGAAGTCATGTCAAAAAAATTAGCCAGGGGATTTTCAAAATCCTCGTTTATTTTCCCTGCTCTTTTCTTCTGCTCTTCATCTAGCTCTTCTTCAATTTCTTCTATCTCCTCTTTCAATTCTTTCATTTCTGCTTCTTGCTGTTTCTTATAAAGATTGTAAAGCCAAATCCAGATTTCATCAAAGTGCTTTTCTTGTTCAAGCCATATTTTCTGCTGATTCTCAAGATGCAGAATAGGCAAGAAAGCTGCAAGTTTTTCTTCTCTGTCATCCCCGACTAACTCGGTAAAGCTTATTTTTGTCTGTTTTCTGTTAAAATAAGTCTTTATCTTAGCATAAATATGCCTTATCCTGTCTCTTACGCTGATTCTTGTCTTCTTTTCTTCAAACTCTGCCTGGGAGATTTTTTCTGCTGTCCTGACAGATATTTCCCTTTTTATTCTTCTGCTTTCTGTGTTTATTGCTTTATTTAATGCCGACATTAATTCATGTAGGGTGACTTGTCTGTATCTTGGGAGCGGGGTTTTTGGTATTAATTCAGGCAGTTCATCTTCATCAAGCTCTATTCTCTCTATTTCCTGCTTCTTTTCTTCCTTTTTCCCAAATAAAATTTCATCTAGGCTTCTAATATACCTGTTAAGAAGGATTTCTGATTTTATTCTTAACAATAACGAGGCAGCAAGAAGAACCTTGCTTGAAATAAAGAAGTTTGCTTCTTCCATTTCCCTGATTTTTTCAAGGTATCTTTTAGCTAAAATAGACAAATCAATATCCCACGGATCTAGCTGTTCTGTCTGTATAAGTTCATAAATCATTGCCTGCCAGCTTGCTTCTTTGTTGGTAATGATATCATAAAATTGCTCCTGGGTTATTTTTTCAGCATAAGGACTAAGAGTGCTGACTGGCAAATTGCTGTCATTCTTTTTTTCCGGTAAACCTATAGTTTCCATATATATTTCAAAACAATAAAATTTATAAACTCTTCTTCTTTTAAAGAATAGTAAAGAAAAGGTGAAATAAAAGAATAGTATGTCATTATACAGTTACGACAGAACCGAAAAGTTTAAATAGTAGTACGTATTTATATCATAATCACCTCTTTTTCCCCAGAAGAGGCTGAATAGCATCTCTATTTTCAAGCTATGAAGCCTCTTCGAGGGTTTTAAAAAAAGTTTACACTTCATGGATTTACCATATTCAATACGTATTAAAAAGGGTAATTTATTATAAGAAATCCTGTCTAAAATCAGGCACTACTTTGATAAAAACAGCCCCTTCATAATCCCTTAATTAAGTTAAAAAAAGGTTAAAATTAACTATAAAAGCAAACCAGTCTAGATTCTGGCACTACTAAGTTAAAATAGCCTTTTCTCATTATATTTATAAATCTAGGAATAATTAAGATATTATGATGGGAAAACAGCTACTTTTTGCAGTAATTATAACAATCATACTCTGCTGGCTGTTATTGATTATTATTAAGCATTATTTTAATATATTATAATTATGACCTGGAAAAGCATCTTAATTTCAATAATTCTTAGTATAATTTTGTCAATAGTGCTGACATTAATTATAAATTTGTTGTTGTGGTATGTTTTTTAAATCACACACTACTTACACAATTTTCAAGTATTGGAATAGGCATACTTACAAGGTAATTTTGAGAATTTTTTAAAGAACTAATCTCTACGCGGACAGAGATCTCCCCAGGAAGATACCTCCCATTATCTACCAAGTACACCAAATCTTTTTCCCCAGTTGCATCAATCCACTCAGCCTCACTACAAGGACTATCAGCTCTTACCTGGAAATTACATACAAGATACTCGGCATTTTCTGGAAATCTAAATGCAAGTTCTGTAGATTTGTTGTTAAGTAATTTCAAATGCCTCAAATCAAATTCTAACTTTGTTGTTACAGCTTCTCTCTTATTATAATGCCTGTGCAGAAACAAAGAGAGCGGAAATTCCTGCCCAACAAGAACGCCCCTGTCCTCATGTTCTGAATTCACTAAAAGAGGAACTTTTCCATTGCCAGAATCTCCATTTATTGCTGGAGGCAGGTCGTAAGGGGACACAACTTCTATCCATGGAAAACTGTCTGCCAAAGGAAATGAATAAAACTCTTCTCTTGCAGTTCTTAGTGCATAGTTAATTATTGATGTTATTGCTCTTGAGCCTGTGTTTCTTAATCCATCTGCAATTTCTCTGTATCTAATTAATTCAGAAGAAAGATTATGTTTTAACGGATACAGTCTCTCAACTGACTGCTTTAAATCATCTAATTGTTTTAAAATATCTTTTCTCTTATAGCCATTTGTTATAAGTCCTGTATACATTTCAATTGCGTCTATTTCATCCATAAATTTTCTGCGAGTCTGTCGCCTGATAAATAGGTCACTCTCTTCCAATAATTTTCTTAAGTTCTCTTTTTTCCTATCTAATCTTTTAGAAAACACCAGTCTAAGTCTAGGAGGGTAATTATTAATATTCCTGCTCCTAATAAATCTCTCTGCTGTATCAAGTTCTTTTCTTGCTTTGTTTACTCTCTCTTTCATAAAACAAGCAGCATTATTTTCTCTTTCTGAAAGCGCAGTCTGTTTATTAACTTGTCCATATAGCCTTGGAGAAACACTGTCTGCTATTTCCCTTAAAGCTTCATCAATTCCTCTAGTGACATCCGCAACTCTCATTCTCATTACCTCAATCTTTGTAAGAAGAATACTAAAGAGCAAAAGTATTTAAGTCTTATAGCAAAATTTTAATTACTCGCCTTCAATGATAACGACAAAAAAATACTTAAATTTCCAAAACCTAAAAAGTTATTACAGGAAGAAGCATCGCCATATCTATTATTCTAAGCACTATACTATCAATAATCTTAACTGTAATGGTAAATTATTTTCTACAGAAGCTTTAATTTCTTTTTCTCACTAAACTGAGGATTACAAAAATAACTATAAATACAATCAAGAAATAAGCCAAAAGAGCTGGATTAATAACGCCTATATTATAGAGCTCCCCTTCCTTGATATAAACGCTTCCAACTGGAAAGAGATAGCGAAATGAGGCAATAGTCACTAGAACTGAAAGTGCGAAACTCAAAATCAGATTCTTGGAAATTGTATTTGTTTTCATACTATCCTCTTTTGCATATTACAGCAAAAGAATATTTAAATTTATCCTTAAGAACAGTCTTGTAGAAAGTTTGATAAGTAAAAACCACCCCTAGTTATTATTGCAAAACAAAAAGAGGTGGTTTAAATGAAAAAGTCCAATAAGTATAAAAAACTTATCAATCGGACTAAGGGGATAA